>ERZ1066133.799-NODE-799-length-11513-cov-7.466574_pt1 | contig 11513 bp, 10 predicted proteins | sample MGYA00382780_ERZ1066133 | MGnify/ENA primary metagenome ERZ1066133 (study PRJEB33369, sample SAMEA5778363) | biofilm metagenome | biome: Industrial cooling water; feature: Water cooling tower basin; material: Biofilm | place: United Arab Emirates | collected...
GCATAGCTATTTGCATATAACTACTAACAATACAGTAGAAGGCACTCAAGTGCATCATTTGCCTGAAACAAATTTGCCCATTGTAGCAGATATGAGTAGTGATATATTTTCACGACCATTTCCTTTTTCTGCTTGCTCACTCATTTATGCTGGAGCACAAAAAAACATGGGTGCAGCTGGAGTTACTATGGTGGCATTGCGAATGAACGACTTGCCAAAGGTTAGTAGGAATATTCCACCTATCATGGATTATAGAAAGCATATTCAGGCTAATTCTTTGTTAAATACACCGCCTGTTTTTGCAGTTTATGTAAGCTTACTGACCTTAAGGTGGATTAAAGAGCAAGGGGGACTAGCTGTAATGGAAAAAATGAACAATGAAAAGTCTCAATTGCTATATAGTACTTTAGATGCGTTACCACTTTTTTCAACTCATGTTAATCCTACGTCGAGGAGCCTAATGAATGCGGTATTTTTTATTGAAGATGAATTATTACAGCAGCAGTTTTTAGATGAATGCAAAGAGTTGGGAATGATTGGGGTAAAAGGGTACAGAACTGTTGGCGGCATTCGTGTATCTATGTACAATGCATTGCCATTGAATAGCGTTCAGGAATTTTGTAGTTTAATGAAAGATTTCGCAAGGCGAAAAGGCTAGTGCGCCATGTCATCATACCCCAATGCAATATCATTATTAGGGTGATTATTGCTTCTTTTATCTGTATTCCTCATTTCACCCATAACCTGCGTGTGTTCAAGCCCGTGAGTTTGACGAATAAAGTTTCTATAGGACCCATATGTTTTTATAATCTGGATACCTTGACCAGTTAAGTAAATAAACCCATTTTTACCAAATCCTATAGATGGTTTTATGAGCTGTGTTGCTAATAATAGTTCTCTTAAATGTTCACTTTGTCTATCATCTAATTCTAGCCCAGCAGGCACCAGAATATCTCTTTCTAAATGCAATTCATTCTTATCCAAATTCTGATAAAGTTGCTGAATAACGTATTCGATTACGTCGTCTTCTGTAACAGTTTTAATATTCGGCTGTTCCATATCTAGATTTTGAAGTAAGATACAATGACTCAATTAAAACCTCATTGAAATATTTGTAAGGTCTCGTTAAAATGCTTTCCAACCTTGGGCAGTAATATCAAAGGTATTACCTCCTTTTGATATGATTTTATGACCTTCCTCTAAATCGGCCATATATCCAACTACACTAATTTCTTCTTGTAATGTTAGCTTTTCATAATCTTCTTGACGAACTGTAAAGATTAATTCATAATCTTCCCCTCCATTGAGTGCGCAAACTGTTGGATCTAAACCAAATTTAAATGCTGCTTTTCTGGCATCTTCGTGAATAGGTAGTTTTTCTTCGTAAATGCGACAGCCAAGTTGACTTTGTTTACAGATATGTAATACTTCACTACTTAAGCCATCACTAATATCCATCATGGCAGTTGGCCTAATTTGTTGCTCCTCCAAATACTGAATAATATCTTTTCTGGCTTCTGGTTTTAGCAATCTCCCAACAATAAAAGCTTCATCTTCTAGATCGGGTTGTACCTGCGGATTCTCTAAATAAATTCTCTTTTCTCTTTCTAATAGAGTTAGTCCAAGAAATGCTCCCCCTAAATATCCAGACACACAAATCAAATCTCCTTTTTGTGCAGTACTTCTTTTAACAAACTGATCGGGTGCAACTTCACCAACTGCAGTCACAGAAATTAGTAATCCCTTATTTGAGCTAGATGTATCTCCTCCAATTAAGTCAACACCATATTTATTGCATGCCATTAGTATTCCTTCATATAATTCTTGTAATGCTTCTACACTGAATCTATTACTAAAGGCAATATTTACGGTAACGTGTGTTGGTTGCGCATTCATTGCATATATATCACTTAAATTTACCACAACCGATTTATAGCCTAAATGACGCAAAGGGGTATAAGTTAAGTCGAAATGAATGCCTTCAACTAGTAAATCTGAGCTTATCACCGTTTGTTTCCCGAAATGATCAATTACAGCGCCATCATCGCCAATACCCAATATTGTCGACGCTTGTTGTAATTCTACATTTTTAGTGAGGTGTTCAATTAGACCAAATTCACCTAAACTACTTACCTCTGTTCTTGTTGACATGAATTATGCTTTTAAATTTCCTTGAATTTCACCCCCTTGTACAACTGCTAACATATCATCATGAATTAAACCATTCGTAGCTAATAAGTGCGGCTGATAAGGTGAATAATAATTGCCTTCAAAGTCTGTAATTTTTCCGCCAGCTTCTTTTACCATTAAGAATCCAGCTGCACTGTCCCATGCTTGTAGCTTATGTTCATAGAAGCCATCAAATCTTCCAGCTGCAACCCAGCACAAATCAATGGCTGCGCTACCTAATCTTCTAACAGGAATGCCCTTTCTAATAAACTTTTCAAAAACTTGCAATGGACCATTCGGCATATCCAAATAAGTATACGGGAAGCCAGTCACCAAACAACTATGGATTAACTCAGCTTTTTTACTTACATAAATTCTTTGGTCGTTCAGCGTTGCACCACATCCTTTCTCTGCTAAGTAGAACTCATTAATAAAGGGATTATAAACGGCACCTAAAATCATTTTGCCGTCCTTTTCAATTCCAATAGAAACACAACAGATTGGAATGCCATTAGCAAAGTTTACAGTGCCATCAATTGGATCAATAATCCACTTATAAGTTGAATCTTGAATAATTTCACCTGATTCTTCGCTTAAAATAAAATGTTCTGGGAAGGCAGCTTGTATAACTTGAATAATGGCTTTTTCTGAAGCATGATCTGCTTCGGTTACTAAGTTATTTACGCCTTCTTTATTTGTAATTGTAAAAGTACCATTGAAATAAGCCTTTAGGACTTCAGCTCCTGCACAAGTAGCTTCTATTAGAGTTTGTTTTAGCATGCGCAAATGTACACTGAAACTCCTGAATCTTATTTTGAAATGCCAGGTCTGTTGGGAATTGTTTTGTCAAACTCGTTGTCCCAATTTGCTCTAATTGTAATCTTACCTTCAATTGGCAATACTATTTCCGGTTGTGTTTTTAACTCAAAGTTTCCAGTATCCCATTTTAAATTCTTGTTGTTGTCAAAAAGAATCTTTAGCTCATAACTACCTGGCAGAATTCTATTTTTTACGAATGTGCGTTCTTTAAGTGCAATGGATTCTACTAATTGATTCTCTTGGTAAAATAGTAAAACAGGGTGTTGGCTAGTATCTAAATTGCTGAACTTTAACCGAAGTAATCCGTATTCTTTCTCATCTAAAGTTCTGAATTTTAGTGTGTCGTTTTTAGGAATTGTTTTTCCTAAAGAGTCGGTAAATGCATTCTTTTCTATTACTATTTGGTATTTATTACCCGCATTCCAATTATGTTGAATACTCAACTCTTGTCGAATTGTATCAAATAAAACCGATTCAATTTTTTTACTCGCACCAGTTGAATCGGTTAGCTTCCATAAATTTTCATTTACCTGTATGACTTTATCATTAAAACGAAAACGCAAAGGGAGAAGAATGTTTTGCGCTCCATTTTCCAAAATAGGTAATGCTTTTAATGGCTCGTCTTTTTTTCTACCTGGAGCTCTTTGCGGAGGAGATGTTTTTGTAAAGGCTTCAAATGCATATAGGACGGGGGAGTTTTCCGCAACTCCGTTTATAATGATGGGTTGATCTAAAAATGCAAACCGCTTTGTACTATCATCATATTTTTTGGTAAAATCATTTGGAACAACATACAATTTATATAATCCCGATGGAAGATATTTAAAACTGAATTTTCCTTTTCCATCAACACGAGTAATGTAGGGGGGAGTTAATTTTTTTATTGCACTATCATCTAAGTTTTTATGTAAAACGGCTAATAAGGTTGAATCTGTTTTGCCCGATTCGGCAAGCAGTACTGTACCCTCAAGTCCAAGTGTATCTATACTATTACCTGTAGAAAATACATAGCTAAATCCAGTTGCAATATTCCCTTCATTCACATCTTTAATTGCGTTTCCAAATTGAAAGGCATAAGTAGTATTTGGTAAAAGACTATCCTTGAGTAAAATGGTAATATTTCTTAACCGGCCTTCAACAATGGGATTATTTTTTGGCACAGGCGTTACGATTAGATTTTCCTGTATTTTCTCAAGCGTAATAAATTCATCGAATGTGAGTACAATTTTCTTTGATTGAACTTGTGTTGCTTTGGTTGCGGGTATAGCTGAAACCAATACTGGTGCTAAGCTGTCTTTAGGTCCACCTCCAGGTGGTACCATATTGGCACATGAATAGAGAAAAATACATGAAATAAGAATTAGAACAGATTGCCTCATGATGCAAACTTACGGCTTTCCACAAACTGCTCTTCTTTCTGTGCCTGTATTAATATTTAACAAAGAGATATTCAGAATAACAAATACAAATGGTTTCTTTGTAGGGCATGTTATCAAGAAAGTACATATTCCTTATAAATCCTCATTCTGGAACGCAGAAATTTACTACTGTAAAAGCTAGCATACAGACGTTTATTCATAATAATTCACTTGATGCAGAAATTTTAGAAACACTCTCATCTGGCAACTATGATTTGATACATGACAAAATAATTTCCGAACGAGTTACTCATATAGTCATTGGGGGTGGTGATGGTACCATACATGGAGTAGTAAATGCATTATTTGATTTGCCCGTTCAATTTGGAATTTTACCTCTAGGCTCTGGTAATGGCTTAGCTAGAACTTTGGGTATTCCTATGTCTCTTCAAAAAGCAATGGAATTAATTTTAAATGGAAAGTCGGTGTTCATTGATGCCATTGAGATTAATAATAAGTTATCGCTCAATGTAAGTGGACTAGGTTTTGATGCGAGTATAGCTGAAGATTTTGCAGGGAGGATTAAAAGAGGGCTATTAACGTATACGCAACAGAGTTTAGTACAATTTTTCAAAGCTCACCCTTATCAGTTTGAGATACAAGTTTTTGGAATGAATTTTTTTACCGATGCCTTTCTAATAAGTATTGCCAATAGCACACAATTTGGCAACAATTTTACAATTGCTCCGAAAGCAAGTTTAATTGATGGACTTTTAGATGTGGTGATTGTGCAGAAAATGAATAAAATAAGGCTACCATTTGCCATGCTTCAACAAATTAGAGGTAATAATCACTTAACAGAACTTGTAGAAAAGTTTTCTAATCAAGGAATTCTTTATTTTCAAACACCTTCCATTACAATTATTAATAGAAAACACGCTCCTTTTCATATTGATGGAGATCCATATCCAGCATCTGAAAAAATACATGCTGCTATTTCGGGTAAAAAAATTTCTATCATTCAACCGTTGTAATTAATTTAATAATATCTACCAATAAGTTTTGGTTAAGCCGTTAGGGTTAATTATTTTACTTTCCAACCTAACTAACATGCCTACTTTTCGTTTTCATATTAATGGAATGCTTCATGGTGTGGGCTTTTCTGCTCATGTGCATAGGTTGGCACAAGTACATAAAGTTTCAGGCATCTTACAAATTGCAATATCGGGTTACCAAGTATATTTTACAGCTAATGATACTGTAGCTGAGGTCTTTACACAGCAGATCGTGAAACAGCATCCTCCCCATGCCATTATACGTACCTATGAACTTGAAAAGCTAGAAGAAGAAGTATATTATGAAGGCTTTGTAACAGATTATTCAAAAGACTATGCGCATAATGGTGCCGGTCTAATTACTCCTGATTTCTCTTTGTGTAATAACTGTCGTCAGGAAATGTCGCAACCAAATCATCCGCTGTATCAATCCCCTTTTATTCAATGTTCACAGTGTGGTTATAGATATGCCATTCAGTTACATGCGCCGTTTCAATTAAATAATACTACCTGGACTCACATAGAACCAGGTACTTATGCCAAAAAAGCTATTGGGGATTCATTAAATAGAAGATTTGAAGATTCTTTCTTTGTGGCATTATCAGACTCATTGCACCTCAAATTAATTAACTCAGAAGGATATACTGTTAGTCAAAATACCAATGATATTCTATCAATTTCTAAAATGCTCTTATCGCAAGGAAATATTCTTGCAGTGAAAGCAACAGGTGGGTTTGTATTGATTTGCGATGCAGCACAAGAAGATAGCATACGCCTGCTTAGAGAAAGAAAAAAAAGCAGTCTTCAGCCACTTCATTTAATGTACAGCGATTTAGAAATGGCACATTCGGATATTCGATTACGACCCATTGAAATTAGCGCACTTAAGAATAGGGCTGGTTTTGCAGTGCTTTGTACTCCACATACTAGTACACCGCTTCCTTTCGAATTAATAACACCTGTTGTTCATAAGGCTGCGGTAGTACTTCCTTATACAGGATTGTTGCATATTATTACTGAGCAATTTGGAAGGCCTCTTGTTATTACTCCTGCCGAAAAACAAGGATACCCTGCTTTATACTCCGAAAATGAAAGTATTCAGGAGTTATTTGAATTAGCCGATTACGTAATCACTCATCCTTTAGAGGTAGCATTTGGACAGCACGATAGTATTGTTCAATTTACTGAAAGAGAGCAAAAAATTATTCTAAGAAGGGCTCGCGGTATGGCACCTCTATTCGAGCCCAGTCCTTTTGATCTTGGAAATGAAACTTGGCTAGCTCTTGGAGAATCTGCTGAAAGTGCTTACAGCATTGCAAAAGAAAAATCTTATTTCGTTTATGAAAAGCAAGGTAATCAAGAGCTTATTCCTTCTCAGAAAAAACTTGTACATCACCTTCAGCTTCAATTAAATATTCTTCAGTCAAGTCCATCAGTTATCTTAACCTCAACGGGATATAAGCCAGCACATGTATTGAACTTGTTTGATAATGCAAAGGTTGTTGAGGTGCCACACCAGCAAGCGCATTTTTATAGCGTACTTGCTGAGAATGATTTGTTATTTCATCCAGAACCAGTATTGGGAATTATTTGGGATGATGCATTTCAGGGCGACGATGGTATGCTAGGTGGCGGTGATATTTTTATTTACGAACAACAAGAAATGGAAAGGGTTGCTCATTTAGGTCGATTTCCAGTGCTCACAAATGGAGGCATGTACCAACCTCGATTATCAGCACTTGGTATTTTGAAAAGCATGCCTAATAAAATGCACTGGGAGCGTAGGCATTTTTCAGATTCAGAATGGCAGGCTTATTTACATCAATTAGAAAACGCAGATTTAATAGAAACATCCAGTATTCAGCAATTACTGGAAGGGATTGCTTCTTTATTTGGTTTGGCTCAAGTAAATGCACATAGAGGACATGCATTGCTACAGCTTGAGCAGTTGGCTTATACTTGTACTTATCCGGTTTATGATTATTATAGATTGCCTTTGGAAAATGGACAATTGAATTTGAAAAGTTTCTTGATTGAATTAATGGAGGATTGGCAACAAAAAGAGGAGATTAATGTAATTGCATGGAAGGTATTCTTCTCATTAGCTAAAGTAGTAGAGAAATTAAGTAACCATTATTACATAGATCATATTGCTTTCAGTGGAACAGTTTTTAAGAGTAGCCTTCTTACTGATATGATTATTGAACAGCTAAAACATAAGCGTAAACTATATTTCCATAAGCAGGTTTGCTCAGGAAGTGAATGTATTTCAATTGGACAAATGGCTTATTACTATTGTTTGCAACCTCGTACATGAATAAATTAAAGTATATGAAACAGATCGCTTGCTCTCTTGTATTTACAATGTTCTTATTTGTAGCTTCTTCTCAACAAGTGGATCGTATGAATCCAGATGGCATTAATAAACCGGCAACTTATTCTCAGGTTGTTCGAGTTAATAAAGGAACAATGGTGTTTACCTCTGGAATCGTTTCAGATAACGAGAAAGGTGAAATTATAGGTAAAGGCGACCTGAAAGCACAAACAAAGCAGTGTTTTGAAAACTTAAAGATTGCATTGGCTGCAGCTGGTGCTGAATTCAAAGATGTTGTGAAGCTTAATTATTATGTTGTGAATTATGATAGAAGTCAGGTTGGACTCATTAGAGAAGTTCGTTCTAATTATTTAGACACAAAAGCGCTACCTGCAAGTACCTTAGCTGGAGTACAAGCACTTTTTCATCCAGATGTGTTAATAGAAATTGAAGCCATAGCGGTAGTTCGCAAAAAGAAAAAGAGATCTTGATACAATAAAAAAACCACCGACTTTAGAAGCGGTGGTTCTGTTTTCAGATGGGTTAGAATATTTTAAATCGTTCAAAGCAAGCTTTCTCTAACATCTCTCTATCGTCTGGGTGTGCAATTTGAATAAGTGCTTTTGCACGTTGACGAAGATTTTTTCCATACAGATAAGCTACGCCATATTCAGTAACAATATAATGTGCGTGCGCTCTCGTTGCAACAACGCCTGCACCTGGTTTTAAGAATGGAACAATTCGACCTATACCTTTATTTGTTCTTGATGGTAGTGCAATAATGGGTTTTCCACCTTCACTTAAAGCAGCGCCACGTAAGAAGTCCATCTGCCCCCCAACACCGCTAAATTGCATGGTTCCTATTGAGTCTGAGCAAATTTGTCCTGTTAGGTCCACCTCTATGGCACTATTAATGGCAACTACTTTAGGGTTTCTTCTAATAACATGTGGATCATTTACATAATCAATGTCTAAAAAAACAAAACCAGGGTTATCGTCAATATAGTCGTACAGTCTTCTACTACCTAGTGCAAATCCAGATACTATTTTATTTGGGTGAATAGCTTTGTATTTATTTGTAATAACATCTTTGTCGTACAAATCAATCACACCATCCGATAGCATTTCTGTATGAATACCTAAATCTTTATGTTGATGTAAACATTTTAATACAGCATCTGGAATAGCACCAATGCCCATTTGGAGTGTGCTTCGGTCTTCAATCAAATCTGCCACATGTTGGCCAATCTTCATTTCATCTTCACTCACTCTACTACCAAAGCTTGCTTCATACAATGGATCTTCACAATATACCATTGCATCAAATCGAGTTGTATGGATTAGTCCATCACCATGTGTTCTTGGCACATTTGGATTAACTTGTGCAATTACTTTTTTGGCTGTATTAACGGCAGATCTAGCAACGTCTACAGAAATACCCATAGAGCAGTATCCGTGTTTATCGGGAGGAGAAACTTGAATAATAGCTACATCGAGTGGTAAAACATTTCTTTTAAAAAGTTCTGGTATTTCACTTAAAAAAACAGGAACATAATCGGCTTTTCCTTCTGCTACATCTTTACGAATGCTTTCTGAAACAAATAAGGAATTGATTCTAAAAGAAGATTCCATGCCTGGTTTGTCAACATGCACGGGTCCAAAGATGCTGATGAAAACAAGTTCTACATCTCTTAATCTGTCGGCTTGCTTCGCTAAATGCTCAAGCATAAATGTGGGCGTTTGCGCACTTCCATGCACAAATACGCGGTTACCACTTTGAATGAGCTGTAATGCTTCTGATGGTTGTTGGTATTGAAACTTTGTGTACATAATCAAACGGCTTTTAGGCAAAATAAAATGCCAATCCTTAAAAAAAATATGTTTTATGTCATGTTTGAAAAAAACTATTCATTTTCTTCCCAAGGACCAGCACCTTGACGAATGAGTTGGTATGGCGATAGTGTACAATCTATAATGGTAGATGGAATCATGCCACCTATTCCGCCATCAACCACCATATCAACCAGTTTTTCAAATTTTTCATGGATGAGTTCTGGGTCTGTGTACTCTTCCACCATATCACCGGGTAAGGATGCTGAAAGAATGGGGTTGCCTAATTGTTCAACAATGGCTTGTGTTATTTTATTATCTGGGATACGTAAACCAATGGTACTTTTTTTGCTTTGTAAAAGTTTAGGAACTTCTTTGCTTGCTGGTAAAATAAATGTGTAGGGGCCGGGTAGGTAGCTTTTTAATGTTCTATAAAGTGGTGTGCCAATACTTTTTGTGTACTTACTTAAGTCGCTTAGATCGGCGCAAACAAAACTTAGCTGCGCTTTTTGAGGATCTACTTGCTTAATGCGTGCAATTTTTTCAAGTGCTTTGTGTTGAAAAATATCGCAGCCTATACCATAAATGGTATCTGTTGGATAAATAATAACACCGCCCGATTGTAAACATTCGGTGATGATACGAATATGTCGTGTTGATGGATTCTCTGGGTGAACTCGAATGAACATGGCCTAATTTACGACAGTTTGCTGAAAGGCAAATGAGTATGTTGAGTGGCATTCCATTTTTCGATAACTAATTAATTTTGTGAAAAAATTTTATGGTCCTCAATAGAGTTGAAATTGTGGAAACAATCAATAGAGCCGAGTTTCAAAGTAGTTATTTTAAATTAAATAAGCCTTTGGTGATTCGAAACTTATCAAAGGATTGGCCTGCTTATACAAAATGGAATTGGGATTATTTTAAACTTTTGGTAGGAGATCAACGTGTTGGTATTTATAATAACATAAAAAGTGATGCATATACTCCAATAAATACAGCCGATGACTACACTACTTTTGGTAAATACATTGATATGATAAGCAGTGGCCCGGCGGAATGGAGAATTTTTTTATTCAATATTTTTGATCATGCACCAGAGTTAATGAAAGATTTTATTTGGCCCGAACACCTTATGAATGGTTTTGTTAAAAAGTATCCCATGCTTTTTGTTGGGGGACAAGGTTCAATAACACATATGCATTTCGATATTGATACAAGTCATATTTTTCACACACAATTTATAGGAAGAAAGCGAGTGTTACTTTTTCCTTTTGATGAACAACATAAGTTATACCGAAAGCCTTTTGAAGTATTAAGCTTGGTTGATTTTTCTAAATATTATGAGCGAGATCTTGATTACAAACAGTTTCCTGCTTTAAAATATGCAAGTGGATACGAAGTTGTGTTAGAACATGGAGATACATTATTTATGCCTGGTGGTTATTGGCATCATATGGAATATTTAGAAAGTGGATTTGCAATGAGTCTACGTGCATTACAAGAGGGCTTTATTGGTAAATTAGCAGCTGCTTGGAATTTATTTGGTATGAGAACAATTGATACTTTAATGAAGAAGCAATTTCCTCATCAGTGGTACAATTGGAAATTAGGACAAATCAAAAAACGTGAATACAAGATATTATCTAACTTATAAAAAACGACCATAGAGATGGTCGTTGTAAAGTATAATCCCCAAATTGAGAAACTGCTGACAGTTTAATTTCTCAGTGGTGAAAGTATAAAGAATTGAGTTGTATAAAACTGCGGATTTTACGGTATTTTATTGCGGGTTTTACGCTGTTAGGTAGTGAATCGACTACGTGTTGGTAGGTTGAAGTACAGCATATTTCTTCATTTGCTTTTTCATGATATAGAAGAATAATGGAGGAATATGCGCTAGAATCATCATACCAGGATAACCAGTAGGCATTTGTGGCGCATCATCGTGGTGGCGCAGGATTTGAT
>ERZ1066133.802-NODE-802-length-11506-cov-7.052135_pt1 | contig 11506 bp, 11 predicted proteins | sample MGYA00382780_ERZ1066133 | MGnify/ENA primary metagenome ERZ1066133 (study PRJEB33369, sample SAMEA5778363) | biofilm metagenome | biome: Industrial cooling water; feature: Water cooling tower basin; material: Biofilm | place: United Arab Emirates | collected...
TTTAGCAATCAATTGCTTTAATTTATCATCACTTATGCTCTCCGCTTTAATAGTAGGTAAACTTGTCAAAACCTCTTGACCCTTCAATTCAAAACAAATAAAAAAAGCAGTTAAGATTGTTACTAGTAAAATTTGTGGGCGCATGTAAAGCCGGTTGGGATTAAGGGGGGACATCGCAAATATATACATATAGCTGCATCAAAATAAGTATTTGTAACGTCCTGGTATAGGTTAAAACTAAGTCATTCTTTAATGCACCCCCTCGAGAACCTCAGCGACCACCTTTTATGTCTCGTCACCCCGCATGGTCCCTGAGACTCCCGAAGGTTCAACCCGAGATTCTCGAAGGTTTTACCCTGAGCTTGCTGATGGGGCGATGCGGGCTTTGAGTACCGATATTTATTGTCGGTGATCCCTAGTCGTGGGAACGTTCTTTTTGGTTCGTCATCCCGCATTTAATGCGGGATCCCCCGTCGTGGGAACGTAATCATACGAGCGCATTTCATTAAAACTAAACCATTGAAGGCTTTTTTGTTACCGCGCTTATCAACAACAGATTCCCGACGATAAATGTCGGGACGAAATGCCCGGGGGTGCGGGATGACGGAGTTGAAAGGGGTGCGGGGTGATGTTTTTGAGAGGAATGCAGGATGGTGTCCTCGAAAGAGGTGCAGGATTATGAGATTACTAAAGACAAGAACTAAACCAGAGATTCCTTTCAAAAAACATCACAATCTTCCATTCACTTCATGCCTTGGCAAAACAGATTTTGTGTCAAAGACAATAGAGTTGGGGGATTTTTTAAGAGAAGAAATATTCATTTGTAGAAACTCATCATGCGCAACTGCCAGTACAATACCATGGTAGGTTTGATTGATCTCACTTAACAACTTTATACCATATTCTTCAAGCACTTCTTCAATATGCGCATAAGGATCATATATATGAGGTTGTATACCATAATCCTTTAATTCATGATAAATATCTACTACTCTAGAATTTCTTATATCGGGGCAATTTTCTTTAAATGTGATGCCTAAGATAAGAACCTTACTTCCTGCAATCTGAATGTTATTCTGCACCATAAGCTTCACCAACTTGGCAGCAACAAATGATCCCATATTGTCGTTCACACGCCTTCCACTTAAAATAACTTGCGGATGATAACCCAAGCTTTCAGCTTTATGTGCTAAATAATATGGGTCAACACCAATACAATGTCCGCCTACCAATCCAGGTTTAAATTTTAGGAAATTCCATTTAGTCGCTGCTGCATCCAAAACATCATGTGTATCAATGCCCATCTTATCAAATATGAGGGATAGCTCGTTCACAAAAGAAATGTTTACATCTCTTTGCGCGTTCTCAATTGCTTTAGAAGCTTCAGCCACGCGAATACTTGGTGCAAGATGGGTACCAGCAGTAATAATGCTTGCATATAATGCATCAACAAAACTGGCTATATCAGGTGTTGAACCAGAAGTAACTTTCTTAATTTTAGTTAGGGTATTTTTTTTATCACCCGGATTGATTCTTTCGGGAGAGTAACCACAGAAAAAGTCAACATTAAAAGTAAGACCAGCAAATTTTTCTAACACTGGTACACAATCTTCTTCTGTACAGCCCGGATATACAGTAGATTCATAAATAACCACATCATTTTTTTTCAATACGCCACCAATCATTTTAGATGCTTTCAACAGTAATCTCAAATCAGGTGCTTTAAACTGATCAATGGGTGTTGGCACAGTAACAATAAAAACGTTACAAGTACTAATGTCTTCCAACCGACTGCTCAATTGCAGGTTTGAATTTTGTTGAACTGCATGCTGCAATTGCTCAGCATCGGCCTCTTTTGTTCGATCTTTCCCTTGCTGCAATTCATTGACCCTTGATTCATCAATATCAAATCCAACTACGGGATATTTTTTTGAAAACTCCAATGCTAAAGGCAATCCTACATATCCCAATCCAATTACTGCAATTTTTGTTGCGTCTAATGCTTGCTGTATCTCCATTATATTTTTTTTCTTACTGATATCAGCGCAGGATTGATAATGAAACTCAAAAGTAAGGAATGATGGTGGAAGAAGGAATGTGGGATTTTATGATAGGTCTTTGGTTTTTAGTCTTTTGTTTTTTGGAGTCTGACGAATACGGCACCCCTTCGAGAACCTCAGCGACCACCTTTTATGTCTCGTCACCCCGCACCCCGATGCGGGGCCTCCTTTCGTGGAAACGTTCTATTTCTCGTCACCCCTTACGGTCTCTGAGGCTTCCGAAGGGCGATTCGGCCCCCCGTCGTGGGAACGTTCTTTCTTGTTCGTCATCCCGCATGATTCCTGAGCTTGTCGAAGGACAATGCGGGATCTCCCATCGTAGGAACGTAATCACACAAGCCCTTTTCATTAAAACTAAAGCATTGTAGGCTTTTCGTCTACCGCGTTAATTAACAACAGATTCCCGACGATAAATGTCGGGACGAAATGCCCGCATTGCCCCTTCGGCAAGCTCAGGGTAAACCTTCGGGAGCCTCAGGGACAGTGCGGGGTGACGGGTTTGAGAGGAGTGCGGGAATATTTCTATGAAATTAACAAGGACTGGCTCTTCCAAAGCCCAAAGACAAAAGACTAATCCATTTCCCCCTACTTTTGACAAAACCTAACTCCCTTGTTGGTATCTATTATTATTGTACACTATAACTGCTTACCTGATTTGGAAAGGTGTTTGAGCTCCATTCAAACACATGTTCCAATGCACAATAAGGAGGTAATGGTGGTGGATAATAACAGTGTATCAAAAGAAGCCTGGCAGCATTTTGGTCGGCGCTTCTCTTTTGTTGAATTTCTCCAACTAGAAGAAAATATTGGCTTTGGGAGGGCTAACCAATTTGCCATCAACCGCGCTAAAGGCAAGTATGTCTTCTTGCTAAATCCCGATACAGTGCTGGAATCGGATGTTTGTGCTGACTTTCTTGATTTCATGGAGCAGCCTGCTAACCAAATGGTAGGCTGTTGCGGTGCGGAGTTGTACAGCGCTTCTGGCAAACCAGTAACCTCGTATGGCAATTTCCCAACCCTGTTTTCGAGCTTTGCTTCTCTAGGATTTTACCTGCTCTTTAAATCGTATTACTACCAAAAACTCTCACTCGGCTCAGCAAACAGATACACTCAACCAACGCAGGTGGACTATCTATCGGGTGCAGGCTGGTTTGCAAGGAAAGATGCGTTGGATAAGGTGGGCGGATTTGACCCGGCATTTTTCTTGTACTTTGAAGAAACAGAACTCGCATGGCGACTTCAACAAGCAGGGTATCAAAGCTGGATCCTTCCGCATATTCGCTTCCGCCACGAAGAAGGTGGTGCCAGTGGCTTTAATGAAGAAAGTTTTAACAAAATAGGCTATCAACACTATATCCATAGCCAACGCTTGTTTTACATAAAAACAAAGGGATTGTTGTTTGCAGGTATTGCCATCCCATTAAATTTTTTGTCGATGGTATTGGCTATGGTATTAAAAGGAAAATGGCGAGAACTCTATTACCGTATGAAAGTTTGGTTCTCATAATCGGTTGGAAGGCTGTATTTTGGCAGCATGATTGAACAGATGCGCATTTTGTTGATTCACCAACCCTATCGAATTTATGGAGGGGAAGATCGGGTTTTTGAACAGGAGCGCGATGCCTTCATAAGGGTCTTGGGAAAGGATCAGGTATGGACCTACGGTGCTGATGCAGCAAATACATCAACCTGGCAACTCCCCTTCCACTTATTCAACTCACAGTTACATTATAAAAAAGTATTCGATTTGGTAAAGGAACATCGAATTCAAATTGTACATGTTCACAATTTTTTTCCATGGCTCTCAACCTCCATTTTTCGCGCTGCTAAAGATGCAGGTGCTGCTGTTGTACACACGCTGCACAATTACAGAAGATGGTGCATAAAAGGGGAATTGTTTAGGACTGATACTGGTATCTGTGAAGCTTGTATTGAACAAAGGAACCGCAGACCTGCTATTTGGCATAGGTGCTATAGAAATTCAACCCTGCAATCAATAGCTGCTGCTTCTGCTTTTTACAAGTTTGAAGAGAGTGGCGATTGGGATGCTGTAGACAAGTTCATTGTATTAACCCGATTTCAAGAGGAATGGGTGCTGCAAAGAGGGATTCCAAAAGCGAAACTGGTTTTTAAGCCTAACTGGATTGAACCCTTTCCGCCTCAACCCATTGAAGCAAGAGATGGATGGATTTGGGTAGGACGATTAGAACCTTCTAAAGGAATTGATCTGGCTTTGGATGCATTTGAACAAGTGCAAACAGCAACTACGCTTACCATAGTGGGCACTGGATCTTTAGAAGAGTCGCTTCGAAAGAAGTATTCCCATGACGCTAGAATTCATTGGATGGGTGCAGTTTCTGCGCAAGAAGCTAGAAAGTTGATTGGTCAAGCTCGCTATTTATTGCAAACCTCTTTGTGGTATGAAACCTTTGGACTCACCATATTGGAAGCCATGCAAATGGGCATTCCTGTGGTTGGGTTTTCTATTGGAACAAGAAAGGAATTGATTGAACATGGTAAAAATGGCTTTTTGTGCGCGCCCCATGAACTGGCAACAACTATTGAAATGGCAAGTGCTTATCCCCTTTACCATGAGCTTTCCCAAAATGCTGTTACTTTTGCAAGTACCTATGAAACTGAACAGGTATTGGCCGATCAATTGATGCTTTATAGGTCTTTGATGAAAACATATGCTTAAATCTCCGTTTCGTTATACATTCATTATCAGCTCTCCGCATGAACCTGAGGATCGTCTAAGTAATGTAGAGTTACTCCAACAACAAATTCCAAGAACCATTCTTCAGCCAGCTATTTTCCCGAACCAACAGAAAGTTCCTTTTCTAGAAAAACTGAGAAAGAAAAGTGGTGAGCGAACTGGGGTTACATTGAATGCCGGGGAAATTGGAGTGCTTTTGGCAAACAGGTGCATATGGCGACAAATTGTACACTTGAAACCAAATGAGGAAGATATTTTTCTAATTCTTGAATCTGATAGCAAAATCAATAATTATCACGTATTTAGAGAAAAGGCAGGGCTTATGATGAAGGGCTATGACTTGTTTTTTTTTGGCGGCTGGACTGGTAGAATGATGCTAAAGAGAAGTACCATTCAAGTATTTGACCCTCCTTTTAAAGTGGGTGACCCATATATCAAAACGGTCTGTAGTGGATATGGATATGCAATTAATTTACGAGCTGCTAAAACCTTGCTGCAATACACCAAGAAGATTGCTTATCCAGTAGATGAATTTAAAAAATACCTACCTGCAAATCGACTGAAAATTGGAGGAGTTGTTCCTGAGTTGGTATCAGAACAACCGGGCACAACTACTATTGGACACCCAAACTACAAAGGCTTCCTGTTTCAATCTAAAATGTTTTTAGTGCACCTTCGTAATTCAATTGTATCTTATTTTTCATGAGTGTATTGTTGCAACTATATGTTAGGCTGTTTATAGTGGTGTACGGATTGTATACATTTTTCAATCGTGGTGTAGCCTATACTTATCTTGCAGAGATTACCTGGCTATTAGGTATTGTATTAGTAGTTAGATATAGAAAACAACTCTATTTAGCACGCGATAAAAGCATGCTAATTTTACTAGTACTACTAGGTTTGAATTTGGTGTATATGGCACGGGGATTTTTGGAATATCCAGTTATGGAAGTCGTGCGTGATAGTTTCATGTTGAATTATGCTGGCTTTGTTGTGATAATAGCCCTGCTTAAACCTTTTCATAAACAAATATTATCGGGATTTGCTGTTGTTTATACTTGGTTTCCTTGGCTTGTAGGAGCTATTTTTTTGCTACGTGCTTGGAATCCTTATTGGAATGAAGTGGCCCTATTTGGAGGCATTCCATTATTCGTTTATAAAAATGGCGATCTAGCCGTGCATTTGCTTATTAGTACTATTTTGTTGTTGACAGGAAAACTACAGTTGAAGCCTCGCATGTATGTGCTCCAAATAATTATAACTGCTTATCTTTTCTTATTAACTGCAACTTTTAATAGAGGAGGAATGCTTTCTTTTCTGGTGGGTATTTCTGTTTACTTTTTTTATATCAGAAAAACAGATTTTGCTAAAAGCATCTTTCGCTATTTGCGATTAGCGCCTATTTTATTGTTAATTGCTGTTCCGTTGTATACTGCTACTAAAATTGAAGATAAAACACAAGGCAGAAATACAGGCTTGAAACAGTTGGAACAGAACTTTACCAGTATAGTAAACAGAAATATCGAGGGTGGACTCAACGACAATGTGCTATGGCGCTTGGCTTGGTGGGGAAAGATTATTGATTACACCATATTGGGACCGTATATTTTACATGGAAAAGGTTTGGGAGTGAATCTTTCTGTAGATGATGATATTCCTATGGAAGACGATTCACTTCGTTCGCCACATAATTTCCATATGAACATATTAGCAAGATTTGGTTTGCCTATTGCTTTACTTTGGCTACTTTGGATCTACCTCATTTTTAAGCCGTTATTCAAAGAAGGCTTAACAACACAAAGACTTTTTTATGCGTCAGCGATACTTGCTTTTTTGGTGAATGCAACTTTTGATGTGGCTTTAGAAGGGCCGATGGCTGCTATGCCATTTTGGATTTTCGTAGGCCTTTATTTAGATGAAGGCGCTCATGAAAAATTACAAACAACTCTTTCATAAGTACGTTTTTTGAAATCGATATTCAACCATATCATTCAGCAAATACAACCTCATGTTAGGTATATCTCTAACTTGGGATTTACGTTTGCATCGCAGGCTGTGAGTGCTTTATCCATCATCATTATAACGCCTGTTCTTTTACAATCGCTGGGCAAAGAGGACTTTGGGTGGTATGGGAGTTTATTGAATTTAATTACCATTTCAGCTGCAGTTGATTTGGGAATGAATGTTGGTTTACTTAGAAGAATTATTCATGAACCCAATCGTTCTAAAACACTTATTAATACGCTGTTTTTCTTTTTTTTAGGTATGATAGTGGTTGCCATTCCTTTATTTGGATGGCTGTTTGAATGGGGTGTCTTTAAAACAAAATCATCACCATGGCTTTCTTCTGTTTGTGTGAGCTTGCTCACTGGACAATTTATCCTTGCTTACTTATTCGATACGGTTATACAATCGGTGAATAAAATTTATTTGGGTAAGCTAATTCGCATGATGAAACTAGTCATTGAAGTATTCGTTTGGATATGGCTAGCGTCTTATAAAAATGTGTTTTTATTATTGATGGGTAGCGCAGTGGTGAATACATTTTACATTGTGGGTTTGTACCTTGTTTCTATGAAACAAGTAAGCTTCAACATCTCAACTAAACTATTTTCTTGGTCAACATTAAAAGATCATTTTTTTTATAGTCAATGGTATTTCTGGGGATTTGTTGCTACTATGTTGAATTTTAATGGTCAGATATTTTTGTTATCTCAGGTTGCAGGAAATTCAGCTGTTTCGAATTACTTATTAGTCTTCCGATTTTTTGAGGTTATACGTATTGGTATGACCAACTTTACTACGGTTTTATTTCCCCGTTTGGCTAGTATTCAGTACGAAGGGAATTGGAAACAGTTGAAACATATTTTCATTGCTACATGGCTAAGGGTTGCTGGCATTAGTCTGGTATTTTTTGGACTCTTAGCATGGAAAGGACCTTGGTTATTTCAGTTATGGTCGAAAGTAAATGATCCAGAAGTGATGGAACTGTTTTTCTATTTTGGATTATTCATTTGGCTAATTGTTTTAGATAGTGTTGCAGCCATTTTTCTATCTGCATTAGGGATTCATAAAATTCAAACAATCATTGCAATTGGACAAGGAGCCATATCGCTCACCCTTGCATACTTGCTCTTACCCAGCATGGGGCTAAAAGGGGTTGCTATAGCATCTTGCATTGCATTGGTTTCAACTAATTTCTTTTTTAATCCATGGTTTTTATGGAGAGAGATTAAAAGGAATGGAGGGAGGTGAGGGAAGGTCTTTGTTAGAACCGGTCTTTGGTCTTTGGGTGTTGGTCTTTAGCAAATCCGCTGATATAGATTGACACAAAACTTTCCTTTAATGCGCCCCCTTGAGAGCCTCAGGGACCGCCCTTCGACATGCTCAGGGACCACCCTTTTTTGTTCGTCATCCCGCATTTAATGCGGGATCCCCCGTCGTGGGAACGCAATCATACGAAAGCTTTTCATTCAAACAAAAGCATTATAGGCTTTTCGTTTACCGCGTTCATCAACAACAGATCCCGCATTGTCCTTCGACAAGCTCAGGAATAATGTGGGATGACGGTTTGGAGGGATGGGGGATGACGGTTTTTTTTGGGGTGCGGGATGACGGTTTTTTTTGGGGTGCGGGATGACGGTTTTGGAAGGATTGCGGGATGATGACTTTGTAAACGGTGCAGGATTATGAAATTACCAAAGACTTTAAAAACCAACCAAAGACCAAAGACTATTTCTTCCAAAGTCCAACATCCCCCTCCTTTCTCTATATTCGTTCTACAATTAAACATGTATACGGCTTTCAGCCAACAACTCACATGAAAAAAACAAGGAACCTGTTTAAAAAAATTCTTCGCATATTTTATTGGATGCTGATAAGCTCAAGTATTTATCTAATTATCTGTACCTGGATCATGCCGCCTATAACCATCACCCAGATCGTGCAGGGGGTACAATACGGATTGAAGCGCGACTATGTTGCGTTTGATAAAATGAGCAAGCACGTAAAGTTAGCAGCAATTGCAAGTGAAGACCAGGCTTTCACTGATCATCATGGATTTGATTGGGAAGCATTGAGAAAAAGCTTAGACCCTCAAAAACCTAGTAAGAAGAAAAAGAAATTACCACGAGGAGCAGGTGCTAGCACCATTTCGCAACAAGTGGCAAAAAATGTGTTCTTATGGCAGGGATCTGGATTTACAAAATACCTGCGCAAGATTCCAGAGTTTTGGTTCACTGCGTGGATTGAGTTGGTTTGGGGAAAGGAGAGGATTCTAGAAGTGTATTTGAATTGTATTGAAATGGGTCCGGGTATATTTGGTATTGAAGCAGCAGCACAACATTATTTCAATAAGTCTGCTGCAAAACTTACGAAACAAGAAGCTGCGCAAATCATAGCCTGTTTACCCAATCCCAAAAAATATACGGTTGTTCCAATGAGCCGATTTGTAGGCTGGAAGAAAAATTGGATACTTCGACAAATGAATAATTTGGAAGATGATCCCGATATTCAAGAGCTCATTAAATGATGTTCAACTGCATGAATAGCCATTTTTGTTCGCTCTTCTTGTATTCCACGAATCACTACCCAAGGGGTTGATTGCATTGCTAAATGTGATGAGTAAATAGCAAATAGTTCCTTACGTGGACCTTCATCGGGGTATTCACGTAATTCATCTGCTATCCAAGGCAAATCGGGAGCACATAATAAGTATAAATCGTAACTGCGCTCTGCATGCGCTTTTAAAATGAACGGATCGCAGGTGCCAAATACATATTCGCTCCATACTTTCATCACCTGCATATCGGTATCGATGAACAATAATGACTTTTCTTCATCTATTGCTTTTTGTGTGTATGCATCTTCTAGTGCTAATTGTCCTTTTGCAATTTCAGTAAGTTGTTCTAAACTGTATTTGTTACCATTCTTTAAAAGATACTCTCGCGCATACTCTTGGCACCAATAAGTCTGAAAGTGTTCGGCCAATGCAGCCGACAAAGTACTTTTTCCAGTACTCTCAGGTCCTAATATCACTACTTTTTTCAAACTCATTCTTGTTGACTTTCCTATTGAATCAATGCTTTTTCTCGCCATGCTTTCCACCCGTAAATTGCCATCACCAGTAAAACCATGAATTGTACACTGGTGAATACATAGCCTTTTACGTAGAACAAAGGAATGGAGGTAATGTTTGTTAGTATCCACCAATACCAGCTTTCTACTTTTTTTCTTGCCATGAGCCACATACCTGTATATGCGCTTGCACTGGCAAAAGCATCCGCCCAAGGAATGGCATCTGGAGCGAATGAACTTTGTAACCAACTGATTGCTGAAAAGAGTAATCCATAAGTTACGCAAAAAAACAAGAGTTGCAAACCCCATTCTTTCTGTGTAGAAAATTGAATCTTCCAAACATTTTCTGCTTGCTCATTTTTTCTTGTCCAAAGCCACCATCCATACAAGCTCATGATGGTGTAATATAAGTTCACACTAGCTTCACCAAATAATTGTCCTTCCCAACAGATATAAATGAATAAAGAAGTGTTGATGAGTCCAGTTGGATAGACCCAAACTTGTTCACGTTGACTGAACCATACACTCACAATACCAGCTATGACAGCTATGTATTCTAGCCAGCCAGTTTGTGTGAGACCTTCCCAAAATGAGTTAATGAACTGGTTCAACGTCTTTGTTTACGGAGAATAGCAAATACCAGCACGGCAATGAATACAAAAGGCACCCAAGAGCCAATTTGATAACCAATTTTATAGCCAAAAGAAGTTGAATCGGCAGCTACTTGTAAAAGATTCATGTGCTGTTTTGCGGATAAAGATAATACATCTGTTGAACTGCATGTGCTTGAGTAACATTTATCACAGGAAGCAGTGAAGTTCCTTGTTACCTTTGAAACTCAATAAGTAATATAAGATGGGCAAGAAGAGTTCTACATATTTAGGTGCTACACTTCAATGCAAATGTCCTCGTTGTCGTGAGGGTAATTTGTTTGTTCATAAGAATCCATATATACTCAATAAGATAACTACCATGCATGAAACCTGTCCTGTTTGCGGACAACCTACTGAAATTGAGGTTGGGTTTTATTATGGCACGGGTTATGTAAGCTATGCGCTCACGGTAGCATTTTCTGTTGCAACTTTTGTTGCTTGGTGGGTTTTATTGGGCATCTCTATTATGGATAATAGTTTGTTTTATTGGCTTATTACGAATGCTGTCTTATTAATAGTCTTGCAACCAATTTTCATGCGCTTATCAAGAAGTGTTTGGATTAGTTGGTTTGTAAAATACGATCCCAAATGGCGAGAGCATAAGTTGGAGAGTTTTGAGCGGAATGTGGGTTAGGTGGGATTGGGTCTTTGGTTCTTAGTCTTTAGTCTTTGGTTGGTTTTTGAAGTCTTTGGTAATTTCATATTCCTGCACCGTTTACAAAGTCATCATCCCGCAAGCCTTCCAAAACTGTCATCCCGCATTTAATGCGGGATCTGTTCTTTATGAACGCAGTAACCGAGATGCCTTCAATGCTGTTATTTGAATGAAAACGGGATTCATGAAATTACGTTCCCACGACAAGAGATCCCGCATCGGGGTGCGGGATGACGAATAAAAAAGAATGTTCCCACGACAAGAGATCACCGACGATAAATGTCGGTACTTAAAGCCCGCATTGCCCCTTCGGCAAGCTCAGGGTAAACCTTCGGGAGCCTCAGGG
>ERZ1066133.804-NODE-804-length-11478-cov-6.919111_pt1 | contig 11478 bp, 6 predicted proteins | sample MGYA00382780_ERZ1066133 | MGnify/ENA primary metagenome ERZ1066133 (study PRJEB33369, sample SAMEA5778363) | biofilm metagenome | biome: Industrial cooling water; feature: Water cooling tower basin; material: Biofilm | place: United Arab Emirates | collected...
AAATACTACAGGTAGTGTTTCTTCTACCAAAGCAATTGGTCCATGCTTCATTTCTGCAGCAGGATAACCTTCTGCGTGTATGTAAGATATTTCTTTCAATTTCAAAGCACCTTCTAATGCTACCGGGAAGTTATAACCTCTTCCTAAAAATAAGAAGTCAGAAGCAGTGGCATACTTTTCAGCAATCTTTTTGATATGGCTAGTATCAGCTAAAATTTCTTTTACTTTTTCAGGCACAGCATAGAGTTCACGAACAAGTTTCGTATAGCGCTCTTGGTTAATGGTTCCTTTTTTGTAACCAATTTTGAGTGCCATCATGGTTAATGCAGCAAGTTGACCAGTAAATGCTTTGGTACTAGCAACACCAATTTCTGGTCCTGCGTGTGTATAGGCCCCAGCATGGCTTAATCTTGCGATACTGCTACCTACAGCATTTACTACGCCAAAAATGAAAGCACCTTTTTCTTTTGCGCTCTCAAGGGCTACTAAAGTATCTGCTGTTTCACCACTTTGAGAGATAGCAATAATAACATCTCCTTCATTAATAACGGGATTTCTATACCTAAATTCTGAAGCGTATTCTACCTCTACAGGAATGCGACAGAGTTCTTCAAAAATATACTCAGCAATAAGTGCTGCATGCCAACTAGTGCCACATCCTACCATTACAATTCTAGAAGCATTCAAAAAAGCATCTAAATGATTGTCAATTCCACGCATCACAATTTCATCATGTTCAGGCAGTAGTCTTCCCCTTAAACAATCGTAAATAGTTTGTGGCTGTTCAAAAATTTCCTTCAACATGAAATGATCATAACCACCTTTTTCAATATGGGCCAGTTCCATGTCGAGCTTAGTAATGAATGGCGTTTGCTTTTCATTACCCAAGTTCTTTAAAATAAGTTCATCGGCTTTGACAATAGCAATTTCATAGTCATTTACATATACCACCTCTTTGGTGTATTCAATAATAGGGGATGCATCACTTGCAAGAAAGTGTTCACCCTTTCCAATGCCAATTACAAGGGGACTGCCTTTACGTGCTGCAATGATGGTTTCAGGATCATTTTGGTCGATTAAAAGAATACAATAAGCGCCAACAATTCTACGAAGTGCAATTCTTAAGGCTTCTTCTAAGGAGCACTGATTATTGATTTTAATATCTTCAATAAAGTTCAATAAAACTTCTGTGTCAGTATCGCTGTGGAATTGATAGCCGTTGTTGATTAATTCTTGTTTAATTGAGGCGTAGTTTTCAATGATTCCATTATGAATCATTGCTAGCTCGCCATTATTGGAAACATGTGGGTGAGAGTTTCTATCGCTTGGCTCACCGTGGGTTGCCCAACGTGTGTGACCAATACCAACTGTGCCATCTAAGTTTTTTCCTAAAGTGGCTTCTTCCAAATCGGCAACCTTGCCTTTTTTCTTATGAACCTTAAGTCCACCATTTAAGAGTGCTACACCAGCACTATCATATCCTCTATATTCTAATCTTTTGAGTCCTTTAATAACAACGGGGTAAGCATTTCGATGGCCAATGTAACCGACAATTCCGCACATAAGGGTCTGATTTTAAGGCTGCAATATCATTTTTTTTTCTCATACTTAATTTATTATGCCTCACAAGTTCAATGCAGGCATACAATCTTGCATAAAGCTGAAATATTAACGGTCAATAACCGCAGAAAACCGCAATTCAGACCATTTTTTTACAGAAGGGTACCTTGTAAGAACCAGTACGCTAAGGTAAAATAGATAATTAAGCCTGTTACATCTACTAGCGTAGCAACAAATGGGGCCGATGATACAGCTGGATCTGCGCCAGCTTTTTTGAGTAGAAGGGGTAGCATAGAACCTGTGAGTGTGCCCCAAAGAACAACCCCCAATAGTGAGCATCCGATAGTTAAGCCAATAAAGAAATAGTGTTCTCCATAAATTTCAGGAGCAAACTGGTGCCATATAACAACACGCATTAATCCAATTAAACCAAGCACTGAACCCAGGAGTAGTCCACTTACAATTTCTCTTCTCATCACCCTCCACCAATCAGACACTGTAATTTCTCCTACAGCCATAGCTTGAATAATGAGTGTAGAAGCTTGAGAGCCACTGTTACCGCCACTTGAAATGATTAAAGGAACAAATAACGCCAGCACGACTGCTTTTGCAATTTCATCTTCAAAATAACCCATAGCAGTTGCAGTCAGCATTTCGCCCATAAATAAAACAATGAGCCAAATTACCCTCTTCTTAAACAGTTTGAAAATAGGAATATCTAAATAAGGTTCATTCAGTGCTTCGGTACCACCAATCTTTTGCATGTCCTCGCTGAACTCCTCATTGGCAACCCATAAAATATCATCAATGGTTACAATACCTAAAAGAATATTTTGATCGTCGGTAACAGGAAGTGCCACCCGATTATTCATTTTGAAAACCTGACTTGCATGTTCCTGGTCGTCGTGAACATGAAGTGCAACAACCCTTCCATCTATGAGTTCGTCCATTCTTTTCTCTGGGGATGCAAGAATGATGTCTCTAATACGGATGTCATCAACCAATTCTCCCTTAGAATTAATCACATAAATCACATCAATGGTCTCACTGTTCTTCGCATATTTTCGAATGGTTGCAAACGCCTCATCCACCGTATTCTGCTCATACACATATACATAATCGGGGGTCATGATTCTTCCCACGCTATCTTCAGGATAACCCAACATTGCGAGGGTTATTTTTCTTTCTTCGGGGTCTAGCAATTTTATTAAGTCGCGAATAGCTTCTTTGGGTAATTCCTCCAAAAAATCGGTACGGTCATCTGGCGATAATTCATTCAATAATTCAACGGCCGTATTACTCGGTAGGCTTTGAATGATTCTCTTTTGGGTAGAAACATCCAGTATTTTAAAAACCTTCGCAGCTCTATGAAGTGCAAGGTGAGCCATTATCTGCGCTTCATATTCCTCATTTTGGTCAATGAGTTCAGCCACATCGCTGATATTCAGGTCGTTTAAAAACGCCCTGATTTCCAACTTATCCTCTTTAGCGATGAGTTGCTCAAAAAGTTCCTGAAAGCTGATTTCTTCCAAATCGAGTGACATGGACGCAAGTTACATATTTGTATCTTGCGAATATGATATTACCCTCTTTATTCATAGCTCCTTCCGAATTGGGTGGTCGAGGTGTATTTACCGCTGAAGATTTAGATGCTGGATTATTGATTGAAGTGTCTCCTGTGCTCATATTAACAGAGGAACATCGATCAATTGTTGAAAAGACTGCATTAAACAACTATATTTTTGCTTGGGGTGATGATGAAAAAAAAGCTGTGGTGGCATGGGGATATGTGAGTATTTATAACCATTCTTATACTCCCAATTGTAGCTATGAAATGGATATGGAGGATGATTGGATTCGAATTGTTACCTTGAAACCGATTTCTTCAGGAACTGAACTAACCATTAATTATTTAGGAGATGATCCAAAGCCTGATGAAAAGGTTTGGTTCGAAGCAAAATAAAAAAATATGAAACGTTTATTGTTGGCTTTATTAGTTATTCCATTTGGTGTTATGTGTTCTCATGCACAAATTGATACAACTTTATCTTGGCAAATACCAGATTCAGTTAGAGGCTCCCAAGTACTAGTTCAATGGAAAGCTTCCAAATTAAATAAGTGGGAAATGGAAGTGAAGCTCCATGACTTTGAATTCGAGTTGAAGTCGGAAAAAGGCCGATTAAAAGTAGAACTTGATCTTGAAAAGTCACATCAATTAGTAAGTTCTGGCTGGCAAGTAAAGAAGTCGAAAAATAAGCTCAGTTGGAATATTCCAGATTCTATGTCGGTCCCTTCTCAGCTTTCAATTAGCGTGGTGCCCGATACATCTGTGAAGCAAACTTTGTATAGTACATATTTATACTTTCCATCCTTGGGAAGATGGAAATGGATGGGTAGTTTTTTCCACAAAGACGAAGCATCATGGGTGAAGAAATTGGATATTGATTGGGAGACTGCTAGTGAAACTTTAGCTGATCTTACCCTCGAAACTTGGGTGCAAAGACCTAATGGTTCATGGAAAAATTTATCAGCTAAAGGAAATCCACAATTGGTACCGGTTACGAAACATGTTGATAGTCTTGCTTTTCAGATTCGAGATAGAAATTTGTTGAATAGGGCAGTGAAAAGACGCCAGATAGATACTACCGGAACAATAGAGGGAGTTTATTATTATCACCTTGTAAAAGGAAATGGTCGTCCTGTTAACGTGACTGATACGGTGACTGTTCATTACAAGGGTGAATTGTTTTCTGATGGATCAGTATTTGATGCTACGAAGGATAAGCCAGCAACTTTTCCTTTGAACCGATTAATTAGAGGATGGCAGTTAGCAGTTCCAACAAATTCGGTAAGCGGAAAAACTAGAATTTATATTCCATCTGAACAGGCATATTCAATCAGGTCAAGAAGCTTTAAAATACCGCCCGCAAGTATCTTGGTCTTTGATGTAGAAGTGCTGGAGGCAAAGCCTACTTCAAATCGATAAACTCTGCAAAAACAGGGTAAGGTATTTTAATTTGGATATTTAAAGGATGAAGTGAGCCATTCGATTGATCTCTTTTAAATAGTTCAATGAAATTGCTATGCTGATAAGCCACTGCAAGAAAGGATTCTGAAGCATCTAAAGAAAAATGGCGTGGCCATTTATAATTAAGCGGATAGATTGTTGGTCTACTCACCCTGCCATTGGGTTCAATTCTAAAATGCGCAAGTGTATTATTATCTCCTCGATTGCTACAATATAAATCCTTTGCATTCTTGTTAATAACAATATGTGCAGATGCCTTTATACCCTTTTCTTCCTTATTGTATAATTCGAATCGTTGAACCAGGTTCCAAATTTGATCAAGTTTCTCATAAACGGCAAGTGTACCACTCAATTCTTCTAGAACATACATGATTGGTTGATTTGGATGAAAGCTAACATGTCTTGGACCAGCACCTGGGGGTGTCTTAACTGTTTCAACGTTGCGCTCACTGACTGGTTGTACTTCTTTATGATTGATTGAGTAAAATTTTATTTCGTCTGTTCCTAAGTCAGTCGCTATAAGTTGGTTTTCTTGATTTTTAAAAATAACCTGATGTGCATGTGGACTACGCTGATATATGGTATCTAAGCCTGCACCTTTATGTTGAATAACCTGTTGTATATTGCCAAGCTTCCCTTTTTGTAAAATGGGTATTACACCAATATTTCCTCCACTATAATTTGCGGTATACAAGTACTTGTTTTTTAAATCAACAAAAAGATGACAAGGATGATCGCCGCCAGAATAGGTTGTATTAATTAGAGAAAGAGTTGCTCGCTTAGGGTTGAATTTCCAGCTTACGGCTAATGCTTTTTCTTTACCGCGACCTTCACTTACACCATACAGTATTTGCTCTTTTTTTGCATAAAACAGGTAGGAAGGATTAGCAATAGAGCTATCCAATGGACTAATCTGTATGTTTTGATTCGCTAGGTTTATTGTGATGAAATGAATACCTACTTTATTTTCTTTAGTATAGCTGCCTGTGATTAAATGTAATTTTTGTGCAAATAATTTTTGTTCAAATAAAATTGCTAATGTGGCTATCGCATATATTGTGAAAGTTGTTAAAGCTTTTTTCATTGTTGTAAATGGTTGTTTATGATAGGGCGCTATTATGTATCTTTATACAGTGTTGAAATTACTTGATTTAAGATTGTTTTCCGCAACATTGTTCATCTTAATTGTTGTATTTGCTGGTTCTGTTCAAGCCCAGAATCTAATTAGTAATGGTAACTTTGAATTAGAGGGTAGCAGTGGGTTTAAATACACAGAACCTCCCTATTTCTGGCGTACGCCACCTTTTGCACTCACTTCTCAACCAGGGGATATTGCTTTTGTAGCATCGCCGCATATTTTTAATAGAGATTTTGAAATTGATGGTGATCATTCTACCGGCTTTGGTAAAATGATGGTTGTGGATGGTGCAACCGTAACTGGTTCCAATATGTATGTTTGGCAAGCGGGGTTAAATGCAGAAGGGGTATGCAATTTACAAGTTGGGCAAACCTATACTTTTAGTTATTGGGTTCGATCTGTATCTCAAGAGGTAACTAATAACGCCACAAGGGCTAATTTGGTAATTGATTTTGAGAATGCATCACAAATAATTTTAGTAGAAGGAGCCACTATGGCTCCACTTCCAGCAGACAAATGGCGCCGCGTGGTGTATAGATTTAGAGCTGATCAGCCTTGTGTGAAAATTGGATTGAGAAATACGAATACAAGTGCTTTGGGGAATGATTTTGCTTTAGATGATATGGAGCTTTTTGCACCAGCCGAATTTTTGAATTTAGTATATAACGCTATTCCAACATCTTGTTACAATACCAACGATGGCGCTTTGGTGGTATATGGAATAGGGGGGCGACCGCCTTACCAATTTCAGTTGAATAATCAGGGTTGGTCCGATAAATTTATATTTAATGATCTTTCCGCACAAGGAACATATTTGTTGCGTGTGAAAGATGCAAATCAAACAGTTGTATCAGTTGCAAATGTTGTTGTGAATGCTCCTATTAATCCACTTCAAATCTCTTCATCATTAGCAGATCCTGCCTGTGGTAATACACCCATCAATTTATTAGCGATGGGTGGCTCTAGTTACACTTGGACTTCTAGTCCAACCGATCCCAACCTCACTCCACTAATAGGCTCATTGGTTCAGGCTCGTCCTGTTGTAAATACAACTTACACAGTTTCCTCCACCTCAAATGGAAACCGAAATTTAGTCTTTAATGGCGATTTTAGTTTGGGTAATGTTGGTTTTGTTACAGACTATACCTTTTATCTAGATGGCACTTCAGGAGGAATTCAAAAAGCTTATGGTATTACAACGAGTTCTCGACAATACTTTCAGTTTTTTGTAGATTGTAAAGACAAATCTGGTTCAGGTCAAATGATGGTTATTGATGGATCATCCAATGCATCGGATAGGGTTTGGAGTCAAACAATTCCGGTTACACCTAACACTCAATATAGATTTTCTTATTGGATTCAAAGTGTAGTTAGCACTAGCCCAGCTAGAATTCAGACGAATGTAAATAATGCACCAATAACTGGTGATCCTAGTACAAGTACTTATACGGCTCCATCAAGCACTTGTCAATGGCAGCAGGTTGTATACAACTGGAATTCAGGAAATAATACTGTAGCAACAATAACATTATTCGACAGAAATGAACAAACCAATGGAAATGATTTTGCAATCGATGATATAAGTATGGTAAATAATTACAATTGTAATTTATCAAAAAGCATTGCTATAACTGTTTTACCAACACCTGCAACAGCAACCGTAAGTATTCAGTCACCAGGTTGTGGAGAAACAGTTGGGTCTTTTCAGGTGAATTCACCAATAGGTGCAGGGTTGAGTTACAGTATCAACGGAACTACTTACAATAACACAACAGGCTCATTTAGTGCTTTAGCTCCGGGTACTTACTCATTAACCACAAGAAACGGTATAGGCTGTATTTCAGTACCCTTGTCGGTTATTATTCCTCAGCCACCTGATATTCCTGTTCAACCTGTAATTCAAATTTTAGATCAACCAACATGTAACAATGCACAAGGCCGATTTCAAGTGACACAACCTGTTGGAGCAGGTATCGTTTATACCATCAATAATCAACCTACACAATACCCATCGGGACAAGTTATAAACTTGCCTCCCGGAACTTACACAATACGAGCTAGAAACGCAGCAGGATGTATATCGGCTGTTACTCAGTTCATAATTAATCCAATCCCATCTCCACCAATTGTTGCTCCAATTATTGGGTTAAATGAAATTTGTAGAAGGGGTAATAATCAAACCCTTTTCAGTTCATCAACTGCTGGGGGAATTTGGACTAGCTTACAACCTAATATTGCAAGAGTTGATAATGGGGGAAGAGTGACAGCAATAAATAATGGCACAGCAACCATTCAATATACGGTTGTAGTCAGTGGCTGTTCTACAACAGTTAGCAAGAATATTCTTGTGACTGATTTTGATGTTCAATTATCTGCAAGTCCACAGCCCGTTGTTGAACAGCAATTGTTGAGGCTAAATAGCAGTGCTGCTGAACCTTATCAGGCTTTAAGCTGGATCCCATCAAATAAATTTACTCAACCTTTATTACTCAGTCAGCAAATCACTGCTGATAGCACATCTAGATATGGCATTGTGGCCCGTTCTGCTAAGGGATGCATAGATACTGGATTTGTAGATGTGACGGTTGTGCCAATTTCTCGTGACGTTTTTGTTCCAAATGCATTTACTCCAAATGGCGATGGGAAAAATGATGTTTTTAAAGTGTATGGAAACTTCATCAACAAAATGGAATTGCGTGTTTTTGATGCATGGGGGCGATTGTTGTTCATATCTACTCAGCCTGATAGGGGATGGGATGGAAGGCATCAAGGGCAAAATCAACCATCAGGGGTATATCTATACACGCTAATTGCTGAAATACAAGGTGGTCATGAAATAAGAAAGTCTGGCTCATTTCAATTGATAAGATGAGCATTAAAACTATCTATATCATTTTATTGGGCTATCTGCTGACTAAGTCTGTTGCGTTTGGACAACTAGATCCTATGACTTCGCAATATTTTAGATTTCCGATGCAAGTCAATCCAGCCTTAACAGGAGCATTTGGAGGAGATCTAAGAGCATCAGCAATTCATAGAAATCAATGGCTTGGTACAATATCACCTTTGCAAACTGCTGCTCTTTCTGCTGATCTAAGAACAAATTCAAGTTTTCATCCCGGTGTTCAAGTACTTCAAATGCAAACGGGTGGAGGTGCATTTAGATATACACAAGCATATGCTACGCTAGCTTATGACGGAATTAGATTTGGAACAATGGGTCGACATCAAATTCGTGTTGGCTTTTTAGCAGGAATATTAAATAGAAGCATTCAGCCAGGTCGATTACAATTTGGCGATCAATGGAACCAAATAACTGGATTTCAACCAGGTAATCCAACTACAGAAGTGTTTGATAGAACTTCTACGCTGGTTCCAGATCTTGGTTTTGGTTTAGCTTATTTTGATACAAAAGAAGATGGGGTGCTACAATTCTTTGGAGGTGGCTCTGCATTTCATATCAATCGTCCAGAAGATAAATTTATTTCAGGATCAGGAATAAGTCGTGTTCCAATTCGTTGGGTAGCACATGGCGGATTTTCTTGGCGGATGACACCTGATGTATATATTGTGCCGCATGCTGTTTGGATGCGACAAGGAACAGCAGAGGTAAGAATGGTAGGTATGTATACCATGTTTCCCGTGAATGAATCCACTGACTTTATGATAGGGGCTAATTTTAGGTGGAGAGATGCGCTGGTGCCTTATGCTGGATTGACTATTGGCAATTTTACGATGGGAGTGAGCTACGATATTCCTGCTATGACAACTCGACAAGCATTCCAAAATACATCGGCATTTGAAATAACGCTTTCATATATGCGTAAAAAAAGTTTTTCTGAAGGCCCCAGCTATATGCGCTGTCCAAGGTTCTAAAAAAAAAGGCTGTCCATATGGACAGCCCTACATAGTTTTAGTGCTAACTTGATTTATTTAGCATTCTTCACATACTTTTCCAACCATTGGTGTTGTTCCCAAAGCATGTGTAATACATTCTCTCTTCCTCTATAACCATGCGCTTCGTAAGGCAATACAACATAGCGACTGGTGCCACCATGACCTTTAATTGCACTATAATATCTTTCACTTTGAATAGGGAAAGTACCTTGGTTGTCATCCATTTCGCCATGAATTAATAAAATTGGCGTCTTTACTTTGTTGGCATAACTAAATGGACTCATATCAAAGTACAATTGAGAAGCTTGCCAATAAGTTCTGTCTTCATTTTGGAAACCAAATGGAGTTAAAGAACGATTGTATGCGCCACTTCTTGCAATACCTGCTTTGAAAAGATTGGTGTGTGATAGTAGATGTGCAGTCATAAATGCACCATAACTATGTCCACCTACTGCCATCCTGTTTTTATCACCCACACCCAAATCAACTAGTTTTTGAACTGCAGCTTCTGCATTCAACTTTAATTGTTCAATAAAATTATCGTTTGGTTTTTTATCGCTAGAAGTAGCAACGATTGGCATTTCAGCATTATCTAATACTGCATATCCTTGCGTTACCCAAAATATTGGTGATCCCCAGCTAATATTTGTAAAACGGTCTTTACTTCCTCTTACTTGAGCAGCATCGGCAGCACTATTGAATTCACGAGGATAAGCCCACATGAATACGGGTAAGGGGCCATCTTTAGCTGCATTGTATCCTTTAGGTAAATAAAGGTCGCCAGTTAAATCTACTCCGTCTGCTCTCTTGTATTTAATTTTCTCTTTTGTAATACCCTCAAGTTGTGGATAGGGATTGGTGAATTTTGTGATAGGTCTATCAGCAATTTTTTTCAAAAGATCTTTCATGAAGTAATTAGGCGTACTTGTTTGTGTTTCTTTTCTGCTGATGAATGTCATTGTGTTTGCATCAACTACGTCAGAAATAAATTCAAACTGTCCAGGACTACAGCGCCAAATAATTTCTTGTTGTTTGGTTTGTAAATCAAACTTTGCTAAGAAAGGTAGGTCACCATTGGGTGAGCTACCAGTTGTATTATTCATTAATAGTTTAGTGCCATTATCAACTAACATCAAAACCTGACGTCCAAATTGATTTTTAGTAGTTACAGGTGATCCTGGGTTATTATAGGCATCTGTTGTATTTCTTTGCATAAGCATTTCCAAACTTCCAGTAGAAGGGTTGAAACGATGCATTCTTGCAACCTGCTTTCCTGTTAATCCTTCCATAACCAACGCTAATTGGCTAGTTCCCCAAGAAACTCCACGAAAACGCATAGTAGTTTTAAAGAGTTCAGTTGCTTCACCTTGGAAAGGCGCTTTTAATGCATATACAGCATCATGAAACTCTACTTTTTTTGCAATCATCCCGCTATCCAATGGCATACACCAAGTTATGGTTGCAGCTTCGTCATCTCTCCAGTCAAAACTTCTTGGAACATTCTGCACATTGTCGAATCCAGATGGAGAACCTTCGCCAGATGGAAGATCTGCCAGTTTTTTAAGTTCTTTTCCTGTTAGATCAATAATTGATACAGTTGAGGCAAATAGTTGCGCTGGAACAAGATATGAGAAAGGCTTTCTCAAAGTTCTAATCATTAAATATTGCTTATCAGGAGAAGGACTAATAGTAGTGTAAATATTGGGTTTTCCAATATTAGTTTCAACTCCATTTTTGTTCATAACTAGTTGCACAGTAGCCATGAAACTAAACAATTGTTCATCGTATGGAGTCTTCATGAGATCTTGATAAGTTCTAATAGGTGCAGCCTTTCCATAGTTCTCTTGAATAGAAG
>ERZ1066133.806-NODE-806-length-11443-cov-11.100896_pt1 | contig 11443 bp, 7 predicted proteins | sample MGYA00382780_ERZ1066133 | MGnify/ENA primary metagenome ERZ1066133 (study PRJEB33369, sample SAMEA5778363) | biofilm metagenome | biome: Industrial cooling water; feature: Water cooling tower basin; material: Biofilm | place: United Arab Emirates | collected...
CCCGGGGCAAGCCGGGGTGCCTCCGCCGCGGGCCCCCGCCGCGGGCCCCCGGCGCCGCGGCGGCGACCGGCTGCAGAGGCGGGGCGCCGATCGGCCGGGGGCGCCGAGCTCGGTTGCAGCTCGGCGGCCCCAGGGCGCGGGTAGCGCGCCGGAGGCAGACCGGGGGGAAGGCGCTGCGGGCAGGGCTCGGCCGGGGGGCGCTGGCGGCCCGGCCAGCCTCGGGCAGGGCCCGACCGCCGGCCCTGGGTTGGGGGGCCCGTGCGCACAGCGCGGAGACGGGTTGCGCAGCGCCGCCGGGTGGCGACGCGGCATCCGAGGGAAAGCGGGCCGCCGCGGACCGGCGCGGCTCGGGGGAGCCGGCGTTCGGCGCTGCAGATCGATCGGGAGCGGACAGCGATCGGTGAGGAGCGGAGCGACCGAGCCGCGCATGGCGGCGGCCGGACCTCCCCCGCAGAGCGGGGGCTGCCCCGATCCCGACCTGGGCGCGGACGCGAGGTCCACGCGCCTGGAATTCGACCGGCTCCCCGCGCACGCCTGAAGCGCGCCGCGGCGAACCCCTCGCCCTCGGACCTGCCCGCCAGAGCGAACAGACCCACGCGAGCGGGGCCCAGAAAGCCCCGCAGTCGAAAGCCGGCTGGCCTTCTCCCCGACCCCCTACAGATTGGCACAACCCCCGCCGCGACACCAGCCCGCCGTACTCCGATCCCAATTCCGCCCCACGGAGCGCCCCCGCTCCGAGCCCCCACCCCCCCCACCGACCGCCCCCCGAGCACCCCACCTCCGGGCCGGATCAAGCCGATCCAAAGCCGCCAGCACAAGCCAAAGCCGCCAGCACAAGGGTGCCACCCGCCCGGCCAAGCCTCCCCCCCGAGCACCACACCCTCCCCCCTGCTCCCCCGTCACCCACCACCCCTAATCCGAGGGCCACCCCCCCAGAGCTACACCCCAGACACCCAGAGACCCCAAGCGCCCGGGCGAAGTCCGAGAGACCCGAGAGACCCGAGAGACCCGAGAGACCCGAGAGACCCGAGAGACCCGAGGACCCGGGGGGCCCAGGGGACCCGGGGGGCCGGGGGGCCGGGGGGCCGGGGGGCCGGGGGGGGGGTCGGGTGGGGGGGGTCGGGTGGGGAATAATTGGTCGGGGTGAGAGGATTTGAACCTCCGACCTCTGCGTCCCGAACGCAGCGCTCTACCAAGCTGAGCCACACCCCGAACCGGGCGGAACGATAGGGCCGCCGGGGGCCCCAGGTCAAGGCTGGAGGTGCGGTTTCCGCAGCAGTTTTTTTTCGCCCGGGCGGCGGGGCCCCTGCGGGGGCCGAGGGGCTACCAGCCCAGGTCGATGAACTTGCCGCCGCTGTCGCTGGCGACCTCGCCCATCCAGCGCTTCTGGAACTGGCCCATGCCGATCACGTGGATCACCACCCGGCGCAGCTCGTTGGCCTTGGCCACCTCCTTGCGGATGTCGTCGGGGTCGGTGAACTCGCCCACCGAAGGCTGGCCGTCCGAAAGGAAGTAGACCGTGTCCACCTCCAGCCGGTAGCCGCCTTCGGGCACCGGCTTGCCGGCGGCGTCGCGGGCGCCGATGGCGTACATGAGGGCCCCGAAGGTGTTGGTCTTGCCCAGCTTGAGCTGCTCGGGCGACGGGGCGATGCCGGCCCGGGCCATGTCCGCATCCGGCTGCCCGCCGATCGGCTGCAGCTTGTCGATCCACTCGATGGCGGCCAGGCGCTGGAGCTTGTTGGCGACGACCAGCTGTTTGCGCCAGGGGATCACCTCGCCGGCGAAGGCCACGACCTCGAAGCGCGTGTTGTCGTCGAGGGCGGCGACGGTGGCCTTGAGCTCGGTCTTGACCACGTCCATGCGCGACCAGCTCGGGTAGACCTTGTCGCCGAACGGGGCGCGGTTGACGAACAGGGTCTCCATGGAACCGGAGACGTCGATCACGAACAGGATCGAGCGGCTGGGCGTGTCGACCCCGAGGAACGAAGGCGAGCCGCTGTACTTGGCGCGCTCTTCGGCGCGCGCGGCCTCGCGTTTGGCGAGCTCCTCCTCGCTGGGCAGCTCGAATCGATCGCCGATGCCGTCCCAAAAGCGCTTCCAGGCCGCCCCGTCCAGGCCGAAGTCGCGGCCGGTGAGGCGCCGCAGGGCGTTGACCGCGTCCTCGCGCAGGCGGCCCTCCTCGCGCAGCAGGCATTCGATCAGCGGGCCGACGGAGCGCTTGTCGCGCAGGGGCACCAGGGCCGCGATGGCGCTGGCGCGCACCTGCCAGTCGGGATCGGACAGGGCCGCCAGGGCGGGCTCGAGCAAGGCGGCATGCCGCCGCGCCGCCAGGGCGTCGAAGCAGCTGATGCGCACCGCCGGCTCGGGATCGAGCAGCAGCGGCAGCAGCGCGTCCAGGCCCGCGGCATCGGCGTGGGGCGCCAGCAGCTGCACGACGCGCCGGCGCAGGGTCCACTGCTTGTCGGTCAGCCATTTGCGCAGCTTCTCGAGCGCGGCTTCCGGCGGCGGATAGCGGCCGTCGGCGGCCGACCACAGCAGGGCCGCGCGCAGTTCGACCTTCTTCTCGGCCAAGGCCCGCTGGAACAGGGCCTCGATCGGCGCCGGGGTCTTGAAGCCGGCCAGGATCTCGCGCGCGGCCTCGGCCACCTTGATGTCGCCATCGAGCAGCAGCGGAGTCAGCACCTCGACCAGCTCGGGCAGCTCCAAACCCTTGAGCGCGCGGATCGCTTCGACCCGATCGGCGCTCTCCTTGAAGCGCGGGAAAAGGCGCCGAAAGTCGGCCAGGGTTCCATCCTGAACGGCGGCCGCGGCCGGCGGGCCGAACAGCGCCGTCAAGCACAACCCAAGCGACAGGAGCAGCCTGTGGAGCAGCGCGTTCGGGGCCATCGGAGCAGCCTAGCAACCGATCCGGGCCGAGGTCCCGCGGAGGGCCGGAGGCGGCCGCCGGCCCACGTTGCGAGGCGCCAGCGCGAGCCCGGCAAGCGTCGGCGGGAAGAGCGGGACCCCGGCGCCGCTGGCCCCCCCCCCCGCGACCGGGACGAGGAGCGCGGGCTCGGGAGCAGGGGGCCGGTCCCCTGCGCTCGGGTGCGCCCGGGCGGCCGCGCCCGAGGAGCGGCAAGCCACCGCTGCGGACGGGGGGGACCGCCCTGGATCCCGCTGCGCGGCCGGCGCGGACAGGCGACGTCGCGGGGCCGGCCCGCGGGTGGGCGCTCGGCGCGCAGGCCCCGCGGCCGCCCCGGGAACCGGCGGCCGGGGCGCGCGGATCGCGGCCCAGCCCCGCGGCCGCCGGAGGCGGCCCCGAGGCCTGCGGGCAGGTTGCGGCGGCGGCTCGGGCCGAGCCCGAGCCGACCTATCTTCCTCGATCGGTCAGTGCGGCGGGCGCAGGCCGACCAGCGACACGCTGCTGGCTTCGACGCCCACGTCGAGGTACTCGGGATCGACGATGGTGACCTCGCCGCCCTCGGGCAGCTGGATCGTGACCCGCCGCTCGTCCCGCAGCAGCACGCGGCCGGCGATGATGCCGCCCTTGGTGCGCACGCGCACACGCTCGGTGCCGACGCGCGGGCCCGCGCTGGTGGTCAGGGGTTTGGTCGGGTCCAGGTGATCGACGCCCGCCACCCGCGCCAGGTCGAGGGTCAGGGCGCCATCGATGGTGGCCAGCACCAGCCGGCGGCCGCCGGCCTCGCGCAGCAGGCCATCGAAGTATTCGCCGTTCGACAGGCGCACGCGCACCGGCCCGACCGCCGGCGTCAACCGGCTCTGCTCGCTGGCCAGCAGCTCGGGGGTGACCTGGCTGCCGGCGAAGACGTGGGCGAAGTCCGCAGGGGTAGCGCGGGCGATGCTGGTCAGGGGCGCGGGCAGCACCAGCTGCTCGCCGAGTTCGAGCACGGCGCTGCGGCGCTCGAGGCCGGGATCGGCCGCGGCGGTCAGGTCGGCTTCGGGCTGGGCAGCGGGGCTGCCCGGGGCCGGGCTCGGGCCGATGACCAGCTCCGCGCCGGCCCCATCGGCCGACGCGGAGCCCGGGGCCGCCTCGGCAGGTTCCTCAGCCGGGATCTCGGCGCGCTCCTCGACCAGCACCAGGGCTTCCCCGTACTGCCGCGGCAGGGCCGTGCCATCGCCGCCGTCGAAGCGCTCGCCGAGCCAGCCGGCCAGGGAGAAGCCGTCGGCCGCGGGGGCGGCTGCGGCGCGCGACTCCGGGGCAACCTCGGCCCCCCGCGGCGCCGCCTTCGGGTTCACCCCGGGAGCGGCGGGCTTCTGCGCAGCCTGGGGCCCGCGGTTGTCGTTGCGGGACAGCGCTCCCTGGCTCAGTTCGGAGGTGTCGCCCCCGGGCAGCACGAGCGCCAGGCTCCCGGCCACGAGCAGCGCGCCTGCGCCCGCCGCCAGGGCCCAGCGCCGACGGCGCCGGGGGGGCAGCTCCTCGCGGGCGAAATCGTCCAGGCTGCCGGCGGAGACGGGCAGCGGCTCGCCCGCGTCGGCGTCGGCCTCGGCCTCGGGGCTCTGCAGGGCCGCCGCGGGTTGCTCTGTTTGGGCCGCTTCCGGCTCGCTCTCCAGGCCGGCCTCGAAGGCCGCGCGGATCTGCTCGGCGCCGGCCTCGGAGTCGAGCACCACGGCGGATTCCATCTCGCCCTCGACGCTGGCCTGAACCTCCGCGGCCGGCTCCCGGGACGCGGCGGGGTCGCTGAAATTGGCCACGGCCTCGAGCCCGGGGATCAAGCGCGCCGCCTCTTCGGGGGTCAGTTGGCGGGCGCCGCGGGCCGGGCGGCTGCGGTACTTGGCCTCCTCGCCCTCCTTCGGCTCGTAGGGGTTGAGCGGGGCGTCCTGGGCCGGATCTTGATCGTGAGCCATGGCGAAAAACGCGCTGGGCCGCGCGGGGCGGGCCGGGGGGAACGGCGCTGTATCGGCCGGAGACCCGGCGGGACCCGAGGCGGGCCCCGGGGCCCGTCCCGGGCCTTGCTCGGCAGCGGCCCATGCCGCAGGCTCGGGCCGTGGAAAACCCGCTCGGCTTCGGTCCGGCGACACAGGCGCTCCTCCCGGACCGGCGGGTGGGAACTTTGTTCCTGCTGCGCCACGGCGAGCTGGTGGCCCAGGAGCGGCGCCTGCTGCGCGGGCAGGCCGAAGCGCCGCTGTCGGAGCGCGGCCAGGGCGAGGAGCGCGCGCTGGTGCGCTGGATGGCCAGCGCAGGGGGCGGGCTCGACCAGGTCTGGAGCAGCGACCTGGGGCGCTGCCAGAGCCTGGGCGAGGCCCTCTCCAGGGAGTTCGGGGTGCCCCTGGCGCTCGATCCGCGCCTGCGCGAGCAGCACCTCGGGCGCTTCGAGGGCCGCGACTGGGAGCAGCTCTCCGTGGAGTATCCGCAGGAGGTGAGCGCCTACTGGGCCGACTATGTGCATGGCCGGCCGCCGGGGGGAGAAAACCTGGCCGACGTGGCCCGGCGGGCGGGCGAGTTCCTCGACGAGCACGCCGAGGGCTGGCTGGGCCGCCGGGTGGCGCTGGTGACCCACGCCGGGGTGCTGCGGGTGCTCCTGTGCCGCATGCTCAAGATGCCGCTCGGCGAGGCCCTGCGCTTCGCGCCGCCCACGGGCAGCCTGTCGCTGCTGCGCCACAGCTCGGCGGGATTCGTGATCGAGGGGCTGTTCCTGCGCCCCCCCGCGCCATGACCCGCGCCAGGACCCGCGTCTGGCTCAGCGGTTCGGCGGGCACGGGCAAGACCAGCTTGGCGCGGGCGCTCGCTGCGCGTCTGGGCCTGCCCTACATCGAAGAGGGCATGCGCCGGCGCCTGGAGGCCGGCCTGGACGTTTCGCGCCTCGACGCCGCGGCCTACGACCGGCTGCTGCTCGAGCTGTTCGAGGAGCAGCGCCAGCGCGAAGCGGCTTGCCGGGATGGCTTCGTGGCCGACCGCTCCCCCGCCGATTTCGCCGCCTTTGCGCTGCACTATGGCAGCTTCCACGACCGCGACTTCACCGAGCGCCTGGTCGGCGCGGCGCTGGAAGCCCTCGACCCCGCTGGTCACCTGGTGCTGCTGCCCTGGGGCGTGCTGCCGCTCGAGCACGACGGCGTGCGCTCCACCGACCGCTGGCTGCAATTCCGCTTCCAGGCGCTGGTCGAGGGTTTGGTGGCGCGTTATGCGCACCCCGGGCAGACGCTCTGGCTCGGCAACGAGCCCCTGAGCCTCGCGGCGCGCGTCGAGCGCGTGCTCTCCTGGCTGGCCCAGCGCGGCGCAGGCCAGCCGAGCCCGGAGTGAGCTCCGCCGGGAGCAAAGGGGCGCGGCCTAGGGCGCGGCCCGGGAGCCGGGGCGCGCGCGCTAGCCCCGGCGCAGCACCCGGTGCGCGCCCTGGCGCAGGGTGATCCCGATCGCGTCGAGGTGCTCGAGCAGCGGGATCAGGAACTTGCGCGTGGTGCCCAGGGCCTCGCGCAGCTCGGGAATCTCGAGCTGCCCGTTGCGGCGGCAGTTCTCCTCCACGGCGGCCAGGGCGCGTTGGAAGGCCGTCTGGCTGAAATACAGTCCGGGAGCGGCGCGCACGGCCAGCCCCAGGTCCACCAGCCCATCGAGCAGCGCCCGCGTGCGTCGCTCGTCGGCCGGAGCGGGCGCGAGCTCCCCCAGGAGCTTGGGGGTCAGCCCGCCGCGCTCGAGTTCCAAGAGCAGCGCCTGGGCCCGGGGATCCAGCTCGCGCCGGGGCCCGGGCAGGCGCAGCTGGCCGCCGGGCAGGCGCTCGAGCAGGCCGCGGGCCAGGGCCACCTCCAGGGCGAACTCGCTGGCGGCGGCGCCGCCGGGCAAGCTGGTCTCGACTTCGGAGCGCGGCGCCAGCTGGCGCTCGGGGTGGGCGCGGAACCAGGATTTCAAGGCCTCGGTCAGGGCGCGGGCATCGCGCTCGGCCACGGCGGCGCTGGCATAACGCGGACCGCGGCCCGCCGCGACGACCGCCCCGGAGGCGCATAGCAGCCCCAGGCGGGCTTCGATGCGCTCGAGGGGCTGCTTGACCCGCTCGGCCAGCTCGCGGGCAGCGAGCGGGTCGCGGTCGCTGCGCTCGAGCTCGGCCACCAGGCGCCCGTCGAGGTCCGCCAGGTTCGCCTCCACGCGCCCCAGGCCCTCGAGCACGAAGGCTTTGCCGCGCTTGAGCCGATGCCGGCTCTCCTCCAGCACGACGCCGCCGCCCAGGGTCAGCTCGGGGCTCTCGAGCCGCAGCACGAAGCGGTCCCCCGGGGCCACCACCACGGGCCGATCGAGCCGCAGCTGGGCCAGGGCGGACTCGCCGGGCCCCAGGCTGGCGCCCTCGAGCAGCACGAGCTCGCCCGCCGGATCGTCGGTGCCGGCGTGCAAGCGGATGCGGGTGCGGTCGCGCAGCGGGCGCAGAAGTGCGGCGCTGAGGGTCAGGCGCGCGGCCAGCAGACTGCTGCCGTGGAAATAGCCCGGCGTGGCCAGCACGTGGCCGCGCACGGCGGCCGCGCGCTCGAGATCGGCCAGGTTGAGCGCGGAGGAGTGGCCGGCGCGCACGCGCTCCGTGCGGCCGCCGTAGGCCTGCAGTCCGCGCACCTTGGCGCGCTGGCGCAGGGGCAGCAGCTCGAGCTCGTCGCCGACCTCGGCCGCGCCGGACAGGGGGATGCCGGTGACCACCGTGCCGAAGCCCGGCTTGCTGAACACGCGCTGGATCGGCATGCGAAACAGGCCCTGATCCGAGCGCGGGGTCGTGTCCAGGGCCGCCGCGATCAGGGCCGCGCGCAGGGCCTCCAGGCCGGCGCCGGTGTGGGCCGAGACCTCGACCAGCGGGGCCTGCTCGAGGAACGTGCCGCGCACCGCTTGGCGCACGTCCTCGACCGCCAGCTGCACCAGCTCGGGCGCGACCAGGTCGACCTTGTTGAGCGCGATCAGGCCCCGCGACAGCCCCAGGATCTGCATGATCGCCAGGTGCTCGCGGGTTTGCGGCATGACCCCGTCGTCGGCGGCCACCACCAGCAGCACCAGGTCGATGCCGGTGGCGCCGGCCACCATGTTGCGGATGAAGCGCTCGTGCCCGGGCACGTCCACGAGCCCCAGGCGGCGGCCGTCCGGCAGGGGCAGGTTGGCGAAGCCGAGGTCGATGGTCAGGCCGCGCTCCTGCTCCTCCTTGAGCCGATCCGGGTCGATGCCGGTCAGGGCCTTGACCAGGCTGGACTTGCCGTGGTCGATGTGCCCGGCGGTGCCGACGACGATGGGCAGGATCTGCATGGGAGCGCGCATGTTAGGGCCCCGGGCCGCCGGCGCGGCGCGGGCGGCCGGGGGGGGCGCCTGCTAGCCTGGGCCCCATGCCCAGCCCCGCCGCCGACCGACCGCCCCTGCGGCTTTTGGCCCCCTGGCTGCGGGAGCGCTTCGGGCAGGCCCTGCACCGCGTGGCCCTGGACGCCGGCTCCACCTGCCCCAACCGCGACGGCACCCGCGGCCGCGGCGGCTGCGTGTATTGCGACGTGGAGGGCTCCGGAACGGGCGCGCTCAAGAGCGGGCTCGACATCGCCACCCAGCTCGAGCTGGGGCTCGAACGCATCGCGCGGCGCGGGCCCGACGTCGGCGCGATCGCCTACTTCCAGAGTTATTCCAACACCTACGTGGCCCCCGAGCGCCTGGAGGAGGTGCTGGCCGCGGTCGAGCCGTTCCTGGGCGCCCCGCCGCCCGGGCGACCGCCGATCCGCGTGCTGGCGCTGGCGACGCGGCCCGACACCCTGCCGGACTGGGCCCTGGCGCGCCTCGAGCGCCTGGCAAGGCGCTTGCCGGTGTGGCTCGAGCTCGGCCTCGAAGCGGCGGACGACGGGGTGCTGCAGCGCATCCACCGGCTGCACAGCGTGGCCGAGTTCGAGGACGCGGTCGGGCGCGCCCACGGCCGAGGTCTCGAGGTCGTCGGACACGCGATCCTGGGCCTGCCCGGGGATGGGCGCGCCGGGGCGCGGCGCAGCGCCGAGGTGCTGGCCCGCAGCGGGGTCGCCGGGGTCAAGGTGCACCACCTGCTGGTGCTGCGCCGCACCGTGCTGGAGCGCTGGTGGCGCGAGCAGCTCGGCGGCATCCGCGAGCACGGGCTCGAGCTGCTGACGCCGGAGACCTACGTGGCCTGGCTGGCGGATTTCGTCGAGCGGCTGGACCCGGGGCAGGTCCTGCATCGCCTGACCGCCGACGCCAGCGCGGATCAGGAGCTGGCCCCGCGCTGGACGGTCTCGAAGCAGCAGATCCGCGAGCGCCTGGAAGCCGAACTCGAGCGCCGCGGCAGCGCCCAGGGTCGCCCGGCGCGGAGCGAAGGCGCCGGGTCCGCGGCGCCGTCGAGCTGAGGCGCGGCGCCGAGCTGAGAGGCGCCGCCGAGCTGAGGGGCGAGGCCGAGCCCACGGCGGCGGATCGCGCTCCCCGGCCCGCTGGAATGCCCGCTGCCGGATCCCCGAGCCCGCACCGGCGCTCGGCCCCGCTCCCGGCCCGAGCGCGGCGCTCCGGCTTGGCCCGGGCGGATCGGGGCGCCCCCGGGGAGGCGCGGGAAGCAGCGCCCCCAGCCGCGCAGAGCCCTCGCCGTGGGGGCAGGCCTGCGAACGGATTCGCGCGGCGCGCTCCCGGTCGCTGGATGCCCGCCCAGGGCCAGGCCAGCCGCGGCGCCGGGCGGCGCTAGGCGGCGCGATTCGAGCTCAGGGCGCCAGCCCGAGACGGCCCCGCGAGCGCCTCAATCCCAGGTGTAGAGGATGCGCTGGCACTTCGGACACTGGACCAGTTCGCGGCCCTTGGTCAGGCGCACGTAGATGTTGGTCGGCACCTGGATGTGGCAGCCCTGGCAGGTGCGGTTGTCCAGCGCCGCCAAGGCCACGCCCGCGCGCACCTCGAGCAGGCGGTCGTAGGTGCCGAGCACGTCGGGGGGCACCTGGTTGCCGATGCGCTCGCGGCGCTCCTTGCCGAGGGTGTCGGCGCGCGCCTGGGCACGGGCCAGCTCCGCGTCCACGTTGGCCGAGAACTCGGCGAAGACCTTCTCGCTGGCCTCGATCTCCTGGGACAGCTTCTTGGCCTCAAGTTCGAGGGCCTCGGCCTTTTCGACCAATTGCAGGCCTTTCTCGTCGCCGTCGCTGATCTCGCGCTTGAGGTTCCTGATCTCGTGGCTGTAGGCCGCGATCAGGGCCTGGTCGGCCCGGGTGTTGCCCGAGGCCGTCTCCAGCTGGCGGATGCGCTGGCGGCGCACCTTGGCCCCATCCTCGAGCTCCTTGATCTGCACGCGCAGGCGGAAGACCTCGGCCTCGAGCTCCTTCTTGCGCCCGATCTGGGTATCGATGGCGCCCCGCTTCTCCTGCCGCTCGCGGGGCAGGGCCTCCAGTTCCCGGCGCACGCGGTAGAGGTCTTCGTCGAGCTCTTGGAGATCGCGGAGGATCCGCAGCAGGTCGCGCATGGTGACGGAGCGAAAGGGCGGGAGCGAGGCGGTTCCCGGCGACCGGGCGGACGCGGGGGGACCGGGCAGCTTAGCGGCGAGGATGGCGCGGGCCCAAGCCCGGCGTCCCAGCCCCCGCGTCCGTGGCCAGGGCGCGCAGCCGTCGGCGGCGCCGGGCGCGGCCTCCCGGTCCTAGCCGGGCACGCTCGGCGCGAGGGCTGGGCCGGGCAGCCCCGGCGGCCTCGGCCCCCCCGGCGGATCCCCGGGCTACCCCCCCATCCAGCCCCCCACCGGCGACGGCTCCGAGGCTCGGCGGACGCCGGGCGCCGAGGGCCCCGGTCCCTGGGCAGGGCGGCCGCGGAACTCGAGCGCGCACGGCCGAGCCGGCCCCGCGCTCGAAAGGCCCCCGGGCCTGGCCGTGTTTTTGTCCGTCCGCAGGGGCCCGCCTCGCGGGCCCCCTCGATAGGGCCTCGCTGCTCCCCTGTCGGCCGCCCGGCGCCGGCCGCGCCCCGCCCCGGCGTGCGCTCGCGCCGCTGCGCAGCGGCCGGCTAGCCTCGCGCGCCGCGATCCCTTCGCGCGCCCCGCCCCTCGGCACCCGGGACGGCGCCGGCCCGGGTCTGGGGCCGACCGGGCGCTCTCGCCGGCGCGGGCAGCGGGCCGGGACCAGCGGCGCGCTGTGAAGCTGCCGCCGGCCCCGCGGCGGGCCGGGGGCCGGCGCGGAAGGCCAAAAGAGCGCGCTTCGAGCGCGCTCGGCTGGCCCCCGGGCCAGCCGACAACGGAGCGCGGATCGAGGCCCGAAAGCGCCGCGGCCGCGGAGCGCGCAGGGCGCGCTCCGCGGCCGCGCTCGATCAATCGTTGTCGAGCAGCAGGTCCTTGTCGTCGAAGTCGTCGTCTTCGATCACCACGCCGTCCAGGAAGCTGGACAGCTGGCGCGCGCGCACCGGATGGCGCAGCTTGCGCACGGCCTTGGCCTCGATCTGGCGCACGCGCTCGCGGGTCACGCGGAAGATGCGCCCGACCTCCTCCAGGGTGTAGGTGTAGCCGTCGCCGATGCCGTAGCGCAGCTTGATGATCTCGCGCTCGCGGAAGGT
>ERZ1066133.808-NODE-808-length-11436-cov-6.138564_pt1 | contig 11436 bp, 13 predicted proteins | sample MGYA00382780_ERZ1066133 | MGnify/ENA primary metagenome ERZ1066133 (study PRJEB33369, sample SAMEA5778363) | biofilm metagenome | biome: Industrial cooling water; feature: Water cooling tower basin; material: Biofilm | place: United Arab Emirates | collected...
GCCACCAGTCAAATAAAGCCGAATACAATGTTGACAAGCACCTGGATATACACTCTTGTACACCTCAGCTTCTTCTCCGTCAGTACGCAACATATTCGCAGCACGCCCATTTTCAAACGCAGTATGTGACATATAATCAGCCACTCTTTGCATATCTCTATTCCAATCTTTAGACTTAACTCGCAGATCACTGGCAAACTGCACTACTGACTTGCGATCAATGATTGCTTGTTGTGCCTCTTTATTCAAAATGCGTTCAAATTTCTTTGGATCGATACTCGCATTACGTGAAGAAGCTGATAATGCTGTATTAGTATCATTCTGCATCTTATTGCTCAAATTCTTGACATCACTACTGAATTGCCTCTTTAATATGTCCAATGAAAATTTCTCGCGATCATTTAAAGGTATAAATTGACCTGATGAGACAAAACGCTTGAATTCATCATAAGTCATTTTCTTGGCACGACCATCTCCCAATGCTTCTGACAACATACCCCATTTGAAAGCATCATCAATCATTCCTTCTTTACCAAAAGATGTAATATCGATACCTGCCTTACTTAATAATTCAAGATCTCTTGGAGTTAGAAAATCTGCACCTATATTCTTACCTATAAAAATAGCTTGCTGTCGTTCAATAATCTCCAATAATTGCTGTATCTGTTGTTGTGTCAGTATCATTTGGCAAATTTACTTAGTTGTTTTCCGATCTGAGATAGGATTTCATCAATATGCTTCTCGTAAGTTTTTGTGAATTCACGTTCATACTCGACGATCAATTTGTAGCGAGGAGCATCTTTGTAGCGCTTATCACTTTTCAAAGAGGGTACCTTATTACTCATAGTGCTCGACCAATATAATATCCTAAGACGAGTGTGGTGATTGGAATAACGATTACCTTGACTTTCAAAATACGAATATGAGTATTAAGTCTCTCCTCTTCTTTTCTATATGTATCGATTTGTAGATGTTGATTATGAATCTTCTGTTCTCGATTAGCGATTTGACTCTCATAAGATCGTATCAATACTGACTGTTTATCGACCAGAGTATCACAGTGCGTTAGTGCACTATCTTGCATATTCTCAATCTGCCTTGCAGCTTCTGCTCGCAAAATATGTTCTACTAAGATAGGTACTTGATCATCAACTCGCCATGCAAAATGTGTAGGCACACCATCTCTGTCCATCAATACAGAATCAGGCCTCAAGGAAACTTTACTACTATCGATTTGAGAAAAACTCGTAGAAGCTACGAGCATCCATAGTGTCAATATTGCGAATACTTTCATCTCGTTGCTCTTTTAATTTATTAACGTACTCCTTATTGTATTGATATTGTACTCGCAAACTATCAATCTGCTTCTTTAGTGTGATCACATTAACTCGTTCAATATGATATAAGCTATCGAGTACACGATTCCTTTCAACGAGAATATGCATCTCTGGATTCACCGGCGGATCTGTTGTCGAACTTAACCAACGACCAAGACCGAGTCCTATGCCTAAGATAGCTAATAATATCAATACGAGAAACGTATTGTTGCTACGATTGAGATGTGGTGTTTTCATCGGTCGATTCTGGTGGATCTTGTTCTTTTTCAAACTTATTGATCTTTTTCTTAAAGATGCGCACAAATATACCAACTTCCTTCCAGCCTAGTGTTTCTAGATTCTCAAATACTGATACCAACAGTTGTAAGATTAGTAAATTGAGAACAATATAATAAATCCACTCAAAGAAATTAAACGATAGATTGAAAATATCGATGCCTAATTGACCCTTGAAAGCGTTAAATAAAATCAGTAGACCCGTATAGACAGTAATTTTAACAACGATGCGTCCCAATTTATTTGAATTGAATTTTTCTTTACGTACAAAAAGAGAGGCTGCTACTCCGGTGGCAAATTCAAAAAGAAACAAACATACTAAAGCAATATAAACCTTCGCTTCTAGTCCAACCCACTGTTCTATCAATGAGGCCAATGTTGCAAAAATACTACACCACACTAGTGCATGAATCTTAGTGATACCACCAAACAGAGAGGTTGTGGTATCGTGAATATTGTCGAATCCAAACGACATTAATGTGTACTCGATGCTTTGTGTGAACATTCTGTGGATAGATGCCATGTATTATAAATTTATGTGGTTTTGATACTCGATAAAACTCTGTAAGAGAGGATTGTTTTTTAGTGCCTTCTCAACACCATCTGTTCCTTGATCCTCATCTTCATCTACAGCTGCATTTGAGGATGGATCGCCAAACATTTGAGCTTGTTGACTTTGCATGAAATATTGATTTGCTATGATATCGCCACCTTCTATGGGTACTAATCCTCGCTTATCTCTAATCTCATTGATCGTCATAAAATTACCCAATTTTTTGATATCTGCCTCTAGTTCGGCTGATTCATCTTCTTCCATTCCAACGAATACAAATTCGTATTCTGGATCGAGTGGATTAATTAAGAATTTGTTAATCTTCTTTTGAATATATTTCAACAAAGGTTTCAAGCCCTTGTCTTTTGAGTACTCCAACTTATCTTGTGGACCGCCCGTAGATAAACCACCACCAGTAGTTTTAGTAATATCAAATCCAATTTCATCAGGCGCTATCTTGTAAATGGCACAAGATAGTCGAATCAAATACTCTTGCCACTTAGCAAATTCCATATCTTGATTCGATTTCTGTAAATCGATCCAATCAACTTTGTCACCTTCTAAAATCGGCGTTCTCCAAGCATTTTGTACACCTTGCACCATCGCCATCCATTGTTGACGAAATTCAGCTAAGCGTGCCTCGTTAGTTTGACCAACGACTTTTAAAATACCTTTTGGCGAAGATCCCTGGCTGAAGAATTTGCCATTATAATCATCACCATTGAGCATCCATGTTACGATGCGAATTAAATCTTCTAACTCAGAAGTGCCATAGCCATTGACGTATATATCTGATGAAGGATTGCGAATGCCAAAACACAATTCCCAAGGATAAAATTCAGCTTGCACTTGCTCTCTTTGTACTTGTACGTGAGCTGGATAATAACCATTAATGCGATCAGGCAAAGTTAAACCTTGCTTTTTGTACATCGCTAAGAACTTAGGATCATTCCAGTCAGGCGCTTTTCGAAACTGCGCTCCATCTTCTGCTGAAAAACTTATAGGTCGACCCTTTCGATCTCGCACTACTTCAAACACACCCTGATCGAGTGTTAAACTATCTGATGTGAATTTTCTGATGAATGAGTCGAAATCATCACCTACCCAGTTATTGAATGAATTACCACAATTCACGATAAAGTCAGTCAGCCATTGTGCCTTCATAAGCTCTTGCTTATTCATGCCCTTGTGAGACTTATTGAGTAGAGTGTGCTTGCGGCGAATAATAAAACCCGGCTCGTAATCACGCGCCTGTGGTTGTGCATAGGCAGATACCTGTTCTATTCGAGTACCAATGATGGCTCGAATGATAGGTGTACGTGCCATTCTTCTCAGAGTATTGTAGGTGATACCTGAGTTGTTGTCTTTGAAGTTTAATGACGTCGCAACGTTAAATGGATCAAAAATGATAGTCTTCTGACTTACACTTGATTTTTCTTGTACGTCATGCCACATGGCTTGTGCCTTCAGGATCGCTTGAGGATCATTCGATCCCATAGCTTTATTAATCAATGCTAGCTTCTCTGCCTTGATTTCAGTTTCAAACGCTTGTAAGTCCGATATCTCCTTGATAAGGTCTGCCACTTAAGAAATAATTAAAGTACTAAACTATCTGTCTCACAAAATATGTGGTCTCTTTTTGATCTGCATCGAAAATGATAACCTTTTGTAGAGTAGATAATTCAGTTTTAGCATCATCAAGTCCTTTTTTCAAATCTTCTACATCACCACCCGACTCTAAGCCTTTAATAAAGTTGTCTTGACAAGTGGCCACGAATTGATTAAGTTTCTCAACTGAGAATACTTCGTGACCTTTTTGAAGGTCAGCAAATTTCTCTACAGAGATTCGAGGTACAGCTACTTCGGGAAAACTGGAGCTTATAGATTTCACAATTGCATTGTGATGATTCTGAATTTCCTGCTCAAATTTATGCATGGTCGTTTTGTTTAAAATCAATGTAGGAAATGTACGACTAAAAATAGAAAAAGGAAACGATGTGTCTCCTTTTTCTTCAATCACAAACAAAACAACCTCTATTTCGTGGAGGTGCGGAGAATCGAACTCCGGTCCAGTAATGTGTCTTTAAAGTGCGATACACGAGCGTTGTGCGACGATCCTTTTATACTCTTTGATCAGTTAGAGATAGAGACCATAAGGTCTTCGTTGGGTCTTATTTTTGTGTTTAGGCTGCTTGCGCAACTTCAACGGGTGCCAAAGCGATAACTTTAGCTTCTGCAAGTAAAGAGTCCATAGCTACTACGTCCTCTTCTGTGATATTCACGTCTGCGTTTGTTGTTGGTATCAATTTTTACCGAGTAGACTACCATCCTCGAACTCGCACACTTTACTTACGCCATCCTGTCAATTCCAGTCACCCCCATATGTATGGTTTCAAGCTAGTTACATCCCATTTGGCACCACGAAGGAAGAGTTTCGATTGTTTCCAAATGCCTGAACCGGAGCATACGCGGTTAGGGAATTATTTTAACACTTGCCTCCACTTCAGTACACAACTCTCCAGATCTTGTCAAGATCTTCTGATTACCAGTTCCTTATCGGGCCGATACGTCATCAGGAGACTAACCTGAATAGTACTATCCTTCAGTAGGGCGGTCAAAGGGGTTTGTTATGTATGGTTGCATCAAGAGGCCCCCTTCACGCAACATTTGCAGCTGTCTCACTCATCAATTGACCGTTGGGAGTGAGATGGAGCCAGTATTATTCGGCATTCTTAGCCTCTTGCACTTCAACTCGAATCTCTTGAGCTAAAGTTTTAATGTCTTGCATACCTGCTCTTACACGAGTGCCGGCAGCTTTATTGCCCTTGTCGTAAAATTTGCCAAAATCTTCTTCCAAAGAAGCTACTAAGGCCTTAAGTTGTTCGTAGCGGTTCATAGTGTTTACGTTATAAGATATGTAAATGTACGAAGTATAGTTTTAAGAAGCAACGACGTATTATAAAAATGAGAAATTAAATCCTGTGTTGGCATTGTGAGCTGCTCGACATGCGATCCATAGTGCCATTGCACTATCGTCGTGTTGATCGGTAGACTCTAACTTACCCGTGTCTTCGATAAAAGCTATTGAGGCTAATTCGCTAGCGATCTGCTCCATAGTAGCTTTTGACTTGGCATCACCAATCGGAAACTTAATCTTGCCTTGCTCCATCAATACAGCAAGTGCTGGCAATCCTTCGTATAAGTTTTTCTTATTAGTGCCTGTAGTGTGGCCTTCAACTGGCAATCCTAATTCTTTAGCTCCGTCGACAAACAGACTTTGCATCTGGTTGTCCTCCATATAGATAATGTCTGGCCGGAAGTTAGCATAAATGCGTTTGATGTTAAGGATTTGCTGATTATAACTCATACCTTTCTCTCTGAATACATTTAATACCCACATTCTATCCTGTTGATCGATGCCTAGTGTGATAAAGCAAGAAAAGTCAGCACCTACCGAAGCACTACGAGCAAAGTCGCATCCAGTTACCACTCTCTTGAAATTAATGTTGCGAGGGAAAGAGTGTATGTTGGGCACCAACTTATAATCCTGCATACCTTCATATGCCTTGTCTAAAATTGCTTTTGTGAAGATTGCTGAATCATCTGTTACTGGCTTTACAAGAATCTCTCTGGAGAAGATCAATGCACCCTGCGACTTTCTCTTTGCAAGAAGCTTCTCCATGTTATGACGATTCTCCCACAACAAAGATCCATCTGGAAATATAGCTGGGTATTCAAATACTCTCCATCCTTCTTTCTTCTTTAGATCTCCGTAAAGATCTTCTCTGTGGAATGGAGTATTGTGATTGATAAATCCATTGCCAATAAATGAGTGTGATTTTGGTATTACAAAATCAAATGTATAGTTTTTAGATTTTGTAATTGATTCTATTTTAACCCATAGTAATTGATCGTTACTTTTTTCTCTCAGTAGTTCTAATGTAGAACTATTGAAATTCTTGTTATCGAAATATCTAATTATATTTCTCAATCTATTTTTAGTAACTACATCTCGATTAAAAGTAGCTGAAAAAGTTGATGGTATCTTAATTTTATTAAGACACTCCTTTCTCATTTGTTTCCAGATAGATCTAAGACCTACGACTAAAGTCCTATCTGTTTTTATATTCTTAGACCATTTGTCATTTTTTCTTTTTAATCTGAAGCCAATTTGATCTAAAAACATCTCAGCATTTATACCACTACATGTCAAAGCATACTTCTTGTGTTTGCCAATGGCTAAATAAGAAGTCTGTGGATGATGTTCGGTAATTGAGCCGACAATGCCAAAGTTCAAAAGTATTTGTTGAATAGTTTGAATTAACTGTTTACTTATACTCGCTACATTGATCTGAAGAGTATCGTCTTTTACATAGCAACATCCATCTCCGTCATATAAACCTTGTAAGAAAGCGATCATCGATTGTCTATCACTAGATAGAATCTGTTGAGGTATTTGTTTGTTTATTGCTCCAGATTTCAATTCTACATTACCATGTATTTCTTTCAATAGGGATAAAAATTGAATAGATGAAATACTATATGTTAATCCATTATTGCCCCATTGTTTGAATTCAACACCAGCAATTTTTCTACTTTTTAGAAATTCATGGACTTCTTCATCACCTATTGTGATATTGATTCTTCCATTTTCTTCAAAAGATCCTTCCGCTATCCAAAGACCTATAGTATAAAGTAGATCTTCATTTAAAACACCATCTCCCAATTCAAGCTTATTGTATTTGGTGGGATCTACTTGAATTTTCTTACCCCATTGATTGAGTCCCTTCTTTAAAGCGATATAATCATGAATTCTCAAATCATTACTCTTAACCCAATCCACTTCTCCATTACTCATTCTCCACAATGGGTGGATTTCACTACATTCTAATTCGAAACCACATTCAGTTACTATCTTATTGGTAATTGTTTCACCATTCACATAAAAATGAGATGTCACATCCTCACCATCCTTACTCTCAAGTGATAACTCGAAAGAAGTGATACTCTTATCAATTTTATTATCTATTGGACATAAATCTTCTATTCGCTTTAAGCCATCTGAAGTTGTCACAATTGTACTACCAGATACACATCCTACCGTAATCACTTGACCATTGGGTACGATCATGTTCATGATCACTGAATGAAAATGGTTAATCGCCTTACGTCTTTGAGTGGCTGAGTATAATGCTTGGTCATTCAAATAATCATCGACAACAATCCAACCTGGGTGTAATCCCCTTGCCTTAGATCCCGCTGACTTGACTAACATTCTAGAACCATTCTTACAACGAATAGATTGCTTAGCCCAACCACCTGACTGCTTACCTGGATAGAGTTTATCATAAAGGATCTCATTACTCTCTATCTCATCCTTGATGAAGTCCAATAGTTCTTCACCTAAACTTATCTCATTTGAAAACAATACTCCAAACTCACATAACGATCGTTCACGAGAAGTATCGAACATTGGATCGAATTTTTTGTAGCGATACAACTTCCAAAGAGGATATAGCTTACTGAAGAAAAACGATTTAGAATGATCCCTTGCCGCAATAATGCATAGTAGCATGTAGATGTGAACCATCTGCCCCCACTCTAAGTGATGCCAGTTCATTTCAAAATCTGGCAATACACTTTGTCCAAAATAAGTAAGACTATTGACCCGAAAGCTCTCCTCTACCGCATCAGTGAAGTGATCTAAATATCCAAAAGAGGCTGTAGTGATCTTACCTTGTTGAAAGTTGAGTACCTTATTAGATTCATCAAATAAAGCACTCAATAAATTCGACAAGTCGCCTTCATAACCCGACAAAAGCTCACTCATAGCTTGATCATCAAGACCTTCTATCAGGTTATCGATGAGTTGATAGATATTGTCTTGTTGCTCGAGTGTGAGTGCGTCGCTTTGTAAATGCCTATTCTGAATCATTGACTGTTATGACGGTAGCAGATTTGAGTGTATCAATCTCCTTTTGTAGCCTTTCGATCTCCGCCAAATGTTGTGCCTGCACTTCTTGTATCAATGTAACACGTTGCTCATTGGTAAAGGCAACTTTATATTTAGTGCCATTTGGGCCTACTTTGGCCATAATGAGACCAAAGGCTTGCAAACTTGCCAGAGCAGACACAATAGCCTCACGACTCATTTTATTACCTACGGCATTTTGCAGTTCATCGGCACGAAACCACTTACTCTTCATCAAATCATTAATCTGATCAGCTTGTGCCATTGCAGTTTTCTGCAATTGAGGATCTTGAGTAAAGTCTTCCATTACCTTAGCATTCTCCTGCACAATGATGTCCTCAATCTGTTGAATGATTGATTTTAATGCCTGTACATCTGTTTTTTCACGAGCATTAATCTCTCGTCCATACTTCATCCACTTAGCATTGAAAATGCCATAGACGTCTTTTTGAATGGTGATTACAGAAGACTCTTCTTTAACAATCGGAGCTTCATTGCCTTTTGCTTGATTAAGTAAGCTCATTATATTTCAAATTTAAAACTATGACGAAATTTGGTACCTTCTTCACCTTGCACGGCAAGGCCAGTGCTTTCTCTTAATGATCTGATATGAGTTACGAACAACTCTTTTGTTGCAATAGTATCATTCATTGCATCGTGACCATCTAACAATTCCACATTCGCTCTCTCACAACACTGCTCTAGTTTGTATTGTAAATCAGGACCCTCCGGTGCAGACTTAGCTTGACTTAAGCGCATAGTGCAGAAGTGATCTTCAAACTCCACATACTTAGCAATATCCTCTTTCACATACTGGAAAGCGTATTTGAGGAATCCTTTGTCAAACTTTACATTGTGACCGACTAAGATGGGCTTGTAGGCAATGTGTGTGTTATGGCTTCTTGCTTGAGTTATAATCTCGATGAGATCTTTTATGACCTCTTTAATGGCTTTACCACCTTCAATTTGCGCCATAGTAATCCCTGTGTAGTCGAGAGCTGCCTTTTGATAGGTCAATCCTAATTCTTGACCATATGGCTTAATAAAAGTTGTGTAGCGAGTGATTTCATCTAATGTCTTACCATTGAGTAGGATCAATGCAATCTGCGTCATTGGAGCCTCCTCAGGCTTTAGGCCACCGGTTTCAACATCGAATACGATGTAATTACAATACTTCTCTTTACTTGCTGCCATTGGTCAAATCTTTAATTCTCAATATCTTAATGCGATAATCTGGGTGGTCGATTACTTCGATCCTATGACCACCATATTCCTCAGGCAAACGACCACGCATAGTGTATTGCTGAATATCTTGGTTGTTGAAGTCACTCCCATTCTTTTTACCTCCATGCTTCTGTTGCAAGAAATCTCGCAGCTTAGCTGGCGTGAAGTCTGTTTCTTCGTTTATCTGAAATTTTGCCATATTGAGAGTGTAATAGGTTGTAAATTTACAACGTATATTTCATTTTTACAAATTATAAAATTCTGATGAATGTATACTTTTTCAACTTCTCCTTTACATCAGAAAGGATCTGAGTACGCTCTTCATAGGAGCCGCACGAAATATAGGTATTGCAATGGAATAGCTTTTCCGTATGATCACGATTAATCAATATACCATGATCCATTTTCGACAACTTATGCTCATAACGACTAAGTGGCTCAATTACTGACACGAAGCGTACATCTATGAGAGTACCATTGATGTTGAGTAGATCTTTATAAATCTTATTCTTGTAGCCCTCTTTCTCTCCCTGTACTCCTCGAGAAGCCATCTCTCTCAGATCACCTAAGATCTGCTGATCGGTTGCTAACGTCTTATAGCTACTCAGAATGTCTCCTATCTCATTGGCACCTGTATTATAGGCTACAGTAATCAGTGTCTGAATAATGTCGACATCAGTTCTAGAGATAGGGAACTGACCATCAGTCGGTTCTCCCTTATACTTCTCCGAAACAGCATAAACATTGCCTAGAATAGGTTTAGATTGTTCTTCAGCCATGTAATGATATTAATTTGCAAATGTATAGTCTAAATGTATAGAGTATATTTGTAAAATCAAACAGTCTCTGAGTAGCCCTCCTTCTCAGCTAATTGAGTTAATAGATCGTAGCGCTCTTGTGCGTGCTTCAATTCACTCGTAAGCTTCTGCTTCATTGCATCGAGTAACTTTTGTTTCCACTCTTCAATTATCACCATGATGTCTAATCCTACATCAGGTTTCAATTCAAGGTATACACCAAACGAGTCTCTATGTGTAAGTCGATCTGCTCCCCATTTATGCTTTATGATCAGTTTATTCAACCACCCTTCTGCATTCCACTTTCTGATATGGTTTAGATCTTCTTTCAATACAATTTGCCTCGCCGTTCTCTCAGCAATCTCTACGTATCGAATTGTAAACAACTCAGCACGATCAGCATTGCCTGTAAACGAGTCAGGCTCCACTCCGATACTGATGTACCACATTTGTCCTAAAGGAGACTTCTCTAACTTGACTTCACTTATGGAAGTCACCCTCCATGTACGATAATGATTACCAGTACCTGTAATGCCCGTATCTTTGATAAGTTCAAGATTAGTACACTTACCTGAAAGAATTAATTCCTTATACGCCTTTGTGATTTCAATCGTAGTACTAGGGGTCCAACTATCATCGTAACGAGCACACTTATCTTTATTGATACGACCTACTGGTCGATATGTGAAGCAGCTCCTATTTGTAAAGAATTCATCTCCCATTTCAAGGAAGAATTCTTTCTTCCCAATTTTCATGTACGATAGATCCATAATGCTCAATATTGAAATGTGATTATTTAACCAAATATCTGTAATGAGTGATATTGACTTCGCCTTCTGCCACAATCGTCCAAGCTCTAGTAATCTTACCATCATGTTCGATCATTAAGTTCATATTGATGCCAACTGATCCGTTGATGATGTTGATTTTCGTCTCTTCAGTAATACCCTTTTTGTTTAACCGCAATAACAGTTTATCGATACTACTATGATAATGGTCGAGACCTAATTGATGTTGCTTGGCAACGTACTGTTCTTGAGTCAATCGCAATGTGCGATAAACGTCATCTTGCATTCTTCTCAGTCTTCGAGCATTGTCAGTGTTATAGAAGTTCGTTGGAAATGAGAGAAACTCAGATCCAGTCCCTTCGTTGGCAACTCTTGGAGTGATATTGAAATATCGACACCAATCAACCTCCTTCCACTGCTTTCTCACTAAACATACTTCGTAGTGACGAACTGCTTGTACTTCTACTGATTTCAGATAAGCAACCTTCAA
>ERZ1066133.811-NODE-811-length-11404-cov-8.925897_pt1 | contig 11404 bp, 13 predicted proteins | sample MGYA00382780_ERZ1066133 | MGnify/ENA primary metagenome ERZ1066133 (study PRJEB33369, sample SAMEA5778363) | biofilm metagenome | biome: Industrial cooling water; feature: Water cooling tower basin; material: Biofilm | place: United Arab Emirates | collected...
GTCTTGGGCTTGTTTCCCAGGTTGTTCTTGATCGCGGCGGTGAAGTCCCTGGTGCCGACACTGGGCTTGGACTTGTCGCCGAAGTCGCCGGTGTGGATGCCGGACTCGAGGGTTGCGAGCAGCGCGTTCTCGATGTTGGCGGCTTCCTTGTTCAGGCAGATATGGCGCAACATCATCAGGCCCGACAGGATCAGGCTCGTCGGGTTGGCGATGCCGCGGCCGGCGATGTCCGGAGCCGTGCCGTGCACGGCCTCGAAGATCGAGATGTGGTTGCCGATGTTGGCGCTGGGGGCAAAGCCCAGCCCGCCGACCAGACCGGCGCACAGATCCGAGACGATGTCGCCCTGCAGGTTCGGCAGCACGATCATCCCGTACTGCTGGGGCTTCACGACCAGATTCATGCACAACGCATCGACGATGACGTCGCCCTGCTCGATCTCGGGGAAGTCGCGGCCGGTGACCTTGAAGCGCTCAAGGAAGAGGCCGTCGGTCATCTTCATGATGTTGGCCTTGTGGCCGCAGTGGATCTTCTTGACGCCCAGCTTGCGGGCGGTCTGGAAGGCGAAGCGGTGGACCTCATCGCAGCCGGGGGCGGAGATGAGGCGCTTGCACTGGATCATGTCGTTGCTGAGCCGGTGCTCGACCCCGCCGTAGGTGTCCTCGATGTTCTCGCGGACGACGGAGAAATCGAGATAGATCCCGGCCTTCGAATACACCGTCTCGACGCCCGGAAGTGTCTTGAAGGTGCGGAAGTTCGCGAAGGCGTTCCACATCTTGCGAGCGGTGACGTTGATCGACTTGCCGCCGCCGCCCTTGGGGGTCTCCATCGGACCCTTGAACAGAATCCCCGAGTCTTCCACGACCCGCACGGCATCATCGCTCATGCCGCGGCTGTTGCCCTTGGCGAAGACGGATGCGCCCATCTCGACCTCGCGGAAGTGCACGAAGTTCGACACCCCCGCCGCGGCGAAGAGGTCGAGGGTGGCGTCCATGATCTCGGGGCCGATGCCGTCGCCCTTGGCGACGGCGATTTGGAGGGTTTGCGACATGTGGGTGGGGGGTTGGTTGAGAACGAGCGGGGTGTGGGCCGGAACGGTGCTGAACGAGTTCGCGACACGACGAGCCGAATCGCGTTACCTTGGTATCGGTCCGGTATCGAAGGGCCTCAAGGGTAGGTTTGTGTGGCGAAACAAGCCGCGGCAATCGGCCCCGCCAGGCCCCGAATCTGGACACCAGACCCCGAATCGACTCTCCGACACAACCCTCTGATTGCACGCAACATCCGCACAGGAGTCCCCATGTCCACCGCCCACCGCGATCGCGCCCTCGCCCTCCTCGACTTTTCCCACGGCCTGACGCTCGGCCTACTGAAGGACGTCCCCGCGGACAAGATGACGTTTCAGTCCGGGCCCACGGAGAATCATTTCGTCTGGACCTTTGGCCACCTTGCCACGACCTACTCATGGCTCAAGTCGCTCATCGAAGGTGAGTTCCACCCGCTCCCCGATTCCTACAACGCCCTGTTCGGCATGGGCAGCAAGCCCACGTCCGATGCCAAGGTGTACCCGTCGTTCGCCGAGGTGAAGAAGCACAGCGACGAGGCCTACGCCGCGTTCGTGGAGGCGGTGAAGAAGCAGAACGACGCCGAACTGCTCAAGCCGACCGTCGCCGACTCGCACGGCTTCGCCACCGATCGCCTCGACGCCGTCGCAAAGGGTGCGTGGCATGACGGCTGGCACGGCGGACAACTCGCCAGCATCCGCAAGGCTCTGGGCATCAAGAACCTAATGGGCTGAACGGGCTCAGGGGCCTAGCCGGGCCGCCGCGACCAACGCTCGGCCCGTCTCGAAGAGGGTTCGCGCCATCGCGTCCGGCGTGCTCGGGTCCAGGCTCGACAGCCACTCCCGCACCAGCGCAAGCTGGGCTGCGGCACACTGCGCCGCGACCAGCCGCGGCGGGAGCCGGCGTGGAACGGGATTGGCCGCGAGCCGCTCCTCGATCAGCTCCGCCAGCCGCCGCTCGATCGCGACGCCGCTCTCGCCCCGCAGCATGCTCAACGCGGCGGCGCGGTTCGCGTGGACGTGAAGCACAACCGCGCTGACGCCCTCGAGCGTGCCGTCGGCCGCGGCGGCATCGGCCATCGGTGCGAGCATCCGGGTCGCTGCGTGCTTAAGCAGCTCCTCGGTGTTGCGGAAATGCTCGTAGAACGTCGAGCGGCCGACGCCCGCCTCGTCGATGATCTTCGGCACGCTGATTGAGTCGATCGGCTGGGACAACGCGAGCTCATTGAACGAGCCGACAATCGCGCTGCGTGTGCGTGCCGCTCTCGGATCACGCGGACGTTGACTGGGATCTTCGGTCATGGGGGTGACGTCCGAATTGTGCCGCAGCGAGGCGGTGCAATCCGTAGCCGCGGGCAGTTCCGGACATCGTATGCGGAGCGCCCGGAAAGCCGGGCTTTCCGGGTCCGGGCGCTTCTCGTCGCCCGCTGCGAAGGCGATACTCCGCCGCAAAGGAGCCACCGCATGCCCACCGAGTCGATCCAGTCACGAGCCGATGGAACGCACGCCGCCCGACACGAAGACCGCGGCTCCGCTCTGTGCATGTTCATCGGAACCACGATCATCCTCGCCGCGATGAGCGTGCATCCGACTGCTCACACCCGTGATCTGGCAACGTTCTTCCGCGAGACGGCCGACGGCGCACTGCTGAACCGCGCGGTCCACGGCTCCGCCATCGCCGGCATGTGGATCTCGTTCTGCGGCCAGTGCGGCTTCGCGCTCGCGCTTGGGATCCGCCGCCCCGTCGTCCGCCTCGGACTGATCTTCGCGCTGGTCGGTGCCATCGTCCTCACCGGCGCGGCGACCGCCAACGGCGTGATCCTGCCCTGGCTCGCAGAGCGATACGTCGAAGCCAACGCCGCCACCCAGGAATCCGCGCGGCCCCTGTTGGTCTACACGACCGCCGCCAATCGCGCGTGTGATCACATCGGGATCGTCTCGCTGGGCCTCGGGCTTGCGGCGTGGTCGTTCGTTCTACTCCGTTCTGCGTCCGCCCGGCCCCTCGCGATTGCCGGGGTCCTCTGCGGAATCGGCCCCATCGTCGCGCTGTTCGTCGGGAAGCTGCCGATGACCGTGCACGGCTTCGGCCTCTTCGCGCTCATCCAGGGCCTTTGGATCGTTGCCGCGGGCATCGCGTTGCGAAAGGGAGTCGTCCGCGGCATCGGCGCCGTTCTATCGTGAGGCGTGCACCAGTCCTCCAGCAAGCCGGTTTCCTCGCAGGCCGCCTTCGCCGATGTGCTGCCCAGGCTGCTCGATGAGCACGGCCCCAAGCTCTACGCGCTGGCCCGCCGTCTTTGCGGGAACGAGACCGACGCGCAGGACATGATGCAGGAGGTCTTCCTGCAGGCCGCCCGGCGGTGGGAGACGTTCCGCGGCGAATCCAACCCGGCGACGTGGATCTATTCCATCGCCGCCCATTCCTGCGGCCAGCGCAAGCGCCGTCGCTTCGCAAGCGACCGGCGCATGCCCGCGTTCTCACAGGTCGCGCCGTGGACGGAATCGACGGTGTCGCGTGCGGCGCTGGGCGGCCCGGTGACAAACGCTGAGCGGAAGGAGAGTGAGCGTGCGCTCCACGCAGCCATCCTGCAACTGCCCCACGCGTTCCGCGTGCCGCTCGTGCTGAAGGAGATGCTCGAACTTCCGATCGCGGAGGTGGCCCAGGCGCTGAACCTGAAAGAAGAGACCGTCAAGACCCGCGTGCACCGCGCGCGGCTGATGCTCCGCAAAGCCCTCACCCGCGAGCTCAAGCAGGTGGACGCTCCTGACCCGATCTACGAGAAACAAGTCTGCATGGATCTCCTTCAGGCCAAGCTGGAGGCGATGGATCAGGCCCGGGGCTTTCCGATCGGGCAGGACGTGCTCTGCGAGCGCTGCCGCGCGGTGTTCAAGGAGCTCGATCTCGTGCAGGACGCCTGCGCCAAGATGACGGCGGGGGAGTTCCCGGACGCGCTCCGCCGCGCGATTCTGCGTGCTTCGCGATAGGCGGTGCAAGTGCCTCATTTCAAGGGACTTGTGCCATCCCGGCAGCGTTCGTAAATTCTCCGCGCCGATCGGGAACCCCGCCTGCCCTGGCGGCCTCTCAGTGGTAGTGGGGAGCACGCGTGCTCCCCGCACGGAGATGCGTCATGAACACCGCGGCCAGCACCACAGCCTGCAGCATCACCTCGAGCGCCGCACGTCCGGGCACGGTCCGTGAAGTCGATCCCGCCGCGGTTGCCGAGTGGCTCCGCAGCGGCGAGTGCATCGTGTGCGATGTCCGCGAGCCGGACGAGCACGCCGCCGAACGCATCGAGGGCGCGACGCTGCGCCCGCTGTCGAAACTGGATCTCTCCGGCCTTCGCCAAGCCAGCCCGCGTGTCGTCTTCCACTGCAAAGGCGGCAAGCGCTCCGCCGAGGCCGCTGTCCGTGCGCTCGCGGCGTTGCCGGGCGTGGAAGTCTGCACCATGGTCGGTGGCATCGAGGCATGGAAGAGGGCGAGTCTGCCCACCGTCTGCGCCGCCGCTTCGCCGCGGATGACGGTGATGCAGCAGACCCAACTCGTCATCGGGCTCGCGGTGCTGACCGGGCTGGCGCTCGGCTTCTTTGTGCATCCTGTGGGCTATCTGCTGAGCGCCTTCATGGGCGCGGGCCTGACGTTCGCCGGCCTCAGCGGCACGTGCGCCCTCGCCTCGCTGCTCGCCAAGATGCCGTGGAATCGTGCCGTGCAATCGACGACAGCCTGCGCCACCGGCGTGTGCTCGAACGAGCGATCTCGTTGACCCCATCACCACACGCATCTTCTCACACTGTCACTCACACACCCATCACCCCCTCACCCCGTCCCTCTTCAAGGACTCTCCCATGCTGAACGACCCCGCCAAGTTCTACGACCAATGGCCCGCCACCATGAACGCCATGAAGTCCAAGGCTCCCGACATCGGCAAGGCCTTCGGCCCGTTCTTCCAGACGCTCATGAAGGAAGGTGCGTTGACGGTGAAGCAGAAGGAACTGATCGCCGTCGGCATCGCTGTCGCGACCCGCTGCGAGCCGTGCATCTACGCCCATGTCGAGAAGTGCTTCAAGAACGGTGCGACCGGCGCTGAAATTATGGACGCCGTCGGCGTCGCCGTCATGATGGGCGGCGGGCCGGTGTACACCTATGCGCCGGTCGCGGCCGCCGCGGTGGCGCATCACGAGCAGACGGTGTCCGCTGGTTGAGGCGATCGCGTCTCACGCGAGAAGGTCTGGCCGCCGTACCTTCGTGCGTGCGAGTGCTTGTTCGTGCCGCCACTTCGAGATCTTCGCGTGATCGCCGGAGAGCAGAACCTCCGGCACACCCACCCCCATCCACTCCCGGGGCTTGGTGTAGTGCGGGCAATCCAGCAGCCTCTTGCCATCCGCGGCGACGCCGAACGAGTCCTGCTCCGCCGAGTCTTCGTGCCCCAAGGCTCCTGGTAGCTTGCGGATGATCGCGTCCATCAGCACCATCGCCGCGAGTTCTCCGCCGCTGAGGACATAGTCACCGACGCTGATCTCCAGCGGCGCGAGCTTCTCGATCACGCGCTCGTCGAGCCCCTCGTAATGCCCCGCGATGAGCAGCAGCCGCGGCTTGGTCGCGAGGTCTTCCACCATCGCCTGCTTCAGCGGCACACCCTGCGGCGTGAGCAGGATTCTGGTCGCCGGCCGCGGGTCGAGCGCTTCCACGCCCATCACCGCGTCGTACATAGGTTGGCACATCATCACCATGCCCGGCCCGCCGCCGAAGGGTCGATCGTCGGTCTTCTGGTGCTTGTCGTGCGTGAACCCGCGGATGTTCGTGGCGTGCCACTCCACCAATCCCGCCGCCCGAGCCCGGGCCGGGATGCTCACCCCAAGCGCCGCTGGCGCCTGGGCCGCGAACATCTCCGGGAACGTGGTCAGAATGTCAAATCGCAACGCCATGCCGGATTGTCTGCCAGCTCCCACCCCCACGCGCAACCCCGAAGCGAATCTCCAAGTCGAAGCCCTAAGTCCTAAGTCCTCACCCCGCACCCCTTCCCTCTCACCCCTTCCTACTTCTTCACCACCCCTCCCGCCCGCATGACGAACTTCACATCCTTCAGCGTGTTCACGTCCGCCGTCGGGTCGCCATCCACCGCGATCACATCCGCGCTCTTGCCCGGCTCGAGCGTGCCGATCTCCTTCTCCAAACCCAGGAGCGACGCCGCATTGATCGTCGCCGCCACCAGGCACTCGCTGGGCGTCATGCCGCCCTCCACCATCAGCGGGAACTCCATCCAGTTCTCGCCGTGGGGCGACACGCCGCTGTCGGTGCCGAACGCGACGCGCACGCCTTCCTTCACTGCAATCTTGAATCGCTGCATCCGCACCGGACCGGCCTCGAGCGCCTTGCGCGCGACAAACTCGTGGTAGAACCCCGGAATCTTGGCGTTCTTCATCACCGTCGCGCTCGCGAGCAGCGTGGGGACGAGCCAGGACTTGCCAGCCTTGAAGAGCCGGATCGACTCCTCGTCCATGTACGTGCCGTGCTCGACCGAGTCGATGCCGGCCCGCAGCACGGCGTTGATGCCGTCGGTGCCGTGCGCGTGTGCGGCGATCTTGCGGCCCATCGAGTGCGTCGTGTCGACCAGCGCCTGGATCTCCTCATCGGTAAAGTGCTTGGCTAAACCGGCGGACGAGAGCGAAAGCACGCCGCCGGTCGCCGTGATCTTGATCACATCCGCGCCGTTCTTGATCTGGAGCCGCACCGCTTGGCGGCAGGCGTCGGGCCCGTCGGCGACGCCCATCTCCGGACCCGGCTGCTGATAGATGTCGTCACGCCACCCGTTGCTCGGGTCCGCGTGCCCACCGGTCACGCTGATCGACTTCCCCGCAGAGACAACCCGAGGCCCCACGATGTCGCCCCGAGCAACGCCGTTACGCACCGCGTGAATCGCGTGGGCCGCCCCGCCCAGATCGCGCACCGTGGTGAACCCGGCCTCCACGGTCTTCTTCGCCGCCAGCACGCCCCGGATCGCGGCGTCGCAATCGGTCTCGGTCATACTCCGCATCCGCGAATCGCTGCTGAATTCAAACGTCAGGTGCACGTGGCAATCGATCAGGCCCGGAAGCACAAACTTGTCGCGCAGGTCGATCTCCTGCACGCTCGCCCCCGCGGCATGCTCCTTGGCGAGATCGATCGGGCCCAGGCCCTCGACCACGCGGTCCACCACGCCATTCTTCACGACCAGCGTCGCGTTCTTCTTCGCGGGCGTTCCCGCGACATCCAGCAGCGTGCCGCAGCGGATGACGCTGTAGCGATCGGCGGGCTTCGCACCCTGCGCGAACGAGAACGAGGAAGCCGCGAACACGGCGGCAAGAGAGAGCGTGCGGAGGAACTTCATATCCGCAGCATACCGGTTTTCACTGCCAGAGTTTCAGCGCACTGCGTTCCGGGTGCCACTGCCCGGCTGCTCGGAGCCGGGCGGTTCCGTTGCCGCGCGTGCGCACGCATGCACGCGGCCCAGCCACAACGCCGGTTGGGCCGCGGCATCCGAAGACACTGCTCGCGTTCAGCGGTACCACATCTCCGGCACGCTCACACCCTTCGCCGCGTGCGTCGCATAAATGCGCGAGCGGATCCCGCCGCGGCCCTTCCAGTCGGTGCGGATGATCAGCCATTCCGGGTTCATCAGCGCGACGAGATCATCGCGGATGCGATTCGTCACCGCTTCATAGAAGATACCTTCGTTGCGAAACGACTGGTAGTAGAGCTTCAGGCTCTTGAGTTCGACGCACGTGCCGCCGGCTTTGGCGGGGCGGGGCTGATAGATGAGCGTGACATCGCCGAAGTCCGGGTGCCCGGTCTTAGGGCAGACGCTGGTGAACTCCTCGCTCGTGTGCTCGATGACAAACGGCGAGTCGGTAGGGGCTGGAAACGCTTCGAGAAGAGACGCTTGAGGCATGACCGAGGGTAGTGCGATGCGGCTCGCTTCGCACGATCAGGACGCTCTGAACTCCCATGGCACGCCCGGCTTGTACTCCACCAGGTCGTAAAGCTGCTGCCGCGTCTGCATCTGCCTGATGAAGCCCTCCACCGAACCGTCCGCCTTCAGCTGCGCCAGCGCCCGGTCCACCGCGCCCATCGCGACCCTCAGCAGGCTCACCGGATAGATCACGCACGCGTACCCCATCGCCCCGAACTTCGCCAGCGGGATCAGCGGCGTCTTCCCAAACTCCGTCATGTTCGCCAGCAGATACGTCCCGCTCGAAACGCTGAGGATCGCATCGGCGAACCGATTGAACTCGTCCTCGCTGGTGAGCCCCTCGGGGAAGATCATGTCCGCACCCGCCGCCACATACGCCTTCGCCCGCGCGACCGCGGCATCGAAGCCCTCGACGCCCTTGGCGTCCGTGCGCGCGCAGATGACGAAGTCGCCGCGGGCCCGCACCCCTCCGTCGCTCCGTCGCTCCGTCACTGCGTCGCTCGCCTTCCGAGCCCAATCCACCTTCTCCACCATGTGATCGAGCGAGACCAGTTCCTTGCCATCGAGATGCCCGCAGCGCTTTGGGAACTTCTGATCCTCGAGGTGCAGTCCGGCCCCGCCCGCACGGGCGTACTCGATCACCGTCCGCCGCACCATCTCCGCCTCGCCGAATCCCGTGTCCGCATCCGCCAGCACCGGCAGCCCGCTCCCGTCCGCCACCTCGCGGATGACGCGGCAGAAGTGCTCCATGGTGAGCAGTCCGACGTCCGGTACACCGGCAGACACGCTGGTTGCCGCGCCGGAGACGTAGCAGGCTTGGAACCCGTGACGAGCGATGGCCCGCGCGCACAACGCGTTGAACGCACCGGGTGTCGCGACCGCCAACTTCTTGGCCCTGGCCTCATCCATCACACGCCGGAATCGTGCTCCGGGGCTCTCGTTGACTGAACCGTGCGGGACGCGCGGACCGTTGGCGTTGCTCATGCCGCATGATATCAGCGGCCCGCGCGAGCCTCCTTTCGGACGGTCCTCGTACGGGAGTCGCCAAGCCTGCTTTTCCTGCGATTCGCTCTTCAAACGACCCGGTGCGATCTGGTAGACTGCGGACGCTTCCGCATCGAGAGGAGAGACAGATGGCCCGTCACCCCGCCGCACGTCTGCGGCCAATCGTCGCCGCGACCTGTGCCGCCGCGTGTTCGTCCGCCTCCATGGCGACCGTGATCGCGTACGACCACCTGATCGCCGCGTCGAGCACGCTCGCGGCCTCGAACGTCGAACTCGCCGAGCACGTCACGCTCGCCACCGGTTCGACCACGCTCGACTCCGCACGCTTCCGCATGTCGTTTGCGACGCCGGGGTCGTACAGCGGCACACTCGTGCTGTCGTTCTACTCCGACGCCGCAGGAAGCCCCGGCGCACTTCTCGGCTCCTACACGCAGCCGGTCGTCGTGGCGAGCACCGCGACCTTCGTGAACTTCACCGGATTGGGCCTCGGCGTTCCCGGCTCGCTCTGGGTCGCGACGCAGTTTGTCTCGACGTCAAGTCTCGCGGGCGTGCGGCTCACGCTCGCCGCACCATCGGTCGGCAGCGTCGCCGCCACCCGAGCCACGCGCGCCGGCGGCACGGGCGGCTGGACGACCACGCCCGGCATCGATCGCTGGATGGAAATGAGCCTGACCGCCGTCCCGACGCCCGCCACGGCCGGTCTGCTTCTGCTGGGCACCACGATCGCGGCTCGCCGCCGACGCGGCCGCTGAGATATACTGTCGCAAGCCGCGGGCGTAGTTCAGCGGTAGAACGTCAGCTTCCCAAGCTGAATGTCGCCGGTTCGATCCCGGTCGCCCGCTTTGTCTGCCGCCGATGTTACCCCCCGGGGGGCGATGACACCGGCGGCTTTTCGTTGACAAACCCCGCAGAAGCCGCGAGTTCCGGCGAGGTGGGCGGGAGCGGACGGATCGGGGCGAACAGCCCGACGATGACAGGGAATGACCTAGGCGGACGCTCGCTTGTGCAAGTGCTTGTGCAAGTGGTTGTGCAAGGCGTGGCGGGGATGAGGCTGCCGATCGGAGAGTGGCTGTTGGGCCACCGTTGCCGTCGTGACTTCCGACCACGGCTCCTTTTCGCCGCGGGCGTTGACCCGGCGGGCCATTTGGACGGCGATTCTCCCGCCTTCGCCAGCCCTGAACTCAGCGCGGAAGCTCGGGTGGGTGGTCATGGTCGGGAAGGTGAGCGCGGCGGAGCCGGCGACAAGCATCGGAAATGTGAGGTACACTTCCGTGTCGATTTGGCCTGTATTGTGATGGACTTTGCACTCGTCGCTCTCAACCAACGGAGGTTCGCCATGGCACACGCACTCCAACCCGCAGGCACTTCGCCGGCTCGCCGCGACGATTCGCTGACCGTGATCGCTCTGGCCGCTCTGCTGTGCATCGCGGGGTACGTTGCCAGCCCGTTGCTGTTGGGTGTAGAGATGTCCTACGCCGGTGGCGCGGCGGTCGTTGTCGGCATCGGTGCGGTTGTGTGCGCCGCGTTCAGGTCACGCGCGGCCCGGATGGCGACGGCCTGCGTCGTGCTCGGTCTGGTCTTGATCCGCGTGGCGTCGGCGGCTCTGCCAGACGTGTTTGTGCGACCGCACGGCATTCCCTCGCTGATCGACGGCATGGGAATGGTGATCCTGCTGGCCGCCGCCGTTGCGATGCTCGGTGTCGCATCGATCCGCCGGTGAAGGTACAACCCTCACCGCTGAGCTGCGAATTCAAAATCCACCACCGTCGCGATTACTTTGACGCTCGACGGCGTGGGCGTACGCCCGGGCGATGGTTGTTCATGGGGTCGCAAGTCGCCGCCACCGCCTCCGCTGGCCCGCCGACCGCCGCCAGCGGCAGGTCCGGCAAACTCGCCACCGCTCCGGCCACGTCGAGGAGTTTCGGGTCGGTGTAGACGTTGGCGGTCAGGCTCGGATCGCTGTGCCGCATCGCCGCCTGGGCCGTCCGGAGCGGAACGCCCGCCTTCGACAGGTGCGTCCCGAAGGTGTGCCGCAGGGCGTGGATGTCGATCGTGCGGCCGCGGTCGTCGGTCTTGACGACGACCTCCTTCCCGCCGCGTTTCTCGACGCGGGCCAGCCCGGCGAAGACCAGATCGCGGTCGAAGATGCGGATCAGCCCGCCGGGCACCTCGAAGAGCGGCTCGTCGCTCGGCAGTGCGGCGGGGATCGGCTCCTCCGCGTCGCGTGCGGCCAGCTGCGCTCGCGTCAGCCGGTCGGCCAGCCACGAGCGGATGTCGGCCGCGAGGTCCGCCCGCAGCGGGATCTCCGACCCGCGCCGATTCTTCTCGTCGCGGGCGTGCAGCAACAGGTGCGGCACCCGGCCGCCGAGATCGACCTGGCCCACAGTGATGCTG
>ERZ1066133.816-NODE-816-length-11311-cov-5.978500_pt1 | contig 11311 bp, 10 predicted proteins | sample MGYA00382780_ERZ1066133 | MGnify/ENA primary metagenome ERZ1066133 (study PRJEB33369, sample SAMEA5778363) | biofilm metagenome | biome: Industrial cooling water; feature: Water cooling tower basin; material: Biofilm | place: United Arab Emirates | collected...
CAGTCCGAAATCCCAATAAAATCAAGGGTTTCAGCATAAAAAAAATTTTGAAATACTTTTTGTCAAAGCAATGATTCCTACACATCAATTCTTATAACTCTCTCAATATTTCGTAATTAAATGTGCATGAAAAACAAGCTCTACCTGCATTCTACTTGCACTGTGTACTATAATCTATGCATCTAATGCTTAATTGGTCATTAACAGGCTATACTATTCAACAGATTCTAAAACGTAGGGATATTCAACGGATATCAAAAACAACCCTTGTGAAGGAGCAGAAAAGTCGCATAAGCTTTGATCCTTTGAAGTCAAAACCGACAACCACTCTTCCTGTAACATTGCCCCCCTACCCACTTTCAACATAGTAGCTACCAAGCCTCTTACCATCCCCCTAAGAAAACGATTGGCCTTCACTTGAAATACAAAATAACCGCCCTCTTCTTTCCACTCAGCTTGCATGACCTCACAATTATAGGTGTGTACTTGACTATTTCGTTTCGCAAAAGCTTCATAATCGCGGTGATCTATTAAGGTATTGGCTGCTTTATTAAGCGCTTGTAGATCTAAAGGGAATGGATAATACCAGGCCCGATCGGCTTTAAAGGGACTCTTTTCTCGGTAAACCAAATATTTATAGGTTCTTGAAACAGCATCAAACCTGGCATGTGCCTCAGGAGGAACGCGATAAACCTGCTTCAAAACAATATCTGGTGGCAGCATCGCATTGAGGTTATATATGTTCTTGGAGGTAATTGGGGTCGCTAAATCGCCATGAAAGTAGTTTTGATGGGCATGTACGCCCGCATCGGTTCGGGAGGAACCTGTTAAGTTAATCTGTGTTTTATAAAAGGTTGAAAGTACTTTCTCCAGTTCTCCCTGTATAGTGGGCGCATTTTCTTGCACCTGAAATCCACTGTAATCTGTCCCCTTATAGGCTACTTCAAAAAAGTATCGCTGTCCTAACTGATCTGCCATAATTCCTCTTTTCTTAAAATAACAGCCCATGTATACTGCATTAAACCCGTTTGATGTGAGTGATATGTAGGTTTGGGATGCCTATTCATGGTATTTGACTGCCTTTCTGGGTCTGGAATGAAAATAATGATGGTATCAGATTCGCCACCACTATGATCTATATAAACCTGATCAATTCCTTGAGGAGTTTTTTTGTCGTAAGTCCTTCTAATATTAGGATCACCCTTTTTGACAGGCGTTTTAATAACTGGCTGTTCTAGTTTTGTCTCCTCCTTTATCTGTTCCTCTTTTTTTTCAAGCTTTTCCTCCAAAACATTTGCTACAATGCCAGAGGATTGCTGAGTTGTTTTGTTTATAGTCGTATCTAATTGAACTGCCTCTTTGGGATTGTCTTGCTTTTTAGGCTGAGGGGCATTTGCTTTTCCTTGTGAATGATCTATTGGCTGAATTGTTTGAAAGTCGAATAAATCCATTAAAACCCATTGGCCATCTCTTTGCTTTACTGCAAAACCTCTGTCCTGTTGTGCTATCTGTATGTTGAATGCTAGTTGCTGTTTCTTATCGGCACCGGGATAGACCTTCAACTCATAAAGTCCTGATGGCATTTTAGGAATGACGATATAGCCAGCTTGGCTGGACTCGTAGGGCCTTCCCAGAAGTTCAACCTGAAAATACTGTTGCTGATCTGACTGTAGCCATATAAAGTAGTTGGTTTGCGCCAGTAATGGCTTCCCTAATACTCCAAACAGGATCATAAATAAAAGTCTATACATCATGCCAAACTCGTTTTTAGTCGCTAATCCCCTCCTATTGCACATCATCCCCAAAGTTAGTCTTTTGTCAATTTTCGAAGACGGTAAAATTTACCCCTCGTATATTTGGCTAAATTCTACACGCATGAAATACATTTTAGGCTTATTGGTGTTTTTATTAGCCACCGTTAGCTCATTTGCCCAGCATGGCAATCGTGATGAACAATGGAAAACTTTGTACAGGGCTACTCCTACAAAGTACTCGACCATGATTCATACAAAATTGGAAGCAAACATTGATTTTCAAAAAGCACAACTGAATGGCAAAGTTTGGCTAACATTAAGACCATTTTTCTATAGCACCGACTCTGTGGTGTTGGATGCAAAGGGAATGGATATTCATGAAGTCGCACTTTCGAATACAAATGGACAAAAAACGGCACTTCGTTACCAATATAACAATGCACAGTTAACAGTTCGTTTGAATAAGACATATAAAAGTTCTGAGAATTATGTATTGTATGTTAGGTATACTGCTAAACCCAATGAGTGGACTGGCGGAGGAAGCGCAGCAATTACAGATGCGAAAGGAATGTATTTTATTAACCCGAAAGGTGAAGAAGCTGGCAAACCTACTCAACTCTGGACCCAAGGCGAAACAGAAGCAACTAGTGTATGGGTACCTGTTATTGATAAGCCGAATCAAAAAACAACACACGAATTTCATCTGACTTACCCTGAGCAGTTTGTATCGCTATCAAATGGAACGCTGGTAAGCTCTGTAAAGAATAAGGATAAAACCAAAACTGACTATTGGAAGATGGATCTTCCTCATGCACCGTATTTGTTCTTTATAGGAATTGGCGATTATGCAATAGTAAAGGACACCTATAAAGGAAAAGAAGTGAGCTATTACGTTGAAAAGCCTTACGAAAAAGTAGCCAGAAAAATTTTTGGGAATACACCTGAAATGATGCGCTTCTTCTCTGAAAAATTAGGTGTTGAATATCCATGGAATAAATATGTTCAAATTGTTTCGCGAGATTATGTAAGCGGAGCAATGGAAAATACCACTGCTGTTATACACCAAGAAACAGCGCAACAAGATGCTCGTGAATTGATTGATGGCAATGTTTGGGAAGGTACCATTGCGCACGAGTTATTTCACCATTGGTTTGGCAACTTAGTCACATGTGAAAGCTGGAGTAACTTATCTATGAATGAAAGCTTTGCCGATTACAGTCAGCTACTTTGGGCTGAATACAAATATGGAAAGGACGCTGGATTAGAAGAAAATAGAACTCAAATGATGGGTTACTTGTCAAATCCAAATGAGCATAAGAAAAATTTGATCCGCTTTTATTACAAGGATAAAGAAGACATGTTTGATGCTGTTAGCTACAATAAAGGCGGACGTATCTTACACATGTTGCGTCACTATATTGGCGACGATGCGTTTTTTAAATCCCTCCAAGTTTATCTACAAGAAAACAAATTTGGAACAGGAGAAGCGCATCAATTGAGATTAGCATTTGAAAAAGTAACAGGAAAGGATTTGAATTGGTTCTTCAACCAATGGTTCTTTGGATATGGCCATCCTAAGTTGACTATCAAATCTGAGTTTGAAGCAGGCAATGGGAGAACTAGATTAATTGTTGAACAAACACAAGACAGCTCTAACCTATTTAAGTTGCCTGTGTGGGTTGATATTTATGAAGGAAGCAATAAGAAAAGAGAAATGATTTGGGTTAAAAACAAAGTAGACACATTCTATTTTGCAACCAAGTCTGCGCCTAGCCTAATCAATTTTGATGCTGAAAAAGTTTTGTTAGGTGAGAAAAAAGAGAGCAAAAGCTTAGATGAATATTTATTTCAATATATAAATGCTGGGAATTATATCGACAGAAGGGAAGCCATTGAATTTGCAGCAAGTCGTCAAAGTGAAGAAAAAGCGCAACAGATAATGATGCTGGCTATTGAAGATAAGTATGAAGGGCTGCGCGCACTTGCATTATCTAGATTAGATATGAATAAATCAGCAGTTCGAGATGCTACTGAATCTAAGTTAATGCAGATTGCGCAAAAGGATGCTAAGGCTGTGGTTAGAGGTCGAGCTATTGAAGCACTTGGAAAAATCAAAAAAGAAGCACATATTTCTTTGTTTGAAAAAGCTGTTTTCGACTCTTCTTACTCAGTAGCAGGTTATGCATTAGAAGCCCTTCAAAAGCAGCAACCTGAAAGGGCTTGGGAACTAGTAAAGAAAATTGCACAAGAACCTGCAAAAGGTAAATTAGGAGCAGTTATCAGCGATGTAATGTACAAGCAAGGCGATGAGTCTTCGTTTGAAATTATTGCAAATAAGTTTGATGCATTACCATTTGGACAAGCAAAATTTGAAGGCTTAACAGGATTCAGCAATTTTTTAGCTAAAGTGAAAGATGCGTCTAAGGTTAAGAGAGGAGTAGATATGATTGTGAAGTTTCGTGAAGCTATTCCTGGTTCTTACAGAGACCAAACAGATCCTTATATCAACGATTTAATTTTAAAGGGATTGCTAAGGAAAAAAGAGACTGAAAAGAAAGAAGGAAATACAAGCACAGATTTACAAGAGTTAATCGACTATATCCAATCAAAACTTCCTGCTAAAGGATAAAACTCAAGTAGTATTAAAAGCAAAGCTGCTTGTAATACATGCAGCTTTTTTGTTTGCAATTGAACGAGTCAACAACTCCTATTGTGTTTAATAATTATTACATAGGCTTAATAAGGAATATTCAATAAATTGTTTGCACCTATTCATCAAAATGAATTACGCTTACAATATGTCAAGTCTTCATTCTAGCAGATTAGATTTCATTTTTTGTCGAATCATACATTGATTGTAGCATTTGCTTATGTTCGACCCCTTCAGGGTCGTTGTGTATACGTACCCCTAGTGCTATAAATATGCAACCCCTTCGGGGTTGTGTCATGGATGTTTCTATAATTTTTATGAATAGGCATAATAGATAGGGCTAAAGTTTGGATTTTAGTTTTAGGAGTTTCGTTATTCAATTCTCTTGAATCAAAAAAACATGCTAAACCAGAAAGCTCCATTTTCAAATAAACCCCAAACTTGTCTTAAAATCATTTTATGACATTTGCCTATGTTCGACCGCTTCAGTGTCGTTGTGTGTACATACCCCTGATGCTATAAATATGGAACCCCTTCGGGGTTGTGTCATGGATGTTTCTATGATTTTTATGAATAGGCATAATAGATAGGGCTAAAATTTGAATTTTAGTTTTAGGAGTTTCATAATTCAATTCTTATGAATCAAAAAATCTTATACCATAATGCTACCTGCTATTTACAAAGCATGACAAGGATGCGTCGAGCCTTCCTATATCAGGATTAGAGAATCTTACTGATGGTTTAAACGATACATTTTTGCAAATAGATTTCTATTCAAATTCTTATTAATTAAAATATTGTTGGATTACTCGGCATCACATATTAATCCTGACCCCGAAGGGGTCGCACATCTATAGCTATTTAATTACCTGAAGATAATCGACCCTGAAGGGGTCGCACATATATTACATGAAACAATTTTGTTCTCAATATCTATTTTAGCTTTCACTGTTATGCTTCAATTTAACAATAAAAAAGCTGCATGTTTTACATGCAGCTTTTTTATGTCTTGATATTTTTTGTTCATTTACCAACTTCCGCTGGCACCACCACCGCCACTAAATCCACCTCCAAAACCGCCGAAGCCACCTCCTCCGCCAAAACCACCTCCTCTTCCGCCACCAAAGCCACCACCTCCCATTGGGAAGAAGAATCCACCTGGTGTATTCCATTGCTGATAACCTCTTTTGGATAATGTACCACCTCCACCACGACCACTGTTACCCACAATCATTAAAACAACAAAAAGAATGACGATAAAAATAAGGATGTCTTTTCCTGTTACTTCACCTTCTCCTTTTTTTGTTCGCTTAACTTTATACTCACCTGCAGCTGCTTTAGAAAGTGCGTCTGTAGCCCTATCAATTCCCCTATAAAAATTTCCTTCGCGAAAAAAAGGGCCTATCTCATTTCTTATGATTGTTGCAGCAGTTATATCAGGAATAGCTCCTTCTAATCCATATCCAACTTCTATTCTTATTTTCTTATCATCAATAGCTGCAATTAACAGAACCCCATTATTCGTTTTTTTATTCCCAATGCCCCAAGTTCTAAATAGCTTAAGCGCATATTCCTCTATGGGATAATCTTCGAGCGATTTAATAAGAACAACAGCAATTTGGTTACTAGTGCTATCATCTAAAGCAACTAGCTTTTGCTCCAAAATATCTACCTGTTCTTTAGATAATACACCAGCGTAATCATTAACCAGCTTAGGTGGATTAGGAACAGGGGGAATTTTTTGAGCAAGGAGTAATAAATTGCTGCAACAGAAAATGAGCAACACCAATCCTGTTACAAGCTTATGTTTGATATGACTCATTTACCGAATACAATTTCGTTGGATAATTCATTCCGATCGTTGTTGGGGTCAAATGGAAAGTTGCTGGACAAAGCGGAGCCAATATCTGAGACAATTCCACATATACCATCTACGTAGGATTGTTTTTTAAAAGCTTCAATCATTTTGTGTACTTCTTCAGCCCAATAACTAGAACCCACCTTTTCATGAATACCTGCATCTCCAAAGATGGCGAGTTGTCGATCTTTCATAGCAATATAAACCAGCACACCATTGTGCAGTTTGGTTTCATGCATATGCAGTTCAGCAAACAATTCTTTTGCCCTTCTAAGAGGATCCATATACTCGCAGTGACTTTCAACAAAGAGCCTAATTTCACCACTTGTATTCTTTTCAGCTGCTTCAATAGCAAGCATAATGCGCTGCTCTTCTTCAGGGGAAAAGAAATGCGTTTCTCGTTTTAAAAAATCGAATAGTCCCACTATGTAGAATTAGAATGTTACTTCAGGTGCTTTTTCACTTCCTGCTTCTGCTTTGAAACCTTCTTTAGCTTTAAATCCGAACATACCAGCCATCAGGTTCATTGGGAATGAACGCACTTTTATGTTATAATCAGCTACAGCCTGGTTGAAATCATTTCTAGATACTTTAATTCGATTTTCTGTACCCTCTAATTGAGTCTGAAGATTACGGAAAGCGTCATTTGCTCGAAGATTAGGATAGTTTTCTGTAACCATTAACAAGCGTCCTAAAGCCTGAGAAAGCTGACCTTGCTTTGCTTGAAATTCGGCTAATTTTTCTGGCGACAAATTATCTGGATCAACTTTCATTTGAGTAGCACTAGCACGAGCTGCAACTACATTTTCCAAAGTTGACTTTTCAAAGTTTGCCTCCCCCTTAACTGTATTTACCAAATTAGGGATCAGGTCGGCTCTTCGCTGGTAATCGCTTTCTACGTTATTCCAAGCTTTCTTTACTGTTTCATCTTGTTGAACTAGGCCGTTATAACCACTACAGCCACAACCTCCAATTAAGAGTACTAGACCTGCAATTACTAGAAAGGTTAAAAATTTAGTGTTCATATGTGTTTTGTTTTCTGAAAGTTACTATTAGTTTTAATTTGAGTGTAAACATATATAAGTTTAGCTGCAAGTATTGTCAAGCTTTTGCTAATTCATAAAAAAGGCTGCCGAAGCAGCCTCTGGATTATGTTTTCAGGGTAGTTAGCCTTTAACTGCCGCAATACCTGGAAGAACTTTTCCTTCAAAGTATTCCAACATAGCTCCCCCACCAGTTGATACATAGCTTACTTGATCATGAAATCCAAATTGGTTCACAGCAGCAACACTATCGCCGCCGCCTACCAAGCTAAATGCCCCTTTTTTAGTAGCTTCTGCAACGGCAACAGCTATTGCTTTAGTACCTGTTTGAAAAGCAGGCATCTCAAAAACACCCATAGGACCATTCCAAAGAACAGTTTTGCTTCTCAAGATGACTTCAGCAAACTTCGCCTGTGCTTTTGGGCCAATATCTAAACCCATCCAACCAGCAGGCACAGCATCAGAATCTGCTGATTGCGTATTAGCATCAGCAGCAAATTTGTCGGCAATAACAGAATCCTCAGGTAGATGAATTTGAACACCTTTTTGAGCAGCTTGGTCAAGAATTGATTTAGCTAGTTCTAAGCGGTCTTCTTCACAAAGGCTACTACCAATTTGTCCGCCTAATGCCTTTTTGAATGTATAAGCCATACCACCACCAATAATTATATCGGTAGCTCTATTTAACAAATTTTCTATTATGAGGATTTTATCACTCACTTTAGCACCACCTATGATTGCAGTGAAAGGCGGAGTAGCTTGGTGTAACACTTGTTCAGCAGCTTTCACTTCACCTTCCATTAAGAAACCGAAGCTGCGCTTTTCTGCTGGAAAAAATTGAGCAATTACAGCTGTTGAAGCATGCGCTCTGTGAGCCGTACCAAAAGCATCATTCACCCAGAAAGTCCCGAGCTTAGAGAGCTTTTCAGCAAAGGCGGTATCCCCTTTTTCTTCTTCTTTATAAAAACGCAGATTTTCCAAAAGCAGCACTTCTCCTGGTTGCAACTTAGCAGATAAATCCAGCGCATCTTGGCCAATACAATCTGTTGCAAATTGAACAGGACGAGCCAAAACTTGTTCCAAATGCTTCACCAAGTGTTGTAAAGAGTATTTATTTTCAGGACCTTCTTTTGGTCGGCCTAAATGACTCATTAAAATAACCGAACCACCATCTTGAAGAATTTTCTGAATGGTAGGAATAGCTGCGCGAATGCGGTTATCATCGGTTATAGCAAAAGTTTGCTTATCGAGTGGCACATTAAAGTCGACCCGTATCAAAGCTTTCTCTCCCTTGAAAGAAATTTCATTAAACGACTTCATAAGAAGTAAAATTGGTTAGCTGATAAGTTTTGCAAAATGCTTTACTGTTCTAACAAGCTGACTAACGTAACTCATTTCGTTATCGTACCAGCTCACAGTTTTTACAATTTGTGTATCACCAACAGTAATTACTTTAGTTTGAGTAGCATCGAACAAAGAGCCAAAATGAGTGCCAATAATATCGGTACTTACCAATTCATCTTCAGTATAACCAAAGCTTTCGTTGCTAGCAGCTTTCATCGCAGCATTGATTTCTTCAACAGAAGTTTTCTTTCCAAGAACGCTTACTAATTCAGTAAGAGAACCAGTAATGGTTGGAACTCTTTGCGCACCACCATCAAGTTTACCTTTCAATTCAGGTAATACCAAACCAATTGCTTTTGCAGCACCAGTACTGTTTGGAACTATGTTTTGAGCAGCTGCGCGCGCACGACGAAGGTCGCCTTTTGCATGAGGAGCATCCAAAGTATTTTGGTCATTGGTATAAGCATGGATGGTAGTCATACTACCAGCTAAGATACCAAACTGATCGCTCAGCACTTTCGCCATTGGGGCCAAGCAGTTGGTAGTACATGAAGCACAAGAAATGATTGTTTCAGAACCATCTAATATTTGATGGTTAACATTGAAAACAACTGTTTTTAAATCTCCGGTTGCAGGTGCAGAAATTACAACACGCTTTGCGCCTGCAGTAAGGTGAGCAGCTGCTTTATCTTTATCGGTAAAGAAACCAGTTGATTCAATAACCACATCCACACCATGACTTCCCCATGGAATATCGGCTGGATTTTTCTGAGCGTAAATTTTTACGGTTTCACCGTTCACAACTATGGCATCTTCTTGAGCAGTTACTTCAGCATCAAAACGACCTTGTGCGCTGTCATATTTCAAAAGATGAGCCAATACCTTAGGACTTGTTAAGTCATTGATTGCCACTACATCAATTCCTTCCATGTTATAGATTTGGCGGAAAACCAGACGACCGATGCGACCGAAACCATTGATCGCTACTTTAACTGTACTCATACTGAATGATTTATCTATTTAAAATTGGGCGTAAAGGTAATTCATTGCAGAACACCGATGTTATTTTGTGGGAGTAAAGGGGTGGTATTGCTCATCAAAAAAAATAATTCCACATATTTTTTGTGAATTTGAGCTGGACGCCTATTTTTGCGCTCCCAAATCCAAGGGATGGCCCGTTCGTCTATCGGCTAGGACATCTCCCTTTCACGGAGGAAAGAGGGGTTCGATTCCCCTACGGGCTACAAAAAAACCGAGTGCTAAGCATTCGGTTTTTTGTTTTATTAGTTCGCCCTTCAATTCTTAACGAATTACCATTCTACAGTCAAATCAACTTTTATTAACTTCATAGTAAGTTAGCTATAGATGAAAATGGTAAGAATTTAGCTCAAGCAAAAAAAGTTGTATGAAAGCATATATTAAAATCAAATTCTTATGTGTGTTTATTTTTATTACTCAATTGTTGTTAGCGCAAAATGAAAACTTTAGGTTCAGTTTTAATGAACAAAATGGCAATCAATTAATTAGAGAGAACATTTTTTATTTACCCTTCAATGGAAAAGAAGTCATTTTTGACACTGTTTTTTTAATAGGTAATTCATTTAGTGATAATGATATTTTAAAGTCTATCAAAAGATTTTTTGCAAACATTACTGATAAGCCTGCAATAGGGTTGTCGATTTATAACTTTTTAGAATTAAGATGCTTCTCAAATAGAATTATATATGAAGACTTAGAAAATAAAGAAATTCAAGGATTGATTGCATTTGTTACACCCAAAGAAAGAAAACCCAAAGACAAGTTTCTTAGCTACGGGGATTTAATTTCATGCAAAGCTGTTTTTCTCGTTAACCAAGGACGCGTGAGAGTAATATTAAAAGATATAGAGTACTTCTATGGCAATAGTGCAAGAAGAGCTATTGGTGAATCTGTTGGAGGACGAATACTTGGTGAACTAGCCAGTCTTTCTAGAAATTCATTTAACGAATTGATGAGAGAAAGACTACAAAAAATCACAGATAATTATCGAATTGATTATTCTGAAGGGGTTATAGCATACTCTGCTGTATATTATATTAAACAACTACAACAAGCTCTACAAGGAAAATTAGTTGAGGAACTAACTAATACTTCGTCCTACAAGTTTTAAATAAGAAACATGTCTACTTTTCAAACACTCATTCTCATATTAGCAACAATTGCTTTATTCTTACATGGACTAGAGGGTTTTAGTCGTGAAGTCAGAGAAGTAGGCGCTACATATTTCAAGCAATGGTTATCGAAGGTGACCGAAAAGAATCTTTTCGGATTTATACTAGGTGTTGCACTAACTGCGCTCATTCAGTCGAGTAGTGCGGTTTCTTCTATTACCGTTGCATTGGTTGACGCTGGTATTATTTCATTTAGCAAAAGCTTGGCAGTCATGTTGGGAGCAAATGTTGGAACCACTTCTACAGCCTGGTTAATAACATTCAAAATTGGACAGATAGCTCCATTCTGCATAGTTATTGGAACCATTGCAGGTATTGTTCCTGGCAAGGCCAAGCTCATGGGAAAGTCAATATTCTACTTTGGGCTTATTCTATTCAGTCTGGACTTAATTAGTCAAGCTACACTCCCACTAAAAAATCATCCTGTTGTACCTGAGATATTAGCAACAACA
>ERZ1066133.817-NODE-817-length-11296-cov-7.023219_pt1 | contig 11296 bp, 7 predicted proteins | sample MGYA00382780_ERZ1066133 | MGnify/ENA primary metagenome ERZ1066133 (study PRJEB33369, sample SAMEA5778363) | biofilm metagenome | biome: Industrial cooling water; feature: Water cooling tower basin; material: Biofilm | place: United Arab Emirates | collected...
GAACAGGCGACCGGGCGGCGGCGAAATCGACCGGGGTACCGGACGTGCCCGCGGCGGACGACCATCCCAACGCCTGGGCTCCGGCGCGCCGGGTCGGGCGCAGCGAATGGCTGGAACTCACCTTCGCCCGCGCGGTACGCGCGACGGAGATCCGGGTGCGCCAGAATTTCGGGGCGTGCGGGATCGTGCGCGTGGAAGGCATCGATCCCGACGGTGAAGTCGTCCTGCTTTGGGCGGGGCGCGACGACCGGGCGGCGGAACATCGCAGAGAAGTCGCGTGGTTTGTGGCGAAGTTCCCGCGGGCCTCGCGGCCCCTGGCCAAGGTGCGTTTGACGCTCGATCTCGACAGCCACGCGGGTTGGAAACAGATCGATGCGGTGCAGTGGGTCGGCGAGCCCTAAGGCGTTGCCCTTGGCGGCCAGTCCCCTGACATAGGGTTGTCAGCGGTTTGAGTTACGCTGGTCGTTTTCACCGCAACCTCCCCGACCGCATGTCCTCCGCAACCGAGCATCAACCCGCACCGCCACCGCCCCCCGACTCGGTCTGGAAAGGATTGAAGGACGCGCTTCGCGGCACGGAGGCAGATTACACGCGGATCGATCTGCGCCGGGCGATTCTGCTCCTCTCCGTCCCGATGATTCTGGAGCTGGTGATGGAGTCGACCTTCGCCGTCGTTGACATCTACTTCGTGGGCATGCTTGGGGCCTCGGCCGTGGCCACGGTCGGGCTGACGGAGACCTTCCTGTTCCTGCTCTACTCCGTTGCGATGGGGCTTTCGATGGGCGTCACCGCCATCGTGGCGCGCCGGGTGGGGGAGAAACGTCCCGAGGACGCCGCTGCTGCCGCCGTCCAGGCGATCGGCATCGGCGTGCTCGCGTCGGTGCCATTTGCCGGGTTGGGCATCTTTTTCGCCCAGGATCTCCTCGCGCTCATGGGCGCTGACCCGTGGGTGATCGAAAACGGTTACCGGTACACCCAGTGGATGCTCGGCGGGAACGTCACGATCATGCTGCTCTTCGTGATCAACGCGATCTTCCGCGGGGCGGGCGATGCGGCGATCGCGATGAGGGTACTCTGGCTGGCCAACGGATTGAACATCGTGCTCGATCCGATCCTGATCTTTGGTTGGGGCCCGATTCCGGCGATGGGCATCGAGGGGGCCGCCATTGCGACCAACATCGGTCGCGGGGCGGGTGTCGCGTACCAGCTCTGGGTGCTCTTCCGCGGGGGCAAACACATCCGCGTTCGACCAGTCCAGCTGCGCTGGGACGGGACGGCTGCGTGGCACATCGTGCGGACGTCGCTCGGCGGGGTGGGGCAGATGATCATCGGCATGACCTCGTGGATCTTCCTCATGCGTATCCTCGCTGCCCTCGGGAGCGAGGCCGTGGCCGGCGCGACCATCGCCATCCGCATCATGATGTTCACTCTGATGCCGGCGTGGGGCATGTCCAACGCCGCGGCAACCCTGGTGGGACAAAATCTCGGCGCCGGCCACCCCGACCGGGCGGAGCAGGCGGTGTGGCGGATCGGCGTCTACAACATGGGCTATCTGCTCGCCGTCTCCGTCGTGTACTTCCTTATGAACGAGGAACTGGCGGGCATCTTTACGCCGGACGAGGCGGTGATCGCGGTCAGTGCGGAATGGCTCCGGATCCTCTCCTATTCCTATTTCGTCTACGGGTGGTGGATGGTGACGGTGCAGGCATTCAACGGGGCGGGCGACACGGTGACGCCGACCAAGATCAACCTCGTGTTCTTCTGGCTCCTGCAAATCCCGTTGTCCTATGCGCTGGCAGTGCCCTTGGGGTGGGAGCAGTCCGGGGTGTTTTGGGGCGTGTTCATTTCGGAAACCTCGGTCGGCCTTTTCACGGTGTGGTTGTTTAGCCGGGGCAAGTGGAAGACGCGGCGGGTGTGAGGCCGCTCGTTCCGTTATTGGTCTTGGATTTGCGAGAATCCGGGCCGGCCTCGCGGCAGACACGCCCTGACCGGCAAGTCTCACCAACGAAACGGTTTCACCGAAGACACGGAGCTCGGTGTTCGCTGTGACCCGAGAAAAATCATCGGCGATGATGTGAAACAAGCAGGCTGAGGGCTGGACGGAGGGCGAAGTCCGAGAAAGCCATTGACGAACCGGCCCGGGTTCGCGGAATGAGCGGTTTTGAAGACCGTGAGGATCAACTGTCACCCGGGGTCTCGGCCCAAGCACCGCCATCGATGCGGTGCTGCCGACGGGTGTGGGCATGGCGAAGGATGGTCCGGGTGAGGGACAACGCGATGACATCGGACCCGGGACCTCGAGCCGCGCGGCGGTCAGCTTTGCCTAACGCAATCCGTTTCCATCCCCATGTCCGATAAGATCACCCACGAATGCGGCATCGCCATGGTGCGGCTGCTCAAGCCGCTCTCGTACTACCAGGAAAAGTACGGTTCCCCGCTCTGGGGGTTCACGAAGCTCTTCCTGCTCATGGAAAAACAGCACAACCGCGGGCAGGATGGCGCGGGTGTCGCGTGCGTGAAACTCGATGTGCCGGCGGGCGACCCGTTCATGTTCCGCGAGCGGTGCGTGAAGGCCAATCCGCTCGATAAAATCTTCAAGGCCCTGCTCGCCCAGTACAACGAGCGGGTCTCGGCCGGGGTGGTGCATCCGGAGTTCGCCGACACGGTGAAGAAGCACTTCGATTTCGGCGGCGAGCTCCTGATGGGGCACCTGCGCTACGGCACGAGCGGCGGGTACAACCTCAGTTCCTGCCATCCGTTCTTCCGCCGCAGCCCCTGGCCGACGCGCAACCTGGCGCTGTGCGGCAACTTCAACATGACCAATACGGCGGAGCTCAACCAGAGCCTCATCGCCATCGGTCAGCATCCGATCATCGCGACGGACACCCAGGCGCTGCTCGAGAAGATCGGTTTCTTCCTCGATGAGGAGCACGAGGACATCTTCCGCTTCCTGCGCACGCGCGATCTGAAGGGCGACGAGATCTCCCATCGCATCAGCGAAGACCTCGACCTCGCGCGGGTCATCACCCGCGCTTCGCAGAAGTGGGACGGCGGCTACGCCCTGTGCGGCATGATTGGCAACGGCGACGCCTTTGTCGCCCGCGACCCGTCCGGCATCCGGCCCTGCTGGTACTTCCAGAACGACGAGGTGGTGGCGTTCGCCTCCGAGCGTGCGCCGCTCATGACCGTGTTCGACCTCGCCGTCGAGGAGGTGAAGGAGCTCACCCCCGGACACGTCATGGTGATCAAGCGGCGCGGCACCGTGACGGTGTCGCCCTTCACCGCGCCGATGCCACGTGCGGCGTGTTCGTTCGAGCGCATCTATTTCTCGCGCGGCAACGACGTCGACATTTACCGCGAGCGCAAAGCGCTGGGCGCCGGGCTGGCGGATCAGGTGATCAAGGCGGTCGACAACGACTGGGCGAAGACGGTGTTCAGCTTCATTCCCAACACGGCGGAAGTCGCCTACTACGGCCTGCTCTCCGCCCTGCGCGAACGCCGGCGCGACGAAGTGAAGAAGGCGATCCTCGAGGCCTCCGCCGCCGGCACGCTGACCGAATCCGTGCTCGACGATCTCATCCTGCGCAACTGGCCGCGAGGCGAGAAGGTGGTGAGCAAGGACGTGAAGATCCGCACCTTCATCGGGCAGGAGGCGATGCGCAACCAGCTCTCGAGCCACGTTTACGACATCACCTACGGCTCGGTGCAGCCGGGGGACAACCTCGTCTGCGTCGACGACTCGATTGTGCGCGGCACGACGCTGCGGCGTTCGATCCTGCGCATCCTGGCCCGGCTCAATCCGCGCAAGATCGTCATCGTCTCCACCGCACCGCAGATCCGTTATCCGGACTGTTACGGCATCGACATGTCGGAGCTCGGCAAGTTCGTCGCGTTCGAGGCGACCATTTCCCTGCTGAAGGAACGCGGCAAGGGCGACCTGCTCGCCGAAGTCTACGCGCTCTGCCGCGAGGCGGTGGCGAAGGGGGAGACGGTCAACCACGTGCGCAAGCTCTACGAACCGTTCACACCCGAGGAGATTTCCGCCCGCATCACGGCGCTGGTCCGCCCGCAGAACATCGAATGGAAGGGCGAGATGGAGATCATCTTCCAGACCATCGGCAATCTGCATGCCGCGGTGCCGAACCACAGCGGCGACTGGTATTTCACCGGCAAATACCCGACGCCCGGCGGCTACCGGGTCGTGAACCAAGCCTACATGAACTACTACGACCAGAGCGAAGGACGGAGCTACTGATTATTTATGAAGTAAGATTGATGATTTATGATTGATGATCGTAGTCGGGTGTTTCTCGGAGATCTCAAATCATAGATCATAAATCATAGATCCCAGCTGCCATGTCCCTTTCCTACGAATCCTCCGGCGTGCGTTATGATCAGCTCGATGCGTTCAAGCGGGCGTGTCAGAAGGCGGCGCGCACCACGGCGCCGCTGCTGGCGCAGCACGGCTATGCCGAGCCTGCTTCGACGCGCGGTGAGAGCGCCTACTTGATCGAGGCGTCCGACCATTACCTCGCGCATGTCGAGGAAGGGTTGGGCACGAAGAACCTCGTGGCCGACGCGGTCTATGCCGCGACCGGCAAGTGCTTCTATCGCGAAATCTCGATCGACACGGTCGCGACCATTGTGAACGACCTCGTGACGTGCGGCGCGCTCCCGATCTCCGTGGCGATGCATGCGGCGGTGGGCGACTCGGGCTGGTTCGCGGACGAGCAGCGCGTGAAGGGACTTGTGGACGGTTTTGCGGAAGGCTGCCGCCAGGCCGGCGCCGTCTGGGGTGGGGGCGAGACCCCGACGCTCAAGGGCATCGTGGAAGCGGCGACCATCGTGCTGGCGGGATCCGCCATCGGAAAGATTCAGCCGAAGAGCCAGCGCATCACGGGCGAGGTGAAGGACGGCGACGCCATCGTGTTCCTCGCGTCCTCCGGGGTGCAGACCAACGGGCTTTCGTTGTGCCGCCTGATCGCGGAGCGGCTTCCGCAGGGTTATCAGACGCCCATTGGTTACGGCGACGCGCGCACCTACGGTGAGGCGCTGCTCGCACCCTCGGTCATTTACGTCGCGTTCGTGCGTGAATGCCAGCGACGCGGTTTGCCGCTGCACTATGTGGCGCACGTGACGGGCCATGGCTGGCGCAAACTCATGCGGCTGGAGGAACCCTTCGTGTACGAGATCGACCACGTGCGCGACGAACCCGCGTTGTTCAAGTTCCTCATGGATGCCGGACCGATTTCGCTGCGGGAGGCCTATGCGACCTTCAACATGGGCGTGGGCTTCGCCGCCTATGTGCCGCCCGGCAGTGTCGATGCGGTGCTGCACGCGGCGCGTGAGACCGGTTACGACGCTTGGCGCGCGGGCACGGTGCGCAAGCAGGGCGACCGCAAGGCCGTGGTGGTGCCGAAGCTCGGCTTGGAGTTCGACGGACACACCCTGCAGGTGCGTTGAGGCGGGAGAGCAGCGGCGGAACTATCGCCGCAGCGCGCCTCGTTCAGCTGCGTTTCACGACGTCGCGCAGCGCCGTCTCGACCGGACGAAGGTCCGGCAGCTCTTTCGCCCCCTTCGCGCCGAGTTCGACGAACTTGCGCGCGCCGGGGAGCAGGTTGCCCTCGTAGGAACCGATGGCGGCGTTGTAGGCCTTGTTCGCGTTTTCCAAGCCCCGGCCGACCTTGTCGAGGTGGTCAGCGAAGCCTGAAACGCGGTCGTAGAGCTGACGGCCGAGATCGGCGATTTCCTCGGCGTTCTTCGAGACCGATTCCTGGCGCCAGCCGTAGGCTGCGGCCTTGAGCAGGGCGATCAAGGTGGCGGGCGTGGCGAGCAGCACCTTACGGCCGATCGCGCGGTCAATGAGCGTGGGATCGGCCTGGAGCGCGCCGGCGAGGAACTGGTCGCCGGGCAGGAAGAGCACCACAAACTCAGGCGAGGGTTGGAATTGCTCCCAGTAGCTCTTCGCCCCTAGGGCGTCGATGTGGCTGCGGACCTTGGCCGCATGCTCGAGCAGCTTGGCGGCGCGCACCGTCTCGTCGGAGGCGGAGGCGGCCTCGCGGTAGGCGTCGTTCGGGGCCTTGGCGTCGATCACGATCTGCTGTCCGCCCGGCAGGCGGACCACAAGATCGGCCCGCAAGGCGCCGGCACTCTCCTGCTCGGAGAAATCACAATAGGACGACATGCCCGACATCTCCACGACCCGGCGAAGCTGCAACTCGCCCCAGGTGCCCGCCGTGGTGGTGGAACGCAGGGCGGTGGTGAGCTTGGCCGCCTCGGCCTGGAGCTGGGACTGGGCGGTGCCGAGGAATTTGAGCTGCTCGGACAACTGCCCGTAGGCGCCGGCGCGGGCCTTCTCGATCTCGGCGATCTTGGTGTCGACCTTCTCGAGCGACTCCTTGAGCGGCTTCACCAGGCTGTCGATCGCCTGCTGCCGTGCGGACAGGTCGCCTTTGGCGGATTCCTGCAGCTTTTCGAAGGTCGATTGGGCCAGTTTGAGAAAAGCGTCGTTGTTGGCGCGCAGGGCGTCGGCGGAGAGGGCCTTGAACTCCGCGGTGAGCCGTTCATGGGCCTCTGTGAGGGTGCGCAGCTTTTCCGTGGCGGCGGCGCGCTCAGCTGCGAGCTCGGTGGTGAGCCGGGCCTCCGCGGCGGCACGGGTGGCGGCTTCGGTGCGGCTGGCAGTCAGTTCATCCCTTAGGCGGCGGTTTTCCTCGGTCAGCTGGGTGAGCCGTTCTCCAAGAATGCCGGTCCGGTTGCGCAGGAGGAGCCAGGTGACGCCGGCGCCCAAGGCGAGGGCAACGAGCGCGGAAAGAATCAGGGTCGACATGAGGATGCGTTAACGCCGATGTGGTGCAAATAAGCCCAATCACCTATCTTGACAGTTTGTAAATACCGCTGCAATCACTTCTCATGCATGCGGCGGATACCTTGGCGGGTAGGCCTGTGCACGATATCCCGGCTATGTCATGTTAACTGAAATCGCGGCCCCTTTTACCAGCGCACCAGCCAAACCCCGAGTACTCATCGTGGACGACGAGTATGGGCCGCGGGAGTCCATCGCCTTCACACTTGCCAATGAGTTCGCCATCGAAACGGCGGAGCGGGCGGCTGAAGCGCTGGCGAAGATCAAGGAACGCGAGTTTGCCGTCATCATCCTCGACATCCGCATGCCGGAGATGGACGGGATCAAGGCGCTGGAGCTGATCCGGAAAATCGACAAGGAAGTTTCCGTGGTGATGCTGACCGGGTACGGCACACTGCACACGGCGCAGCAGGCGATGGTGGGCGGGGCGAATCAGTACCTGCGCAAGCCGCCGGACATCGTGGAATTGATCGAGGCGGTGCGGAAGCAGGCGGCCCTGGCCACCATCCGGCGTCAGGAAGCGCGGGCCAATCTTGAGGCGCGGGAAATGTCGATCGCCCTGAAACGCGAGATCGCCGAGAGCGAGCCGCAGGTCTGGCAGGCGCGGGCCGCGGTCGAGCTGGTGCACGATTTGGCCAACCCTCTGACGGTGATGATCGGTTATGCCGGTCTGCTGTCGGAAGAAGCGAAGGGGCTGGCGCGGATCGATCCGGTGCCGGCGGAGAAGCTGGGCAGCTATGCCAGCATCGTTGAGCGGGCGGCGGAGTACTGTCACCACCTGGCCGAGAACTGGCGGCAGGCGACGCGCAAGACCACCGAGTTCTCGGAACTGGACCTCGTGGCGTTGGCGCGCGAGGTGAAGCAAGTGATCTTTTTCAGCAACGCGGCCATCCAGACGGCCGGTTTGGAAAAGGCCATTGTGCGCGGTTCCCGCTTCGACCTCGCGCGGGTGTTCCAGAACCTTTACAAGAACGCCCTCGAGGCGGGTGCGACCTCGCTCAAGGTCACGTTCAATCACGTTGGGGATAAAATGGAGGTACAGTTGACCGACAATGGTTCCGGGATGGATGCGGAAACGGCGAAAAGCGCCCTCAAGGGTGGATTCACCACCAAGAGCCACGGCACCGGTCTCGGACTCAGTATTTGTCGGCATCTTCTGGGGGCGCACGGCGCCACCCTCTCGGTCGAATCCGAGCTTGGACGAGGGACCACCTTCAGAATGGTCTTTCCGGCGGCGAGTTAAGGCATGGAGCAGATCGCCGGACTTCCCCTGAGTCCCGTCTCCGGCCCGACCCTCTGCCGCAGCCAGCGTCGAATCCGCGGACGGGTTCGGCCCCGGACCGCTGCCGACGTCGCCGCGGTGGTGCGCGCCTGTGCGGAGCAGCGCTGGCCGTTGCATCCGGTCAGCGGCGGCAAAAACTGGGGCATGGGCTCGTATTTGCCGGACCACGACGACTGTGTGCTGCTCGATTTGTCGGCGCTGAAGACGATCGGCCCAATCGATCGCGATGCGGGAAGCGTGCGCATCGAAGCCGGGGTGACGCAGAAGGAACTCTACGACTGGCTGCAGCGCGAAGCCCCGGAGTTCGCCTTCAACGTGACCGGTGCTGGCAAGGACACGAGCATCGTGGGCAATGCGTTGGAGCGCGGCCTGGGGTATGAAGGATCGCGGGCGGCGGAATTTTTCGGATTGGAGGCCGTTCTGAGTGACGGTACGGAGCACCGCCCGGGCGAACCGTGGTTTACCCGCACCGGGATGATTCCGGCCGGGCCGCGGATTGAAGCCCTGTTTTCCCAGAGCAATCTGGCGGTCGTCACGGCGGGTTGGCTCAAGCTGCGGCGGCGGTGCGAATCCGAGATGGCCGTGGTGATTAGCGGAGAACTGCGTCCTGTTTTTGATACCGTGGCGGAAGCCTATCGCCGGGGTCTGCTCATGTTGCCCGTCCACATGGCAGGGAATGCGAGGGCCGATGCCATCGCGGGAGGATTGTTGCGTCTGTTGTGGGGACGTAAGGCGACCTTGGCGGAAATCAGACGGGTGTTTCCGACCAGCAGCCAGCAAACCGCACTGGCGGCCTTGCATGGCACGTCGCGGATGAACCGGACCGCCTTGGCCGAGATTCGGCGCCTTGCCGGCAAGGGAGTGAAGGTACGGTCGGTCACCGAAAATCGTTTGGTTGGAACGGCGACGTGGCTCAGGCGACTGGGCTTGGTGAACAAGGCAACCTTTCTGGAGGCCATTCGTCCGTTGCTTGCCTTGACGTGGGGCGAGCCCACCGATGCCGGTTTGGCCAGTCTGGCGGTGGAGAACCCTGACACTGCGGCACAGGGATGCATTTACTTCAGTGCGGTGACGCCATCCAGATTCGATCCGAGTGCGGCGGTTGAGGCGGAGTTGCAGGCCCTCGGTGCATCGTACGCCCTGACTCGCTACTTCATGGCACCTGATGTGCTCGTTCATGTGGTGAGCGTGGAATTCGAACCAAACCGGCAGCCGGAGGTGGTGGCGCAGTTGCGTCGGCTGGGCGAGTTACTCCGCGGGAAGGGTTGGCCACCGTATCGCCTGGGTGTTCCCACCATGACTGGAACCGGCTCAAGGCTGGCGCATTTGATCAAGCAGACCCTCGACTCAGCCGGGATGATCTCTCCGGCCCACTACATCGCATGAGGCGTCGCCGCGTCAAAATCACCGGGGTGGGCCCCGTTACTCCCGTGGGAATCGGATGGGATGCGTTTTCTCGGGGTATCCTGGAATCGAAGAGTCGGGTGGGTTTGGTGACTCGTTTCGACCCCGCCGCCGGGCCGTTCATCGCTTCGGAGGTAAAGGATTTCAAGTTCATCGACCACGTTCCGACCAACGGGGCCAAGCGCCTTGCGCGCCACACCCAGTTTGCCATGGCCGGTACCATGCTGGCGCTGAAGGACGCGGGCATTCCGCCCCGGCTGATCGAGAACGAGGGGACGATCGTCATGACCGGCTCCGCGCTCATGGACGCAGACATTGTCAACCGGAGCATCATCGACGTGACCAAGAAGGGGCCCCGTTACGCCCGGCCCACCTTGGTCACGCAGGCGCTGGGCAGCGCCATTGCCTCGGGAATCGCCGAGCTGTTAGGCGGTGCGGTCCGGGCCATGACCTTCCAGAGTGCGTGCTGCTCCGGCTTGGATTCGATCGGTTTCGCGGCCGACAAGATCGCCTGCGGTGAGGCAGACCTGGCGATCTGTGGTGGTACCGAGGCGCCGATCTACTACCATCCGATGCTGGAGCTGAAGGTCGCGGGGCTTTCGCCGTCGCATGGCGATCTCGCAGCGCGGCAGGGGCGGCCGTTCGACCTATGGCGCACGACCGGAATCATCGGTGAGGGTGCATCGATGTTCGTCCTCGAACCCGAAAGCAGTCCGCATCCGGCGCGTGCCTACATCGAGGGCTTTGCCTACAGCAACGATCCGCTGGGCGACCTGTGTGGGGGCATGCCGGCTGCAATCCGCCTCGCCTTGGCCAACGCGGGGGTTCGACCCTTTGAGATCGATCACATCAATGCATGGGGGCCCGGACATCGCGAAATCGATATCGCCGAGTACGAAGCCCTCCATGAAATCCTGGGAGACCGTATTCACGAAATCCTGACGTGCTCGATCAAAGGTGCGATCGGCAATCCGCTCGCGGCCGCTGGGGCGATGCAAGTGGCTGCCGCCGTACTCAGCCTGCAAACGGGCGCCATTCCTCCCACGGTCAATTGGCGTGAGCGTGATCCCGCCTGTCCGGTCAATGTGTCCGCCACGGTGCGTCACGCCCATGTTACCCATGCCATGGTGAATGCGCATGGAGTCTCGGGAACCAATTCATGCCTGATCCTGCGACAGGCCTGATTCTGGCCAACTTAGTGGCTGTCATTGCCGCCCTCGTGGTCGGGGCGGTGGTGTTTTGGTCCAATCCCAGTCGGGCCATCAATCGCGCCTTCTTCGCCCTGTCGGTCCATGTGGCCCTGTGGATGGTCTGCATGCGGGAAAGCTTCATCGTCGAGGAAGGACTGACCTGGATCCGGATCACCTCTGCCGTCGGAGCCTTTCTGCCGCTTCAATTTTGGTTCATTCAGGATGTCGTCGTTCTGGGTTGGGGCGGCTGGGTGGCGAGATTGCGGCGTGCCGTCGCCCTCATTGCCCTCTCGGCGATTTTGTCGGCGATGTGCTTCACGGATTTCTTCATTCCGAGCACCTCGACCAGCGCGAATCCCGAGCACGGGGTGGGTTATTATCTGTATCTGGTGATCATGTTTGGCGCCCAGTTAGCCCTCACGGTCATCACGTTGAAGCGAATGAAGCTTCAGGAGGGTGTTCGCCGCGTTGAGCTGCAGATGATCCTGCTTGGAGGCGGCGCAGTGGCGGTATCGATTTTGGGCGCGGTGGCCCTGAGTGCCTACACTCGGAGTCCGA
>ERZ1066133.818-NODE-818-length-11288-cov-13.264756_pt1 | contig 11288 bp, 8 predicted proteins | sample MGYA00382780_ERZ1066133 | MGnify/ENA primary metagenome ERZ1066133 (study PRJEB33369, sample SAMEA5778363) | biofilm metagenome | biome: Industrial cooling water; feature: Water cooling tower basin; material: Biofilm | place: United Arab Emirates | collected...
GCGCAGCCGGTCCGCGCGGAGCCCGCCCAAGGGGCTCCCGCGCTGCTCAGAAGACGCTGATCCGCGGGCTGCCGGCGGCGTTGGATCGATCCCGGGGGCAGAGCGCCGCTAAGGTGGCGGCCCCCGGATCGCGCTGTTCGCCCATGCCGCCCCCCGTTCCCGACCCGACCGCGGCCCCGCGCCCCCGCCAGCGGCGCGCCCGGAGCGGGGCCCGCTCCCGGGCCCTGGGCTGGTCCCTGGCGCTGCACGGCGCGGCCGTGGCAGCGGCCACCCTGGGCGGCGGCCGGGTCGACCGGGCGGGCGGGAGCGGCCCCGCCCCCTATCGCTTGGCGCTCGGGGAGCTGGCCTTCGCCTCCGTGGCCAGCCTGGAAGCCGAGCCTCCGGCCCCGGAGCCGCTCGAATTCTCGGGCCCCGAAGTCGTTCCGACCGCCGCCGCGGAAGCGAGCCTGGATCCGCTGCCCCCGGAGGCGCCGGAGGCCGAGCCCCTGGCGACTCCCCTGGGCAGCCAGCCGCCCCTGGACCTCGAGCGCCGCGGACGCCCCGCGCGCGGCGCCGCCGCGGCCGAGGCCAGCCCGTCCCCAGGGGATCAGGCGCCGAACGATGCCCGCGCCGAGCCCACCGCAGCGCCCGCGGAGCGTGCGGAGGCCGCGACACCCCCGGCGCAGGCGCCCCAAGCGGAACCCGCTGAGGAAGCGGCCTCCCCGCCGGCCAGCAGCGCCGGGGGTGGCAGCGGCCAGCCGGTGCTGCTCGAAGCCCCCGAACCGGTCTATCCGCCGCGGGCGATCCAACTGCGCAAGCAGGGCTCGGTGCTGATCGCGGTCGAACTCGGCGCCGACGGGCGGGTGCAGGCCGCCGTGGTGCTCGAATCCTCCGGCTTCGAGCCCCTGGACCAGGCCGCCCTGGAAGCGATCCGGCGCTGGCGCTTCGAGCCCGGGTCCGGCACGCGCTTCGAACACCGCTTCCGCTTCGAGCTCGGCGGGCCGCAGCGCTGAGCGCCGCGGGGCCGGGATCGCTGCGGGCCGCCGGCGGCTCGCACGCCGATCGGCTCGGGCGCAGCCCGAGTCGATCGTTTCTCTCAACCTGTCCGCGGTCCGTCAGGCCCTGGGCCCTTGGCCGGAGGCGCCCGGCCCGGCCCGCGGCTGGGGCCCGGGCGCCCGCGGGCGCCCCGAGCTCAGAACCAGAACTCCATCGCCAGCAGCACGCCGAAGCCGGGCGCGTCGATGCCGCTGCCGTGGATGCGGTACTGGTGATCGAGCAGGTTCTCGAACACGAGCCGCCAGCGGCCCAGGTCCTGACGGCGGCCGAGGCGGCCTTCAAAGCCGAAATCGAACACCGCGAAGCCGGGCGTGCCGTTGGGGTCGATGCGCTGGTCGGTGATGTCGCCGGGGTTGAGGTCGTCCTGCTCGAGCGCCCAGCGCATCGCCAGGCGCAGGGTGTCCGCCGGCGCCACCAGCATCTCCGCGGCGGGCGAGTACTCGAGGCCCAGGATGCCCTGCAGCGGCGGGATGCGCCGGAAGGGCACGTCGTAGAAAGGCTGTTCGCCGGTGCCGGGATCGACCGTGTCGTCGTACTGCCGGCCTTCCGTCCAGGCCAGCACCAGGTCCGTGGTCCAGGGCGAGCGCGGCCCGAAGCGCTGTTCGAACTGCCCCTCGATGCCGTGGATCGTGGCGTGGCCCTGGTTGACGCGCAGGAAGGCGTCCTCCCCGAGGATCGCGCTGGCCGTGGGATCGAAGACCCGCCCGATCACGTCGCTGAGGCCGGTGTAGAAGTAACCCAGCCCGGCCTTGGTCTGTGCCGAGGCGTACTCGACGCCCACCTCGCCGGTCAGGGAGGTCTCCGGCTCGAGGTCGGGGTTGGGCAGCTCGATGCCGCCGAAGAAGGTGGCGTTGCGCGCCAGGTCGGCCAGGTTCGGGGCCCGGAAGCCCTGGGCCACCGAGGAGGTCAAGCGCCAGTTCTGGTCAAGGTCGGTGCCCGCGGCGAGGCTGGCGGTGATGGCGTCGAAGCTGCCCGAACCGCCCACGTCGTTGGGCAGCGCCGGGACCGGCGGATCGAAGGGCGAGAACGAGAAGTCCGAGTAGGTGTAGCGCACGCCCGCGGTCAGGTCGACCTGCTCGAAGGCGAAGATCTCGTCCTGCAGGAAGGCCCCGTAGGTGGCGAACTCGGAGTCGGGAGCGAAGGCGCCGGCCTGCTCGGTGACCGCGCTGGTGGTCAGGTTGGTGTCGAAGCGCGAACTCTCGACCTGGTCCGCGTCGAGGTCCACGCCGAAGGTCAAGCGGTGCGTGTCGGCGACCAGGACCTGCCAGTCCAGGCCGAGCCCCAAGGTGCGCACCTGGTCGTCCTCCACCCGCAGCACGTTGGCGCTGGTGGCTCCGATGCGGTCGCGCTGCTCGTTGGTGCCGCGGTAGGAGGCGCGGGCTTGGAAGCGGTCGAAGGTGTCGCCCTCGCGGTCGTCCGAGTAGGAGAGCAGGTGGCTCCAGTACTGCTGGACCGCGAAGTTGTTGAGCAGGTCGGCGGGCGGCGTGGGCGGCCCGCCGATGGCGGTGGGGAATCCGACCACCAGGCGGTCGGTGCGCGGCACGTCGTTGTCGCGGTGCAAGCGCGCGGCATAGCGCAGCACCGAGCCGGGCTCGAGCTCGAGGTCGGCGGAGACGAATCCCGCGCCGCCGTCGTAGCCGGTCTGGTCGGCGACCTCGTCGCCGCCGATGGCCAGGTCGTCGAAATGGCGTCCGGTCACGCCCGCGTACCAACCCAGCTTGCGACCGGCGGACAGGCGCTCGACGCCGGAGAGTCCCCCGTGCAGGTAGCCGCCGGAGGTCTGGCTGCGGAACTGGGTCGAAAGCTCGGCCGCCACGGGCGCCTCGGAGGGCCGGCCATCGGGGCCGCCGCTGGCGCGGCGCTTGGTCCAGATCAGGATCACGCCGCCCAGGGCGTCGGAACCGTAGAGCACCGAATTGGGGCCCTTGAGCACCTCGACGCGCTCGACGATCGCCGGGTCGATGGTGTTGAGGTACTGATTGGGTCCCCCGCGCAAGGAGGAGTCGTTGAGGCGCACCCCGTCGACCACCACCAGGATCTGGTTGCCGATCAGGCCGCGCAGGATCGGCGCGCCGCCCCCCAGGTTGGTCTCCTGGACGAAGATGCCCGCGGCCTTGCCGATCATGCGCGGCAGGTTGTGTTCGCCGGTGGCGTAGAGTTCCTCGGCGCTGAACACCTGCGCCTGGAGGCCCGACTGGGTGGCCAGGCGGGAGGCGCGCGGCGCGGTGACGATCGATTCCGAGGGGGCCGATTCGCCGCTCTTGGCCTCGGCTCCGGCGCGGCTGCCGCCGGAAGCGCTCTGCTGCGGCGTCTGCCCGCCGGTCTCGGGCTTGGTCTCCTGCGCCCCTGGCAGCGGCTTGGGCGCCTGCTGGGCGGTCGCCGGCACGCACAGCAGCAGGGCCGCTGAGGCCGAGCTGGTGCGCAGGAGCCACCGCGCCAGCGCGCGCGGTTGCTCGGTTCGGGAGGGCAGCGGGAGCAGGCTTTGGGGGGTGGGTTTCTGCGGAACCATCGTGGGCTTGGGGGACGGAATCGCTGCAACGCGCCGTCGGCGCGGGGGTTCAATCCGCGGGTGCCGCGCCCTCGGCCGCCCAACGGCCGAGAATCAAAAGAAATCTCTGAACAACCGCGGAGCGGCGCGCACAGGCGCCGAGGGTGCCGCCTTGGGGTTCCAAGCGGGCCGGGCCCAGAACGCAGCCGGCGCCGCCCGGTTCCCGGCCCGCCTTGCTGCCCCCGCGCTCGCCGCGGGGTCCGGCGCGCCCCGCGCCCGAGGTCCTATCCCCCTTGGCTCGTGCTCCCTGCGGCGATCGGGGCGGCTTGCTCAAGCGGGGGCCGCTGTCCCTCGCGGCCTCGCTTCGGAGGCCCGCGGCTGTTTCCGCCGGCCATGGCGCCGCGTTGGCGCCGCGGTGGCACAACGCGGCGCTCCCCGATGCTGAGGCGCACTCAGCCGCACCGCGCCGCACTCGGCCGCACAGCGCCGGACTCTGCGGCACTGCGCCGGACTCCGCGATCCCGCGCCTCCGCGGCACCGCCGCGCCGACCCCGCGACAACCCCGCGGCTCCCCGCTCCGGGGGACCGCCCGGGCTCGCTGACCCCGAGACCCCCGGGAGCGAAAGTGGAGCGGCTGATGGGACTTGAACCCACGACCCCAACCTTGGCAAGGTTGTGCTCTACCACTGAGCTACAGCCGCTTGAGTGGGGCGAGAAGGTAGCAGGCGCGGCGCTCGAAGCAAGGGGTCAAGGCCGCCCGCGACGGATTTTTTTGCGGCCTTGGTGTCCGGACGCCGGAGCCGGCCGGCGCAGCCCCCCCCGGGACGCAGGGGCGCGCCCCCGCCGGACGGGCCCGGAACCCCTCTGCGCTCGGCCGCAGTGCCGTTCGAGCCTCGGGCGGCGCCTTGCCCCGGGGGCGGGGCCGCGACCGCCCCGCTCAGACCGCGCGCGGCTGCGGGGCGGGTCCGGGGCGGCAGCGGGGCGCGCCTTCGGCCGGAGGCTCAGGTGAGGGGCCGGCCCAGGCGGGCTTCTTCGTCCAGGGCGCCGGCGGGGTCGACCACTTCGAGCACCCGGGCCCGCAGGCGGCGCTCGACCGTGCGCAGGGCCGGATGGCTGGCGCCTTCGAGCCCGATGCGGCCTCCGGCCACGCTGCCGTGGCCGCCGAAGGAGCCCTGGCCGCCGAGCAGGCGGTCGAGCAGCGGGTAGGCCTCGAGCCCTGGCAGGCGGGTGCGCAGCGACACGTAGTACTGGCCCTCGTAGGCGCCGCCGACCAGGGTCCAGTGCACCCCCTCGAGGCGCAGGAAGAAGTCGGCCATCTCGGCCACCGATTCCGGGTTCACCACCTGCCCGAGCAGCGCCACCACCGCGGGGCCATGCCGGCGCGCCAGCCGCAGGGAGCGCTGCAGCTCTTTGAAGTACTCCTGGGGCAGCCGCGGGCGCTGGATGCGGGCCAGCATGGGACGATCCGCTTGCCTGAACAGCTCGAAGTAGGCCTGTTCGTCGAGCGCCGAGACGTTTTGGCTCAGGTCGCCCGTGTCGTAGCGCACGCCGCAAAACAGGGCCGTGGCCATGCGCGTATCGAGCGGCACTCCCAGACCCTGCAGGTACTCCCAGACGATGGCCGAGGTCGAGCCGACGCCGTCGCGCACGTCGCGGTGGCGCACGCCGGCGGAGAGGCAGCGGTCCTCGCTGCCGCGGTGGTGGTCGATCACCGCCAGCAGCGGCAGGCCGGTGGGGATCTGGGTGTGGCCGAAGCCGGGCTGGGAATCGACCAGCAGCCCGCCGGCGAAGCGGGCGGCGTCGACGTTGCCGAGCTCGTCGAAAAACAGCCCCAGCTCGCGCACCATGGCCAGGTTCTCGGCGCGGAAGATGCGCCCGCTGGTGGCCACGCGGAAATCGGCCTCGAGCAGCTGCGCCAGGCCGCCCGCGAGACCGACGCAGGCCCCCAGGGCGTCGGGGTCGGGACCCTTGTGGGTCAGCACCAGGAAGGAGCGACGGCCGGTCTGGCGCAGGGCCTGCTCGAGGACGCGCAGCAGGGCCTCGCCCCGCTCGGTTCCGGCCCCGCTCGGGGAGGGCCAGGTGCTAGGCCGATCTCGACGCAGCGGTTTTTCCATGCAGGCCGCGGTGTGGCCGGGGCGTGGCCGATGGTAGCGGCCCCGGCGCCGCCGGCCGCCGCGGCCGCGCCCGGTGTGCCGACCCCGGCCCAGCCTGGTCCGCTCGCGGGGGGGCGAGCGCGGCGGCCGGCGCCAGGAGCTGAACACCGGCCGCCAGAACTGGAATGGGGCCCGGCGCCGGCCGCGGCCCTGCGCGGGCCCGGCCCCAGGGGGGAGCGGCGGGGCTTTGGTCCCGGGGGGCCCCGGACGGAGCGTCGCGGCAGGTCGACCGGGGACGAAGGGGGCCTCAGATCCCGGCGGCGAGCAGGAACTTGACCGAGGCCAGGATCTCGGCGCGTCCGTGCCGGTGGTGCAGCTCGAGCACGCGCTCCGCGTGGGCCGGCAGGTACTCCTTGATCAGCTTGAAGTCGACCTCGCCCAAGCCGAGCGGCATCGCCGTCTCGTGGGCGGCGGCATCCTGCAGGTGGATGCCGACCATGCGCGCTCCATAGCGCTCGAGCCAGGCGGCCTGCTTGGGCAGGCCCTGGCGCTCGCGCAGGTGGATCCGGCCCACATCGTGCCAATAGCCCAAGTTCTTGCCCTTGAGCGCGTCGAGCACCCAGCCCATGGCGTTGAAGCCGAGCAGGTCGTCGATGTAGCGGCCCGGTTCGATCGAGAACTGCAGGTGCGGGAACTCGCCCATCAGCTCGTGCAGCGATCGGCACAGCTGCTCGAGCTGGTGCTGACCACGATTCTGCACCCGTTCGACGAATTGACCCACTTTCTCGCGCAGATCGGCGCTGACCCCGTTGAGCAGGGCCTCGGCTTCCAGGGCGCGCGCCTCGGCGGTCAGGGCCGCATCCTCGACCTGGCTGCCGCGCACCACCAGGCGCCGGCAGCCCCAGCCGGTCGAGAGGCGCGCGTGGCGGCGCACCGCGCTGATCGCCCGCTGGCGGCCGTCCTCATCCAGACTGGCCAGGCGCAGGGCGGGTTGGTCGCGGCTGATCGAATCCCGGCAGCCCGCGACCAGCGAAACCAATTCAGTGCCGGTCTCGCTGCGCGCTTCGTCGAGCCCGTCCATGCTGGGCGGCGAGTCCGAGAGCCCCAGCTCGAGCTTGCGGAACCCCATGCCAACGGCGGCAAAGACCTGATCCTGGATGCTCGCCAGGCGAGCTCCGAAGCAGAAGGTCGACAGCGCGTAGTCGTTGGGGATGCCGGGGGCGGTCACGGTGTGCGACGGCGGGGTCCAAGGCCTGGCTGGGCGGCGCTGGGGGCGCCGGATCCTCGGCCAGGCTCGAGGCGGGGGCCGTGCGGCTCGATTCTCGACCTCCGCGGGGCCCCGACTCAAGCGCCGGTCGGCTTCCGCCGCGGGCCGGATCGGCCCCGCGAAGGCGGCCCAAAGCGGCGGGCCAGACGCCCCGGTTCAAGGCTCCCCCCCACCGAATCCCGGCCCAGGATCCCGGCCCAGGTCGCGCCGGCCCCCCCGTCGGAGCCCGCGACCCCGCGGGGGACCCACGGGCCACGCCCGGCGCCCCGGCGCCCCCCCCGGGGGGGCGCGCGCCCCCGGGGCGGGTCCCTCAGACGCGGATCTCGGCCGCCGTGGGCGCCAGGTGCCGCGAGCGCGCGAGCAGCGGCTCGACCTCCTCGGCCAGGAATTCGTCGACCTGCTCGGGGGCGCGGCCGACGAAGCGCTGCGGATCGAGCAGGCGGGTGAGCTGCCCGGCGATCGGGCCGAAGGCCGGGTCGGCGGCCAGGCGTTGCGCCAGCGGGTTGGGCTCGCCCCGGTGGATCGCCTCGGAGGCCGCGCGCGCGTGCAGGCGCAGGGCCTCGTGGGCGTCCTGGCGGTCGGCGCCCGCCTCGACCGCGGCCATCAGCAGGGCTTCGGAGGCCAGGAAGGGCAGCTCTTCGCGCAGGTTGCGCTCGACCACCGCGCGATGCACCACGAGTCCCCCGGAGACGTTCTGGTACAGCTGCAGCAGCGCATCGCTGCCCAGGAACATCTCGGACAGCACGATGCGCCGATTGGCGGAGTCGTCCAGGGTGCGTTCGAACCACTGCTGGGCCGCGGTCTGGGCCAGGTTGTCGAGGCTCGACATCACGAATCGGGCCAGGGCGCAGATGCGCTCGCTGCGCATCGGGTTGCGCTTCCAGGGCATCGCCGAGGAGCCGATCTGGTGCTTTTCGAAAGGCTCCTCCAGCTCGCGACGCCCGGAGGAGAGGCGCAGGTCGACGGCGAACTTGTGGGCCGACTGGGCCAGGGACGAGAGCGCTTGCCCGACGCGGAAGTCGAGCTGCCGCGGGTAGGTCTGGCCGGTGACGGCGAAGCTCTTCTCGAAGCCGAAGGCGGCGGTCACGCGGCGGTCGAGTTCGCGCACCTTGGCGTGGTCGCCATGGAACAGCTCGAGGAAGGAGGCCTGCGTGCCGGTGGTGCCCTTGACCCCGCGGAAGCGGATCATGCCGCGCGCGTGGCTCAGGTCCTCGAGATCGTGCAGCAGATCCTGGATCCAAAGGCAGGCGCGCTTGCCGACCGTGGTGGCCTGGGCCGGCTGGTAGTGGGTCAGCCCGAGGGTCGGCACGCTGCGGTGTTCGCGGGCGAAGGCCGCCAGCCGGCGCACGATCTCGACCGCCTGGCGCTCGAGCAGGTCGAGGCCCGAGCGCAGGATCAAAAGGTCCGCGTTGTCGGTCACGAAGCAGGAGGTCGCCCCGAGGTGCAGGATGCCGCGCGCCTCCGGAGCCTGCTCGCCCCAGGCGTGCACGTGGGCCATCACGTCGTGGCGCAGTTCGGCCTCGAGGGCCCGCGCGCGGGCGAAGGGCACCTCGGCCCGCGTGCGCTCGAGGGCGGCGATCTGCTCGGCGCGGATCGGCAGCCCGAGCTCGCGCTGGGCCTTGGCCAAGGCGATCCACAGCTCGCGCCACAGGCCGATGCGGTGCGCCTCCGAAAACAACCGCCGCATGGCCTGGCTGGCGTAGCGGGTCGAGAGGGGCGAAAGGTAGGACTCTTCCGGGGCCGGCGCGGGTCCGACCCCGCCGGCGGCGGTGGCGCTCATGGGATCGAGCCTAAGCGATCGGCAGGGGTGGGCCGTAGCTCGCGAACAGCGCCGCCGCGGCCAGCGACACCAGCGCGGCCCCGAAACGCCAGGCGGAGCGCGGGTCCTGTGGATCCTCGAGGCCGCGGATCGCCGCCAGGGCCAGCAGCGCACCGGACAGGTCCGTGAGCAGATCGGACCAGCTGCCGCTGCGCCCGGGGCTGGCCAGCTGGTGCCATTCGTCGAGCAGGCCGTAGGCCAGGCCGAAGGCCAGCAGCGCCAGCGCCCGCGGGCGGTTGAGCTGGGGCCAAGGGAAGGGCTCCCGGCGGCGCGGCAGGGCCAGGGCCAAGAGGCCCACCAGGACCGCGTAGACCGGTCCGTGGGCCAGGTTGTTGAGCAGCCGTCCGAAGGGCAGACGGCCACCGAGCGAGATCGGCCCGGAGGAGAGCTGCCAGATCAGGGCGGCCCAGGCCAGGGCCAGCGCCAGGGCCAAGGGTCGCGGCAGGCGCCCCAGCCAGGCATACCAGGGGCGGCCGGGGGCTGGAGCGGCCCGCGGCGGCGCCGCAGCGCGCCGATCGGCGGCGCTCATGACCAACGTTTGCTGGCGGCGAGCCGCAGACCGCGGCCATCGGCGGAGGGACTGGCCTCCAGGCGGTCCACCAGCGAGCGCAGCAGCAACAGCCCGCGGCCGCGCTCCTGGTCGAGATCGAGGTCGGCCAGGGCCGGCTCGAGCGGTTCGGCCAGGGCCGCGTTCAGGCGCTCCGCGTCGCCGCCGCCCTGGTCGACGACCTCGAGCTCCCAGCCGGTCGGCTCGAAGGCGATGGCCAGCTGCATCCACAGGGGTTCGCCGCTCGGCTGGGCGTGGTCGACGCAGTTCGAAAGCAGCTCCGAGGCGATCAGCGAAAGCTCCTCCACGCGCCGCGGCTCGTAGCCCTGGCGCTCCGCCAGGCGCTCGACGACCCGACGGCCGAGGCGCGTGAAGCGATGGGTGGCCGGCAGCCGCAGCTCGATGCGCGGCGGGCCCGCTGAAGCCCCTTTGGCGCTCATGCCGGGGCTCCCGGCCGGCGCTGAGGGGGCTCGAGCTCGAGGGACAGGTCGAGCGCGCCCGCGGAGTGCGTCAGGGCGCCGACCGAGATGCGGTCGACGCCGCTGGCAGCGAATTGGGGCAGGTTTTCCAGCCGGATCCCGCCGGAGGCCTCGAGCTGGACCGCACGGCCCAGTTGCCGGGCGCGCGCCCGCAGGGCCGCGCACACGGGCCCGAGCTCGGCCGCCGCGAAATTGTCGAGCAGGAGCACGTCGGCCCCGGCGTCCAGGGCGGCCTCGGCCTGCTCGAGATCGCGGGCCTCGGCGGTCAGACGCACCGCAGGGCCGTGGGCGATGCGCGCCAGGTGCACCAGGCGCGCCAGGCGCGCAGGCGGACCTTCGCCGGGGTCGGCGGAGAAATCCGCATGGTTGTCCTTGAGCATGACCTCGTCATACAGGCCCATGCGGTGGTTCACACCGCCTCCGGCGCGCACGGCGGCTTTTTGCAGATGGCGCCAGCCGGGGCTGGTCTTGCGCGTGTCGAGCAGGGCGCAGCGGCCCGCCGCGGCGGCCACGAAACGCGCCGTCAGGCTGGCGGTGCCCGAGAGCCGCTGCAGAAAATTGAGCGCGCTGCGCTCGCCGACCAGCAGCGCCCGGGCGCGGCCGGAGAGGCGCGCCACGTCCTGGCCGGGCGCCAGGGGCTGGCCGTCGGCACACAGGGGCTCGAGCACGAAGCTCGCATCGAGCAGTTCGAAAACCCGCGCGAAGACCGCCAGCCCGTAGAGCACGCCGCGCTCCTTGGCCAGCAGGCGACCCTGGCCGCGGGCCTCCGGGGGAATCACCGCCGCGGTCAGGTCGCGGCCGGTCCAGCCGGCCAGGGCCCCGCGCTCGAGGCGTGCCCCGGGGGCGAGGGCCAGCTCGGCCACCGCCCCTTCCGGATCGGGGAACAGGTCTTCGGCCAGCGCGGCGGCGCACAGGCGGTCGATGGCGCTGCCGGCGGGCTGCTGCACGCCCTGCTGCTGGACGGTCATCGCGGCCAGGATAGCCGCTGGGGAGGCGCGGATGCCGGGCCGTCGCTCGCCTCAGCCGCCGGCCACGCCGCGCCGGAGGCCGGGCCAGCCCCCTCGATGGCGCGGCCCAAGCGCTCGAGGGTGCCCGCTCCGATCCCGGTCAGAGCCTCCAAGCGACGCCACTCCAGCCGGCCGCCCGCGGCCCGCCGTGCGGCCTCGATCTCGGCCGCGCGTGCCTGCCCGATGCCGGGCAGAGCGCGCCATTCGCGCGGGCTGAGCGGCGCCGCGGGATCGCGGCGCAGGCGCTCCAAGGGCCCCGGGGCGAGCTCGGGCAGGCCCAGAGCCTCCAGACGCCGGTGGCCGCGCTCCCCCGCCGAGCCCCAGGCCAGCGCGCCCCCCAGGCCGCGCTCTGGCCCGAGGGCGCGGCACAGCGCCAGCAAGGCCAGCCCCCAGGCCAGGGCGGCGGCGCATCGGCGGGGGTCGCGGCCCGGCGCCGCCCCCCCGGTGGCCGGGTCCCGCGGCGCAGCGGCCGGGGAGCCGGCGGGCCCCTGCTGGGCCGCGCCGCAGCTGGGGGCGCTGCCGCCAAGATCGCCGCGGCCATGCGGCGCTTCGG
>ERZ1066133.821-NODE-821-length-11258-cov-7.192895_pt1 | contig 11258 bp, 9 predicted proteins | sample MGYA00382780_ERZ1066133 | MGnify/ENA primary metagenome ERZ1066133 (study PRJEB33369, sample SAMEA5778363) | biofilm metagenome | biome: Industrial cooling water; feature: Water cooling tower basin; material: Biofilm | place: United Arab Emirates | collected...
CATTAACTGTGTACACCCTACTGTAGCATTATTGTATAAAATTAAAAGTGTAGAAATAAAAAAGGCTGTCGAAAAAGACAGCCTTGAATATAGTTTTTAGGTTGAGATTATAAAGTTCGTTTCACTTCAGTTTCTTCGTATGCAACCACTGTATCTCCAACAGCAATATCTGTGAAATTCTTGATGGTTAAACCACACTCATAACCTGTTGCAACTTCTTTTACATCATCTTTATAGCGCTTCAAACTCGCAAATTCTGCAAATGCGCCTTCTCTTGGATAGAGCAAGATGCCATCGCGGAATACACGAATTTTGTGATCACGCTTCACCTTTCCTTCAGTTACATAACATCCAGCTATTGTTGCTTTATCAAATTTAAATACTTCTCTAATTTCAACAGTTGCAACTTCTTTCTCTTCCACTTTAGGTTCCAACATACCCTCCATAGCGCTCTTGATTTCATCAATAGCAGTATAGATAATTGAGTACATTTTAATTTGTACACCTTCAGTTTCTGCTAGCTTATTAGCTTGTGCAGATGGACGAACGTTAAATCCAATGACAATGGCATCAGATGCTGTAGCTAACAATACATCACTTTCAGAAATTTGTCCCACACCTTTGTGTACCACACTTACTAAGATTTCTTGTGTAGATAATTTTTGTAGTGAGTCACTCAATGCTTCTACAGATCCATCCACGTCACCTTTAATAATAACATTTAATTCTTTGAAATTACCAAGTGCCAAACGACGACCAATTTCATCAAGTGTAATATGTTTTCTAGCACGTAAACCTTGCTCGCGTAAGATTTGTGCGCGCTTCAATGCAACTTCTTTAGCTTCAGCTTCATCTTCATACATCTTGAACTTTTCACCAGCTTGCGGTGCACCATTCAAGCCTAGTATTACAACCGGCGTAGAAGGAGGCGCTTCATCAACACGTTGGTTTCTTTCGTTGAACATGGCCTTCACACGACCATAAAACTGACCAGATACAATAAGATCACCTTGGCGCAGAGTTCCGTTTTGTACAAGAATTGTTGCAACGTATCCGCGTCCTTTATCAAGCGATGCTTCAATAATAGTTCCGGTTGCTTCTCTATTAGGATTGGCTTTTAAATCCAACATTTCAGCTTCCAACAAAATCTTCTCCATCAGTAAATCCATGTTCAAACCTTGCTTAGCACTGAGTTCTTGGCTTTGGAATTTACCACCCCAGCTTTCAACAAGAATATTCATTTGAGCGAGTTGCTCATAGATTTTTGTTGGATTAGCTCCGTCTTTATCTATTTTGTTTACAGCAAAAATCATTGGAACGCCAGCTGCTTGAGCATGGCTAATTGCTTCTTTAGTTTGCGGCATTACAGCATCATCGGCTGCAACCACAATAACAGCAATATCTGTTACTTTAGCACCACGGGCACGCATTGCCGTAAAGGCTTCGTGACCAGGTGTATCTAGGAATGTGATGTATTTGCCATTCGGAAGCATTACTTCATAGGCTCCAATGTGTTGTGTAATTCCACCAGCTTCACCTGCTACAACGTTTGCATTTCTTATATAGTCGAGTAAAGATGTTTTACCATGGTCAACGTGACCCATAATGGTTACAATTGGAGGACGAGATTCCAATTCTTCTGGAGTATCATCTTCATCTTCTTCCTCTTCATCAACATCATCCACACCCATGAACTCTACTTCAAAATTGAATTCACTGGCAACAAGTTCAATAACTTCTGCATCTAAACGCTGGTTGATTGAAACCATAATGCCAAGACTCATACACTTGCTAATAACCTCAGCAAAGCTTACATCCATAAGGTTGGCCAACTCACTTACAGTTACAAATTCTGTAACCTGTAGTTTGTTGTTCTCAACATCTTCACCCATTTGATCAGCAGCTTCTTGACGCTTTTCTTTACGATATTTTGCTTTTAAGCTCTTACCGCGACCGCCAGCTCCAGCCAATTTAGCTTGAGTTTCACGAATCTTTTCTTGAATTTCTTTAGCGTCAATCTCTTTGTCTTCTCTGCGATTGTTGTTGTTTCTATTATTATTTCCGGGACGATTTCTATTTTGGTTGTTACCGCCTTGTCCAGGTCTATTTTGGTTATTACCACCACCGCGACCATCACGTTGAAATCCACCCTGTGCTTGTTGGCCACCACCACCTTGACCTTGTTGTTGACCGCCGCCTTCTCCAGGTTTTCTCTCCATTGGAATGCGTTTGCGCTTCCGCTTTTCATCACCACGAACACCAGGTTTTGGACGAGTATCATTATCAACTGGTAAGTTAATTTTTCCTAAGATTTTAGGACCAGTCAATTTATCGGCTTGGATATTTTCAATTACAACTTTATCTTCTGCAGGAGGTGCCGGTGGCGTAACGATGGTTTCAGTTTCTGTTGCTACAGGAGCTTCAGATGAAACTTCCACAATAGGGGCTTCCTCTTTTTTTGTTTCTACAGTTGCAAGTGGAGCCTCAGCAGGTGCTTCTTCTACTGGTGTAGGAGTAGGTGCTGGTGCTTCCTTAGCTGCAGCTTTTGTTTTTTTAGGACGAGTTGAAGAATCAATACTATCAAGGTCAATTTTCTTGATAACTTTTGGCCCTTCAATTTCAGGTACTGCTGGTTTAGCTGGTGCTTCCTCAACTGGTGGAGGAGTTTCAACAATTGGTTCTTCTTGTACTATTGGATCGGCCCAATTGCCTTCAGCTGCAGGCGCGGGGAAATTAGCTGCTGGAGCTTCTTCTTCCTTAACGCTTGTTTTCTTTTCTTCTTTTTTGAAGGTGATCTCCTCTTCTTCTTTCTTTTTTCTTTCCGCGTTGCTACCCTTTGGAATTTCAACCAAGTCTGCTTTGTTTTTCGCAGCTTTATCACCCTGAAATTCTGCCTGAAGGGCATAGTACATGTCCTCATTCAGTTTAGAAGTCGGTTTCAGGTCGTCGCGGTTGAATCCTTTTTTCACCAAAAACTCAATGATTGTGTCTTGACCAACATTGAATTCTTTGGCAGCGGCCAGGAGTCGTGGTAATTTAAGTTCTGACATAATGTGTTCCCTTTGGTCTTTGGCAGACGGCAGGATCTGTGTTATTAGTTAAGTGATCGGTTTTTATTCTTTTTCAAATTCTTCTTTCAAGATGCGAATCACATCTGCAATCGTTTCCTTTTCCAAATCTGTTCTGCGCTCTAATTCATCGGCCGACAATGCAAGTACGCTTCTAGCTGTGTCGCATCCTACGCGCTTGAATTCATCTATAATCCACTCATCAATTTCATCTGCAAATTCATCTAGGTCAATATCGTACTCATTGGTTTGCTCTTCATCTTCACGGAACACATCAATTTCATAACCTGTGAGTTCACAAGCCAATTTAATGTTCACGCCTCTTCTACCAATTGCAAGTGAAACCTGATCTGCTTTTAAATAAACATCTGCTTGTTTTTTATCATGATCGAGGTTCATGAAGCTAATTTTAGCAGGAGTTAAAGAGCGCTGAATTAAAAGTTGAATATTGGTTGTAAAATTGATGACATCAATATTTTCGTTTTTCAATTCACGTACAATTCCATGAATGCGACTACCTTTCATGCCCACACAAGCTCCAACTGGATCAATTCTATCATCATAGCTTTCAACTGCTACTTTCGCACGCTCTCCTGGTTCACGTACAATTTTCTTGATTGTAATAAGGCCATCAAAAATTTCAGGCACTTCAATCTCCATAAGCTTAGCAAGGAAAAGTGGACTTGTTCTTGAAACGATGATTGCTGGATTGGTATTTCTTGGGTCAATACGAGCTACTACAGCACGAACATTATCGCCTTTCTTGAAATAGTCTTGAGGAATTTGCTCGCTCTTAGGAAGAATTAATTCATTTCCTTCATCATCAATAAGCATGATTTCTTTTTTCCAAACCTGACTTACTTCGCCATTTACAATTTCTCCAATTCTACTTGAATACTTTTTCACCAAAACATTCTTCTTTAGCTCGCTAATACGGCTAGCCAAGGTTTGTTTAGCTGCAAGAATAGCACGTCGACCAAAGTCGAGGATATCCATTTCTTCATATAATTCTTCACCAACTTCAAAATCTGGTTCAATTTTGACTGCTTCAGAATAAGCAATTTCAGCAAGAGGATCTTGTACCTGACCATCTTCAACAATCATTCTTCGGCGGATAATTTCTAAGTCACCTTTTTCGGCGTTTACAATTACGTCGAAGTTTTCATCACTTGTGTACTTTTTTCTAAGAAGAGTTTTAAAAACATCTTCCACAACCTTCATCATCGTAGGACGGTCGATACTCTCAGTCTCTCTGAATTCCTGGAAGGCTTCCATTAAGTTGATACTTGCCATGGTTTGTTCTATTTTGCGACCTTCGAAAGGTCATTCTTTTGTTTTAAAAACTTATTTGAACTACAGTTGATTTAATTTGATCGAAAGAAAAACTCAATGTTTGTGTAATGGCTTTTTTGCCCTTACCTGAGGTAACTTCTACTTCTATACCAGTTTCTTGAGCTGCTAATAATTTACCAACTTGAGCACCCCCATCTCCATTAAGTGTTACCTCCACCTTTCTACCAATGTTCTTTTGATATTGACGTAAAAGAGTCAGTGGTTCATCGATGCCTGGAGACGAGACCTCCAAAGAAAATTCTCCAGCAGGAAAAATGCCCGCTTCCTCAATAGTTTTGTAGAGTTTACGATTCAGACGAACACAGGTTTCTATTGTAATGCCTTGATCTCCATCTAGATATACTTTTACATTTTGGGTAGGCTTAATTTTTAATCCCACCAAGAAATACTCGGGTGTATCGGTCAGGAGTTCACCGATCATTGCGGTAATTTGTTCAATTGGGTTGATACTTGCCATTACTTAAGGACTGATAAAAAGAGAAGGGAACGATTCCGTTCCCTTCTACTGTTTCTTTTTCCGATGCAAATGTACAATAAGCTAATAATTTCGCCAAATGGAAAACCTATTATGTAATTTAACAAGGTTGAGCTAAGTCAAGCTGTACTTTTGTACCATGGTTACTTATTTATTCTATGGACTACTAGTCTATCTTTTATACAGGTTTGTATTTCATTTCTTGTTGCCAGTCATACGTGTGGCCAGCAAGGTAAAGCAGCAGATGAACGGCATGCGTACGGCAAGTGAGCAGCAATTTCGGAACCAAACTCAGGGTAATAGTTGGCAGAACGAGTCTAAATCAAAGACAGGCTCCAATGGCGATTACATTGATTTTGAGGAGGTAAAATGAATTTAGGTAAAAGGGTGAAGTCTTTCAATATTTATGGAATTTGAAGGAAAATTGATAAAGCGTTTGATTTTTTTGCATATGATATGGGAAATCATATATTTGCAGCCCCAAAAGGGAAAGTTCTTAGTGCGTTAATCTCAATAAAGCCCTCTTAGAGGAATTTTTTGAGTTCAAAACTTAGTTTACTATCTATTTTTTGATTGACGCCACAAAAACTAGTGCGATAGTCGAGACGAAGCGAAGCTTGTCTCGATGCAGACAACAAAGTTCGTCTGCACTCAGTCTCACTATAATCGTGAGATAGAGTCTGCACAAAAGACAAAAAATGGTGCGGTAGCTCAGTCGGTAGAGCAAAGGACTGAAAATCCTTGTGTCGCCGGTTCGATCCCGGCCCACACCACGCAGAAAATCAAGCGGTTATGACGAAAATCATAGCCGCTTTTTCATTCAGGGTCGCACATAGGTCGCACGATCCACTATATGAGTATAAGTTGTATTTCATACCCAGTCGGTAGAAATCACATCCATTAAAGAGAAAGAATAATCGCTACAAATACCGCCGGAGAGCTATTTGAGGTTTTGACTGCGATTTAAATATTGATCTCTGAAACTACCAATGGAACGCCTGCCACCATCTAATGCTATATACCAATAGAGCCAGCCGTTGAGGCTTCTTTTCTCAATGTATCTCGCAGCACCACTTAAATAATCGAAATGATAATCTTTCCCGTCAATATTAACGGTAATAGAGCCATCCACATTTATGACCCCTTTGACGGACGGGTTTTCACAAAATATTTCCTGGCCTTCATGCAATAAGCCAACATCAATCAGCATTTTAAGAGTAATGCTCGTTTTCTCGAAGGTGTTTGAGGACGCGCCCATAGGCATCGAAAAGTTATCTTCCGTCCAAAGATAATTTTATGCCGCCCCTGAGAGGCAAAGACTTACCTATATTTGAAAAAATAATTCCAAATAGAGGGAGAAACTAAAAATTTTAGTATTTTGGGGGGACGTTCATATCTTTGTCCGAACTCCCTCATAAATTTCTTGAATGAATAAAAAAGAAAACACCTAAGGCTGATGAAATATTTAGGTGGAAAAATATATCAGGGTGACTGCTTAAAGGTCATGAAGAAGATTGAAGATCAATCTGTCGATATGATCTTGTGCGATTTGCCCTACGGAACGACGCAGAACAAATGGGATAGTGTTATACCGCTTGATAAGTTATGGGCTGAGTACAGGCGCATCATTAAGCCCAAAGGGGTCATAGCACTCACCTCGCAAGGCATTTTCACAGCCAAACTGATACTAAGTAACGAAGCATGGTTCAGATATAAATTTGTTTGGGTAAAGAGCAAGCCGACCAACTTTTTAAACGCACGTCGCCAGCCCCTGCGTCAGCATGAAGATATTTGCATCTTTTACGGAAGCCAGCCCGACTATAACCCGATCATGTCTCCGGGCGAGCCTTACAATAAAGGAATAAGAAAAGCTCAATATACAGGCAGCTATGGGGACTTTAAGCCCGTTCAAGTCAAGAGCGATGGTGAGCGTTTTCCGACTGACACACTCTATTGCAAGACCGCGGAAAGCGAAAGCGGAGGCCGTGTGTGGCACCCCACTCAAAAGCCGGTGGCTCTCGGAAGATACTTGATCCGAATGTTTACCAAAGAAGGCGACGTTGTATTAGATAACGCCTTTGGAAGCGGTAGTTTTTTGGTTTCTGCCGCTCTGGAACAACGTCGGTTTATCGGAATCGAACAAAATCAAGAAGTTCACTTATTCAAAGAGAAGCAGATCGATTATATCAGTGTGGCTAATGAAAGACTTGCAGAAGTAGAACAATCTATAAAGAAAAATCAACCAGCACCACCACTATACTCGGAGCTACAACCCTCTACAAAATCAACAAGTCTGCAAAATCGCAAAGGTATGGTGGATGTCGATGCGTTGATATCTACCAATACTAAAATAGCGATATGAATGGATTAGCTCCGAATTACAATGAGCGTTCATGGGCAATAGATTTAATCGGACACATAAAAGGCTTATGCGCCCAAGCCAATAGATCAATCAAAGACGCAGGTGGGGAACAAACCGTCAAAGCGGAAGGGGGTAGCCTATTCCCCGATGTACTTTTATTTGGCGACCGCACCACAGCCCGCATATTACAAGGCTGGGAATTAAAGATGCCGGACACGGCAATCACCGACCCAGATTTCAGAGAAAACGCAGAAGAAAAAGCCCGTGCCTTGGGTCTTGATAGCTTTCTTCTTTGGAACGTTTCCCACGCTCACCTTTATACCCGCAACGCTGCAACAGGTAAATACACCCGCAGCAAAGTATGGGCTGACTTAGCCGACATCACAACCCGCGCAGGAGTTACAGCGAACAGGGCAAGATGGGAAAAGCTTGCAACTGATATTATCGGTCATTTAAACGCCTTGTTTGATGACGGATCACTTGAAGGGCGTCAGTTTATTGAGGCGTACCGAAGTGGCGGCGTTACTAATCTTATCTTAGAAAATTCTGGCGATGTCACCGAAGCATTAAAAGCGGCAATGAACGCTGATGCAAACCTGCGGGCTCAAATTATTTTATGGTGGAACGTTTCAAGTGGCGAATACGCAAAAGGCAAGATGGAAGATGTGCTTGCAAGAGCAAATATTTCAAACTGGATCGGTAAGATATTATTCGCACATATTCTGCGTGAGCAAGATCAACGCGCACAGCAAGTAGCGAATATTGGTGAAGATACTACGCCAGAGCAAGCCTTGGCATTATTCGCACAGCTTTCAGAAGACTGTAATTTTTGGACGATATTTTCCGATAACGGTTTAGGGCTTTCAAGAATACCTGCAAGAGCGTGGGATCAGCTTAAACAGTTCAATCATCTTCTTACTGATTTACGCGTTGGTTCCGTTGATCAAGCACAACTATCAGGGGTTCTGGAGGCAACTGTTGAAGTTGCGACTCGCAAACTTCGCGGCCAGTATCCTACGCCAATAGAACTCGCCAGATTGCTGACCCATTTATGTATTCGTGATATTGCAAATGACCGGGTTCTTGATCCCTGCTGCGGCAGCGGCACAATAGCCCGCGCCGCCTTGGAAATGAAATTGACCGCAGGGGTTCAGGCACAGCAAGCATCAGAAACTATTTATGCTTCGGATCAAGACCCTCAAGCTGTACAGATTGCAACGTTTGCACTTGCGAAGCCAGCATTCATGCACATGCCTCTAAGGATATTCCAGCGAGACGCATTTACCTTGACTCCCGGTTTAAATATTCAGTTTCGTAATCCTTCAAATGGTGCCTTGTTCACCGAACAGCTTGGTACATTCCAGACCATTACGAGCAACCTGCCCTTTGTTGCACAAGCAGGAAGAACACAATACGGCAATGCTTTAAGAGGCGCGTTGGCAAATATGGGCGGCGGAAAATTTACAGGCCGTGCAGATGTTGCGGCCTACCTTCCTTTTGCTTTTTACCCTTTACTAGCCGATGGCGGACGCTTGGGTATTATTATTACTAACGCATGGCTTGGAACAGATTGGGGCAATGATTTCTATAATCGTTTAAGTCAATACTATGATCTTAAATGTGTCATTACTTCTGGTGCAGGACGATGGTTTAGAAACAGCAAGGTCGTGACCAATATCCTTATCATGGATAAGAAGGCTGATCCTAACCAGCCGAGCGGAAATGTCAATTTTGTCGTCCTGACGAGACCGCTTGAAGAAATGGCCGATGATGAAGCGGTACAGATTGCTGCCGCACAGATACAATTAGGACAGACCCAAAACGACACGATGACGATAAGGGCCGTGAGCCAGGAAGATATGATTGCGTTTAGAGCCATCGGATTAGGCGGAAACGCACAATTTGTGAATTGCGACTGGATATTGAACTTGCCGCTTGTTCCTTTGAATACAGTCTTTGATATAAAGCGTGGTGAACGTCGCGGAGAAAATGATTTATTTTACCCAGAAGATGGTCACGGCATAGAACCAGAATACATCACACCTCTTGCAAAGAGCCCCGCTGAATTTGACAGGCTTTGCGCACCTCCAACGAAAGAAGCTTTCTCTTGTTCAAGATCACTAGACGAGCTTGAAGAATTAGGCCACACAGGGGCGATTAACTGGATTAATAATTTTGCTACCCAAGAGACCATCGATAAATTATCGCGTAAAGGCAAACATTGGTATCAAATGGATACTGATACGCTCACTGATTTGGTTATGTTTATCAACTTCGGGCAGCGTCTCTTTGTTGGACGAGTAATGCCCAGCGCATTCGTTGATCAGCGATTAGTCCCTCTAAATCCTCTTCATGAAATAGATATAGACTTGCACCACGCGCTTCTGAACAGCGCAATATCAATGTTCATTATTGAAGGGATGGGCTTTGGACGTGGTCAGGGAGCCCTAGACTTGAACAAGAATAGGATTGAAGATTATATGCACATGCTCGACGCCACACAACTTAGCGAAGAAGGGCGAACTGCGATTAAAAATGCTTTTGCTCCCTTATTAGAGCGTGACATTCTTCCTGTTGCTGATGAATTAGAACAAGCAGATAGAATAGCGTTTGATGACACAATAATTGCAGTGTTCGGACTAGATATTTCTAGAGCGCAGATTTACGATTCTTTATTATCGCTTGTCGAGATCAGAAGAACCGCAACAGAGTAATGAACTTGGTATACTTTGGTTGGATTTAACTATTGCATGATCCATCCAAAGATTTAATTCGGCGACCAGTAATAGCCTTTCATGAACTCGGGTAAATCAGGATCGTTAAAAAACTTCATGAGTGGTATGTTTAAGTCTAAAAAAATCGCCAAGATGTACATGGACACAGCAGTAGAATGAGCACGCCCTCTCCTCTCGTGATCATGATATGCCTGATCAATCGTTGTGACGATGGCCATTTCTGCAATATGTCTTTCAGCAAGACGAGACCTGCGGTAGGCAGGAAGATATTTATCGACCAAGAGTAAAGCCGTGTCGCGCCATTGCAGTCGGCGGCTTTTATCACCGTATTCATCCTCTCCAAGATAGACATCGCGGAGAAATTCAGCGTTATCGTTTTGATTGATGACGGTGTTCTCTATTTTCATTCGATCCAATTTTCGAGAAAAGGGTAGCCCTGCATAAATTCCGGTAGCTCTGGATCGTTATAAATCTTGATACTCGGAGCTTCTAATTGAATCGCGATCGTGTCAAGCCACATGGAAACACCGGAACAACGTCCATATTGTTTATGCGCTTGAAACGCCTCGTCTATGGCAGTGACGATAAGCGTTTCCATGATCTGCCAGTGAGGAACCTCCGCTCGTCGATAAGCAGGAAGATATTTATCAATCAAGCGCAAAGCCAAGTCTCTATATTGCATACGGCGACTTTTATCGCCATATTGATCTGTGCCTAAATAAACATCACCGATAAACTCGGTATTATCGTTTTGATTGATGACAGTATTCTTCAATGTCATTCAATCCAGTCCTCGAGGAAGGGATATCCCTGCATAAATTCTGGCAGGTCTGGATCGTTGTAAACCTTGATACGCTGGGCTCCTAAAAAAATCGCAATGCTTTCGATATTGAAAGCAATCGACGAGGTGCGTCCACGCTTTAAGTGTGCTTGATATGCCTGGTCTATCATCTCAACAATGAAGGCTTCCATATGCTGCCATTCCGGTTCGCGGGATCTGCGATAGGCCGGAAGATGCTTGTCGATCAGGCGCAGTGCCGTATCGCGCCATTGTAGGCGACGGCTTTTATCGCCGTATTCATCTGTACCTAGATAAACGGCACCAAGAAATTCAGCGTTATCGTTCTGATTGATGACAGTATTCTCTATTTTCATTTAGGTGCAGGTACAGGATAACCTTGCATAAACGTGGGAAGAATTGAATCATTATAGAACTGTAAGCGAGGTGCCTCTAAAAAGGTCGCAAGCTCGCTAATGCACAATCC
>ERZ1066133.822-NODE-822-length-11222-cov-10.238291_pt1 | contig 11222 bp, 17 predicted proteins | sample MGYA00382780_ERZ1066133 | MGnify/ENA primary metagenome ERZ1066133 (study PRJEB33369, sample SAMEA5778363) | biofilm metagenome | biome: Industrial cooling water; feature: Water cooling tower basin; material: Biofilm | place: United Arab Emirates | collected...
AAAAAATACAACTAAATAAATATGCAATCTGTTTTTGATCAACATTCAAAATACTGGTTAAAGAAATCTAACATTCCCTCGTCAATGGAACCAGAATTAGCACCTTATTTGAACAAAGGGATTAAGGTTCTTGATCTAGGTTGTGGCGGTGGGCGACTTGCAAAATCACTCTTGCCGTATTTCCAATCCGTAAGTGGTTTAGATGGTTCGCAAGAACTTGTAATACAGGCTAGTCAAGAAAATCCTAATATCAGCTTTAATTGTGGGAATTTTCAGTCTCCTAGTGCCTGGAAAAATCTAGGGGTGTTTGATATGATAATATCAAACTGCGCTTTGCGCAAAGATTATTGTGGCGATCTTGCCAACGTGTTCAGTTTATGCAAACAACATCTAAAAAGTGTTATGATTCTACGAATTCAAGGCGTTAATGATCTATCTACAGTTTTACCTTTAGAACTTCGCAACAATTTGTTTTACAATGAACAGGAAATATATCAAGCATTAAAGGGATTTGATGTTAAAATCAAACATGAGAATTATCATCAGAAATTTTCCAACGAATCTTATTTCAGAAAGTTTTTGGAAAGAATCAACATTCCATTCAAAGGGGCTGTTAAAGACTTGAATCCAATTCGACAATATTACATTGTTAAAGCTATTATCGATGAGAAATTTTAGAAATTTTACTTCAACTGTCGCTGATTGGATTCAATGTGAAATCCCTGAAAGAGAACCGGATTTTGTTTCATTTTGCGGCAGCGCATATTGGGACTACGGGGATAGAGTTCGCAGATTAAGCGACCATTGGGGGCAATTGAGAAATTCTAGATGGCTCTTGCATGGAAAAGAATCTAATATATTCTGTTGTGCAGAATGTTTTTATGAAGATTTTCGCAGCCTACGTTGTCTATTAGATGACGAAACGCAATGGCCCACCAAGGAACTAGTAATGAATTTTTATGATGAAGATCATGTTTTTATAAAACCAAAAAGTCCTAATCACAACCTTCAAATTTCTATAGTGGACAATGATACGTTCACGATAGCAGCAACAATGAATAATCCTGGTTGTTTGAATTTTGCATCTCACAAACGACCAGGGGGAGGGTATCTTTCAGTTATTGATTTGAAGATGCCAATCAAGACACAAGAAGAAGATTTGTTTCGTCGTTCCAATCTTCCTGAAATAATGGACAATTTTGAAGTGCGAAAGAATTATCCTCTTATGGGGAAAAAGGGAATATATTGTCGGGCTACAGTTTTCAAAGATGCCAATTTAGATGCAGTCACTGATTACGAAGTGGGCATTATTACAGTTGCTGCTATTGTAAATCCTAAACCTGAACAAGATGGCTTGATTCAGGAAAAGGTCGAACGTATATTTGAGATAGCAATGCAAAACGGACATTCAAATCTCGTGCTTGGGGCATGGGGTTGTGGAGTGTTTCATAATGATCCAAATAAAATTGCGAAATATTTTTTGGACGCTTTGAGCCGACACAGGGGATATTTTAAAGAAGTAGTTTTTGCTATTCCCGGCAAAAATACTGAAAACTTTAAAATCTTTTCACAAGCAATAGGAGAATTTCAATGAAAGTTGATGATGTTCTGAAAGATAAAATCAAAAAAAGTTTGTCGAAACCATTGGGCACACATAACGAAAATTACAACATAGGTAGTAATTACGCAAGCGTTACTGTTAGTCGAAAAGGTCAGCAATACAAGTTAATTTGGGAGCTTACAGATCGTGCTGGACATTTAATTGACAAACGCTCTGAGGAATACGATTCTTTTGACGACATGTGGAAAGCCATGCTAAAACTGTCATGATTACCTACATAAAAAATGGCGATATTTTGTCCTCTAGTTGTGAGGGTATTATAAATACCGTTAATACTCAAGGGGTAATGGGAAAAGGACTCGCTTTACTTTATCGTCAAAAGTATCCTGAAATGTTTAAGGTTTATCGAAAAGCTTGTCTTAACAAAGAAGTCAAGACAGGCTTTATGCATGTGTGGAAGGTTTCAAATCAAGATAAATGGATTATCAATTTCCCCACCAAGCAACATTGGAGAAATCCTTCTCAATTAGAATGGATAATTGAAGGCTTGCAAGATTTGGTGAAAGTGGTCAAAGAAAATAAAATCAAATCTTTGGGAATTCCTCCGTTGGGCTGTGGATATGGAGGTCTTCCTTTTTATCTTGTTAAAAAAGAAATCTTAAAAATTCATGACAAATTTTGGGAAAATTTAAAAGTAGAGTTATACATACCTCTAGACCATTAATATTGGTTGTATAGGAGGTTTAAAATGGAAGTTGAATGTGCTTGTGGATGTGGAACAATTATTCAAAATAGAGACAAGCGAGGCAGAATTGTAAAATTTGTTAAGTCGCATAGAAAATTAAATTATAAAATGCCACTTAAGAAAAAATGCAATCAATGCCAAAAGATTTTGCCTTTGTCAAAATTTAGTTTGAGAAATGAAAAAAGGCTATCAGGCATTGTTCAAAGGCCAAGATCAAAATGCAAATCTTGTGAAAATGCGAACATTAAGTTGTGGTATGCTAATCCAAAAGCAAAAGCAAGAAAATGGAATTATAGAAAACAAAAAAGAGCATCCCATATAAAGTACAAAATACAAGACAGAATTGCGGTATGGCGAAAAAAAACTCCCGGTTCTGATTTGACTGTTGATTATTTGGTTTCTCTTTGGGAAAAACAAAAGGGTTTGTGTTACTACACTGGATTAAAAATGAATTGGAGAGCAAATAAAATTGAGAAATTAGGAATGTCTTTAGATAGAGTCAATCCTTCTTTGGGATATATTCAAGGAAATGTAGTGTTTTGTTGTTATTTAGTCAACACCATGAAGTGGCAACACTCGGAAAAAGAATTTTATAAGTTTATGAAAAAAATTTTAAGGTACAAAAATCGCATTTAACAAAAACTCTTTTATTGATATATTTTCTTTCCAAGGAGGAGTAATGGATACTTTGAGCATTATTTTGTCGATTTTATTTTCTATTGTTGGATTTTTAATTTCATGGCTCGCTCTCAGCAGCTATCGTTTTCAAATATATTCATTGTATGAATCAGTAGAAGAGCCAATAAGATGTATTTGTACAAAAATTAGTTTTTTAGAAAACATTTTGTCCTTACCACAAGATAAGCAACTTCCTTCAATTGTAATTGAATCTATGGCCGATGAAATATACGGCAAAGTGATGACAGCAGGAATATATGGCGAAGAAGTTGAAAATTTGATTGATATACTTATAAAAATGCAAAATTTTAATTGTTGCGTAAAATCTGAATGTTTAAATACATTACGATCAAGTTTATGGGCAATAGATAGGTTGCTGGGAGCGTGTAGAGATGAGAAAAAAAATTAGAATCTTGTTGTCGTGGTAATTATACTGCATTGGTTTTGTGTTGTAAAACCAAACCATTGAGCAAAAGCCAAATTATCAATACTTGTTTAAAACGAGCCAATAATGATGCAGAAAAATTAACTTGGCATGGATGCGAAGGTGTCGAGCCCTAAATTATGGTTTACAACCTCTTTTATGGTGGTAGAATCAATATTGGCCATCAATAGAGAATTGAAATGAAAGCTTGGGTAATGCACAAAGCAGGAGGCAAACTTTATCTTGTCTTCGGAGAAGATTGCGTCGAAGCAGCAAAAGTTCTTGCCGATAAATTAGGATGCAATTATGAAGATTTTTCTGTAGGCAAAAAATGGGAAGTTGATCCTAAAGAACCTTTATGTTTAAGTTCTCTTTGGCCTCACTTTACAGCTTACCCAGGACAACACTCACAAAATGGATACTGATACTTGGGTGGGTAGAATTGCCATCGGAATTATGATTTTATTCATGATTTCTCTTTGTGGGTTTTTTATTTGGGACATTGCAGACGGCGATACAGATTTAGAATTTGCCAATGTAACTAAAAACTGTATTGAACCAGCCCATATTGAGTGGCGCACTGTTTATGTGAGCGATGCCAATGGGAAAGGTGGTCGCACGGAATTGCGGCCATATTTTGTGCCAACAAAATATTGGGTGGAAACAGATATAGGACAAGATATATCCACTAGGGATGCTTATGAATTGACTAAAGGGGATAAAATTATCATAAAATATACTATTGGCGGATTAACAAAAAATAAATATTACAACTCTTGGAATCATTATACCGGGGCGGAAGAAAGTCAAGGATTTGAGTAAAACTCAAAGATCACATGTCTATTGAAAATAAATTAGGTCAATACAAATCACTTGTAAATAGGTTAAGAGGCATTTATACAATTCCAATTAATGATGGTGCGGGAGACTTAAATGGGCAAAATACGTTTACTAGAAAATTTGACAATTTACCGCCCATTAATGAAGAAGCAGCAAAAGCTATAGAACATTTATCAGAAATGTTATCTGAAGTATATAGTCAATGTGGAAATCATGCTGCACCAAATAGGAGACATGCTTTAACTCCTAAAATTAGGGATGAAATTAGAAATTGGCTATACAAGGAGAATGATTAATCAAATCGAGGGAGTGGTTTACAGCCTTTTCCCCCTGTGGTAGAATCTTTGGAATCCCTTTTAGGCCCAAGTGAGAGTAGAAAAGCCTCTTTCCGTATATTGGGGAGAGAAATCAACTCAAGGGGCCAAAACCATGCTTTCACGAAATCAGTATCCAGGCAAGTGCAACAGTCCAGTTTGCAACGTCAAGGTTGAGGCTGGTGCGGGTTACAGACAGCAAATTAATGGTCGTTGGGTGGTGTGGTGTTCTCAATGCGTTCCACAACGCATTGTGCCAACCAAAGAAGTGCAACGAGAACTTTCGGCTCATGGCGAAATTCGTATGCCATATGAGCCAGAAAATCTTCCTATAATTCGTGCAATGCCTGGGGCACGGTGGAATCCTGACAGTAAGTTTTGGACCGTTAGCACTGATGACGCTGATAGAAAACGTGTTCTTGAATTGGCAGATAGAATTGGATTAAAAGTGGCCGAAGAATTTCGTGCTATTGCTTTGGCCGAGCCCGCTCAAAATGCTATCTGTGCTGGCTTGTACGGATTTCAAGTTGAAGGGGTGAATTGGCTTTCAAAACAAACTGCTGCATTGTTAGGGGATGAGATGGGCTTGGGCAAAAGTGTTCAAGCCCTTATGTCTTTGCCATCTGATGGGTACGGTCTTATTGTTGTACCTGCTGGTTTGAAATATAATTGGGAGAGTGAGTGCAAAAAGTGGCGTGACGATCTTGTTTGTACAGTTTTGAATGGGGAGAATGCTTTTCGGTGGCCTCGTAAAAATGAAGTGGTCATCATGAGCTATAACACGTTGCCTAATTGGCTCATTACTCCCAAAAAGCCCAAAGGCCAATCAAACAAAGAATATTACGCTTCGATTACACAGTGGCAAAAGGGTCTACAAGAAAAGTATCCGGTTAGTCTTGAAACCACATTGATTGTAGATGAGGTTCATAATGTAAAGAATTACAAGACTCAAAAAAGCCAAAAGGTCAAGAATCTTGCAAGAATTACTAAACGAGTCTGGGGGCTAACAGGCACACCGTTGATTAATCGACCTATAGATTTGTATACAATTTTGGACGGCCTGAATATGGCCTATAAGGCTTTCGGTGGGCTTCCTCGATTTCGCACATTGTTTAATGCTTTTCAAGATAGGTTTGGATGGCATTATGGCCAACCCATGTCGATTGTTCCAGAATTACTTCGTAGGGTTATGTTGCGGCGACTGCGAAAAGAAGTGTTGCCCGACCTTCCCGACAAAACTTATACAACTTTAGTTGTAGATTTGGAAAACGGCTCTTTGTCTCACGAATTAAATAGTTTGTGGGAAGAATATGGGGAAATGATTGAGGTGGCTGAAGAATTGCCACCTTTTGAAGAATTTTCCAAAATTCGTTATGAGTTGGCTAAGTCCCGTATTCCAGCTATGTTGGAATATGTTGAAAATGCCGAAGAACAAGATGTTCCATTGGTTGTATTTAGCTCACACTTGCCGCCGCTTGATGCTTTGTTAGTTCGTGAAGGATGGGCTGTCATTAGTGGTGATACTCCCCCACATCGCAGACAAGAAATTGTTCGTGATTTTCAAGATGGAAAACTTAAGGGGGTTGGAGTCAGCATCAAAGCTGGTGGTGTTGGCTTGACTCTTACTCGGGCATGGAAGGCTTTGTTTGTAGATTTAGATTGGACCCCCGCTGCTAATACACAGGCAGAAGATCGGCTTTGCATTTTGCGGGGCCAAATGATACACACTCGCAGAGGATTTTTGCCAATTGAACAAGTTGTAATTGGGGATGAAGTTTTCACGCACAAAGGAAATTGGAAAAAAGTTCTTAATATTCATAATAGAGAACACAGAAAATTAATTACTAATATCAAGTACACAAGATATGCTGCTGATTGTTTGTCCACAACACATGATCATGAGATTTTAATCAAGAGACAAAAAGGAAGTATTGAATGGTGTAAATCTTGCGAAGTTTTGCCAGGGGATTTTCTTGTTTTTCCTCGTGATAAAACTTCAACAGATGTTGATTTCATTGAATATCCAATGGAACAAAGATTGTCTTGTTTCCAGAAAAATCAATTTGGGGCAATCCAAAAACAAGGCAGAAGAAAATTGATGCCAGAAAGAATTACCGTTAGCGATGATTTTTTGACCATGCTTGGTTGGTATGTTGCTGAAGGATGGTCTTCAACAGCACCAGGCAAAGGTAGATTTGTGGGTTTTGCTGCACATCGAGAAGAAGAATGGTTTTTAAATAAAATTGCCAAATACATTAAGTCCGAATTTGATTTAGATTCTAAAATCTATAGAAAAAAAGACAAAAAAGGAATAGAAATGAGGGTGCATAATGCAGATTTTGCCATGTTTATGGAAAATCTAATGGGGACGGGTAGTAGAGAAAAAATTATTCCTAAAATTATAATGGAATTACCGAAAAGGAGACTTGTTTCATTTTTGGCAGCTTATATTGGTGGGGATGGTTATTCGAGAAAAAGACAATATGAATGGACAAGCACAAGTCCGACGATTGCAAGTCAAATTGCAATTTTGTTGGCAAAAGTTGGACATTCCCCCGCTCTTCGTACAACATCAGATGCTTGGATAGGACATATTACAGTAAATGGCGAACCAGACAACGATTCTTTAAATTTAATTGATGAAAATTATGTTTATAACCCTATTAGGGAAGTTCAAACTAAATTCGCAAAAAGAGGGACTCGTGTGTATGATATTGAGGTAGAAGATGATGAATCTTTTGTGGTGGGACTAGCCACAGTACACAATTGCAGAATTGGCCAGCAATCAAATAAGGTAGAAATTGTACGGATGGCATCTAACCATCCTCTCGACATTCACGTTTTGAAGTTGATTGAGTCAAAAATGTCTCTTATCCAGGCAGCTATCGAGAACTCTGTTGCAGGTAAGATAGTAGAACTTCGAGCCAAGCCCGAAAATGAAGAAACTCCAGAACAATTTAAAGCAAGAATGTTGAAGATTATGGACTTGGCACAGGCCGAATTGGATCGGCGGCAGGCCATTCAGTCTCAAAACCAAAAAGCTCGTGGCAAGGCAAAAGTGCAAATTATTCACGAAAGAGAAAAAGATAAAGCTGATTTTTCTAATCGTAAAATTTTGCCTCTTACAGAAAATCGAATTGTTGCTGTTAAAGATGCTTTCATGCACATGATGTCTGTGTGTGATGGCGCACACGCAAAAGACAACCAAGGATTTAACAAGCCTGATGCAAGTGTTGCTCGATATCTTGTTTGGGCTGGTCTTGAAAATAAAACTGAACTTGAAGCGGCATATTACATGCTTACTCGATATCATCGTCAACTTTCTAAGAAGTGGCCTCTCTTGTTCAAGGAGGAAAAATGATACAAGAAGACGCTCTTGCTGCTCTTGATTATTTGAGAAACACCGCAGAAAATTTAGGTGTTTCTGATATGGCGTCTGCGATTTTTTTAGATCAAAGATTTCTTGTTTGGTCAGGATCATCAAAACCACAACAGCATCATTATGGAAAACACGGGTTGATTATTCACACAAGTGAAGTTGTGAAGCTTTGTTTGTTAAATGCAAATGCTTTAGGATTGCAAATTGATGTCAAAGCCCTTTATCTTGCTGCGTTATATCATGATGCTGGGAAAATGTGGGACTACCAGCCAATAGATGTAGATTTAAAAGATTGGGAAGGAACTAGACATAAACGAAGAATTCATCACATAACTCGATCTGTTTTGTTTTTTCAAGAGGCAGAGCAACTTCAAAAAACTCCTCTTGACGATGAATTTCGTGATGAAATAATTCACGCAATTCTTGCTCATCATGGAATGAGAGAATGGGGAAGCCCTGTTGCCCCTCACACGAAAATTGCTTGGTTGTTACATTTGTGCGATGGAATATCAGCACGAATGAATGACGCAGACAAATTAGATAGAATCAAATGAGCAAAACACAGTTGCTTACGGCATTTCGTCTTTTAGAAGATGATGAAGTTGTTTTTGTAGACCAAGAATATTACTACAAATCCAATTTATCCTTCAATGGGAAGAAAGAATTAGTCAAGAATTTGAATTTTGGCAATTTGACTGTCAACGAATATCGTAGTTTGTTCCCAAGTTACAAATTCTTTGCCAAAGCCAAGTTTCGTTTGTTGCGAGATGATGAAATAGTAGTCCCTGGACATTACTGCGGAGGGAAGGGTAGTGAAGAAATAATGTTAATTAAGAATTCCGGTTTAACAAAACCAACATCTGCAAGTCATTGGCGCATGCAATATTCAGCATATGAATTTTATGCTTTAGATGTTTCAAATGAATTTTTTGAAGAAAAATTTGATTTTTTGGAGGGATTCTTAGGAGCCATTTTGTAACCTATACAACCTGTTTTTTCTGTGGTACAATGATAAGACACTACAATCTCCGAGGGCAATATGTCAGTTAAACTTCCAGACGGTTCAATTCTTGATACAAACGATATTATGAGGGTCTTGGCTATTGTTGAAGAACGAGCCAAGGGTCGCAGTACAACTTTGCCAACTGTCGAGTCTGGGGAAAAGTTTCCGGTCCCTGTTAAAGTCATGCCTTTAAGGATCGAAGAAATCCGATCTAAGGATGGCGTGACAGTCAAGACCGGCAATCTTAAAATCAAGAAGCGGAAGGATAGACCACAAGCCGATCACGAGAATTTTATTGAGGTAAAGCACAAGGATTGTGCCATCCGTGTCTGGCGTGACAACAACGGAGCATTTTTTGGTTGTAATTGCATTGATTTGCACGATCCAGAGAATGTTCGTTACATGGAATTTTCTTACGAGGATTTTCGAGACGAGAATCGTGTCTTTAAATCAGTCCAGAGTTGGATTGATGGTGGAGGCATGAAAAATGGATAAAGTATTTGATTTTTGCATCTATTGTCATTCTGTAACAGAGCAATATTATGTTAATCAATGTTGTGAAACACTGATTAAATGCAAAAATTGTGAAAAAATTGTAGACATTCTTTTTAATGATGAATATATGGAGGTTGAAAATGAATCTGCATAATGAAAGTAACGACAACAATCAAGATGAAGAAAAAACTGGTCAGGGCGCAAAGCCTAAGTTGCCCAAGTGGGTTCTTCGACTTACTCGTTTGATTGAAAAGCATTGGGTTCATCATGGCCCATGTGAATCAATTAATTGGAAAACTTATCCAGACCCCGATCTAAAGTGTTGGCAAATTTTTGCCACTCCTGTTTACCAAGAGGTTTATGGGAATGCCGATGACGGGAAACAAGTCTGGACTGGATTTCTTTTTGAGGCTGGAGACTTTGCCAAAGCAACAGGCGTTTTTGTGCAAAATTTTGCTGTTTCTAGCCAATGTGTTGCTTGTAATAATCCTTACCCTCAAATGTTGATTAAAGGCAAGTATCGAGGACATAATGTTTTTATTCACATTATGTTAGAGCCCGACAAGAACACTCCAAGCGTTGAAGTTCTCGACACAATCAACAAAGAAATCAGGCCAAAGAATGTCTCTTTCTAGTCCAATCACTTTTATCGGCTTGGCCTGTGGTGTGTTCACAGGCCAAGTTATTTTTCATTTGATTATTGGTGATTTATATACTGGCGTTGTGAAGGGCTTTATTGCCGCTGCTCTTTGTTCTTTTGTGGGTCTTTTGTGTGTTGCCGTATCCCAGAGAGGTGACAAATGGACATAGATATTGGCGACAATGGGGATTTACAAGATGCTGCGCATGATCCCAAATTGCTTCATATTGTAGGGGATATTACCCGAATTGGGGTTAATCTTTTTGTTGTTAAATTAGAATATACCCACTACGCTCCACGGTCTGGCAGGAATGGTTTGTTTACTTTTAGAATGCTCCAATGGCCTCCCGGCGATTTTGGACTGAATTGGGTTATTTGTTCAATTCCTATTGAAGATCGTCATTTGGCCGAGAGTCTACTAGAAGAATGTGGTTTGAAGTTGGCTGATGGTGTGCCTAATATGTTTAGTAGCCAGGAGCGACAAGTTTTCCCAATGCGAGGGGATCGTGTATTTACCTTAGAAAATCGCCCCGATCATCCAATTTACAATGATCGAGAAGCCGCAGAAAAGATGCGAGACGCACAAGAAAAAGAAATTGAAAAAATTCTAGAAGCAGACAACGAAAAGATTCGAGAAGAACTTCGTGAGAATGGGCTTACTGAACAACAAATCCAAAGGATTTTATATCAGTGGCAATGTGGCAATGAAAACTATATGGAAGACCCACAATGAGCATTTTTGGTCCCAAAGAAGAAAAAACTGATTTTGAAAAAATTGGTGTCCATACTATTCGCCCATTCAAAAAGGATGGGCGATGGGTATTTCAAAAAGATGGCAAAACCTGGGAAATGGCACCGGGGCAACTTACTGATGCTACTCTGTCACCAATTATTGTAGGTGCAGATAGAATGATTCTTAATGGTTGCGCACTTAAAAACATTCCAAATCCCGAGAATGGTTTTTTGGTTTTGTTCTCAGAACAATGGTTTCCCGGTTGTGATGTCAAACTCGCCTTTAAAGAAAACAAATTTGATGGATGGCTTTATGATGTAGAGTCCGAAAGTCTAAATGGCGTTATGCCAGGACAAGGTGCTTGGATTTGTCCTTACATGAAAATGTATTACAAAGAGCCACCAAAAACT
>ERZ1066133.823-NODE-823-length-11219-cov-6.647976_pt1 | contig 11219 bp, 9 predicted proteins | sample MGYA00382780_ERZ1066133 | MGnify/ENA primary metagenome ERZ1066133 (study PRJEB33369, sample SAMEA5778363) | biofilm metagenome | biome: Industrial cooling water; feature: Water cooling tower basin; material: Biofilm | place: United Arab Emirates | collected...
ATGGAAGCAGACTGACTGTTGGTTGCTGCTGGCGATCCTATGGATGAAAAGCTTATAGCAGGTCTTTCAAGTAAATTTGATTGTCCAATTAAAATGGTCGCTGCATCTGATTTGGATATTACCTGGTTAGTGCATAAATATAGAGGTGAATATTATGTAAAAGAAGCTGTATTTAGTCTGATGCGGAAAGACCCTGAGAGTTCCGGTATCATTACTTTTACTGATCCTCAGCTCATTTCCATATTTGGAATGATCATGATCTTCTTTGTATTGTTAGTAGTCAATTTTGTAAAAACAGCCATTTTCTTCAATCTACTTTTAAGTGTTACTTTCTTATTTGCTATTTTATTCAAACTTTTTCTAGCTCTTCGCGGTTCCCAAAGCGAATTACAGGAAAGCGTAACCAAAGAAGAAGTGATGGCAGTAGATAACAGCACTTTGCCTATTTATACCATTCTATTGCCTGTTTACAAAGAGGATAAGCTTATTCGTAAATTAATTTGGAACCTACGTGCCTTGGATTATCCAAGAGCTAAGCTAGATGTAAAACTCCTTATTGAAGAAGATGATGATAAAACATTAAATGCCGTACGAGCGCTTGACTTTCCTGCAAACTTTGAGGTTATTGTAGTTCCCTTCCATATGCCTAAAACAAAACCCAAAGCATGTAATTATGGTTTGTTTTTCTCAAGGGGACAATATCTAACTATTTATGATGCAGAGGATATTCCGGATGCCGACCAGCTTAAAAAAGTACACGTTCTCTTTAATAAGCTAACACCCGATTATGTTGTATTACAAGGAGCACTCAATTATTTTAATAAAAATGAGAACTTCTTAACAAGGATGTTCACATTGGAGTATTCTTACTGGTTCGATTACATGTTAACGGGTTTACAAACCGTTGATACACCTATTCCACTTGGAGGGACAAGTAACCACTTTAAACTTGATAAGCTTATTGAATTGGGAGCATGGGATCCCTTTAATGTTACTGAAGATGCGGATTTAGGAGTGCGTGTGTTTGAAAAATTATATAGAATTGGAGTTGTAAGTAGTACAACTTTAGAAGAGGCGAACAACGAACCATTCAACTGGATTAGACAACGTTCGAGATGGATTAAAGGTTATATGCAAACTTTCTTAGTGCATATGCGAAATCCTGCTCACTTAGTACAAAGAATTGGTTGGAAAGGTTTCTTTGGCTTTAACTTCTTTATTGGCGGAACTTCTGTAACCTTTCTTGTGTATCCAGTTCTTCTTTTGTTCTTCTTTGTTTATCTCATTTTTGATTTAACTGCAGTAAAAGCATTGTTCCCCGCTTGGGTTCTTTATGTGGGTATCTTTAACTTTATAGCTGGCAACGTACTCATGATTTATATTAACATGCTAGCTGTGTTTAAAAGAAGATACTATGAGTTAATATTATTTGCAATGCTTAATCCTGTTTACTGGCTTATGCATTCCATTGCTGCTTATAAAGGATTGTGGCAATTAATTTATAAGCCTTTTTATTGGGAAAAAACAAACCATGGTTTAACTAAAATGTCGCATTCGAGTGCTGCTGCTGCCGCATCGACTACTTAAGCTATGAAGAAACAGCTACCTGGACATATTATTCGTATTCTATCATTACTGATGGTAGTTTACTACCTCTTTTTGTCGTGGGTAACCCATAGAGCTGGTTTTGATCATTCTGAATCTCTATTTCTATCTGAAAAGCTTAGGCTTTTATTTGAAACAGATGAGCAGACATTATTGATTCTTGGAACAACGTTTCCAAGTATTCCATTTTTAACCTCTATTCTTTTTTCTCCACTAGGTTATTTGTTTGCGCCTATAGCTTGTTCAATCTTGTTTACTGTATTGTTGTTTTACTTTATACTAATGGACTTTAATGAAGATTCTTCATTTAGTCCAAGGCTGTTTTTACCCATTGTTTTAATCATTTTCATACTTCATCCAGGTATAATCTATAGTGCAACTTCAGGAAGAAGTAATGCTGCTTCTTTTTTCTTTTTCTACATGGTGTATCGTAGCTTTTTTAAATTTTATCAAACACAAACTTCATTCTATTTATCAATGTCAAGCATTTTTCTTTCATGCTTGATTTTTTGCAACTTCAATTTTATTTGGTTACTCATTGCATTTTTCCCTTTTATTGTTTTAGTCTCTCTAGAAGGCTTAAAGATTTCAAAGGATCAGCCTCCTATGAATCAATACTTTGAGGCAATTAATATTCGCAGCCAACGAAGAAAATTAACCAACCGAACTGTCGCTATTTATATAGTAATTTTTATGCTCCCATTTGGAGCTGCTGGACTATTCTATTACCTAAATAATACACATGCTGCTAATGGTGTATATTTCTTATCTAGTCAATATGCAAACTGGAGAGTAACAGGTTTGGATTTTATTGATGGGTTACTCGAGCAATTTGCAGATACTAATCTTCGCTACCAAACACAACTTGTTTTTCAAGGGTATGCTTTACTGCTTACCCCTTTATTAATAGGAACTCTATTCTTTTTTAGAGGGAAATTGTATGAAACGTTTACCGTTATATCTCCTTTCATATGGATGTCTGTTATTTTACTATCCGCTAGGTACTATTTAACAATAGAGTACTATTTGTTCCTTTTAATTTTAGCTTTTGCTGTACTTATTTTTAAAATTAGTAACAGATATAAAAAAGGGGTTCTCTATCCAGTCTTAATTATTGCTACTGTGCTAAACATTGGAACTGGGATATTGTATTTTAAGAGAACAAACGATGTATTAGAAACCCAATTCTATTCTGTATTAACCAATTCAAAAACTTGGTTTGAAGCAAGAACAGAATCAGAAAACGCACGCATTGCTCGTTTCATCAACGAAATTGCAGATGAAGGAAATAAGGTATTACTAGACGATGCTGCAGCTTATACAATTGTACCATATTTAGAGTCACTAAAAAAAGTAGTACTTCCGTTGCAAGAAAGTTTTGTAACAGTGGTTGAAAATCCTCCACTTGGAGCTAGGTATATGGTGGTAGCTAAACGTGTAAATAAGCTACATAATTACACAGTATTAAATGCGTATAACCTTGCTCTTATGCAAAAGAGAATTAATCTTCAGCCATTAATGCTTCTCGAAACAGATAATTGGATTGTTTATAGTATGTAAGTCAAAAATTATAAAGACTCTCCATGTTGACTTTTATCGAGTCCTTCAGATTCTTCCCATTCAGTTACCCTTAAAGGGGTAATTATATCAGTTAATTTCAATAATAACAGCGTTCCAAAAAATGCAAATACGCTCACTACAACCATTGCAAAAAAGTGCGTAACAAAAAGAGAGGTTTCTCCAAAAATTAATCCATTTACCGATACGGCTTCGTTAATGCCTCTATGTGCAAAAACGCCAGTTAAAATCATTCCTACAATTCCACCAACACCATGACATGGAAACACATCCAACGTGTCATCAATATTTGTTTTGGTTCTCCATTCAACCATTATATTACTGATGATGCTGCTGATAATGCCAACGGTTAAAGAATGACTGATACTAATGAAACCTGCAGCAGGGGTTATTGCAACTAATCCAACAACCGCTCCAATACAGGTACCCATTGCGCTTGGCTTCCTTCCTCTTACAGCATCGAATATAATCCATGTGAATGCCGCGGCTGCAGAAGCGGTAGTTGTTGTTGCTAATGCATTTGCCGCTAATAAGTTAGCTCCAAAGGCAGATCCAGCATTAAAGCCAAACCAACCAAACCAAAGTAAACCAGTTCCTAATAATACATACGTAATTCGAGCTGGTTCATGAGAAGGTAATCTTCTTCCCTTCAAGTAAATGGCACTAGCAAGCGCAGCCCAACCCGCACTCATATGAACTACTGTCCCTCCAGCAAAATCAAGGACACCCCATTTTGCTAAAATGCCATCGGGATGCCAAGTTGCGTGTGCTAATGGTGTGTAAATGAAGAGGGTAAATAAAATAATGAATAAGATGTAGGAAGTGAATTTAATTCTTTCTGCAAAAGCGCCCGTTATGAGCGCCGGTGTTATTATTGCGAACTTTAATTGAAACAGGGCAAATAATAAAAAAGGAATGGTTGGAGCTAGGGACCAAGGTTTTCCTTCCATTACTCCTTTAAACATAAAATACTGAAAAGGATTACCAAAAATACCTCCCACAGTATCGCCAAAAGCAAGGCTAAATCCTACCACAACCCATAGTATGGTAACAACTGCCATGCTTATATAACTCTGCAACATGGTCGAAATCACATTTTTTTTATTAACCATACCGCCATAGAAAAAAGCTAGGCCAGGCGTCATAATTAACACCAATCCAGTTGCACTCAGCATCCAAGCAATATCTGAGCCCGATAAACCTTCCGTTACAGTAGTTGCAGGAATTCCGGGAAAAAATATACTCAAACCTGTAATACCTAACAATAAAAGAAAAGGAACTAAGGCTAATCGGCGTGTCATTGACATATAAAAAAATATTATGTGAATTTTCTGATCAAATTTAGCAAGTAAAATGGATAAATTTAATTCATATATTCACATATAAATAATTAGAATATGTATTTTTATACGCAATGCATAAAAAAGCCGCTACAAATTGCTAGCGGCTTTGCATAAATAGGAGAAATTTGATTTTATAGTTTTCCTGGGTACTCTTTAAGCGCCTGTTCGAGGCAGTCCATTGCCTTTTCTAAATCCACTGTATTCAGTACATATGCTAATCTAACTTCCTGTTTACCTAATCCAGCTGTTCCATAAAATCCAGTTGCAGGAGCCAACATAATAGTGCTTCCATTATGTGAAAAAGATTCCAACAGCCATTGACAAAATTTATCGGAATCATCAATAGGAAGTGAAGCCATTGCATAAAAAGCTCCTCCTGGATTAGGACAAAAAACTCCTTCCATGGCATTTAATCTTCTTACAACTAAATCGCGTCTTTTTTGGTATTCGGCCTTTGTGGTTTCAAAATAGTTAGCAGGTAAATCACAAGCTGCTTCCCCAGCAATTTGAGCAAAGCTAGGCGGACTTAATCTGGCTTGTGCAAACTTCATAGCTGCATTTAAGACTTGCTGATTTTTAGTTACAAATGCTCCAATCCTTCCGCCACATGCACTATAACGCTTACTAATGGTGTCCATTAATATCACATGGTCATCAACACCCTGCAAATGCATGGCACTAAATTGGTTGCCATCGTAAGTAAATTCTCTGTAAGCCTCATCAGCAAACAAATACAAATTGTGTTCTTTAATTATTTTTCCCAATGCTTCCATTTCCAATTGGGTGTAAGCATAACCAGTTGGATTATTAGGATTGCAAATAACTATTGCCTTTGTTTTTGAAGTAATTTTTTCTCTAAAAGCCTCTATTGGCGGTAATGCAAAACCATCATTAATAAATGAGGTAACGGGAACTACATTAACTCCAGCTGCTACAGCAAAACCATTGTAATTCGCATAAAAGGGTTCGGGAATAATTACCTCATCTCCTGGATCTAGGCAACTCATGAATCCAAATAAAATTGCTTCACTTCCACCCGTAGTAATTATAATTTGTTGAGGAGTTACATGTATTCCAACAGAAGCATAATATCCAACCAGCTTCTTCCTGTAGCTTTCGTTTCCTGCACTGTGGCTGTATTCCAACACTTTAAAGTCGCTCTTCCTTACAGCGTCTAACACAGCAGCAGGTGTCTCAATATCTGGTTGGCCAATGTTTAAATGAAATACCTGTGTACCTTTTTTCTTGGCTTGTTCTGCAAATGGTACAAGCTTTCTGATAGGAGAGGCTGGCATTGCCAATCCTCTTTGACTAATAGTTAACATGCGGCAAAGATAGGTGGGGTTATAACATGAAAAAACCGCCTTCCAGCGGTTCTATTTTTTTAACTCTTTTTAACTGGTTTGGCTGACTTTTTTGGTGTGACTTCCCCTTTTACTACTAAAATATAAGGCGTATTATTTCCCAAAAACTTAATTGTTACATTCTTAGAAAATCCCCCTGCTTCAGCAGCATTGTAAGTAACTTTTACAGTTCCCTTTTTACCTGGAGGAATGGCCCCCTCTGTATAAACAGGACTAGTACAGCCGCAATCAGCATTAGCAAACTCAACCACTTGGGGTTTATTTGACTTATTTGTGAATTCAAACACAAAAGATGCTGGAACTCCTTGAGGAATTTTACCAAACTGGTGTTCAGTTTTTGAAAAAGCTACTGGTCCATCTTGAGCCATGCTCAAACTGGCAATAAGTAGCATTAATATGGGTAGTATTTTTTTCATTATTGACGAGATTCACCAATGAATTTAACTTGTTTGTGCATGCCATCATTAAAATAGAGGTCGGCAAATTTAGTAAAAGGTCCAACTGTTTTACCGTCAAATCCAAGTGTTACCTTGGCCGTTTCACCCGGCGCAATTTTCTTACCCTTCTCATACTTAGGAGTTGTACAGCCGCATCCCACAGTAACGTTTTCTAAAACAATGGTTTCGTTGCTGATATTCTTAATCTCTACATCAAATTCAACCGCTACCCCATACTGAATCTTTCCAAAGTCATAACTGGCATTCTTAAATTCAGCCATCTTGTTGATGTCCTTTTCCTGCGTTTGTGCTATCAAAAAACTACTTGAAACGCAAGCGAGTAAAAACATAATCATCTGTTTCATAAAACTTCACATTTTGACTACAAAAATAGACCATTCATTTGGTTTAGCACCCATTACACCCAAATTGAAAAAATTTTAGCATTTCCACTTTCAGCCTCTTATCACCTAAACTACCTCAAAAAGGCAGATTATGGGGTTGAACTGCTATTTTTGTTGCATGGAACAAACAGCAAATCTGGCATATAAAGATGATATGCTTTCTTACGATGGCTTCCGCAATGAGGTGTTGCATGACTATAAAATGGCTGTGATTAGTAGAGAAACCAGCCTTTTAGGAAGAAGAGAAGTGTTAACCGGGAAAGCTAAGTTCGGCATATTTGGTGATGGTAAAGAAGTTGCTCAAGTGGCTATGGCGAAGTTTTTTGCGCAAGGCGATTTTAGGAGCGGCTACTATCGTGATCAGACTTTTATGTTTGCAAGTGGATTAGCAACGGTTGAGCAGTTCTTTTCTCAATTGTATGCAGATCCCGATTTAAAGAATGATCCTTTTAGTGCAGGTCGACAAATGAATGCGCATTTTGCAACCCGACTTGTAGACGATAATGGAAACTGGTTAGACCTTGCAAATCGCAAAAACGTTTCTGCAGATATGGCTCCAACAGCTGGACAAATGCCACGTGCATTAGGTTTGGCTTTTGCTTCGAAATGTTTTAGAGAAACCTATCAACTACATAGCTATGATCAGTTGAGTCATAGAGGTAATGAAATTTGTTTTTGTACCATTGGTGATGCAAGTACCAGTGAAGGACATTTTTGGGAAACCATGAATGCTGCTGGTGTTTTGCAAGTTCCTCTTGCAGTATTTGTATGGGACGATGGATATGGTATTTCTGTTCCTAAGCAGTATCAAACCACCAAGGCATCTATATCTGAAGCTCTTTCTGGTTTAATGAAGCGCGAAGGCACAAACGGGGTAAATATTTATAGGTTGAAGGCATGGGATTATGCTGGCATGTGTGAAACATTAGAAATGGCTATTCAACATATTCGCGAAACACATGTACCCGCTTTGTTTCATGTTGAAGAAGTAACCCAACCACAAGGGCATTCAACCAGTGGAAGTCATGAAAGATATAAATCGCCAGAACGTTTAGAATGGGAAAAGGAATGGGATTGTATCAAAAAAATGAAGGAATGGATCTTAGCAAATGGCATTGCTTCTTTAGAAGAATTAAATGAAATTGATGAACAAGCTCGCAATCATGTTCGTGAAAGCAAAAACAAGGCTTGGGAAAAATATATTCAACCAATACAAGAGCAAGTAAATAATGCCGCAACACTGATCGCTTCTAGCATGGTAAATAATATAGAAGTATATCAGCAATTGCAACAACTTGCTCAAGAATTGAGATCAATTAAAGAGCCATTAAGAAGAGATGTACTGCGCACTTTGGTGATTGCTATGCAAAAAGTAAAAGGCACTCCTGCATACAACGATTTACATGCATTTCACGCAGAGCTTACTGCATTGAATAGAAAATTATATAATTCACATTTATACAACGAAGGTCCAAGAACTGCTCTTCAAGTACCAGAAGTAAAACCGCTTATTTCTTTTGATGCACCAGTGGTGAATGGTTATGAAGTGTTGAATAAATACTTCGATGCGTTGTTCACACACGACGCGCGTGTGTTTGCATTTGGTGAAGACGTAGGTAAGATTGGTGACGTAAACCAAGGATTTAGCGGACTTCAAGAAAAGCATGGACAGAACAGAATTTTTGATACAGGCATTCGCGAATTAACAATTGTTGGACAAGCAATTGGTATGGCAATGCGTGGACTTCGTCCAATTGCAGAAATTCAATACCTCGATTATTTGCTCTATGGTTTACAACCTTTGAGTGATGACGTTGCAACCTTACATTTTAGAACAAAAGGTCAGCAAAGTTGTCCGCTTATCATACGTACTCGAGGTCACCGTTTAGAAGGTATTTGGCATAGTGGTTCCCCCATGGGTATGATTATCCATGCTTTGCGTGGAATGTTCGTTTGTGTTCCTAGAAACATGGTGCAGGCAGTGGGTATGTACAACACATTATTAAGAAGTAATGATCCAGGTTTGGTGGTTGAATGTTTGAATGGCTACAGACTGAAAGAAAAAATGCCCGCAAACTTGTTAGAATACACAGTGCCATTAGGTGTTCCAGAAATTATTCGTGAAGGAACTGATATAACAGTTGTATCTTATGGATCAACCCTTCGTATTATTGAAGATGCTGCACAGCGATTAGAAGAAGAAGGTATTTCAGTTGAAATCATAGATGTTCAAACGCTACTTCCATTCGATCGTCATCATGTAATTGTTGAATCTTTAAAGAAGACGAATAAAATAGCATTTGTAGATGAAGATGTTCCAGGTGGTGCCGCCGCATATATGTACAATCAAGTGATGGAAATACAAGGTGGGTTTAGATGGATGGATGGAACACCAAGAACCATTACGGCTCAGTCGCACCGACCTTCTTATGGAAGTGATGGAGATTACTTTAGCAAGCCAAATGCAGATGATTTGGTTACTGCTTTTCGAGAAATGGCAATGGAATAAAATTATCGAAGGGGCTCACAAAGCCCCTTCGTCGGCAAAACTATAATAGCCTTCTTCACTTACAATGATATGGTCCAATAATTGGATGTCGAAATGCAAGGCGGCTTGTTTTATTTTCTGTGTTAGACTTTGGTCTGCTTGACTGGGTTGCAAATTGCCACTCGGATGATTGTGGCAAAGAATTAAACTAACAGCATCGTGTTGTAATGCTTTCTTCATAACTATTCTGGGGTCAACAACAGTACCGGTTATGCCGCCTTCACTAATGGTTTCAACATGCATAATGTAGTTTGCTCGATTCAGGTAAACTACCACAAATACTTCTTGTTTTTTATGCGCATAATTGGCTTGTAAAAAGCCAGCAAGATCTCTACTTGATCTCACTTTTGTTTTTTGCTTGTAACTACTTTGTTTTCTTACACCCAATTCCAATGCTGCTGCGAGCATAATACATTTAACAGGTCCAAGTCCTTTAATTTTCATTTGTAGCAAATCGGCTACAGATTTTCTTGATAGTTCATACACATTGTTTTTACAGGCAGCTAGCAATTCTCTTGCAAGATCAATGGCAGATTTTTCCTTAGTGCCTTGTTGAAGTAAAATAGCGACTAGTTCTGCATCGGTTAAGTGATGCGCTCCTTTGAGCATAAGTTTCTCACGGGGCCTATCGGCCTCCGCCCAAATTTTAATAGATGGCATATAACGAATTTTGGAGCTAAAATATATTTTTCCTCATATTATTCCAACTGCTTCATAGTATTGTCGGCACAGTTTATCTTCGCACCGTTATACCCACCTTATGAACCCTTCCATCAAGATTTTTTCAGGAACTGGATCCCAACATTTAGCACAAAAAATTGCCCAAAGATTTGGCGCCCCAATTGGGAAAGTAAATATTCAAAAATTCAGCGACGGTGAATTTCAACCAGTTTTTTTAGAGAGTATTCGTGGTAGCTACGTGTTTTTGGTACAAAGTACGTATGCTCCAACCGACAATCTAATGGAGCTATTGCTCATGATTGATGCTGCAAAGCGTGCAAGTGCTTACAAAATCATTGCTGTAGTACCTTATTATGGTTATGCTCGCCAAGACAGAAAAGATAAACCAAGGGTTGCTATTGGATCTAAGTTATTAGCAACTTTGTTAGAAGCAGCAGGTGCGAACAGGGTAATTACTATGGATTTACATGCGCCGCAAATTCAGGCTTTCTTTGATATTCCAGTAGACCACCTCGATAGTTCTGCTATTTTCATTCCGTATATTGAATCATTGAAACTGCCCAATTTAACCTTCGCAGCTCCAGATGTAGGCAGTACCAACCGCGTGCGAGAAATTGCTAGCTACTTCAATGCAGAAATGGTTATTTGCGATAAACATCGCAAGCGTGCCAACGAAATTGCAAGTATGGTTGTGATTGGAGATGTGGCGGGTCGCGATGTTGTTTTGATTGATGATATTTGCGATACAGGAGGTACACTTGCTAAAAGTGCCAGCTTGCTCAAAGAAAAAGGTGCTAGAAGTGTTCGTGCGCTTTGTACCCATCCCGTTTTAAGCGGAAAAGCCTACGAGAATATTGAAAACAGTGTTTTGGAAGAATTGGTGGTGTGCGATACCATTCCTCTCAAGCAGAACTCCCCTAAAATCAAGGTGTTATCAGTTGCCGATCTTTTTGCAATTGCCATTAGGAATGCATTTGAGAACAAGAGTATCACCAGCCTTTTCGTGCATTCGCAGCTGCGCGATAGAAAGTAGGAAAAAAGAATTTTTAAAGAAATAGTCAAACAGGGTTACAAAATAGCCCTGTTTTTTGTTTCTAATTGGTAGAAAGACCAAGAAACCCTACTTTTGCACTCCAAAATTTTAAACATGAAATCAATTATCATCGAAGGACAACTGAGGACCGAAAGCGGAAAGAAAGCCAGCCGCCAACTTCGCTCTCAGGAACTAGTGCCAGGTGTAATTTACGGTGGCTCCGAAG
>ERZ1066133.824-NODE-824-length-11205-cov-7.526996_pt1 | contig 11205 bp, 11 predicted proteins | sample MGYA00382780_ERZ1066133 | MGnify/ENA primary metagenome ERZ1066133 (study PRJEB33369, sample SAMEA5778363) | biofilm metagenome | biome: Industrial cooling water; feature: Water cooling tower basin; material: Biofilm | place: United Arab Emirates | collected...
GCGGAGGTGTTGCTCAGCACACTGGGGTTCCCGATCTTTGAGCCCGCCGTGAGCAAAGCGACAGAGGAGCGGAACATCTTTTACTGCAAGCGGGGCGGTGCGGACGCCCGCGGCGTCTACAACGAGGAGGGCTTCGTCGTGCTCAAAGGGTCAATGGCGAGGCGAGATACGGCGTTGTCGTCACACGAGTCTATTGAACCGCGGCGCGAAGAGCTCGTTGGTTCCGGCGTGCTGAGCACGGCCAAGGGTGGGTACAAGTTCGAGCGGGACTGGGTATTCGCCACACCGAGCGCCGCCGCGGCGATCGTGAGCGGTGGCGCCGCAAACGGCTGGATCGAGTGGAAGAACGGGAAGGGACAGACGTTGGATGAGGTGTACCGAAAGTCGGGCAAGGCGTGAGTGTGACTGTACTGCCCAGCGAGTACCCCTGAGGGGTGTCCTAGGCTCTAGCCGTGGCCAAACGACCCGCTCCAACGTCGACTGAATGGCATGAGCGTCTGCGTGGCCTCGCCGAGCTGCTCCCTTTGTTCAGCGCTCCCGGCACAGATCCGGATACCGCGATCAACGCGCTGAGTGAGGTGGCGTATCGCTTGGGATGGGTGCTGACGGACTTCGACTGGTCAGAATGGGCGCACGGGTCAGAGTGCCAGATGCTCGTGAGAGATCCCGCCCAGGTCGCCTCGGCCGATCCACTGACATTGGCTCGCCTCCTCACGGCTCACCTTCGGCAAGACCGCTTCTGCGAGGGACATCTCTTGGCGGCGTTTGGGGATGGACACTTGACGGCCATCGTGCGTCGGGCAGAGGCGCTGGCCGGGTAGTTCAAGCTGAAATGTGGACCGGTTTGGGAGGCCCGTTTATTCGAGACCGTGAACCCACCATTTGGGCCCATCCAGTCGCGTTCTCTGGTTCCGATCTGGCGCTAACGGCCCCCGAAAGCATGCCGAGTTCGAGACACCCATCCGATCGGAGCTTTAGACCGGCCCGCGAAAGCGGGCCGGTTTTGCTTTACGGCCCGGGCGGTTTCCGGCGTCCGGGCGGGGTGGCGGAAACTCCGGAGATTTCGGGGTCAAACGCGGGTCGGGGTTGGCGGCCGCGCTCTCCGTTTGCGTCGGCCCGATCGGGCTGCGACCAGAACCCCTGGGGTTCCCGTCGCCCTCTCGACCAAACCTCTCAAACTCTCTCCGACTCTCGGTTAGCGCCCACGCCGATTCGACGCGGGGTTCCGATCAGGGGTGGGCGGGGATCGGAACCCACCCGAAATGGAGAGCATTCCGAGCTCAAGATGTTTCGTCAGCGAACTGCGGCATCCGCTGGCGGAGTGCCCCCTGCGAGCAGCGTCTGTACCGTGGGCCAGCGATAGGTCCAAATCTTGTCATCCGCACGGGAGTGCTTCGGGCGAGTTGGCGTTCCGATCCGAGTGCCCGAGAGAAGGAAGTACCGACGGCCGAGCCTCTGTGCCGCTTGGACCTCCGTCGCCACCCCGGTCGCCTGATGCGTTTGCTCACCACACAGCACGATCACGAAGTCCGATTCCCTGATCAGTCGCTCAGCCTCCAGTGCCCAACGCTCCGGAACCGCTCGACTGATGGAATTGTCGATGAACTCCCAGGGGCAGTCGGGGTGCTTCGACTCGGCGACCAGGTTCTGCTTGACTCCGAGATCGTCGTAGTCGAACGCTATGTACACCTTCTTCTTGGCCATTGGGATCCTCCGTGAAAACACGTTCGCCCCATGTATAGTAGTGCGAACTCTGTCCGCCCATCGCACAGTTGGGCTCACGTCTCGATCTCGCCGAGGGTTCATGCCCACGCTTCGCACCTATCGCGTGTTCATCTCTCACTGTTGGGAGTACAACGCCAACTACTACACCCTGGTTGACTGGTTCGACGACGAGCCTCGCTTCGACTGGAAGAACCTCAGCGTGTCGGATGAAGCCCCGATGCGTGAGGACAAGAACTTCGAGAAGCGGCTTCGGAAGCGCCTGGGCGCGGCGGACATTCTGGTCGTGATCGTCGGCATGGAGATCGCCCATCGACGATGGATGGCATGGGAGATCAAGTGGGCGCGCATTCGAGGTATCCCGATCCTTGGCGTGATGCCGAATGGCGCAGAGCGTGTTCCCAAGATCGTTCTGGATTCGGGTTGCCCGATCGTCCGATGGCGGCGCGATTCGGTCATCCCAGCCATTCGGCAGTTTGCACGCGACCAGCGATAAAATCACCACACAATCCTTGGAGGTTCGCATGGCCAAGAAACGCGCGTTCATCAGCTTTGACTACGACCACGACGCCAATGCGAAGCTCATGCTTGCCGGGCAGGCCAAGCATCCGGACACCCCTTTCGATTTCGCGGACGGGTCTGTACAGGATCATCTCTCCGGCGACTGGAAGGAAAAGGTTCGTCGCCGGATGGACAACGTCGATGTGGTCATTGTCCTGTGTGGTCAGTTCACCCACCTCGCCAACGGTGTCGCCGCCGAGTTGAGCATCGCCAGGGAGAAGGGCAAGCCATACTTCCTCCTTGCGGCTTACTCCGACAAGACCTGCACCAAGCCCACCACCGCTCAACCAAGCGACAAGGTATACAACTGGACCTGGGACAACCTGAAAGCCCTCATCGGCGGGGGGCGCTGACGCGGGCGGCGAACGCACTTTTGTTCAGAACCGTCCCTTCGCACGAAGTTGCCGATAGTGCTCGCCCAGAACCGTCAGGCGGCACGATTTGCTCTCCATCGCCGCATTCCACATGTGCGTCGCACCCTCCGGGACTACGAGATTGACGCGATTGAATTTCTGAAGAACCGCGAACTTGCGGTTGTTCTCCGGATCGGCCCTGGGCATGTCCGGGGTCCGGCCTTCATCACGCGGCTCATAGGACGGGTCGAGAGGAAAATGAAAGCCGGCCGACGGAAAGAACTCGGTGATTCGCTGGAGGTCGGCGAGGGACACCGCTGCTTGAACCTTGCGCAACGAGACAAATCGCTTCACGTTCGTCTTGAACACGGGCCGTTGCTCCCACATGCCGAGTGATTGGTCGATGTGGGCGTAGACACCGCCGGGAGTCACGTTGCCAATCAAGTCCGCCGCCGGACCGTTCATGGCGTCCACGAAGAGCCTGGTGAAGACTCCTCCATCGTTCTGCTCCGTCGCGTATTGGTCAGCTGTGGATGCGGTCAGAATGGTGAGACCTTCGGTCAACTCGGAGAACTGCTTGGCAGCGGGCTTCGCTCCGGCAATGCCGGAATGGCAGCTGTCGAGCACGATCACCTTGTTCCGGGCTTTCGACTCATTGGCATAGGTCAAGATGTCCGCCAGCGGCATGCCGTCATCTCCAGACTTGCACTCGCACGTCAGGAGATAGCCACCCGTCGTCTCAATGTGTCCATGCCCCGCGAAGTAAAACAGGGCGATCTCGCTGTCGTCAGCGAACAAGGCTTGGATCGAGTCTTTCAACATCGTCCGCGTCACTACGTCCGCCGGCCCGGTTCCCGTGAGCAGCTTTACGTCGAAGTTCACCGAGCCATCGCTGTGCCGCTCCAGAACGGCCTTCATGGCGTGTGCATCATCCACACATCCATAGAGTGCTGAGCCGTGTGCATAGTGGTTGATGCCGACAACGAGTGCCTTCCTCACGATGAAACCTCCTGACCGGCCATCGTATCAGGTCCAAGGTGGATCAATGGCGGCAGCAACACGCCACGAGTCGCGGGGCTCTTGGGAGCTGGGGCGACCATCGTCGAGTGCTCCCGTTTCGCCACATTTCGCGCCGTTCGCGTAGATGGTGGTTAACGGCCTGCCGCGTGGCTGGCTCGCTCAACTGACCATTGCGGCCCCAACGGGCTCGCGCACGGACGCACGCATGACCATCGACCTCGACGAGAGGGCCGAGCGCGATGACCTCGCGCACCCCCACCTGCTGACCTCGACCAAGCGGCTGCACACCATCGCCCAGATCCTGGCGAACGGCATCCACCGCCAGCGCGAGGATGCCCGCCGCATGGGCGAGTCGGGCAACATCTCGGCCCCGTCAGAAAGAGAGGAAGATGGACTTGAACCCTCGGGACCGGTCCGCCTTGATCGTCCGCTTGGTTGACGCCTTGCGAACCGGAGAGTCCCGATGAACCACACGCCCGATGACATTCCCGCGACGGTGAAGGCCCTGGGCCGACTCACCGTCCCCGAGCTGAAGCAGCGCTACGCCGAGGTCTTCGGCGAGCCAACGCGGACGAACCACAAGCAGTACCTGATCAAGCGGATCGTCTGGCGGATGCAGGCCCTCCGCGAGGGCGGGCTGTCGGAACGGGCACGGCGGCGGGCACTCGAACTTGCCGACGACGCGGAGATCCGCCTGAGTGCCCCGCACCCTCCCACCACGGCCGCGAGCGGCACGGTGCGGACGGTTGCGGCGTCGTTCGACGCGGGCCGCCCCGATTCGTTCCCGAAACCCGGGGCGGTGATTCGCCGCGAATACAAGGGCCAGGCGATCGTGGTGCGGGTGTTGCCTCGGGGGTTTGAGTACGACGGCGAGGTGTACCGGTCGCTCACGGCGATCGCGCAGAAGATCACCGGGGCGCACTGGAACGGGGTGAGCTTCTTCGGCCTGCCGTCGGCACGCGGGAAGAAGAAGTCGGAGGCCTGCGCATGAAGAGACGACCCGAGCCCAAGTCACCCACGCAGATTCGCTGCGCGATCTACACCCGCAAGAGCACCGAAGAGGGATTGGAGCAGGAGTTCAACTCGCTCGACGCCCAGCGCGAGAGCGGCGAGGCGTACATCGCCAGCCAGAAGAACGAGGGATGGGTGTGCGTGCCGGATCGGTACGACGACGGCGGGTTCACCGGCGGGAACATGGACCGGCCGGCGCTCAAACGGCTCATGGCCGACATCGAGGCGGGGAAGATCGATTGCATCGTCGTCTACAAAGTGGACCGGCTGAGCCGGTCGCTCATCGACTTCGCCCGAATGATGGAGATTTTCGAGAGAAAGAAGATCTCGTTCGTCTCGGTCACCCAGCAGTTCAACACCACGCAGTCGATGGGTCGGCTCACGCTGAACATCCTGCTCTCGTTCGCGCAGTTCGAGCGGGAGATCATCTCCGAGCGGACGCGAGACAAGATCGCAGCCGCGCGGCGCAAGGGCAAGTGGTCGGGTGGGCGATCCGTGATCGGGTACGACGTGGACCCGGTGACGAAGAAGCTGGTGGTGAACCGGGACGAGGCGGAGCTCGTGCGAGAGATCTTTGGGCTGTACCGCGCGAAGCGGTCGCTCCTCGATATCGCCCGGGAATTGAACAGCCGCGGCCTGCGGACCAAGGCCGTCCGCACCCCCAAAGGTGCGGCGTACGGCGGGCGTGAGTGGGACAAGCCCGCCGTGCTGAAGGTCCTGACGAACATCCTCTACCGGGGGCGAGTGCGGTACAAGGCCGAGACGTTCGCTGGGGAGCACGAGGCAATCGTGGACGAGGCGCTGTGGGCCAAGGTCAACGAGATGCTGCGGAGCAACGGGCGCGACGGCGGGATGGTGGCCAGGAACAAGTTCGGCGCGCTGCTCAAGGGACTGATTCACTGCGGCCCGTGCGGCCTCTCGATGGGCCACACGATGACCACCAAGGCAGGATCGCGCGCGTACCGCTACTACGTCTGCTACAAGGCACAGAAGCAGGGATGGGACTCGTGTCCATGCCGGTCGCTGCCTGCCGAGCAGATTGAGAAGTTCGTGGTCGAGCAGATCCGGAGCATCGGGAAGGATCCGGCGCTCCTCTCGCTGACGCTGGCGAAGTGCCGTGAGCAGATGACCGACCATCGCACAGCTGCGGAGCACGAACTGAGCGCAATCGAGCGTGAGATGGCCCGGCTCCAGGCAGACCTCGCCCGCGTGGCCCGCGACGCGGCTTTCGACGCCCACGCGGCGGCACGGCTGGCCGACCTGCACGAGAAGGTGCGGGCGTGCGAGGAGCGGGCCGCGACGTTGAACCAGAAGATCGCGGAGGCGAGCGCGGGGGAGATCACGAAGGCCGATGTGGACGCCGCGCTCGGTGAGTTTGACGGCGTCTGGTCCCGCCTCACGCCCAAGGAACAGGCCCGGCTGATGCGGATGCTCGTCCAGCGCGTGGATTACGACGCCACGAAGGGGTCGGTCTCGATCACGTTCCACCCGCTGGGTCTGCGGTCAATCGGCCAGCGCGGGCACGAGGAGGAAGCGGCATGAGCGACGGCATCAAGCTGGACTTCAAGGTTCACTTCACGACGGGCCAGTGCGGTTCGCGGGTGATGCACGCGGGCGAGCGTGCCACGCCGCTAGCGACGCCCCCGGGCCACGTGCCGCGCATCTCGCGCTTGATGGCGCTGGCGATACGGTTCGAAGACCTGGTGCGCAGCGGTGAGATGGCCGACTTCGCTGAGATCGCCGAGCTGGGGCAGGTGACCCGCGCTCGAGTGAGCCAGATTGCCAACCTGCTGAATCTCGCGCCGGACATCCAGGAGCAGATTCTGTTCCTTCCGCCCATCACAAGGGGTCGGGATGTGGTTTCAGAGCGCGAGATTCGGGCGATCGCCGGGGAGCTGGATTGGAGCCGGCAGCGGACATTGTGGCAGCGGGCAGTAGACGCCTGATCAGCGGGCATGAACCCCGTAAACTTGGCCATCGGAACTGCAGTTCCGACCTGGAGCAGCCGCGTCAGATGAGCAAGTGGGTAGTCTTCATCACGGTCGTGCACGAGGAAATCACCCTCACGGCAGACCTGCGCCCGGATGGCGAGCGAGCGGTAGCAACCTACCCATTGCTGGTCGCGCCCGCGAAGGAGACAGCGGAGATCGTGGTTGCCCGACTGAACCACCTGCATGGCGTCCCCGAGGATTCTGGTTCCGATGACTGGCAAGAGTTCTGGTTCAAGGCCGACAGCGATCTGAACCCCCAAGAGGTTGCCATGTCGCTGGACCTGAGTGATCCGGCGTACCCAAAGAACGGGCGATATCCCAAGTGGCTTGCGGAGATGGTGAGCGCCGCGAAGACCGCGCTCCGAGAGACTTCACGGCGGCACGCTGCCCCCGCCCCATCGGAGGGAGCCGTGTACCTGTTCGCCAGCCCGAGTGCGGAGTTGACCGCGGCAACGGTGTTTCATCGCGCGAAGAGCAGGCGAAGCGCCGAAGCACTGTCCCGATTGTTCACCAAGGAGTATCCGTCGAATGGCGCAGCTGGATTTCATCTGCAGGCCGCCAGCGCCCTAGCGGCGGAGGAGCGACTCCTGCTGGACGAGGCCATCGATGAACTGGCTGTCTACGACGATCCTGATCCCGGGGTGTACGACCCTCCGGCGTCCAAGGAGTTGTTGGCGCGGGCAGAATACTCTCGGCGCGCCGACCGCTGGGAAGCGAGGCTCAGCGACGGCATGTCCGGCACCGCTCGCGGGGGGTCCATCAAGGATCGGATCGATGGCCTCCTGCGGGCGGTTGAGCGTCACCGCTTGATGTTCCTGTACTGGGCGGCGGCGTGCCGCCGGAACCCACTCGCCATTCGCAGTCGAACGGGCATCAACGAACGGGTGCTTCGGGACGACGTGCGCGGCTGGAAGGAAATGGTCGAGGCAATCGACTCCGATGGCGAGTTTCTGTGGACTCATCGTGATGTGCTGGATCGTTACGCACAAGAAGCCATCGGTAGGTTTGGTCCCGGAGAGGGGATGCGACCGGGCGAACCCGACGCGAGCGGGCGCAGCGTGCCGGTCGAGGGAGGCACCCATCCCTACTGGTCGCTCGATGAGGAGAGCACGCGGTACCTCGAAGAGACGAGTGACGAGATCCAGGACGCGTGTCTCTCGCTGGCTGAGGTCGGACAGAACGAGGCGATTTTCTCCCTGGTGAAGGATGCGAGTGCAGCAGCTCGTGCAGAGCATCATGACCGCTGGTACGCCAACGTCATCGTGAAGTGGTCGTATCTCTCAACGCTCGATTCGCTCATCTCGCGGATCAAAGCACTCCGCGTCGAGCTAGCTATGCCTCCACGCACCGCACCGAACGGGCGGACCCAACCGGAGACCGGGACGCCGAACTCTCAGAGTGTGGCCGATTTGGTCGTGCTGTTCATGATCACTCGCGACTTGGTTCGGATCGGCCGCGAGTACCCGGACGCGATGCCAGTAGCCGATCACAAGGCATGGGTTGACGAGACCACGGTTCAGGCGGAGATCATCCTGAAGCAGCCGGGCTTTGAAGCCATCAAGACTCTCATGAAGTCGCCCACGCTTCTGGAGATGGATGTTCCCGAGCGCTTTGGCATCCTGATGTCCACGACCTTGATGGCTCACCCGGCGATGGCTGCACCCGCGGATACGCCTGCCGAGATCCAGCAGGCGGTTGAAAAGACAATGAGCACCTGTCAGGCGACGGCATCGAGATCCGTCCAGACGCATCTGTCACGGCTGGCCAATCTGATGGTGGTCTCGTGTCGCTGCCCGACGGGCGACGCCGTGAAGGACTTCGCCGAGCCAGCGCGGTTCTTTCAGATGCTCCATCGGTACTGGATGCTCGCCAGCTCGATTGTGCAAACGCAGTCCTCGGCTCACGTCGGGTTCAATCCACACCCGCTGCTGCATCTCATCGAGAACATCCGCGATCGGCTCAACACGTGCTTCTCGCACCTGCCGCATCTCGACGGGGCCGCCGACGCGAAGCACTCGTGCGACCAACTCTTCGGATTGCTGACCGAGGGCGACATCGATGATCTGTCGGCGGTGCCAGAATGGACCAATGGTGAACTTCAGAAGGTGGAGCGGTTCATCGCTCGGGCAAGGTTGAAGATCGGTCCGCGCGAGTTCGCCCTGACGGCTGCGGAGGAGTTCTTCATCAAGCAAGCAGAGCACCTGATCGCAGAATATGACAAGCGATGCCGAGCCGCGTGGAAGCAAGTACTGGCGAGAGCCGATGCACAGGCTGCGGCTCGCAAGCCTGCCGAGGTAGCGCCCGCGACGCCGGTTTCTGCGGCCGTATCGCAACCAACCACCCCCCCGGAGCAGCGGGCCGAGAGGATTGGACCGCTGCTGTCGTCGCTGGTTGCGGCGGACAATGGGGTCATGTCGTTGGGCGCGAGGCTGAGTTCGCTGGCCGTCCGAGGCAAAGCTGCAAACACGCACGCCCTCACCGTCACAATTCAGGAGCAGTTGCACAAGTGGATCGATCCGATCACGCAGCACTTGAAGGATGCGGAAACGGCTAGCAATGGTGTCGGGCCGCATCTCGTCGGACTAATTGCTGAACCTCTCGCTTGGGAGGTCGACACGCGGCTCGCGATCCGCACCCTCATCGATCAACTCGTCGGACTCATCTACTCGAATGGCGGTGAGACTGAAGAGTCATTCGTCGTGGGCGCAGCGAGCAGCTTGTGCGACAGAGGACAGCGACTCCAGGCTGCATTCGAGGCGCTCAATGCGCAGGCAGTGTCCCAACAGCCTCATGCGACTTCCAAAGGGGCACAAGGCGCTCCGAAAGTCCCGCCACCTCCAATGGTCGTGCTCGGACGACCAGGCGATCCCTGCACCGTGAAGGGCAAGCAGAAGAAGGCCTTGACCGATGGCCAGCACGCCGTCGTGGCCGCTTTGCTCGGCGCGGGCGACGAGGGGCTCTCGAAGGATGCCATTGAAGGCGTGCGACCAAGCGCTCGACGCATGCTGGAAGATCTCCGCAAGGACCCCGATTGGGCCGCGGTCATCATCATGCCCGGACAAACCAACGGGCGCTACCGCGTTCGCACGTAGTTGACCGATCGCGGGTCGTATCCACCTTTGACCACCTCGACGTGCACGAACATGCACCAGGTACGCGCGGAAACTCTGGCCTTCATCGTGATTGTGCGATGACGAACCAGAAAGGCCGCCGCCGTGATTCCACGCCCACGACCACCTGACCCATCGTTCGTCCCCGCCCCGCACAGGGAGCGCCGACAGTAGCGACCACGTCTCAGCACACCGACTGCTGCCGCGCCGACGCCGAGCCTGATCGGGCGACCGCGAGCGCGGCACTCATCTCGTAACCGCCCATCAACCCGAGACCGCACCCAACGCGGCCCATCGCCTCGGCGCTGTGGCTGCGCACCGAAAGACCCATCCAATGAAGATCGACCCCCAGTATCTCACCTTCTCCAACGTCGTCATCCGCAACGAAGTCAAGAAGTTCCGCCAGCGCGGCATCATCCGCCGTGCAGATGCGGAGGACATCGCCAGCGAGGTCATGGCCCGCCTGCTCGAGGAGTGGGACCGCTTCGACCCCGCGCGTGGAACTCGCGAAGCGTACATCAACCAGGTCGTGAGCACCCGCCTGCTCTCGCTCCTTCGTGACCGGAACGCACAGAAGCGCAGCGCGAAGGTCGAGGCGATCGACCCAAGCGACGAGCGTCTGGTCGACCGCTCCTGGTCTGGCGAGGAATGGCCTCTCAACGTTGATCGTCGGATGGATCTGAACATCGCGTTCGGCAAGCTCACTCCGAAGCAGCGAGCGGTGTGCGATCAGCTCCTGCGCGACGTGGTGTCCCCCGCCGCCAAGGAGATGGGCGTGCCGCGGAGCACGCTCCGCTACGCCGTCACCAAGATCCGTCAGATCTTCCGCGACGCCGGGCTGGAGCAATACCTCTGATGCATTCGCCACTTTCTCACCGCTTCGCGTAGATGGCCCAAGGAGAACAGCCATGAACACCGGCAGCGCCCGCACGGGCCGGACTGTGTACCGGCTCACGTTTGAAATCCCCGTCGATATGGAGGCGGTCGAGGAGACGCTCCTGCTGGCGATCCTCGCCGTGGGTTGCCTCTACGGCGACGCCGCCGTCCGTCTCGATGCTGGCTACGCGATCGACACCGACGCTCGCGTGGTCGTGATCGACGGCAGCACCGACATTGGTTGCGCGGTGGCCCGCATCTTCATCGGGTTTTGCACCCGTGAGTTCGGTGGCGACACCTTCAGCATGGTTCGTGCTGACGGACCGGTGCCGAAACGCCCCTCAACGGCCAAGCAGGCGTGTGGGGCTGGTACGTGACGGTCCCCCTCGTCCGCCTTGGCCAGGGTGCGTTCACCCGCGAAATCTGGCCCCACGACCTCGATCCCTCATTCCCCAAGCACGGAGATCCCATGCCCGCAACCTCGACCGCCAGCCCCCACACCCTCCTGAACCAGATCAGCAAGGGCCGCAAGGCCCGCCCCCGCCGCGTGATGCTGTACGG
>ERZ1066133.826-NODE-826-length-11148-cov-7.851798_pt1 | contig 11148 bp, 7 predicted proteins | sample MGYA00382780_ERZ1066133 | MGnify/ENA primary metagenome ERZ1066133 (study PRJEB33369, sample SAMEA5778363) | biofilm metagenome | biome: Industrial cooling water; feature: Water cooling tower basin; material: Biofilm | place: United Arab Emirates | collected...
GCGGCGCGAAGATGGTGAACTTCGGGATTGTCTACGGCATCACGGCGTACGGGTTGGCGCGGCGGCTGAACATCGAGAACGACGCGGCGGCAGAGATCATCGCGGGATACAAGAAACGCTTCGCCGGGATCACGACGTTCCTCGAAGAGTGCGTGGCCCAGGCGAAGCGGTTCGGGTACGTCGAGACGATCATGAAGAGGCGGCGACCGATCCCCGAGATCGAGAGCACCAACCCGCAGCGGCGTGCGTTCGCGGAGCGGACGGCGATCAACAGTGTCGTGCAGGGCAGCGCGGCGGATCTGATCAAGCAGGCGATGGTGGACATTCAGGCGGAGATGGACGCGGCCCGGGCCCCCGAGGGCCTGAAGATGCTGCTGCAGATCCATGACGAACTGGTGTTCGAGTGCCCGGATGCGCAGGTGGAGAAGGCCAAGGCTCTGGTCGTCGCGAAGATGGAGGGGGCGATGACGCTGAGCGTGCCGCTGCGGGTGGACGCGAACGCGGGGGCGAATTGGTTTGAGGGGAAGTAAGCACCAAGCCCGTGCCCGCAACGCCCCTCCCCGGTCTCGCTGCGCCCAACCACCCCTCCCTGCTTCGCGGGGCGGGGAGGCGCGTCGGCTTCGTGATGCACGGGGCTCGTAGAATGCGGCGTGTCCGCCACCGCTTCTGAAACCTGGACGACCCGCAAGCTGCTCGCGTGGATGAGCGAGGCGTTCACACGCAACAAGCTCGACTCGCCGCGGCTCATGTCTGAGATGCTGATGAGCCATGTGCTCGGCTGCCAGCGGCTGCGGCTGTACATGGAGCCGGATCGACCGGCGACCGAGCTCGAGAAGAAGGCGCTGCGGGATCTGGTAGCCCGGGCGATCAAGCACGAGCCGGTGCAGTACCTTGTGGGCGAGTGTGTCTTCTTCGGGCTGACATTCACGGTGGACAAGCGGGTGCTCATCCCGCGGCCGGCGACGCAGACCATCGTCGAGTACGTCCTGCAGCACGCCCGCACAGCCCCGGGCTTCGGCGGCACCGCGGGCGAGGGTGTGTTCTTCGCCGATGTGTGCACCGGCTCGTCGTGCATCGCCACGTCGCTGCTCTACACCATGAAGCAGGCGCGGGCGGTGGCGACGGACATCTCGCCCGACGCCCTCGCGGTGGCGCGGCTGAACGCGATCCGGCACGGCGTGATCGACCGGCTGGAGTTCCTGCAAGGCGACATGCTCACGCCGCTGCTGGAGCACTCGACGACACGGGCGAACGAGTCGCTGCACTATCTCGTGAGCAATCCGCCGTACATCCCGGATCATGAGTGGGACGCTGTGGAGCCCAACGTGAAGAACCATGAGCCGCACATCGCTCTGCGGGGCGGGGCGGACGGCATGGCGTACGTCGCGCCGCTGATTGAGAAGGGGCCGGCGCTGCTGCGGCCGGGCGGGTTGCTGCTCATTGAATTGGCGTCGTGCAATATGAAGCGCGCCAAGCAGATTGTGGAGGAGCATCCGATGCTGGAGGGTGTGCGTGTGCTGGCTGATGTGGACAATCTGCCGCGGGTTCTGGTGGCGATGAAGCGTGGCGGCGGAACCGTGGTGGCGGCGAGCGGTCCAACATCGGCATGAGTGCACCCGTGATCGCGATCGCGACGTGTGAGAACAACGAGCTGGCCGCGGCGGCGGACGAGCCGCTGTTGGAGGCCTTTCGCGGACTTGGCTTGGCGGCGGCACGCGTGGCGTGGGATGACGAGGGCGCGGACTGGGCGGCGTTCGATGGCGTGCTGGTCCGTTCGACGTGGGATTGGCATCTGGAGCCGGAGCGGTACAAAGCGTGGCTACGGACATTGGAGTCGCGGACGCGGGTGTGGAATCCGCCGCAGGCGATCGCGTGGTCGCTGGACAAGCGGTGCCTGATCGAGCTGTCGCACGCGGGGGTGCGAACGGTGCCGAGCGTGGCCATCGCGGGCGTGTCAGAGCTCGGGGCGTTTCAGAGTCCGTGGCGGGATTGGGTGATCAAGCCGGCGTTGGGTGCGACCGCGTATCGGACGAGCCGGATCCGGAGCCGCGAGGAACGGGAAGCGTGGCGGCAGGAGCACGCGGGCTTTGCGGGCGCGTTGATCGCGCAGCCGTTTCAGCCGACGGTGCTGGAGCGCGGCGAGGTGTCGCTGGTGTACATCGGCGGGACATTCTCACACGCGGTGCGGAAGGTGGCTCGGGTTGGCGACTTTCGTGTGCAGGCCGAGTTTGGGGGAACCGCTGAGTCGCACCGGGCGACGGATGCGGAACTGGAACTCGCGGAGCGTTGCGTGCGGCACGTTGCTCAGCCGCTGGCGTTTGCACGGATCGATCTGTTGCACGATGCGGCAGGGGTTCCCATGGTTATCGAGTGCGAGTTGGCGGAGCCGGAGCTGTTCTTCGGGCTCTGTCCGGACTCCGCCGCCCGGCTCGCGCGATTCTGTGCGGAACTCACCGCCGAATAAGGATCGCTTTCACCGATGTCTCTGTGGCACCGCCACGGTTTCGACGATACATTTGCATTGCTGACGGAGACATCATGAATTCTCACGCGAACAAAGTGCAGATGCAGCACCGCCTCTTCGCCGAGTTGTCGACCATGTTCGGCAAGGAGGTGCCGCTGTACGACAAGGCGCTCGTGGTGAACCGAGAGTGCAACAAGACGGTGTGTGCGCTGCTCGCTCAGATGTACAACGGGTTTGCCATCAGCGACGAGCAGCTCGACAAGACCAGCGGCGAACGGCACGGGGCGATCCGCATCGGACGGCCGGACGAGTACCGCTGGATCGCGCGGTTCTTTGCCCAGTTCGCGATGGAGCCGCACAACTTTTATGACATGGCCAATGTCGGCGCCAAGAGTCAGCCGATCATCGCGACCGCGTTCCGCTCGGCCCACAACCCCGAGCACCGCGTCTTCTCGTCGCTCCTGCTCACCGATTACTTCGACGAGAAGACCAAGGCCCGCATCGAGGCCGTGCTCGCCCAGCGCACGGTCTTCTCCGACAAGGCCAAGCAGCTCATCGAGAAGGGCGAGAAGCAGGGCGGCCTGTACTGGAACGACGCGAACGATCTGATCCGCGAGGGCACCGAACGCATCTTCAAATGGACCGGCAAGGCTCGCGATCACGCGCTGTACAAGGAACTCTGCGACGCGGGCTTCAAGATCGCCGCGGACATCGCCTGCTTCCAAGCCCACCACCTCAACCACCTCACGCCCAATACGTTCTGGATGGACCTCTACACCGCCGCGATGAAGCTCTGCCTGGGCGAGATGCCGGAGGTCGAATTCCGCCGCCGTGCGGAGAAGGCCCTCACGCGGCTCACCACCTTCGCCGACCGCGACTACATGAAGCTGCACTTCAAGCACCTGACCCGCGAGCAGGTCGAGGCGTACCCGAGCGTCAAACCCGCGGCCGACGCGCCGGCGGAGCTCGCCGACGCCCTCACCAGGCGGCTCCTGCAGAACGATCTGCAGCTCAAGACGTACAAGCACGCGGGCTTCAAGGACTTCACCGAAGGCCCGAGCTGGGACACGCCTGTCCTCCTCCGTCAGGACGCGTACAAGGCTCTGACCGAGCCTGTGTCGTTCAGCAACCCCGATGGCACCACCACCGAGACCGTGCACACCGCCCGCTTCGGCGAGATCGAGCAGCGGTTCTATGCGACAACCAAGAAGGGCCGCGACCTGTACGACGCGTGCCTGACCGCGGGCGACGCCCAGCGCGACAAGAACCCGGGGCTCGCCAAGACGAACTTCGATCAGTACGAGTCAGAATACATGGCGGCGTACAAGCCTTTCCCCAAAACCCTGCGTGAGCTCGTGCATCAAGGGCTGATCTACGGCCGCTACGTCGCAACGGCGAAGGGCCTTGGGGCCAAGGGGTCGATCGCCACGACGGATCTCGGGCAACTGGTCGCCCAGGGATTCGTGCAGGTGGAAGGCCTTCGGTACGAGGACTTCCTTCCGGTATCCGCGGCGGGCATCTTCGCGTCGAATCTGAGTCAGTACGGCACGAAGACGACGGCCGCGGAGAAGCCCAAGTACACGAAGAAGCGGCTCGAGGAGATCATGGGCCGCACGATCATCGAAACGGACGAGGCGTACGCGGGGATGGAGGCGGCGTCGAAGCTCGAGACGTATGAGGCGCTGGGATTGGCTGCGAAGCTGCCCGCTGGCGAGAAAGCCACGCTCGAGCAATTGGCACGCGCCGTTCCCGCGAAAGTCGGATGAGGATGGAGTCGCGTCGTCTGAGTACCACTGCAGGGTGCCGCGGCAGTACTCGGGGCATGCTTGCGTGCCATTACGTTCACACTCACACGGCCGAGCGAAGCGCTCGGCCGTGGCACCCGACGGCGGCACGACTCACTTGCCCTTGAGTGCCTGCTTGACCGTGTCCACGAGCTGCTCGATCTGGAAAGGCTTGAACAGCACGCACTGAAGCCCTTCCTGGCTGGCGCGGACGATCGAGTGGTGCGGGTCGTAGCCGAAGCCGGTCATGAGGATGACGGGGATGTCGGGGCGGTACTTCTTGGCGGCGGCGAAGACCTCGTAGCCGTTGTGGTCGGGCATCCGGATATCGGAGACCACGAGATCGAAGGGGACTTCCTGCTCAATGGCGGCGGTCTCGAGCGCGGCGATGGCCTCGGAGCCGCCGTTGCAGACGGTGACCTTCGCGCCGCGGTTGCGGAGCACGCTGCCGATGATCTGGCGGATCTTGGGCTGATCGTCGGCGATGAGCACGCGCCGACCGGCGAGCACCGGATCGGTGGTGCGGTTCTCCATCGCCTTCTCGACGCCCAGCAGCGTCTGAGGGCCGCTGGCGACTTCGCGGACGCGGGAGCGGATGGCTTCCACATCGCGGAGGATGCGGGCGACGTGGGCGCTGGTGGCGGCGTCGCCGGAGACGATGTTCTGCAGGGCCTCGACCTGGTTCACGATGTCCGACAGCGGCTCGGCCAGTTCGCCCTCGACGCGGCCGGAGACGTTCATGTTCGTCACCGTGCGCTCGACGACCAGGTTTTCCTGCATGTGGATCGCCATCGCGATGTAGCGGGCGAAGATCTCGGCGAGCTGGCGGTCGTCGTCGTCGAAGGCGTGCTCACGCTCGCTCTCGACGTTGAGGATGCCGGTGACGCGGTCGTGCAGGCGGAGGGGGACGGTGAGGCTCGACTTTGCACCGCTCAGGCCGGGGAGGAAGAGGTCGTCCTTGCTGGTGTCGTCGCAGATGTAGCTCTTGCCGGTCGCGGCGACCCAGCCGCTGATGCCGTTGCCCTCGGGCTTGGCGAAAAGATCGAACGCCTCGTACTCGCTGGGCAAACCAACTTTGGTGACGAGTTCGAGGCGGCCGGTCTTGGCGTCAAGCAGGCGGATGGCGAAGTGATCGAATCGCAGCAGGTCGCGCGAGAATCGAATGACTTTGTCTTCGAGCACTTTCAGCCGCTCGGCCGCATTGAGTTTTCGTACCGCGTCGGCGTCCATCGCGAACAGCTCGGCACCCGCGCGATCGATCGCGTCCATTCGTAGTCGGACACGGTTGGCCGAGGTGACGTCGCGTAGAACACTCGAGACCAGCGTCTCCGGGGCCTTGCCCTCGAACGCGGCGGCCACGACGGACACGTACATCTCGAAGTAGCGGCTCCCGTCGGCGCTGGCGAGTTCAAGCCGCTGGGAGCTTCCACGCCCGCCGGTCTTCTCGGGCAAGCCGAGCCGCCGGTACTCGATGATCTCCTGGGCGGTTTCCTGTGCCGCGGCATTGGCCAGCCCGCGGGTGCCCTCGTCGAGAGCGTTGAACAGTTCGTTGCTCCAGAGCACCTCGCCGGAGAGGCGGCTCAGGCAGACCCCTTCGCCGATCGCGTTCAGCAACGCCGTCGCCCACGGACCGCCCGCATCCGGCGACTGGCCGGAGACCGGAAGAGGCACGGGCTGGGCGGCTGGTCCGGTCAAGCCAGCGCCTCCGTTCGCGGCGGCAGAACGATCGCCGGTCGACGGGGTTGGAGGCGTAGCGTCGGCTGGGCTTGAAGCGTGACGGACGGACACATCGAAAGACGACTCCAGTCGCGACTGCAATCGCTGCGGATCGGCGCCGTCGCCGGGATAGACCACGATCTTGGGCCGTTCATCGGGCATCCGAGCCGGGGTCCGGTGGGGCGACGTACTGCCTGCGGTTCGCAGGACTACTCCTACACGTTTCGACCAAGTGTAGCGGAAGCATCCAATCCGGTGGGCCGGATTCGCCTTTCGATCGGTTTTCATCCGATGAGCGGGTGCTCCGGCTCCCCCATACCCTCGCGTCGGAGGTTCCCGGTGCCCGCCAACTGAGACCCCCGCGTCCGAAAACAGACTTGCAGCGACCGGCTCCATACCCAAACGACCCATGCTCGACGTTCGCGATGTCCACAAATGGTACGGCTCGGTCCACGCGGTTCGCGGCGTGTCGTTCGCCGCACGACGCGGCGAGGTCGTTGGTCTTCTGGGGCCCAACGGGGCGGGCAAATCCACCACCATCCGCATGATCACCGGAGTCTTCCCGCCGACACGGGGAGCAATCGCGGTGGACGGGTATTCAACGGTGGACGCCCCCGAAGCCGCCCGACGGGCGATCGGATACCTGCCGGAGTCGGCCCCGCTCTATCCCGAGATGAGCGTGGACGGCTATCTGGCGTTCCGTGCCGCGCTGTTCGAGATTCCTTCCGGCGATCGGCAGCGGCTCATCGAGCGGGCGATCGATCGGGTTGCCATCGGTCCGATGCGGACGCGGAGAATCGCAACACTGTCGAAGGGATACCGCCAGCGTGTCGGGCTCGCCGCGGCGATGCTGCACGAGCCCGGCCTGCTGATCCTCGACGAACCGGCCAACGGACTGGACCCGGCGCAGATCCGTCAGATGCGGGAGACGATCCGGTCGCTGGCGCAGAACGCGTGTGTCCTGCTGAGTTCGCACATTCTCGCGGAGGTCGAACTGACCTGCGACCGGGTCGTGATCATCGCCAACGGCGTCATTCTCGCCGACGGCACGCCCGCGGCACTGCGCGAGCAGCACGCCTCGGGGCGGGCACGGATCGTGGTCGAGGTGGCGAAGGCTGACGCGTCACAAGCCGAGGCTGCCCTGCGATCACTCCACGAGACAACGGTGCAGGTCGCGGCTGGCGACGCCGAGTGGGTGACGCTCCTCGTGGAGGGCACAGACGCCGTCGCGACGCGGACCGCGATCGGGCAGACGCTTGTGCGCGTCGGGATCCCGTGCCGCACGCTACACGCCGAAGCACCGTCGCTCGAGCAGGTGTTCACGAAGTTGCTTGAGCAATCCCGGACGGAGGCGGCGGCATGAACGTCACGCTCGCGATTGCACGGCGCGAGTGGGCATCGCTCTTCCGGCTACCGGTCGGCTGGGTGACTGTCGCGCTCTTTCTGATGCTCTGTGGCAGCGTGTTTGCGCTCGCGGTGCTGAACCCCGGCATGGCGGCGAGCCAGCGGGCGTTCTTCGGCGCCGCGGGATGGCTGCTCCTCCCCGTCGTGCCCGCGATCAGCATGCGATTGTTCAGCGAGGAACTCCGCAGCGGAACGATCGAGCCACTCATCACAAGCCCGGTGCGTGAAGGTTCGATCGTGCTCGGGAAGTACCTCGGTGCCGCGGCGATGCTCGCGTGCATGCTGGCGCCGACGCTGCTGTACTCGCTGGTGCTCTGGCGGGTGAGTGCGCGTCCGCCGGAGCTCGGGCCGCTGATGGCCGGTTACTTGAGCCTCCTGCTGCCGGGCCTCTTCTATCTGTCGCTGGGAACCAAGTGCTCGGCCTTCACGGCGAATCAGACGCTGGCATTTCTTGCCACGCTTTTCATTCTGCTGCTGCTGCTGCTCGGGTCGGCGCTGCTGCCGAACCTCGCACCCCTCACGTGGCGACCGACCTTGGCGTATCTCAGCTTCGACGCTCGCATCCAGGATTTTGCGAAGGGCGTGATCGATCCGCGGCACGCGGTGTACTTCGTCGGCGCGTCGATTCCTCCACTCCTTCTGGCGGGCGTCGCGCTCCGGGCGCGGAGGCTGGCGTAATGCGACGCGTGCGCTTCTGGCTCTGGACGATCATCGGCCTTGCCGCGGCCTGCGCGGCGATCGGGTTCGCCAACATCCTCGCCGAGCGGTATCTGCCCAGGTTCGACGTGACCGCGACGGGGGAACACCGGCTCAGCCCGCGCGCGACGACGGTCCTGAGCAAGCTCGATGCTCCCGCACGATTGATCATCGCAACCGACCTCCGCCGCGTGAGCCCAGAGGCGATGCGAGACACCACCGACGTTCTGGAGCGCTTCTCCAAGAGCGGCAAGATGGAGGTCTCGCTGCTCGACAGCGCTTCGGCCGAAGGGGTGCGGTCGTTCCAGTCGCTGCTGCACGAACTCACAGAGGCGGACAGACCCACGCTCGATGCCCAGGCCGCGACGGTGCGTGCAACGGCGATCAACGCCGTGGATCTGGCCAAGGCGGCTCAGGGCGAACTCTCCACGCTCCTGCTCGCGCTCCGCGACGCGATCGCGGCCAGCGGCACGCCCGGCGAATCGGCACGACAGACGCTCGAGCAACGAGCGGCGGCGGCACGGCTGGCTGGACGCGACTTGCAGGCGTCGCTCGCCAAGATCGAAGAAACGATGGTGCTCACGATCGGCGATGTGCGGGTAACCGCAGCGGATCAGGGCGCGGACGTCCTCAAAAAGCAGCTTCGCGCGGCCAGTGAGCAGATGGGAGTGACCGGCGCGGAGTTGCGACGTTTGGCCAAGCAGCCCCTGGGCGACGCGATCGCAGGCCGCGCCGCAAGCCTCGCCGAGCGTTTCAGCGCGGAACGCGACCGGTTGAGCGTGGCGGCGGACACGCTGTCGCGGGTTCGGCCGCCGGCGTCGCTGCGACTGGCCCGCGTGCTCTCGCAGAACGCGGGGGCGATCTTGCTGCCGCCGCCGGACACCAAGGCTGATCCGGTGGCGCTTCCGCTCGAGGAGCTGTTCCCCGAACAGGACCGCGTGATCCGCTCCGGAGCGAAGGCGGACAATCGACGCAGGGTTGAAGAGCAGGTCACGGCCGCCCTCGCGGCGATGCTGCAGCCGTTGCGCCCGATCGCCGTCTTCACGCACGCCGAGGAGCAATTGTACATCGCCGACGCCCCTTTCCTGGAGAAGCTGCGCGATCACCTCGCGATGCGGGGCATCGACGCGGTCGAGTGGTCGGTCCTGCTGGAGCCCGAGCCGACGCAGCTCTCACGCCTGGACCCCTCGGGACAGCGCCCGGTTGTGTACGTCGTTCTTCCGCCCGATACGACGACCACCGCGCGGGCGAGCGAAGGACGCGGCGGAATCGAACGATCTCAGCGTCTCGGCGCAGCGCTCGAGAAGCTCATCGCCGCGGGAAAGTGCCTGCTGTTGTCCGTGAATCCATCGATCCAGCGGACCTACGGCGACGCCGATCCGATCGCCGCGGCACTCAAGCCCCTTGGCATCGAGCCCGCGAGTGGCAAGCCGATCATGACAGAGGTCGCGGGAGCGAACGGGCGCGGTGTTGAAACAGACCGTGCCGTCCTCGCGGGTGAGAACGGCGCAAACCCGATCCACGGCGCCATCCGCGGCCTGCCGACCTATCTGCCGTGGCCGATCGGCCTGACGATGCCCCCGGCGACCGGGGCTGGGAGCATCGACGCGACCGCGCTGATCACGCTGCCGGCGGCGGAGAATGCGTGGGGTGAGAGCCGCTGGCTGCTGCTCTGGCAGACACCGCGGCAGCAGCGGGCACGGCTGGGGGAAATGCCGAAGTTCGATGCCGGCCAGGATGAACGCGGACCGTGGACCCTTGCAGCTGCCGTGGAGCGTTCGACCGCGGGATCGAGGCAACGCGTCGTCATCGTCGGCTCGAGCGGTTGGTTCTTCGACACGATCACGCAGGCAGCGGCGTCGGTGGACGGACGGGTCGTCGCCCAGTTCCCCGGCAACATGGAGCTGCTTGACGCGTCGGTGCTCTGGCTGACCGGCGGCGACGATCTCATCGCGCAGAGCCCCCAGGCAGACGCACTGCCGATGATCGGCGCGATTGATCCGCAGCGGCTGCTGGTGCTGCGATTGCTCCTGATCCTGGGCGTGCCACTGATGGTGCTGGCGCTGGGCGTGGTGCACCGCGTGGTCTTTGGATAGACCCGAGGCGACCGCGGCGTGATTGCACTGCCGACCTCCGAGCAGGTTGGCAGTGGCACCCGGATCGCGATCCGATCAACCCAGCGCCATGGTCATCAGGAATTCGGCGTTGGTCTTCACCTTCTTCAGGCGGCCCTTGAGCAGTTCCATTGCCTCGACGACGTTCATGTCGCTCAGCACCTTGCGCAGCCGGTGAACCAGCTCGAGTTCCTTGCCGTCGAGGAGCAGCTCCTCGCGACGCGTGCCCGACGCGGCGACGTCGATCGCCGGCCAGATGCGCTTCTCGACCAGCTTGCGGTCCAGATGGAGTTCGCTGTTGCCGGTGCCCTTGAACTCCTCGAAGATCACCTCGTCCATCTTGGAGCCGGTGTCGACCAGCGCGGTGCCGATGATGGTGAGCGATCCGCCGCGTTCGATGTAGCGGGCGGCGCCGAAGAACTTCTTGGGCCGCTGCAGGGCGTTGGAGTCGAGACCGCCGGTCATGATCTTGCCCGAGTGCGGCATCTCGGCGTTGTACGCACGAGCCATGCGGGTGATCGAGTCCAGCAGGATCACAACATCCTCGCCGAACTCCACCATGCGCTTGGCCTTCTCGATGACCATCTCGCAGACCTGCACGTGGCGGTGGCTCTGCTCGTCGAAGGTCGAAGCGACGACCTCGACGTTCTTGGCCTGGCAGTGCCGCTTGAAGTCGGTCACTTCCTCGGGGCGCTCGTCCACCAGCAGCACGATGATCTTCACGTCCGGGTAGTTCTTGGTGATCGCCTTGGTCATCTTCTGCATCAGCACCGTCTTGCCGGTGCGGGGCGGCGCGACAATGAGGGCTCGCTGGCCCTTGCCGATGGGCGCAACCAGGTCCATCACGCGGCACTCGATCTCGTCGGGCGTGGTCTCGAGGACGTAGCGCTTCTCCGGGTGCAGGGGCGTCAGGTCTTCAAAGTTGACGATATCGGCGATCGCCTTCGGGTCCTTGCCGTTAACGGTCTCG
>ERZ1066133.832-NODE-832-length-11092-cov-5.735254_pt1 | contig 11092 bp, 4 predicted proteins | sample MGYA00382780_ERZ1066133 | MGnify/ENA primary metagenome ERZ1066133 (study PRJEB33369, sample SAMEA5778363) | biofilm metagenome | biome: Industrial cooling water; feature: Water cooling tower basin; material: Biofilm | place: United Arab Emirates | collected...
GTCCGGGCGGACGAGGCGACGTTGATGTCGTGTTGACGGTTAATGGCAAAATCGCCAACACCGTGCGGATCAACATCAAATAAAACAACGGCGCAATTCTTCCACATCAAAACATGGAAGAATTGCGTCGCTCAGATTCTGACAAACAAAACGCGGCAGGTCGGTCAATGGCCTGCCGCGTTTTGTTTTGATTATTGACGCCTTGCGGATAACGCCGGAACGGCATTCGCCGTGCTTTGTGTCCTGGTTATTTCGCTCTGATCGGAACTGAGCTTGATGAACCAGGTCAGCTCTGACCCGCGCCAGACGGCCAGATCGGCTTTGCCGTCGCCGTCGTAATCGCCCGCAACCGGAACGTCCGTGTGCGACGAAGCTCCCCACGCAACTTTGTAAGCCGCGTGATTGGAACTGGCGAAGATCAGCCACATACCAACTGATCCGCGCCAAACGGCCAGATCGGTTTTGCCGTCACCGTCATAATCGGCGGGAACGGGAACGTCGGTTCCAACACCGAAGCGGCGGAATATCGTAGAGCCATCCGAACTGGATTGGATGTACCAACCGCCGTTTGCTTGTCGAAAGACGGCTGCATCCGCTTTGCCGTCTCCGTCGTAATCAGCAGGCACAGGAATATCACCCAACGAGGCATCGCCTGATCCCCATTCGATGATTTGCGTCTGCTCGTCGGAACTGCGCCGGATGTGCCAGCGGCTTTCACTGCTGCGCCAAACGGCCAGATCGGTTTTGCCGTCGCCGTCGTAATCGGCAGCCACCGGCACGTCCTGTTCCGTTCCCCAGCTTTGAATGGTTATTTGCCCATCGCTGCTGCGGTGTATGTGCCACTGCCCGGTGGAGCGGCGGTACACTGCGGCATCGGTCTTTTCGTCGCCGTCGTAATCGCCGGGAACGAGCAAGTCATTCAAAGGATCGAAACCGCCTTCCAGCATCAACGACAACTCGGAATTGGTTCCGCTGCGAATGATCTGCCATTCGCCGTTTCCGCTGTTCCACAACGCCAGATCGGTTTTGCCGTCGCCGTCGAAATCGCCCGGAGCTTTGGTCGTGCTCAACGATTGTGGACAACCGAGGGCTTGACGAGTCTGGGCTGCCAGATCAATCAACATCTGCCCTTGCGCCGGACTCAGGGTTCCGCCCTGAATAATCGCCTGAACTTCATTGATGAATGTCGCAAGTTGATTACAGACAGGAATAGGAGTGACTTTCTCCAACTCGATGATCGCCTCTTCGAGAATGGTCGTCAGGTTGTAAACCTGTTCTTTGTCGAGAGGTGGGGACAAGGCCGCCACTTTGTCAATCAAGGCTTCCAGAGCTTGCAGTGGAGTCAAGACGATGACTGGGAAACTGCAACTGGCAGGGTTGCCCGCCGCATCCGTCACGCTGCAAGTTACCGTAGTCGTCCCGAGCGGGAAGCTCGATCCAGACGACGGATTGCACGTCACCGAATTGACGCCCGGGCAGTTGTCTATCGCCAATGGAGTTTGGTAACTGACCGTTGTTGTTCCGGTCGAAACCCCTGTGACATTGGTTGGACAAGCCACAGTCGGATTTTGCGTGTCGTTGACTGTGACTGTGAAAGTGCAGGATGCGGTGTTGTTTGAAGCGTCGGTCGCCGTGCAGGTGACGGTTGTCGTTCCTACAGGGAAGCTCGATCCGGTGTTCGGTACGCAGGCCACCGTCGCTCCTGGGCAGTTGTCCGATGCCGTAGGCACTGTGTAGCTCACCGTCGCCGAGCATTGTCCGCTCGCGGCGTTCGTGATGATTGGTGTCGGACAGGTCAGCGTCGGATTCTGCGTGTCGTTGACCGTTACCGTGAAGGTGCAGCTTGCAGTGTTGTTTGAAGCGTCCGTTGCCGTGCAGGTCACCGTCGTCGTGCCCACCGCAAATGTAGAACCCGACGCAGGCGTGCAGGTCGCCGTCGCTCCCGGACAGTTGTCAGTCGGTGTCGGCGTAGTGTAAGTCGCCACCGCCGAGCATTGTCCGCTGGTCGCCGGAATGCTGATGTTGTTCGGACAGGCGATGGTCGGGTTCTGGTTGTCGTTGACCGTCACCGTGAAGGTGCAGCTTGCAGTGTTGTTTGAAGCGTCGGTCGCCGTGCAGGTGACGGTCGTCACGCCGCGCGGGAAGCTAGAACCGCTGCTTGGTGAACACATCACCGTCGCTCCCGGACAATTGTCCGAAGCCGTCGGCACGGTGTAGGTCACATTCGCCGCGCAGGTATCCGGCGCGGTGTTGGTGACGATTGGCGTCGGACAGGTCAACGTCGGATTCTGGTTGTCGCTGACCGTCACAGTAAAGCTGCAACTCGGCCCGGCGGTCGTCGAGCAGGTCACAGTGGTGATGCCGACCGGGAAGCTGCTGCCTGAAGCAGGCGAACACGTCACCGTTCCGCACATTCCCGTCGTCGTCGGCGCAGGATAATTCACCGTCGCCGCGCAGCTTCCCATTGCCGCCACCGCCGTCTGGTTCATCGGGCAATTGATGGTGCAGGGAATGACGCTGACCGTGAACATGCAGGACGCAGTGTTGTTGGAAGCGTCCGTCGCCGTGCAGGTCACCGTCGTCGTGCCGACCGCAAAGACCAAACCGGAAGCCGGGACGCAGTTGAACGTCGGATTCGGGCAATTGTCCATGACGGTCGGGTCGGGGTAATTGACGGCAATCGGCACGTTGGAGGTCACCGATTGATTGGTCGGACAGGTGATTGTCGGATTCTGTGTATCGGTCACCGTCACAGTGAAGCTGCAAGATGCCGTTCGGTTCGAACCGTCTGTCGCCGTGCAGGTGACCGTCGTCGTTCCGACGTTGAAGGTCGAGCCGGAGGCAGGCGCGCAAACCACCGGAGCCGCTCCGCAATTGTCCATCGCCGTCGGCGGCGTGTAAGTCACCGTCGCCGAACATTGACCGGCTGCTGCGGGCTGGGAAATGGGGGACGGGCAGGCGCTGATCACAGGGTCCTGGTTGTCCACCACCGTCACCGTGAAGCTGCACGGCGTGGCCGGATTGTTGACGGCATCCATGCCAGTGCAACTGACCGTCGTCACGCCGAGCGGGAAGGTAGAGCCGGAAGGCGGCGAACACAGGAAGGTCGCTCCGGGGCAATTGTCCATGATCGTTGGCGTGTAGTTGACAACGGCGGTGCAAACTCCCGGCGCGGTGTTCGCCATGATCGGAGCCGGACAGGTCAGCGTCGGCGCCTGGTTGTCGGTGATGGTCACCGTGAAGCTGCACATCGTCGAACCCTGGCTGTTGCTGGCCGTGCAGGTGACGGTGGTCGTGCCGACAGGGAAAGCGAAGCCGGAGGCCGGAACGCAGGTCACAGTCGGAACCGGACAGCCTGCCGAAGTCGTCGGAGTGGCGAAGGTCTGAACCGAAGTGCATTGTCCCGGATCGGTTGTGCCGACAATGTTGGTCGGACAGGTGATGGCCGACGGCGCTTGCAGAATTGTGGTGACTGTGGGGTTCGCCGAGCCTGCGACGTTCGGATCGTCGGTCAGCACGTTGGAGAAATTGTTGCCCGAAACCGATCCCTGGTTGGAGATCATGCAACCGGTCGTTCCCGTCACCGTGACGCTGAACATGATCTGCACGCTTTCGCCCGCGGGCAGGTTGAAGGGGCCGACCAGGACGGTTTCGCCCGCTTCAGGACTGGCCAGAATGCGCGTCGGCGGTTTGGGTTGCTGGCGTTGCGGAGTTTCCGCGCGGCCTTCGGTTCTGGTTGGACGTTGCGCGCGATCCTGAATCGCCGGTTGAATCGTCTCGGTTTCAGGCGCGATATTCGCGGAGGCTGCCGCCGATTTTTCAAACAGCCTGAGCGGATTTAGGTAACTGAGCGAATCAGCGAAGGCAGACAACACGGGGCGCGCGATTTCGCGGACTCCGCCGTTTGAACCGCCGTTCGTTTGCGCAGCTTCGGTTGTCGTTGGCGCAGAAGCGAATTTTTCAGCGTCGCGGAAATAATCGGCAGCCTTGACAGGCTTGAAGAACAACTGATCCAGCCATTGGCGAATTTCCGGCGAGAGCGACGCCGAATCTTCGGCTTCGGATTGCGGAGCGGAATTTCTTTCGCCGGTTTCCACCGGAAGACTGAGCGGAGCGCTGCCGCAATTGCTGAATCCGCTGGTGGCGGAAATCAGCAGGACGCCGCCGCCTGCCGGGTTCAGACTGGCGACATACGCTTCCACGCCCGGCGTCGCCGTCGCCGCCATTCCTTCGACTCCGAAAGCGTTGATCGTTGTGCTGGTTCCCTGTTTGCGCAGTCCCAGTCCCTGAGAACCACCGCTGCCCGCGCTGGTGTTGCCGAACATGTCCAGACACACGTCGTTGTCGCCCGTGGCATTCCCGGCGTCCACACGAATGCCCGGACGAACGCCGCCCAATGGCGCGGCGACCGTGTTGCTTCTGACTGTAATGTTGAGCGAGCCGGTGGCGTTGTCGCGCGCCACCATCAGTATGCCGTTGCCGTCCGTCTGGCTGATGTTGTTGTTGGCGATGGTCACCGTCAGACTGGGCGTGTTGGTGGCGAAGCCGGTGGTGAAGCTGGTTCCGCCGGCGATTCCGCTGGTGCCCAGCGTATTGGCCGTATCGCCTTTGACGACTGTGTTGTTACTGATGATCGAGGTGACCACCGCGTCGCCGAAGACGTTGTGCGAAATCGAATTGCCAACCGTGTTCGTAATCGAATTGCCTGAGACGTTGAAATTGCCTGTTCCCGTGCCGTTGACGTTGAACAGAATGCCTTGCGTTCCAATCCGGTTGGCGGCGCTCTGGCCGGAAATGATGTTGTTGGTGATGTTGATCGGAGTTCCGCCGGTTCCGACCGTGCTCGAAGCTCCGCCTTCAACGGCGTTTCCGCCAATGACCTGAATGCCGGAATCGCTGGGGAAATTGGTGATAGTGTTCAGGTTGATTGTCGCTCCGGTGATGCTGGCGGTGGTCGCTCCGCCGGGCGAGGTTCCAAAGGCGTTGAACTGTATGCCGTGACCTTTGGAATTGGCTATCGTGGTCGCGCTGGTGATGGTGTTGTTCGAGACGTTGACGCTCGACAATGTGCCGTTGAAATTCTTGACGCTGATGCCGTGAAAGAAGGCGTTGAGCAGCGTGCAGCCTGTCACGGTGAACGTCCCGGAAACGTTGTTTTCAGTTCCCGCCGAATCGGTGTTGAAGGCGATGTTGGAAGTCTGCGCTCCGCCGCCCGTTCCGGAATTCTCTATTCGTCCGTTGGTGAAGCTGAAGTTGACAGTCGTCGTTCCCTGAATGCCGCTGGCCGTGGTGTTCAAAATGAACATGCGGTCTATTGAAAGGTTTCTGGTATTGGTCAGCGAAATTCCCGTGGTGGCGCTCTGTATGGTTCCGCCCGTGCAGGTGGCCACCGAAGTGCAGGTTCCGCCGTTGCCGCTCACGGTCAATCCGCCGCTGGCTCCGGTGTTGTTCAGAACGATGCCGTTGGTCGCGCCGTTTGAGGAAATGCTGCGGAAGTTCAGGTTGCTGGCGCCGATGGTCGTGTTGGCGACGTTGAGCGCCGTGCCGGTCGTCGAATCAATGGTGTTCGGATTGGTTCCGGTGGTGACGTTGACAGTGCCGCCGCCCGTCGCGCTGAAACCCGCGCCGCCGGTGGTGTCAATATCCAACCCGCCGTTGCTGAAGCTGATCGTTGAAGTGGTGTTGTTGCTCAGCGTGACGGCGGCGTTCGCTCCAGTACTCAGCGTTTTGGTCGCGCCGCTGAAGGTGAACGTCGGGTTGCCGGAGGTGTTGTTCTGAACCAGTATGCCTGTCGCTCCGGTGGCCGTGTTGGTCAGCGTGCTTGTAAACGAAACGGAACCGCCATTGCGATTCATGATGTCAATCAGTCGTCCGCTGCTTGTTCCGGTCTTGGAAAGCGTGCCGTTGTAGGTGATGGTTCCGTTGCCGCCATCCACGCGAAACGCCGTGCCGCTGGGATTGGTGACGGTGGTATTGGCGGAAAACGTGAAATTGCCGCTCGATCCATTGACGATGTCCACCGCCGCGTCGCCGCCATTGAGCGTCGTCATTCCGTTGAAGTTGTAAGTTCCGTCGGCGTTGTCGAACTGCAATCCATTGCCGCCTGTGGCGCTGATCGTTCCGGTCTGAAAGGTGACGGTGCCGGTGGCGTGGCCGCCCTGCACACGGATCGCGTCGCCGTTGCCGGTTTTGGTGATGCCGCCGCTGTAAGTAAAGGCCGCCGTGCCGCCGTCAATCGTCACCGCCACATCGTTGTTTCCGACGGTGATGCTGGCGCCCGTGCCGAAGGTGAAGCTGCCGCCCGATCCGTTGATGATGTTGACGACCGTGCCATTGTTGAGCGTCGTCGTCCCGTTGAAGTTGTACGTTCCGTCGGCATTGTCGAATTGCAAGCCGGTTCCGTTCGTCGCGCTGAGCGTCCCGGTCTGGAAGGTCAGCGTGCCGGTGTGGCCGCCCAATACATTGACCATAGGGCCGGCATTGTTTTTGGTGACATTGCCGGGATAGGTCAGGTTGACCGAACCGCCGCTGACTCGAACGTTGGCCGAATTGCCCGCACTACCGCTCAATCCGCCGCCGCCTGAACTGACGCCCAGCGTGCCGGACACGCCGACCAGGTTGATGTTGTGGGTCGGCGAACTGATGGATTCCAGAGTGCCGAAATTGACCGTCGAACCGAACGTGCCGCTGGTCGAGATATTGATCGCGCCGCCTGTCCCGGTGACGTTGACCGTGCCGATGGTCAGCGTTCCGACGGCTGTGCCGTTGAAGCCGAAGAATCCCGGCGTGTTGCCGACGTTCAAGCCGCGCACGGTATTGCCGCTGGCCAGGTCTACGCCGTTGCCGGACGAAGTGACAATCACTGGCGCGGCCATCGTGCCTGTCGCAAAAGTCGTGTAAGCCGCCGTGCTGTTGGCGTCGGCGGTGAATTCCGTGTTGAAGGCCACGGCTTCGCCAATCAGTTTTTGAGTATTGAGCAGATTGACGCCGTCGGTTTCCGAATACGTCCCGGTTCCGGTGCGCAGCGAAATGACGTGGCCAGCCGCCGGGCGCAACGCGGCTCCGGTGTTGGCGGTGTTGAAACTGGCTATGCTGGTGAACGGATGCGTGAAAGTTCCGCGATTCAGGGAACCTCCGGCGTTGTTGTTGATGAACCAGGCCATTCCCGAAACGGTGATGGTCACCGTCGCATCGTCGAATTTGCCGTTGGCGTCTGCGACTCTGTACGTGAAGGTGTCGTTGCCCGTAAATCCCGGCGGCGGTTCGTAAGTGAAGCTGCCGTTGGATTGAACCGTGACTGATCCATTGACGCCGCCGAATCCGGCTGCGGTCGTGTTGGTGGCGACACCGACATTTCCGGCCAATCCCTGCACTTGCGTGACGGTCAGACCCGTATTGTTGTTGGTGTCAGGATCAATGTCGTTGAACAGCACGCCGTTGGTTGGCGAAATCGGGATGTTGCCGGTTGCGGTGTAAGTGTCGTTCTGGCCTATCGGCGAACTGTTGACCGAACCGCCGACCAGCGTCGTGTTGTTGCTGATCGTGTCGGTGAATTGAACGTTGTTGGCGGTGCTTCCTCCGGTGTTGGAGATCGTCACCGTATACATCAGCGTGCCGCCGGGAGCGACGGTCGTCTGATCCACTGTCTTGGTGGCGGTGATGACCGGAGCTTGTTCGGGCGCTGAAAGCGAAGGCTGTGAAGTCGGTTGAGGCGTTTCAGATTTGAAGGTGCGATACAGAATCTGATCCAGCAGATTGACCGCGCGCACAGGGAACACGACATCGAAGCGCACCAGCACGCCTTGCGAAACGTCGTGATCCTGCGTCTGCAAGACCACGCTCGAACCGTCAATGGCGAATGAACCGCTGACCTTTTCGTTCTGGCGCGAGAGCAGCGGACGCATAAAACCGAGGTCGCCGTCCGGCAGCGCGATCCAGATGTTGGCTTGCGCGTCGTGCGAAATGACTTCGGCCAGCGGAAACTCGAACCGAATGGAGGAGGGATCAACGCCGGGTTTGACGATCAACAGAGCTTCCATCCGTTTGGCGGTTCCGGCGAAGACCAGATCAACACCGGGAAAGATTTCCTGAAAGCGCCGATTGACGCCCCTGGCCAACAACTCGCGCCAACGACGCGGATCGCGACTGACCTTGCCCTCTGCCAGAGGCAACGAATCCAATTGACTGGGCACAGCCAAACGCTCCGGCGGAGCCTGTCGCTCCTGCGGCGACTGCGACTCGAACGCCTGCCGAAAGAGAGAACCGGAACCACCCGGCGCTCCCAACGACACCCAACGCTGCGGTAGCAGCAAAACGCCTAAAAGCAAAACAAGAATCAAAGCGTTGATTCGTTTTGCGCTCTTCAAATGTTGAGAGATAAGCGCCCAGGAAAATTTCCTAAACCGAGAGCGTGAAGTACCCATGATGATCTCCTCGTTGGGGAAGCGTGTAATAGATTTGAGCTGGTGATTGTTTTAGGACAGCCCTTCAAGAGTGAGTACGGACAGACGTGCTTTTACGGCAGGGAGCCTGAGAACCCTGGCACTGGGCATTCGATCTGCGGTTGGCTTTTCAAAGCAACAATGCTCGCCACTCAGGCTTAGCCTATGAGACATCGAGCAGAATCATTCTGCCTGATGATGATTTCAGAAGTTGTGATTTCGTCCCACTAAGTAGATCGTAATTTGTGGCTGATTTCCCTCATTCGAGCGAAAAAAAATCGCCTTTGAAACAAAGGCGATAAAAACATTGACAGAGTTTATTTTGCCGCGATGCCTTGAATTTCAAAGCGCGCTCCGCGCAGCAATGGGCCTGATCCGATGAACGCGCGGGCGGGAAAGTCTTTTTTGAAATAGGTTCGATATGTCGCGTTGAATTTGTCGTACAGCGTCAGGTCAGGACAATAGACCGTTGCCGACACCAGATTGTCCATGGTCATTCCCGCCTGAGCCAGCACGTTTTGAAAACCATCCAGCATGAATTTGATTTCCTGCTCTACGTCTGCGGGAATCTGCCCTGTGCCCGGATCGGTTCCCAAACGTCCGGCCAGATACAGCGTGTTGCCGATCATCACTCCGTCGGTAAAAGGAAGCGAAGGATTTTTACCGGGCAGGTTGATATTGCGCCGCGATGATTTCTGGCCGTAGCTGACCGCAGAATTGATGGCAAACGCTGCCAACAAGCCCAGCACCAAACCAGCGATTAAACCGACAGACAATGAGCGATTGTTTTTCATAAGTGTTCCTCCGATTAGTTGTTGAGAAAAATCTTCAGTGAGTGTTCTGCCACAGTGACTTTTGCGCGCGTGCCAAAAGGAAAGTCATACCGAGTTTTTGCGCCGTCAATGTACATCTCTCCGGCGGTCATTTTGGAAGCGACGAGGATGTTTTCATCCGCTTCGATGAAGCCTCGGGTCAAGGCGTAGCTGCGTTTCGGTTCGCGGTACAGTTCACGAACCAGATATTGAATGCGTTTGGAACCGAGCGGCATTTTGCGTCCACCCGCCGATCCGATGCCAGCGGTCGAACCTGCCGCCGTCGAAATCCAGATGCCGGAACTGCGATGTTCTTCTTCGCGGCGAGCGATTTTCAGCAAATACCGTGTCGTCGAAGCGGGGCATTCGTGAGCGATCAGCACGTCGTTCAACGCCAGTTCCGGCAATGTCTTTTCGTCCAGCATCACTTGCAGCCGCGCCAGTTCCTTTGGTTTCCACTTGCCGGACAGAATCGCGTCCAGTCGTTCGGCGAAGTTCTCGCGGTTGACGGAACAGAAATGACCTACGCTGTCGCCGGGCGCGGAATTGACTCCGAGCATAACGCCGCCGCGAATGTAATGCGACGCGCCGAGCGCCGTGCCGTCGCCGCCGATGGTGATGACCAGATCGCTGATGGCCAGTTGGCCTTTGACGCGGGCATCCGCGTTGACCAGCGAAGTTTCGGCAAAGACGATTTTTCGTTTGCCCAGCGATAGTCGAACAGTTTCGATGGTTCGCTGCTGTTCGGCGTCGGCGTGCAGAATCCGTTTCGCCGTCGCGTCACCGCTGCGGGCAAGCTCCGCCGCGCGTCCGCCCTGTGCCAGCGCAGTTTGTTTGATGACGATGGCGCAGCGATTGAATTCGATCATCGGTAGACGACGAAAAAGTTGTTGTCGAGAAAATCGTAGCTTTCGATTTGCTTGTATCCGGCGGCTTTCATCCATCCGTCCAGGTCTTCCAGTTTGTAAACCATGCTTTCGTGACCGGCAGGCCAGGTCTTGCTGAAATCAATGATGGCGATGCGCCCATTTTTCCGCAGGTATTTTTTCAGTGTTTTCACATAGGTCGGTTGGTTGGCAATGTGGTGCATGGTGTCAATGATGACTATCAGATCAACCTTTTCCGGTAGTTTGGGATCGTCTTCAGCGGCCATAATGGTTTTGACGTTGGTCAGTTTTTCTTCGGCAGAAGTTTTGGCGACGTGGTCGAGCAGCTTTTGGTCAATGTCTATGGCGTAAATGCTGCCCTTGGCTGCCTTTTTCGCCAACGGGCGAGTGAACAGGCCGGAGCCTGAGCCAATGTCGGCGATTTTGTAGTTGGGTTTGACCTTCAAGGTTTCGATGACTTTGTCCAATTGCAAACCCGCAACGCGGTGTTCGCCTTCCAGCAGTTTGATGTACTCTTCGGCGCTGCGCTGTTGAGCGAACGCCGTGGTCGCGGCCAGCGCGATCAAGGCCAGTAAAATCGCCAATCGTTTCATGATGTTTTGCTCCTTCAAAAATGTCCGACAAGCTGCCAGCTTGTCGCGTTCTTTTATTGCGCGCTTTCCGAAGTCCACGACGAGTTGACAGTTTGACGGACAATCCACAGCGCGCAATTTTCATCGTTTCAGAATAATGCAGCAGCTGGCGCTATTTTCGCTCGTCGCCGTTCATCCAACCCAGCGCGCGAGCGATAAAGAAAATAACGATGCCAGCCGCGATGGTTCCCAAAGCTGCGAGCGTGGGAATCGGGCGTTCCCGCACTCCCTGGGTGATGGCGAAAACTTCCAGCAGCAGAAAGATCGCCGGAGTCACCGGATAGCCCGGTGTGCGGAAGATGGTCGGCGAATCCGAAGGC
>ERZ1066133.833-NODE-833-length-11070-cov-6.878257_pt1 | contig 11070 bp, 5 predicted proteins | sample MGYA00382780_ERZ1066133 | MGnify/ENA primary metagenome ERZ1066133 (study PRJEB33369, sample SAMEA5778363) | biofilm metagenome | biome: Industrial cooling water; feature: Water cooling tower basin; material: Biofilm | place: United Arab Emirates | collected...
CCTAGTAGGAGACCACCACTACTTGGAGGAGCAAAACTGATAATGTCATACCCCCTGTATTTGAATTGTAGAGGTGCTCTTTCTCGTACGATATACTTTTTTAAATCTTCAAGGCTAATGATTCCATTGCCTCTTTTCATTTCTTCCACAATCAATTGAGCTGTTTCTCCTTCATAAAAACCAGCTTGTCCTTTTTGCTGAATTCGCTTTAATGTAGCAGCTAATTCTGGTTGAAAAAGCGTATCACCCGCTTTCCATGGCTTGTCTTTTATAAATGCGGTTGGCCTAGTATTGTATTTGTTGAAGTCGTTTTTCTGACCGTTCAATCCATTTGCTTCTCTTTCAGTAATTACAAATCCTTTTTCCGCAATATCAATCGCTGGCTGAATAAGTTGCTCCATTTTGAGTTTGGCGTAAGGAAGGGTAGCAAATAGTCCTGCCACGGTTCCTGGAACTCCAGAAGCTAAATGTCCCAATTGTGACTTTTGTGTTTGAGGTTGACCCTTTTCATCGAGATACATGTCTCTGGTTGCAGCGCCTGGAGCCATTTCACGATAGTCTAGTCCAACCAATTTCCCCTTTTTAGTTCTTCCAAGTAAAAAGCCACCACCGCCTAGGTTTCCAGCATTGGGGTACACCACAGCAAGTACTAACTGAGTTGTAATTGCAGCATCAAAGGCATTTCCACCCAAACGCATCACCTCAGCGCCAGCCATACTAGCTAAAGGATGTGCACTGCTCACTGCGGCATTTGAAAAGGTATCTGACTTTACAATTTTGTATGCATACGGATCAACTTTGAGTCCAGGCCCAACAAATGAAAAATTTTGACCTAGGGAAACAAATGACGAGGCAATGAATAAGGCTATAATCGAAAAGCGAAGCATGCAGCGAATTTTTTATAAATATAATGTGAACTTGCTTGTTACAAGTTAAGTTTTACAGCCTTGTTAAAAAAAACATGCATTTTGGTTTTGATAGCTGCGCACTCTTATAAAAGCTTTGGGGTATCCCATGAACTTTGCTTACTTTGGTGCAATTTTTAAAGAATTATGAAAAAGCTTTTATTCCTTTCGGTTCTATTTCTTGCCCTCACTTCTATGGCACAAACGCTTCAGTCGCCAGCCGATTTTTTAGGGTATGAAGTGGGCAAACAATTCACAAGACACCATCGCGTGGTTGAATATTTTCAACAAGCTGCCGCTGCTCATCCAAATATGATGAAATTGGAGCAGTACGGAAAAACCTATGAGGGCAGACCTTTATATGTAGCATACATTTCAGCGCCAGAGAATATACAGCAATTAGAATCTATTCGTGAGGCTAATTTAGCTGCAACTGGATTGACGAAAGGTGCAAAAGATGCTGCTAAAACTGCCATTGTTTGGTTGAGTTATAATGTGCATGGAAACGAAGCTTCTTCAAGCGAAGCAGCTATGCTTACCTTATTTGAATTATTGCAACCTGGCAATACAACAACTAAAGCATGGTTGAAAAATACAGTTGTTATTATTGACCCTTGTTTAAATCCTGATGGTCGAGATAGATATGTGAATTGGTATAATTCAGTTGTTGGTAAAAAAATGAATGTTGATCCGCAGAGTCGTGAGCATATTGAGCCTTGGCCTGGTGGAAGAAGCAATCATTATAATTTTGATTTGAACCGCGACTGGGCTTGGCAATCGCAGGTAGAAACGCAACAAAGAATTAAGAAATATCAACAATGGATGCCGCATGTGCATGTTGATTTTCATGAGCAAGGTTATAACGAACCTTATTATTTTGCTCCTGCTGCTAATCCTTTGCATGATGTAATTACTCCATGGCAACGAGATTTCCAAACCATGATCGGAAGAAACAATGCGCGCTATTTTGATGCGAATGGTTGGTTATACTTTACTCGGGAACGATTTGACTTGTTTTATCCATCATACGGTGATACCTGGCCAACTTATAATGGTGCTATTGGTATGACCTATGAGCAGGGCGGCCATAGCAGAGGGGGCTTAGGCGTTATTACTGAGGATAGAGATACGCTCACTTTAGTAGATAGAGCTACCCATCATCATACTACTGGATTATCAACTATTGAAATTACTTCACAACAAGCCGCAAGAGTTGTACAGGAGTTTAAGAAGTATTTTGATGCAAGTAATGAAGCAAGAGGGTTGGCTTATAAAACTTATGTTATTACTACAGATCAGGCAGATAAAATGGCTGCTATTCAAAAATTGCTAACAGATAACCAAATTCGATTTGGAGTTTTAAATAGTACCACTTTCAGAGGCCTGAATTATGCAACTTTAAAAGAAGAAGCAGGTGCATTGAAAAAACACCATATTGCTGTTAGTATGTTGCAACCAAGAAGTATGCTTGCCAGTGTTTTGTTGGAGCCTAAAAGTAATTTGACTGACTCTAACACATACGATATCACTGCTTGGTCTTTACCTTATGCGCATGGCGTAGATGCTTATGCAGTAAAAGAAGCGCTCAATCTTGGACCAATTCCAGGTGGTGCAGTAGTAAATGCAGTTCCTGAAACCTCTTATGGTTATTTAATTCAATACCAAAGTATAGCTTCTGCAAAACTTTTGAGTAAACTTTTACAACAGAATATTAAAGTTCGTGTACAAGAAAAATCATTTGTTTATAATGGAAAAACTTATCCGGCAGGAACCCTTGTTGTACTTAAACAAGGTAATCCAAATAATCTTCGTGAAACACTGTTTGATTTAGTTAAAGGAACAAACATTCAAGTTACACCTGTTGCTACAGGTTTTATGGATAAGGGTGCCGATTTTGGAAGTCCAGATGTGAAAATGGTGTTGCCTGTTAGGGTTGCTATGTTAACTGGAGAAGGGGCTTCAAGCTTAGGGGCAGGAGAAATTTGGCATTATTTTGATCAAACTTTAGATTATCCAATAACCTTAATTCAAGCGCAAGATCTTGCAAGAACCAGTTTGAGATTTTACGATGTGTTAATTGTTCCAGATGGTTATTATAGGGCTTTAAATGACAAAGCTAATCAGGATAAACTGAAAGCTTTCGTTCGTGAAGGTGGTAAGCTCATTGCAATTGAAAATGCAGTTGCACAACTTGCAGCTGAATGGGGATTGAAATTTAAAGAAGATAAAGCCTCTGAAAAAACCGATGAATACGCTGCGCTTAAGAAATACGAAAACAGCGACCGTGAATACTTGAGTTCCTCAACTCCAGGTGCTATTTATAAAGTACAGTTCGATAATTCTCATCCTCTAGCATTTGGGTATGACAGTGTTTATTATACACTTAAACAGAGCTCAAGCTTGTATGAGTTTATGAAGGATGGATGGAATGTAGGTGTAATTAAGAAAGACGCCCATATGGCTGGATATGTTGGTTCAAAAGTTAAACCCCGCATTAAAGATGGAATGGTATTTGGAGTTCAATCTGTGGGACGTGGTTCGGTTGTGTTTTTAGCTGATAATCCAATTTTTAGGATGTTTTGGGAAAATGGTAAGCTCATGATTGCCAATGCTGTATTCCTGGTAGGATACCCGGGAGCGAGCCTCTAAATAATGAAAAGCCTGTGAAAATCATCACAGGCTTTTTTATGGATAAATGGTTGCAATTCCATTTGTGATTGGTCTTACTTTTACGCACTTCAATGCTTGTCAAAATGAAATGTTTAAAATACTGTTTTCTTTTTTTTACTGTAATAACTATTTACTTCTCTGTAAGCGCTCAATATCAGCCTCCGCAGAGTAGTGCAGTCATTTATAGAAACCTCCAAAAATTAAATCAACTTGGAACAGTATTATACGTCGCAGCCCATCCAGATGATGAGAATACCCGACTTCTTGCATTTCTAGCCAAAGAGAAACAAGTAAGAACAGCTTATCTAAGTTTAACAAGGGGAGACGGAGGACAAAACCTTATTGGAGAAGAGCAAGGCGTGGAACTTGGCCTAATAAGAACGCAAGAATTACTTGCCGCCCGAAGAATTGATGGCGCAGAACAATTCTTTACCAGAGCGTATGATTTTGGATTTTCTAAAACTGCAGATGAGACTTTAAAAAAATGGGATAAGCAAAAGGTACTTGCAGATGTGGTTTGGGTGATTCGTCAAATTCAACCAGATGTAATCATAACTCGTTTTCCTGAAGATGCAAGGGCTGGTCATGGACACCATAGTGCATCAGCCATTCTTGCTAGAGAAGCGTTTTTTGCTGCTGCTGATCCAAAAGCTTTTCCAGAACAATTATCCCGAGGTGTGCAGCCCTGGCAAGCAAAGAGAATTTTATGGAATACATTTAGTTTCTCTGGAAATAATAATACTACTGCACCAGATCAATTTAAGGTTGAAGTAGGAACTTTTAATCCCCTTTTAGGAATGGGTTATGGCGAAATTGCAAGCGAAAGTAGAAGCCAACATAAAAGTCAAGGATTTGGTGTTGCTCGTCAAAGGGGACAAACTTTAGAATATTTTGTTCCTATTGCTGGTGAAGCTCCAACTGTTGATTTATTTGATGGTGTAAATACAACTTGGAATCAACTTGAGGGAGGTGCACTTATTCAAAAATCAATTGATCAAATAATTAGTAAATATCAATTTCAACATCCATCGTCTTCAATTCAAGAATTGGTTGAGTTGTATAAAAAAATCGTTTCTCTTCCTGCTGCAAAAGCAGGTAACAAACATGTGCTTCGTAAAATAGATGAGTTGCAGTCTATAATAGAAGAAGCGGCTGGTCTATTTACTGAAGTAACCACTAATGTGCAAGAAGTAACCCAGTTAGATTCTTTACAAATGCAAGTATATCTGAATGCAAGAAATGCTGATGTAGTTGTTTGGAGGAAATTCAGATATTACGGAAAGGATAGTGTGCTGAACAAAACAGTCACTAAAAACGAAAGCAATCAACTGCGTTTGAAAATTCCAGTCCAGTTGAGTTATGAAAGTTCTCAGCCTTATTGGTTAATTGAACAAAAGGAAGAAGGACAGTTTGTTGTAAACAACCCATATTTGATTGGTCAGCCTGAAAATGCTTCTATTTATAATGTTTATTTTGATGTTGAAATAGGAGGCCAGTTATTTCAAATTAAGCGTTCTGTTTTTTACAAGTATACAGATCCAGTAAAAGGAGAAGTATATCAGCCACTTATTATCAAGCCACTTTTGCAAGTTGCATTAGCGCCAAATGTGGCATTACTAAACGTGCAACGAAATGGTCAGCCAATAGCTCCTCCCAAACTAAAAATTCTATTAGAACCTTCAATAAGCATGAAAGATGCGGAGGTATCCATTGTGTTAAGAAATAAAGAGCTGATTCCAATTGCAGAAAACAAAATTGTACAATTTGAAGCGGGAAAGCCTTATTATTATGAAGTACCACTTGAGAGAATCTTTAATGATAAGAGTTTACCTTATGGAAAAGTAGCTGTGCAACTTAAATGGGGTGGAAAGACCTATGTATTTGATTCTTATATGCGCTCAATAAACTATGATCATATTCCTGCAATTCGATATTTTGTTGAAGACCAAGTGAAAGTGATTAAAGAACCAATTTTGGTTGCAGGAAAAAAAGTTGGATACATAGTAGGTGCTGGGGATAAAGTTCCACAGGCCATTGAATCTATGGGCTATGAAGTAAGAAAACTTGTTGAGTCTGATATTACTGATGAACAGTTAAAAGATTTGGATGCAATTGTTACTGGAGTTCGAGCTTATAATGTGCATGAGTTTCTTAATCGGAAGTACGATGTATTAATGAGATTTGTAGAAAATGGTGGAAACTTAATTATTCAATACAATACAAGTAATCAAATTGGGCCGGTTCGTGCAAAGATGGCTCCTTATGATTTTTTTATTAGTAGAACGCGTGTTACAGAAGAAGATGCACCAGTCAAAATTTTAAATCCCTCTCATCCAGCATTCAATTACCCGAATAAAATAAGTTCTAAAGATTTTGAAGATTGGATACAAGAAAGAAGTATCTATCAAGCTGAACGATTTGCAACTCCATTTGAAGCACTCATTGAAATGAGCGATAAAGGAGAAGCACCAAGTAGAGGAAGTTTAATTGTTGGACCATATGGAAAAGGAAATGTAGTGTACTCAGGATTGGTCTTTTTCCGACAATTGCCAGCTGGCGTATCAGGTGCTTATCGTTTATTTGCTAACTTGTTAGCTTTACCTAAAAATGAAAAGTAAGTAGAAGTGGATCGTAGAAAAATTACATTTATACTCATTGTCTTATTAGGTCTCTTATTAGGTTTTTTGATTAAGAGGGTAACAATTGGATTATTAATAGGATTAGCATTAGGCTATTTTGCTGGTGGATTGATTAATACAAGAGATGGAAAATAAAAAAAACAGCAACGGAAAAAAAGTACCCTTGTTTCCAACCTGGACACATTGGTATGTGTTTGTAATTGTTTTTTTGCTTGTTCAAATTCTTTTCTACTTCATACTAACTAAATCCTTTGAATGAGTTGGATTGATTGGATTATATTAGTATGTACCCTCTCTTGCATCATTGGATATGGTGTTTATAAGAGTAATGCAACAAAAAACCTAGAGGGCTATTTTTTAAGCAATCGAAACATGCCTTGGTACTTAGTACTCCTAGGAATTATGGGTACACAAGCAAGTGCTATTACTTTTTTATCTGCTCCAGGACAAGCTTATACCGATGGAATGCGCTTTGTTCAGTACTATTTTGGCTTGCCTATTGCTATGGTTATTTTAAGCATCACTTTTGTTCCATTATTTCATAAGTTAAAAGTTTATACAGCTTATGAATTTCTCGAACAAAGGTTTGATGTTAAAACGCGCACTTTTACTTCATTTCTTTTTTTACTTTCTAGAGGATTGTCAACCGGTATTAGTATTTATGCTCCTTCCATCATCCTCTCTTCAATCTTAGGATGGGATATATTTTGGACGAATATTTTCATGGGAGGGTTACTCATAATTTATACGGTTACTGGTGGTGCTAAAGCCGTTGCATATACACAACAACTTCAACTGGCCATCATTTTTTTTGGAATGGGTTTAGCAGCTTATTATATGATACAAGGAATGCCAGCAGGATTTGGTGTTAAAGAAGCTTTAGAAGTAGGGGGCGCTGCTGGAAAAATGAACATAATAACAACTGGATTTACTGAAGATGGGTTTAATTGGAAGGATAAATACAATATTATTAGTGGCATATTAGGCGGGTTATTTCTAGCTCTTTCTTATTTTGGTACTGATCAGAGTCAGGTTGGTAGGTACATAACAGCTAAGGATACACAAGAAAGCAAGTTGGGGTTGTTAATGAATGGTATGGTGAAAATTCCAATGCAGTTCTTGATATTAATGATTGGAATTTTCATGTTTACTTTTTATCAATTTGTAGCTACTCCAATTTTCTTTAATCAAGTTGAAGAGAAAAAACTTTTATCAAGTCCAAGGCAACTTGAAGCTATTCAAATTCAAAAACAATTTGATGCCACACAAACGGCTAAACAACAGGCTTTACTTAATTGGAAACAAGAGCCAGAAAAGGCTAAGTCAGATTGGTTACAATTGAACGCTACATCAGATAGTTTGCGAAAATCGTATCAGGCTTTGATGAAGTTGCCTGAGGTGCAAGCCGACTCTAATGACACTAATTATATTTTCATTCGTTTTGTGATTGATTATTTACCCAGAGGATGGGTAGGGCTTTTAATAGCAATTATTTTCTTAGCAGCTTGGGGATCTATTGCAGCTGCTTTGAACTCTCTAGCTAGTTCTACCATGGTAGACTTTTATCAACGATTTAGAAAACCAAATAACCAAAATGATTCTACAAATCAAGATTATAGGTTATCAAAATGGATCACTTTTGGATGGGGAATTTTTTGTATTGCTGTTGCTCAGTTTGCATCTGGAATGGGTAGCTTAATTGAAGCGGTAAATGTTTTAGGATCTTTGTTTTATGGTGTTATGCTTGGAATTTTTCTTGTTGCTTTCTATATAAAATCAATTCAAGGAACTGCTGTTTTTTATGCTGCAATTATTGGCGAACTCATAGTGGTTGCGCTTTATTTGTTGGATGATTACAATATAATTGGTCTGGGTTTTTTATGGCTAAATGTAGCTGGAGCACTTGTTGTTATTCTTCTTGGCTGGCTTTTCCAATCATTTTTTGTAAATAGGTCAAAAGCTTAATACCAAGCTCTTACTTGCTTTCATGATTATTCATTAATTTACTGTCATCAAGTTTTACAATTCCACTGTTATGAATAAACATTTCAAATCGGCCTCTTGGTCAAAAGGGCTCAATATATATGAAGTAAATATTCGTCAGTATACTCCTGAAGGAAACTTTAACTCCTTTACAATGCACTTGGATCGTTTGGCTGATATGGGTGTTAAAGTTCTTTGGATGATGCCTATTACTCCTATAAGTCGTAAAGTTCGTCAGGGTAGTTTGGGAAGTTATTATGCATGCAGCAGCTACACAAAAATAAATCCAGAGTACGGCAATCTAGAAGATTTTAAAACACTTGTCAAATCTGCTCACGAGAAAGGCATGAAAGTTATTATTGATTGGGTTGCCAATCATACTGGATGGGATCATGAGTGGACCGTTACTCATCCTGAATGGTATATTCGTGATGAACAAGGGAATTTTACAGAAAGGAATGGATGGCACGATGTGATAGATTTAAACTACCAAGATGAAAATATGCAATCAGAAATGATTCGCAGTATGCAGTTTTGGATTCGAGAGTGCAATATTGATGGTTTTAGGTGCGATATGGCTCACTTAGTACCTGTAAATTTTTGGCAAGCGGCTCGCTCGGCCTGCGATGCAATTAAAGAGTTATTTTGGTTAGGTGAAACCGAAGATATGCAGCACGTGCCTGTTTTTGATGCTACTTATGCGTGGGAGTGGATGCACATTTCTGAATTAATGATTAAAGGAAAGAAATCGGTACAAGATTTTTATCAGGTATTGCACCATTATAGTCAATATCCATCTGGGTGCAGTAAGTTGTATTTTACTTCTAACCATGATGAAAATAGTTGGAATGGCACTGAGTATGAAAAATATGGAGATGCTGCAAAAGTTATGGCTATGTTCACCGCAACATGGAATGGAATACCGCTAGTCTATAGTGGGCAAGAGTTGCCCAATCATAAAAGATTGAAATTTTTTGATAAGGATTTAATTGAATGGAATGGAACAACTCCTAGTTTGCATGAGTTTTATAAAAATCTTCTTCATCTTTCTGTGTTAGATGCAATTCATTCTGGTGAAACATTCATACTGCCTACTCAGCATCAAAATGTAGTTGCTTATTTAAGAATTGGTAATTCGAGTAAGGTTTTGGTTCTGCTTAATTTTGGTCATGAAACTAAAGTAAGGGTTGAAATAGCTCATGAAAAGCTAAGTGGAGCGTATCATCACTTTCAATCTGGATTAACATTTCAATTTAGTGATCGAGAAGTTTATGAACTAGAGGCTTTTCGAGGATTAATATATGTAAGCAAGCATTAATCTTTCTTACGTTTCTTAATTGTTGGAAAATAAATTTCATGCGCTAAGTCGAGTAATTGTATCAACTCAACTTCTGACTTGGATGTTGAAATGGATGCTGACACCCATTTTTTAATTTCTTCAAATGCAGGTGTTTTTTGTGCTTCAGATGCTCTTAGTAATTGTCCCATCCAGGCAACAGCAGCGGCAACTGAATAGAGTGCATCACATTCTTTAATCTGTTTTTCATTATAAGGTATTGCAACGTTTTTTGAATGTATAGCCGGAATGCCGGGTAGGCTATACTGTAATTCGAGTACTCCTAAACTCTTTTCAACAGAGGGATTTTTTTTCAAGTTTAATTCAACCATAGCAGTCAGGTTATGACCAGTTCCTAAAATTCTTCCTTCTAGTATACTAGTACTATCTTCTATTGCATCCTTTCTGTTATTGTATCCAACGAGTTTATAAGAAGAAACAAATTCATCGTTAAATCGAATATTGAGTAATGCATTTTCGGCAACTGAATAAAGCGTTTTTGAAAACTCTTTTACCAAAGAATTATAAGCTTCATCTAAGTGATCGATATAAGCAAAATTTCCATTACCTCTTTTTGCCAGTCCTTCTAACTTACTGTCTTTATAATTGCCCATTCCTACACCTAAGCAAGTTAAATAAATACCTGTTTCTTTATAATGTGCAATCATATTTTCCAACTCATCATCCGATTGCTGCCCAACATTAAAATCACCATCAGTTGCTAGAATAACCCTATTGTTTCCACCTTTCAAAAAACGTTGGACAGCTAAATTGTAGGCAGTTTTAATTGCACCTTCACCAGGAGTGCTTCCAGAGGCTTCAAGTGAGTCAATCACTTTCATGATTCTCTCTTTTTCATCTCCACCAGCACCATTTAATACAATTGCAACTCCGCCTCCATATGTCACAACTGACACAGTATCCCTAGATCGCAAACATTCTACCAACATTCGAAAGGATTGTTGAAGCAAGGGCAGTCTATTATCCCGATCCATAGATCCTGATATGTCAATTAAAAAAACCAGATTGGTAGGAGGGATGCTATCCAAATCTAATGAAGGGGCCTTTACATGAATGTGTAATAATCTAGATTGGGGATTCCAAGGACAATCAGTTATTTGAGTATTAACTCTAAATATTTTATTCGAATCTTTTTGAGGTTTGAAGAATGGGAAATCAAAATAATTGAGCATTTCTTCTATTCTAACCGCATCAGAAGGAACGCGCATATTCTTTTTTAAAAATCTTCGAATATTGCTATAGGAAGCTTTGTCTGTATTAAGTGTGAAGCCTGTTTCTGGGTATTTAGTGGCATCTACAAAGCTGTGGTCTATTAAACTAGAATAGCTTTCTCCCATAGATTTGTACAAGTTCTCACGAGTGCTTAGCACGTTTTTGGTTATAGAACTTAGACGCCTTATTTGCTTCTTTAAATGATTGGTATCAGTAATTAAAACAATTTGATTGAATAGGAGGGCGTTTACTGTTGTATGTAAAGGGAGGTATGAATCTTGTACAATAGTTAACGAGTCTGTAG
>ERZ1066133.834-NODE-834-length-11046-cov-8.316805_pt1 | contig 11046 bp, 11 predicted proteins | sample MGYA00382780_ERZ1066133 | MGnify/ENA primary metagenome ERZ1066133 (study PRJEB33369, sample SAMEA5778363) | biofilm metagenome | biome: Industrial cooling water; feature: Water cooling tower basin; material: Biofilm | place: United Arab Emirates | collected...
CGGCGTGGCGGCTCGAAGGACAGCCTCTTTCGCAATCGCCATTGACGCTCAGACAGCGCGTCGATGAGCAGCAAGCCACATCACTTCAGGATCGCCTGCTGCCCTATCGACTCGTGCGCGTCCGGGCTCGTGTATCGCTCGAAACGGAGCTGGGGAGCCCGCAAGGGATGATCGAGGAGTTCATCGACTTTGACCCCAAGGACGCCGCCCTCAAGCAGTTCGCCGCGGACCTGCAGAATCCCGTCGTCCGACACGAACCCCCGTTCGGCGAGCTGTTGCTCGACCGCCGCGTGGGTTGGTTCTGCGGCGAGGCAACCTGGCTCAAGGCTCCGCTCAAGGTTCAACTCGCGATCGACGACGCGTGCTCCTGCGATGCATCCCTGCAACTCGCTCGGACACTTTGGGAGAATCAAGCACTGTGGGAGCAGCGTGTGAAGGACAAGGTGGTGGAAGAGCTGCTCCAGATCAAGAACGACCACTGGCTCGATGAGGGCCAATCGCCATTGGCGGCCGAGACCTTCCGCGGCAATCTCTCCTTCGAGTCCCTGACGACAAAGCCCGACGGCACGTTCGAGTTCTGGTGCAACGACAACGACATGTTCTGGGGTCACGCGATCAGCGTCGAAGGCACTCTGCAACGCGGCATTACCCGAGTCACGCTCGAAGGGTGACGGCGAGTCGCGCGGTCATGGAAGCTGGTACTCACCGCGCCAGCAAACTCTTCCTCCCCACCTCCACCACCGGCGAAAGGTCCGCCTCCTCCATCTTCTCCAAGAGCGCCTCCACCCCCTCTTCCACCGCGAAATCCAGCTCATCCCGATACAACGGCAGGATCATCAGCACGTTCACCACCCGCCCGTCCGACAGCTCGATCTCGCGCGCCCCCTCCGGCCCCAGCGGCGGCATGATCAGCATCCCCGCGAAACCCCCCGAATCAATCTCCTCTTCCGGCTCGCTGAACTGCACCGTGTGCCCCATGCCCAGCCACGTCTCCATGTCGTTCGGCAGCCGGGCCGCACGCTTCAGCCACTCGATCGGCCAGTACGTCTTCGCCGCCTTCTCCCGATCCTCCTCCAGCACCGGCCAATCCGGCGGCAACTGAATCATCATCTCCGCGAACTGCATCGCGCTCGTGTCCTCGTCGTCATCCGCCATCTCCGGCGGCACATCCATCGCCCGCTCGCTCATGCCCGTCGTGTGCAGCGTCCAGCAAGGCCACCGCTCCGACGGCGGAATCGGAAACACATCGATGTGCAACTCATCCGACATGATCTCGTGCATCACGATCTCGCTCGCCCCGTAATGCCGCTCAAAGTGCGCGCAGATCTCCTCCATGAAGTCCGCACCGCCCGCATCCTCATCGTGTTCCTTCGCCATGAGCCACTCCCTTGATGTTCACCCGAAGACGCGCCCGTCGGGTCGCATCGTCCCGAAAGCCGAGGATGTTGTACCAAATCCTCGAACCCGCGTGCCCGCAGGCGTTCGCGCCGGACCTCCCTTTCACACCATGCCAGGCTCCGCCTGCATCGCCACAGTCGGAGTCACCCTCCACGGCGGACGCACGCAAGTAAATTCGATATCGTGCCGGCATGAACACGTCTCTGATCCTCACCTTTACCGCCCTCGGGCTGATCATCGCGGTCCTCTGGTTCGTTGTGCGACTCCTCGAAGCCCGCAAGCCCGCGCCCGGAGCTGACAGCACCGCCGACGACGCCGACACCGGCAGCGAGCCGCTCCCCTACGTCACCCGCGATTCCCTGCTCACCGCCGCTGAACGATCCTTCTTCGCGGCACTCCACGCCGTCTGTAGCGGTCGCTCGCTCATCTTCGCGCAGGTTCAACTGAGCAAACTCATCTATCCTCGCGCCGGCGTGGCCCGCTGGCAGACCTTCCAGAACAAGATCGACCGCAAGTCCGTCGATTTCGTGCTCGTCGATCCGGGCAGTCTCAAGGTCCAGCTCGTGATCGAACTCGACGACCGCTCGCACGAACGCAAGAGCCGCCAGGATCGCGACGACTTCGTCAACCGCGCCCTCGCCGCCGCCGGGTTGAAGCTGCTCCGCCTGCCCGCCGCCTCGACCTATGGCACGCAAGACCTCGAAAACGCAATCCGGGCGGCCATGCGCTCGCAATGATCGCGGGCCACCTCCGCAGTGCTCAAGCGGACGGTGCGTCCTCCGTGGTCGCCCCAACCGCTACGGACACAGCAACTCGTTGTACGCCGCGAGGAACACCACGAAGTCTGCATCGTCCACCAGATCGTCCCCGGTCAGGTCCGACGGACACCCTGCGGCCATCCCGGGGTCCTGGCAATCCAGGATGTTGTACGCACCCTGAAAGATCACAAAGTCGGCATCGTCGACGACGCCGTCAGCGTTCAGGTCGGCCGGGCAGTCGCTCGCGACGGTCGCCACGATGATCGCGGTGCTCGTGAATCCGTTCAGGTCGGCCTGAAACGCCCATCTCCCGTTTGAACCCAGCGAGTTCGGCAGGCCGTCGCCGGTGTTGCAGTTGGAGTGGTACGCGACCGCGTTCAGCACCTGGAAGACCCCGGGCGCGACCTCGATGTTCTGCCCCTCGCGCACCACCAGCACCACCTCATCGCTCGGCGTGCACATGTACCACGCCTTGTTGTTCCCCGCGTTGACGCCCGTGCCGCTCAGCGTGACCTCCGCCAACGCGTAGCCGTCGTCCGAAGCGCTGATCGTGTCGATACTCTGCACCCTCGGGCCCGTCAGCCCGGGCGCCGCCGCCTGCGTGATCAGCAAGGCCCGCAGCTCGGTCACCAGCGGCGTATCCGCCGCCGATCGAGCCGCCCGCGATTGCACCGCGCTGACGAGCGCCACGGGTGTCTGGAACGTGGGAAACTGCGCATAGATGGGCAGATACATCCGGCTCCCGCTGAACAGCACCCGGTCGTAGTGCTGCGCCATGACGGTGCCGCCGGGAATCAAGCCCGCGGTGGACGCCGTCGCAACAACAGGCGTGTTCGGTGCCAGCAGCAGCGCCGCCCCCCCGAGCGGATCCGGCATCGCGAGATCGATCATCGCCGTCTGCTCGACGAAAGCCGTCGGAGTCTGCACGAGGAGCGTGAGTGCGCCCTGGTGGTTCGGGCCGACGGCCATGTCGATCCACGCCAGGACGGTCCCATCGGCGAGCGCCGGCGGCGTCGCCTGTCCCGGTATCACGATCGGCGTCACCAGCGCAGCCCCGATCTCCGGCAGCCGCACCAGCCCGACGAACGGACCGAAGACGTTGGTCGATGTCTCCGCATCGCCGAGCATCAACCCCAGCGCGTCTCCATTCGCCGAACTCGAACCCAGCAGCGCCCGATCGACCGCTTCGATGGTGAGTGAGATAGCCGGAAGGTGGAACGTGCTGCCGGGGGCGGCGAGCACGTGCGTCGTAGTGGCGTTCGACGCCAGGATGCTGCTCCGGAATGTCGGATCCGGCACAAAACCGAGATCGCCGCGAAACACGGTCCGATTCGCGGACAGCGGCCACGTGAGCGTTTCGTCCATCGACTTCAACGTCTTGCCGCCCGCGTTGGGAACAACCACGCCGGTCTGCGCCAACACATGGAAGCCGCCTTGATTTCCCCGGATGATCGCCCGCTGCGGGCCACTGGGGTTCTGGAAGTTCGCATCGAACACGGCATCGAGCGGCGAATCCGGAATGGCCATCCGAATCTCGACACCAGTCGCGCCCGGGCCGAGCATCGGCAACACGACATCAGAATCGCCGGCCAAGGACACCCCGGCGAACGGCTCGTACCGATACACGACATAGTCAGCCGGGCTCGGGCCGGTCTCCGGGCCGGTCCGCTTGGCGGCGAACGCGACCGTCCTGCCCCGCATCGCCGGTGCGTGCCGCAGTTCCACCACAATGTTCCCCGCACCAAGATCGGGAGCCTGATCGCCCGAGCGCACCAGCACCTTGAGCCCGGCGCCCCCGATGCCGAAAACCGACGACGAGCCGAGCGTCAACGACACAGCCGCCGCCGAGAGTCTGAATTTCATCTGGCACTTCTGCCTTCCTGAGTTCCGCCGATGGGTCCGCCGTCACCCCGGCAACGCGCGACCCAAACCAGTCTGGCCGCAAACGGGTTCTGGGTCAACGAAATTCGGGAAGAATGAGGGACCCGGCTCAGATGTTCCATCATGCGGAACGCCCTCGCCTGCCTCAACCCGCATCGCCGAGGCCGATTCCGCGACCACGACGCCGCTTTCCCCGACTTCGCGGCGTGTTCCTCGTCAACGGTCCGATCGCCCGACCTGTGCCAACGCGCGGCTGACACGCAATGCGAGACGCTCGATCTGCGTCTCTCCGTCCCTTCGCTCCCCACTACCCTTCCCCATGAACGTCCTCGAGAAAGTCCGCTCCCTCGCCAAGGACCTCCGCGCCAACAAGGGCAACGCCGCGGAGAACTGGGCTCTCGCCTCGCGTCTGCTCGCCCGCCTCAGCAACGACTCCGCCCGAATCAAGCAGGTGATCGACGCGCGTGACATCACGGGGCTCGAGTCGCTCGTCGATGCGATCGAAGGAAAAGCCGCCGCCGAGGCCGCCGCGCCGTTGCCGGAGTTCCCGGCCTCCGAGCTCGACGCCGCGTACCGCGCCTTCCACAAGCGACTCAAGGTCAGCCGCCTCGCCGATGAGTCCAAGCTCGGCGGGCGCTACACCTCCGGCGGGCGTCACTCCGAGATCGACGCCATCCAGCCGCCCGACGGCTTCCCGAATGAGATCTGGCCCGCGCTCGTCCGCGCCGGCAAACTTAAGGACGCCGGCGGCGGGTTCTACCGCGAGCCGTAATCGCCCGATCGGTCATCACTCGAGCCGTCGCCCCGCGCCGTTACCGCCGACGCCGGGCGCTCACAAGACCCGCAGCGATCAGCAGCCCCGACGCCGCGGGCGACGGAATCACCGCCAGCTCGAAAGCCGTGCTCGCCTCAAAGTAGGCGTCCGTTCCTTCATAGCCGTCGAGATACAGACGCAGCACCTCCGGTGCGCTCCAGCGAATCGGCAGCTCCTTCGTCGCGGTACGCAGGTCGAGCGGCCCATCGCTTCCCAGCGTGAACTGTTCGCCGAGCAGGCTCCGGAACACGCCTCGCGACGACGACAGCAGCACGTTCCGCACCGCCAGGTCGCGATGCACGATCCCGTCTCGGTACGAAGACCCCAGCGATGTCCATGATCCCTCGACCCGATCGAAATGATGCGGCTCGAACTGGGTCCAGGTTCCGGGCGTCCTGCGATCACCGCTGCCCTCATACAGCGGGTTCACCCCCTCCATCTTCTTCTCTTCGTACAGCGGGTTGTTCATCACCTTCCCGTCGCTCGTGGTCGCCGGCGTCAGCTGCACCTGAGCCATGCCGTAGAACCTCACCACGTTCGGATGGTGCTTGACGCCGTCCATCACGCCCGCCTGCTGCAGCGTGAGCGTCACCGTGTACGACGTCCACACCATCTCGGCCCCGGCACATCCGGCCATCAGCGACAACCCCAGCACACACGACGCGGCATCGCGAATCATGCTCTTCTCCTCCACTTGGTGACGAAACCGAACACGGAGGCGGAAACTCCGTCGTGACATTGTCTCGCAGAACCCACCACGATGCAAGCCCGAAGTTCGCATGCCGAACGCCCCCCGTGCATGCCGTGTTCGCACGACCGATCCGCGAACGCCGTCCCCCGCACGGCACAAAGCAACACGAGACGCGCCGTGCTCCACAGCGCACAGACCGCGGTACCGGCAAATGTCGATACACTGAGTGTGGGGAGGGAGGATTGGGGCAGGAGCGTCCGGAGAATGTCACGGTGGGGCTGGCGGCGAAGGCCGCGGAAAGGGGGCTCCAATGAACACGCTGCACTCCTTTGACGCCTTTGAACTGCGTGGCCGCAGCTTCGAGGAAAGGTACTTCCACGCCAAAGACGCAGAGCTGGTCGAAAAGCTCCAGGCCGTCTTCCGCCGCACCCTCGACCGCGAGGAACTGCGGAAGATCACCGGCGTCGACGACGAGGAACTGCTCGACCGTCTGCTCGACGTCAACGTCCGCGGCGAAATGATGACCGCCTTCAAGCTCCTCCCGCTCGTCGAGATCGCATGGGCCGACGGCGTGCTCGATCACCGAGAAGCCGACGCCGTCGTCCACGCCGCGTCCCGCTTCGGAATCACCCCGGGCCCGGCTCTCGATCGCCTCCGCGACTGGCTCCGCCGCGGCCCCACGCCTCAGGTGCGGGCCCTCTGGATCCGCTACGCCGAGGATCTCAGGAAGACACTGAACAAGGCCCAGCTCGATGAGTTTCGCGAGGACTTGCTCCGCACCGCCCGAGGCATCGCCGACTGCAGCGGCGGCGTGCTCAACGTCTTCTTCAACACCAGCGCGGCCGAGCGTCGCATCATCGAGGCCGTCCGCAAGGCACTCAGCCACGAAGTGCCCGCCACGCCCGATCCCGTCGAGAAGATCGTCTGGACGATGCTCTGATCCGCGCCACCACGTCGCCCCACCTCCGGCCGCGGCCCGCTCGACGAGCGGGCCGCGGCTTCGTTACTATGAGCCGGTCTGGAGGTCCGTCATGAAGCTCACTCGCATCGTCACCCTCGTCGCTCCGCTCGCCCTGATCGCGCTCGCCGGCTGCGAAGCCACGCCCAAGCAGCAGGGCAGCCAGTCCCAGCTCACCGCCACCTACAGGATGGGCGCTCTCTCCGCCGTTATCCCCGCCAAGGTGCCCGCCGTCATGGCCGCCGCCGAACAGACCCTCCGCGACCGCGGCTACGCCATCGTCTCCAGCGCCTCCACCACCGAGCAAGGCGGCATCGTCGCCCGCCCGCCCTCGTACAACCTCGGCAAGACCCTCAAGATCGACGTCGCCAGCACCGCCACCGACGAAACCAGCATCACCCTCTCCGCCCAGCCCTGGGACGAGACCCTGCTCCGCATCACGCTCGATCGCATCCTGGCCCGCCTCGGCATGTGAACCCACAGCGGGTGCCACCGCCCGGCTGCTCGGAGCCGGGCAGTGAAACCGCGTGTGCTCGCAGAAAACCCGCGGGACTTTTCCACCCCCGGTCCCGCTGCCCAGCCGCTCGGAATCAAACAGTGCGGCAGCTCCCGCAGCACGAGCCGCACACACAAACGTCTGTAGACGCAACGAAAAAGCCGCGGCAACCCGCGGCTTTGTTCTTCTACTGCTCCGACCTCAACGCCCGTCGATCCCGACGTACGAGACCGCGTGCGGGCCCGTGTAGTCCGCGTCCGGGCGGAAGAGGCGGTTGTCGCCCAGCTGCTCGATGCAGTGCGCCGCCCAGCCGCCGACGCGAGCGATCACAAAGCTCGGCGTGAACAGGTCGAGCGGCAGCCCGATGCAGTGGTACGTCGTCGCGCTGTAGAAATCGACGTTCGGGTAGATGCCCTTCGCCGCCTTCTCACGCGTCATCACCGCCTCGATCGCGGTGCTCTTCTCGAACAGCGGCATGTTGCCGGTATCGCGGGCGAGCTGCTCGGCGAGCACCTTGAGGTGCGTCGCCCGCGGGTCGTACGCCTTGTAGATGCGGTGCCCGAAGCCCGGGATCTTGTCCTTCTTCGCCAGCTTGTCCTGGATGAACTTCTCGCAGTCCCCGACCGTCGGGATCTGGTTCAGCATCTTCATCACGCCCTCGTTGGCGCCGCCGTGCAGCGGGCCCCGGAGCGATCCGATCGCGCCCGTGATCGCCGAGTAGATATCGCTCTCGGTCGAGATCAGCACGCGGGCCGTGAACGTCGAGTTGTTGAACCCGTGATCCGCGTGCAGCACGAGGCACACATCCATCGCCTTGGTCATCGCCGGCGTCGGCTTCTTCCCGTTCAGCATGTACAGGAAGTTCTCCGCCAGGCCCAGCGACTTGTCCGGACGCACCAGCCCCTTGCCCTGGCGATAGTTGTGGAAGTACGCCAGCAGCGTCGGCACCTGCGCCATAATCGATAGCGCCTTGTCCCGCAGCGACGGAATGTCGATCGCGTTCGGCTTGGAGTCGTGCAGGCCCAGCGAGGACACCAGCGTCCGCACCGCGTGCATCGGCTCCGCGCTCTTGGGCAGTGTGTGCAGCAGGTCCTCCACGCCCTTGGGAATCTCGTACCGCGCCCGCAGCGAGTTCTCAAAGTCGCTCAGCTCGCTCTTCTTCGGCAGCCGGCTGTTCCACAGGAAGAACACCGTCTCCTCGAACGTCGAATGCGTCGCCAACTCGCCGATCGGAATGCCGATGTACTCGAGCACGCCCTTCTCGCCATCGATGAACGAGAGCTTGGTCTGAGCGGCAACGACGCCTTCAAGTCCTTTGGAGTACGCGGGCATTTGGTGTTCCTTCGAGCGGTCGGGGATCGGGGAAGGTGCGCGCGGGAGCAGCAACGAAACACAGCCGAATCGGACCGTCGCGGACGCTCGAAAACGCCGCTCCGGGCCGGGCTCCGACTATAGAAACAACACCGACAACCCTCCAGCGCCGACGTTGATTCGACGCACCATTTCGCCCCGGATTCGCCGCCGCGACATCCTCCCCGCGCCGATTCCGTCCGCCAGCCGGGTTTCCGGAACTTCTCGCCCCGCATCCCCCGGACCCCAGACGCCCTCTCCGGCCGCAACACCCGCTTGGCCCCGCAGATCGCCCCGCAAACCGCGCCGCTCCCCCGTACCATCCACCGTGTTCCTACCTCTTGGCACCGATCGGCCGCTGCGTCGGCCGACTCTGGTCAATCACATCCTCATCCTCTTCAACGTCGCCGCGTTCTGCCTCTGCGCCGCGCTCACAGGCTTTGCAGACAAGGAATTCGGCTGGGTCGTCCGGACCTTCGGTCTCGGCCGCGAAAGCCTCGACTGGTGGCGCTGGGTGAGCTACGCCTTCATTCACGCGGACCTGCTGCACATCCTGGGCAATCTGCTCTTCCTCTGGGTCTTCGGCCCGACCGTCGAGGATCGACTCGGCCGCATCGGCTACGTCGCGTTCGTGCTCTGCGCCGCCGCCGCCGCGGGCGCCGGCCACATTGCCGCCAGCAATTCGGCCCTCGTCATCGGCGCCTCCGGCGTCGTCTCCGGCGTCACCGGCGCGTTCCTCATCCTCTGCCCCCGCGCCAACGTCCGCACCTTCGTCTTCTTCATCCTCATCGGCGTCTTCAACATCCCCGCGCTCTGGTACATCGCATTTTGCATCGCTCGTGACGTCATCGGCATCGGCCACGGCAGCCGCGATGTCTCGTACGCCGCCCACCTCGGCGGCTACGCCTTCGGCGCCGCCGTCGCCCTCGTCCTGCTCGCTACCCGCATCCTCCCCCGCGAGGACTACGACGTCTTCTTCATGATCCGTCAAGCACGCCGCCGCCGCGAGATCAACGAAGCGATCCGCGACAGCAACGATCGCCGCCTCCGCGACCCCGCCTCACCCGGCGCCAAGTCGCGCTCGGCCAAGCCCGTCGTCGAAGTGCCCGACGTCCCGCCCGAGATCGCCAACGCCCGCGCCGCCCTTTCCACCGCACTCGCCGCCGACGATCGCTCCTCGATCACCACCCACTACCGCACCCTCACCGCCGCCGTCGACGCCGCCAAATCCTCGCAAGAGAACTTCAACGCCGCCCTCGAGGTCCTCTCCAGCCGCGCCCAGCTCGACTGCGCCAACCGCCTCTTCGAACTCGGCGAACGCGCCCTCGCCGCCCGCGCCTACCGAGGCTTCCTCAATCAGTACGAAAAAGACCCGCAGTCCGGCGTCGTCCGCGTCATGCTCGCCCTGCTCATGGTCCGCTACCTCGAGCAGCGCGACCAGGCCCGCGCCGTTCTCGATGAGGCCATCCGCGTCCTCACCGAACGCGGAAACAACGAAGAACACCTCTCCCTCGCCCGCTCGCTCCTCGACGAGATCGGCCCCAGGAAGCAGGCCACCTGACCATGCCCCGCACCCGCATCAAGATCTGCGGCGTCCGCGACGAAGAAGCCGCCCTCGCCGCCGTTGACGCCGGCGCCGACGCCGTCGGCTTCATGTTCGTCCGCTCCAGCGTCCGCTACATCGATCCCGATCAGGCCGCCGAACTCATGACCCTCCTCCCGCCCATGGTCGCCAGCGTCGGCGTCTTCATGAATACCGCCATCGATTCCTTCCTCGACATTGAGGAGCAGTGCCCGACCACGCACACGCAGCTCCACGGCGAAGAGAGCGACGAACTCATCGCCGCCTGTGCGCCCATCATCAAGGCCATCCGCTTCTCGCCCGCAACCATCGCCGCCGACCTCGCCCGCCTCAACGAGAACGACAACGTCGAAGCCATCCTCATCGACGGTCCCAGCCCCGGCGCCGGCGTGCCCTTCCAGTGGACCGACCTCCGACCCCACCTCGAAGTCATCGCCAAACCCGTCTTTCTGGCCGGCGGACTCACCCCCGACAACGTCGGCGAAGCCGTGCGAACCCTCCGCCCCTACGGCGTCGACGTATCCAGCGGCGTCGAACGCGAACGGGGCATCAAAGACCCCGCCTTGATCGAGGCCTTCTGCGATGCCGTCCGCCGTGCCGATCTTTCGGAAGGCTGACGTGCGCCGAGGCACGGGAGTGCAACGCGGCCTCAATTCCGATCAAAACGCGAACGCAATTTGAAGTTTTCTGAGTAATTGTGCTTGAATGGAAACCGTGCCAGCGCCGTTCCGTTCTTATTGACATGCGGTGGACACGCATGAGGCCCCGCGGCAAGCCCGCGGACGGGCAACCAATCGGGGTTGCTCGTTCCTGAGAGGCCCCACCCAACTGGCCACGCCACTTCACTTAACCAACGGTTTGCGAACCGCCGCGGCGATGTCGTCGAGTGACTCCTCGACGGTCCGCCCGTCGATCTCCACAACGTTGTCGGCCAGCGATCGATACAACGGATCGCGCTCCGCGAACAGGCGGTCGATCTCCTCAAGCACCGGCGCGCCCGTCAAGCTCGGCCGCGCGTCGAGGTCGGTCGTGCTCAAGCGCGCCCGCAGCGTACTGGGCCCGCCGCGGAGATAGACCAGCCGCGCCCCGCGTGTCCGCAGCGTCAGCAGCGCTGGAAT
>ERZ1066133.837-NODE-837-length-11034-cov-5.192185_pt1 | contig 11034 bp, 7 predicted proteins | sample MGYA00382780_ERZ1066133 | MGnify/ENA primary metagenome ERZ1066133 (study PRJEB33369, sample SAMEA5778363) | biofilm metagenome | biome: Industrial cooling water; feature: Water cooling tower basin; material: Biofilm | place: United Arab Emirates | collected...
GTGTTGTTACCTGTATTGTGTGGACAATCGTTGACAGAAGGAATGAAAACTACAATCGCCTTGCATACTGGTTGCGCATTGTGCTCCGGTACTTTTTAATCCTCAATTGTTTTGGCTATGGCTTTGCCAAAGTGTTTTTACAGCAAATGCCTTTTCCTAACATGAGCCAACTGGCTACACCATTGGGCGATTTTTTGCCCATGCGGCTGAGCTGGATGTTTATGGGATACTCATCTACCTACCAGTTTTTTACAGGGCTGATGGAAGTAATTGCCGGGCTTTTGCTCCTGTTCAGACGCACTTCCACCTTCGGAACTTTATTTGCTGCCGGTGTATTTGCCAATGTGTTTGTAATGAATATCGGCTATGATATTCCTGTAAAATTGTTTTCACTGCATCTGTTCATTTATGCAATGACTTTATTGGTGTTTGATTACAAACGTATGCTCAACTTTTTGATGATGAACAGAACGGCAGCCGTAAGTTACCTCTACGATGTTCGTTTCCCCAAGCGGTGGATGCGGATTGGAAGAATTGTGTTGAAATTGTTTATTGTGGTCATGAGTTTGTTAATGCCTTTGTTTCAAAATTTATTTTCAAAGGAGGCACCTAAAGCAAAGTCAATAATACCTGCAGGTGTGTACATGGTGGATGTGTTTGTGAAAAACGGAGATACGGTTCCCTATACGCATACAGACACCATTCGATGGAAGGATTTTATCATTGAAGAAAACGGCAGTGGCAGTGTGGGCAGTAAAGACACTACATTTAGAATAACATATGGCAGGGGTTATTTTGGCAGTAAAATTGACTCAGCCAAGCAGGAAATGAAATTCAACAAACGTGATTGGGCGTTTAATGTGTATGATTTGTTTACACTCAAATACCAGCTGCCTGACAGTAATCATCTAATATTGCATGGTAAAATAAGAACGGATTCTGTACATATACAACTCACCCGAACCAATCGTCATTTTCAACTGGCGGAACGGCAGTTCCATTGGTTGAGCGAATACAACCGCTGATGCTGCAACGAAAAAAAATAGATGTAGATGTAATTAAAGATGTGTTGCAACTGGTAGCTGCTGCAAGACCAACAGATGCATTTGTGCAAAGTATTGCACGACAGTACGACGAGCGTGGAAGCCTCAGTAAAAAACAACTGGAAGGTTTACACGGTAAAGCTTCCAGAATTGCATCTATTCCTGTTGCAAAACTGGCAACACTGGAAGCTATCATGAAAAAGCAATTAACAAGAGAACGCAGTGCTGCAACACAGGCTGCTGCTCCTGTGTTTGTGAAAGATGAAAGTGCCGGCCTGCTTATTGAAACTATTTTGAATAAAGCGCCGCATCATAAACGTGTTTTGTTTTTAAAGGCGAAGTATGACAACAATGAAGAACTTACTGCTGCTGAAGTGAGTGAGTTGAAAAAATTTGAAAAACTGCTGAAGTAATGTTCTGAAAAGACAACACCTGAAAAGACAAAAGGTGTCGCCTTTTCAGAGCTGTTTTGTCAAAACAAACACACTGCACATCACTTCATCTATCGAATATTCTTCTTGCTGTGTAATGAAGGGCTGCAGACTTTCAATAAATGGCTTGGCCATTAAACGCTGTGGGGTTGAGAGCAAAATCGTTTTCCCGGTTTGTAATTGTTTTTTAATAAACGCAAGCAGTTGCGTAAAATCATCAGGATTATAGTTTACATCACTCATTAGCAATAGTTCGGCACTAATGGTCGTTGCATCTTCATTCCAGTTGTAAACACCTGTACTTATGTTGTTGCCTGCATTGAGTTGAATGGATCTGTTTACAAACTCAAGCGCTTCTTTAACAGCATCTGTACAAATAACTTCTTTTGCAAATAACGCAGCAACAAGAGAGGGTAGTCCCAGGCCGCCTGCTATTTCCATCACTTTTTTATCTTGAATCAGATCTTTATGTGCAGCAATAAATTGTGACAGGGCTTTTGATGCAGGCCAGATTTTTCCCCAGTAAGGAAATACATGTGTTGCTTTGTTTTGCTCATGCCATTGCTTCAATGCTTCCTGTTCCGGAACAGCAAGTGCTACTTCGTGCGTATGGAATTGAAATAAAACAGTTGTATAAGGAAGCATCAATGCAAAGAACGGAGTTATTCCCAAATCACTTTTCCCTTTTCTTCAAACCATCTGGGATAAAGCGGCTGATGAATTTTTTCCACCTGATTACGCTTTACTTTCATGGTGGGTGTAAGCAGACCGTTTTCGATGCTCCATGTTTCTTTCATGATAACTGCCTTCTCTAATTTTTCGTGTGCTTCCAGTGAGGGATTTATTTCATTAAGTGATGCCGTTAAACTTTCTATTACTTCCTGCCGGGATTTTGTTTTTCCTGTTTCACTTAGTACAATCAGTGCAATGGGTTGAGGAATACCGGTACCTACTACGCAGGTGTTTTCAACATCACTGTTTGCAAGAATTTTTGTTTCGATAGGAGTAGGTGCAATATATTTTCCTTTATCTGTTTTAAATAAATCTTTCACCCTTCCTGTAACAAACAAAAAGCCATCATGGTCGTACTCCACCATATCGCCTGTTTTTAAATAACCTTCTTCATCAAATAACTCAGCAGTGAGTTGCGGCTCTTTGTAATAGCCAATAGTATTGGAAGGTGTTTTAACACGCAGTTCTCCGTCTTCGGTAATTTTTACAAGCATTCCGTCCATCGGTTTGCCCACTGAGCCCATCTTGCGTGCATAGGGCCGTTCAAAATGTGCATACACACAATCCTCCGTCATACCCAATGCCTGCATGATGCGGATACCTAACCTGTCGAACCACTTAAGAAGGTCCACTGAAATAGGAGCTGCAGCGCTGTAAATATGTGTAGCTCTTGACAGACCTAATGCATGTTTGATTTTTTTTCGAATAATTGAATTGATAATTGGAATAGACAATAGAAGATTCAGTTTCTTTTCAGGCATTTTTTTCAACACACCTTCTCTGAATTTTCCCCAGAGTCTAGGCACTGCAAAAAATACCTGCGGTTGAATTTCCTGCACATTGGCGGCAAAGGTATCAATGCTTTCTACAAAGCTGATAACGGAGCCGCAGTAAAACGAATTCATTTCAATCGCCAGTCGTTCTGCAATATGACTCAGCGGCAGGTAGGAAAATAAAACCGAGCGCTCAGGTAATTGCAATTGAGGAAGTGCTTTGGTGAGTGTGCGGTCAAAGTTTCCATACGTGTGCATTACACCTTTTGAAACACCCGTAGTGCCCGAAGTGTAAATGATGGTCATTAAATCATCCGGCTGCGGATTGTTTACCTGCTGAAGTGGCTCATGTTTCTTAATGAGTTCATTCCAGGTATGTTCTTCTTTAATTCCGTAATCATCAAAGGAGATACGTACAATATTTTTTGGGATGCCTTCCGTTTGTTCTGCAAAGTCATCCAGTTTGCCAATAAAGATGGCTTTGGTTTCACTATGCTCCAGTATGGGCTGAATGGCATGTGCACTTAACGTAGCATAGAGCGGTACAGAAATACATCCTGCCATCATGATAGCAATATCGGCCATCATCCAGTGTGCACAGTTTTTGGATAAGATGGCGATGTGCGAACCTTTGGGTAAATTCAAGGCATGAATTGCAGCTGCCATTCTTCTGGCTTCATTGCCAGCTTGTTTCCATGTATATTCTTTCCATTGTCCGTTAAATGGCTGACGCAGGTAAACCTCATTGGCCAGTTGCTGCTCCAGCTTTAAAAACTGGTGAAGGGGAGATGATGGCATAACAATCGTTTTTGGAAACCGTAAGATATTTATTTTTTTGTGTCAACAAAGGGAATCACGGTGTTGTTTTAGTAAAATTACCCGGTAAATAACCAGATTAATCCAGCGGATTTCTTAACGGCACTGATTTTGCTGGATCATTGTAACTCACTAAACTAATACTCTTATGAACCGCTTCTTTGTACGTTTTAACCTGCATGTAATTTTTATTTTGTTTACTCTTATTGCCAAAGCACAGCCTGTCATCAGCTACAATAGTGTTATCTCCGGATTAAGCTCGCCGGTTGATATTGTAAACGCCGGTGATGGTACTAACAGAATCTTTGTAGTAGAGCAGGGCAGCGGTGGTACTGCAGTTATAAAAGTGTACAGTGCTGCGTATGCATCGCTGGGAACATTTCTTACAGTTACTGGTATTTCTACCGGTGGTGAGCAGGGATTGTTGAGTATGGCGTTTCATCCCAATTATGAAAACAACGGATTCTTTTGGGTGTACTATACAAACAGTGCGGGCAATCTGGAAGTAAGTCGCTATAAAGTAAGCGCAGGCAATCCTAACATTGCTGATGCTGCAAGTAAGCAGGTTGTGATAACAATTCCTCATCCGGGTCAGACAAATCACAATGGTGCCAAATTAAATTTTGGAAGTGATGGGTTTTTGTATTTTGCTACAGGTGATGGCGGCGGCAGCGGCGACCCGAATAACAATGCACAAAACGGAAATAATTTGCTCGGCAAAATGCTGCGCATAAATGCGAGAATAGATACAGCGGCCACACTTTATACTGTACCTGCTACGAATCCATTTGTTTCCAATCCAAATGTGCTGGATGAAATCTGGGCATTGGGTTTGCGCAATCCGTTTCGCTGGAGTTTTGACCGGTTGAATGATAACATGTGGATAGGTGATGTGGGTCAGGGGCAAAAAGAAGAAGTGAATTACAGAACAGCAGCACAGTCAGCAGGTGTTAATTACGGATGGCGTTGTTATGAAGGCACATTGGCTTTTAATACAAACGGATGCCTGTCGCAAAGTAATTATATATCTCCTGTTTTTGAATACAACAATCTGCAGGGAAACAATACGCCTGCTTCAGTTGTAGGTGGTTTTGTATACAGAGGCACTGCGCATCCATCCATGCAGGGTTATTATTACTGCTGTGATGTGTATACAGGCAACTTATACAAAATCAATATCACAAATTTTTCAAGTTCAACACAAACAGGGTTGCCTACACTTGTAGTAGGTTTTGGTGAAACTGAAGCAGGTGAGCTGCTGGCTGCCTCATTAAACGGTAATGTATATGCACTTGTGCCTAACACACCTACATCTGTTGGCAACTTTACTAATGAGAGAGAACCACGCATTTATCCAACAGTGGTAACCAACAGAAGAATTACACTGGAGCTTCCTCAATCATTTACACAGTTGCAGATTCTAACCATGAATGGTTCGGTAGTGCAGCAGGAGAATATAACATCAAGAATGGGAACATTTGAAATGCCTTTACGGCAATTATCTTCAGGTGTTTATGTAGTGAAATTAATAAGTAATAACAGAACATGGGTGCAGAAGATGGTGGTACAATAAGATAAAGTGAGTGTAACTGTCTTTTGAAAAACAAAACGGCTTGAGATTTCTCAAGCCGTTTTGTTATCATTCTTTTTGCTTACTCCACCCAGTCAGCCACAAAAATATTTGTATCTCTTGTGCCGCCATTGTTTCTGTTGCTGCAAAACACAATCTTCTTACCATTGGGGCTGAACATAGGGAAGGCATCAAAGCCTTTATCTCTGCTGATTTTAAGTAAACCGCTTCCATCTTCATTCATTACATACAAATTGAATGGAAATCCTCTTTTGTATTCATGATTGCTGGCAAAGATGATGCGTTTATTATCGGGCATGTAGGCCGGCGCCCAGTTGGCTTGTCCAAAACTTGAAACCTGTCTGGCATTACTTCCATCAGCATTGGCTACCCACACTTCCATATTGGTAGGTGCTACTAAACCTTCAGCCAATAACTCTTTGTATTCTTTTATTTCTGCTTCCGTTTTAGGACGGCTGGCACGCCAAATGATTTTCTTTCCATCAGGACTAAACCAACCGCCACCATCATAGCCAAGCAGGTTGGTTACTTTTATTTCTTTGCCTGTTTTTAAATCCATCACATACATATCAATGTCGCCATCCTTTGTACTGGTGTACAACATCTTTTTTCCATCGGGCGAAAGCGTAGCTTCTGCATCATAGCCTTTACTGTTGGTAAGACGTTTTACAATCTTGCCATTCAGGTCGGCCATAAAAATATCATAGCTGTCATACAAAGGCCAGATGTATTTGTTGCCATACTTTCTGCGGTCGGGCACCGGCGGACAAGTATCTGCACCCAGATGTGTACTTGCATAAATGACGTGTTTGCCGTCTTTCATAAATGCGCCGCAGGTGGTACGTCCTTTGCCCGTGCTTACCAATCGTGGTTGAAATGTTTCGCCCGGCTTTGTGGGGATTTTGCCGATGTACATCTGGTCGCAGGGAATGCCTTCTTTGGCATATGTTTTTTGAAAGATGAGCCACTTGCCATCATAGCTGAAATAAGCTTCAGCATTATCCCCGCCAAACGTTAACTGTTGAATATTTTTGAAATGCCGCTCCTCCGGATACAGCAATGTGTCCGTAGTAATTTGAACAGAACTGCCTGTACGAAAATTAGAAAACAGAACAACAATTGTAGAGCAAACAATGACAGATAGCAGGAGGGACAAACGCATCATGAAAAAAGATTTTTGCAAAAGTATCCGGTTAATAATGCGCAAATGTCGGTAAAATGTAAAAAGTGTATGTTTAAAATTCATTTAGTTTTGCGCATGCAACGGATTCAACACATTTGTGCAGTTCTGTCCTTTATTCTGTTGACTGGCTGTACCAACGATGATACAGGTAAAAAGGATGGCATCCCATCTGCCGACAGCAGTTCAAAAACAGAACAGTTGCTTAACGACAGTACGACAACTGATTCCATGCGGGTGCAGCTGATTGAGCAATTGGTGCAAGACAGTACCTACGATAAAGCGTTGGTGCAGATTGAGAAACTGCTTCAAAAAGACAGCTCCAACCCCGGTTGGCTGTACATCAAGGCGGATGCACTTGAAAAAATGGGCGATACGGCTTCAGCAATTTTAAATTACAATAAAGCAGTTAACAGCGCCGGTATTTTTATTGATGCAGAGATTAGGGCAGCAATCCTGTTTGCAGAAAAGGCCGATGCCAATGCCCTGAAATTATGCGACAGGCTCTTAGCCAATCCCGGAGCAGTGGGTTACAGATCGGATGTACTCCGCATCAAAGGAATTTACTATGCAAAAAGCGGAAACAGTAAAAAGGCGATTGAACAGTTCAATCAGATTATAAGTGAAGACTACACGTATCTGGATGCTTATATTGAAAAAGGTCTTGTGTATTTCGATACGAAAAATTACAAAGATGCTTGGACGGTGTTTGCAAAAAGTACAGAGGTGAGCAACAAATTTGCCGAAGGTTATTTCTGGATGGCAAAAGCAGAGGAGCGGATGAATCAAAAAGCAGAGGCTGCAGCCAATTACAAACGTGCACTGGCGCTGGATCAAAGTTTGAGTGAAGCCCGCCAGGCAATTCAACGACTCGAAACAAAATAAAAACTACAAATAAATAACCATGCCCATTATTGCTCCGTCACTTTTATCTGCCAATTTTCTGAATCTTCAGGCTGATTGTACCATGCTTAACGAAAGTGTTGCCGATTGGTACCATTTAGATGTAATGGACGGCCGCTTTGTGCCCAACATCAGCTTTGGTCCTATGTTGATTGATTTTTTCAGAAAAGCAACAACAAAAGTGTGCGATGTGCATTTGATGATTGAAGAGCCTGAAAAATATGCAGAGGCGTTTAAAAAAGCAGGTGCTGACATTCTTACAGTGCATTATGAAGCATGCACCCACCTGCACCGTAATATCCAGCAAATAAAAAGTCTGGGTATGAAAGCTGGTGTGGCTGTGAATCCGCACACACCTGTTGCATTGCTCAAGGATGTTTTGGGGGATATTGATTTGGTTTGTCTCATGAGTGTGAACCCCGGTTTTGGTGGACAGGCATTTATTCCTAATACACTTAACAAAATCAAAGAGCTTCGCCGGATGATTGATGAAAGAGGCTTGCATGTAGATATTGAAATTGATGGCGGTGTTACATTGGATAATGCAAAAAGTATTGTAGAAGCGGGAGCTACTGTGCTGGTGGCGGGTAATACAGTGTTTAAAGCAACCGACCCGAAAGAAACTATATCTCTGCTCAGGAAAATATAGATTGTAAAGCAGCGGTTTTACTGAGCCTTTACTCATGTTAGTATGAAAACATGCTTTTTTCTTTTTGCCGTAATGATGATTTGTAATTCCTGTACCTATCAATGTGCAAGATCATCTGGTGTTATGGTAAATTTTATTTCGTTTACTGAACAGGAAATACGTCCTTTTTCAATAAAGAAATATGTAAAGGGAAGCAATTTTACTTCCTTTATTGATTCCCTATTGGTTACAGATACAGTTACACGTTACGGCAGGTCCAATGACAGTCTTATATGGCAATCATCAATTGGTAGTGCAAGGATGCCGTCTGACTATGATTATATTGTTTACATACCTGCTGTAAATTCAACTTATCGTATTACTGAATTATACGAACCGCAGCGGGAAGGTAAAAAGTCAACCAAAAAAATAATGTGTGTTAATGCTGTTGTTTCCTGTCGCATCAATGGAGAGCCTGCACAAATTCTATACGACAGACTTTTTCTTAAAAAATAAAACCTATCCATCTGCGTTATAACAGAAAGCCTTAGTTTTATCAACCAATGAAGGCAACCCAACTCATTTCTTTACTAACTGCATTGTTGCTTTTTGCATCAGTTTCATTTGCCCAAAAAAAGTCGGCTACCGTAAGCGGACAGGTTTTGGATGAAAACGAAAACCCGCTTCCCAAAGTCTCTGTTATTATTCTCGGAAAAACAACCGGTGTAACTACAAACGACTCCGGCTTTTTCAGCATTAAAGTGCCGGCTGATAAAGCGTTTGCTTTGGAATTCAGCTTCAACGGTTACAGAACGGAACAACGTAATTTTTTTCTGGTGGCAGATGAAAACGAACGCATCATCGTTCGCCTGGAGCCGGGCAGGGGAAAAGTATTGCAGGAGGTGATTGTAAAAGATGATCGCCTTCGTTCAGAAACAGGAGCAGTACGTATCAATCCCAAAAATGCATTGGTGCTTCCTTCAACTGTGGGGGGAATAGAAGGATTGATTAAAGTATTTGTAAACAGTAATAACGAATTGTCATCGCAATACTCTGTGCGTGGCGGCAACTATGATGAGAATTTAATTTATGTAAACGACTTTGAAGTGTTTCGTCCTTATCTCGTAAGACAAGGTCAGCAGGAAGGACTGAGTTTTATCAATGCAGAGATGGTACGGAATGTAACATTTTACAATGGTGGCTTTCAAAGCCGCTTTGGTGATAAGATGAGCTCCGTGCTGGATATTCAGTACAAACGTCCGAAAGGTTTTGGCGGTTCAGCATATGTTTCTCTGCTGGAGCAGGGTGTTCATCTGGAAGGTTCGTCGAGAGATGATAAAGTCACTTACATCATCGGTGCACGTAACCGCAGCAACAGAAATTTATTGAGCAGCCAGCAGGTGCAGGGTAATTATGTGCCCAGCAGCAATGACGCACAGGCATACATCACATGGCAGCCCAAAGCCAAATGGTTGTTTGAAGCCATGGGCAATTTGTCAAAAACACAATTTCAATTGCAACCGGAGTTCAGTCAGCAAACTTCTTCTGTGTTTTCGCCGTTCTTTACAGCCAATCTTGGATTGGATGTATTTTTTTCCGGAGGTGAAGTAGATGCATATAAAACAAATATGGTGGGCATTGCTACCACCTATCAACCCACAAAAGCATTAAAGCTGAAATGGATGCTCAGCTATTTCAATAACAATGAGCAGGAAAGCTTTGATATACAGGGTGCCTATTTGTTTGGTGAGCGTGACTTTGATCGCAGCCGTGCTAGCTTTGGTTTAATCACAAATCCTTTAGGTGCCGGCGTGTTTCAGAATTTTGCACGAAACAATTTGAATATTGAACTGGCAAGTGCTACGCATAAAGGAAGTCTGGAAAAAGGAAAACATTTTTACCAGTGGGGTCATACGATTGAAAGGCAAACGATTAATGATCGTTTAAACGAATGGGAGCTGCAGGACAGTGCAGGATACACGTTGCCATTTAATCCCAATCAATTGCAGTTGTCAAGAGTTATTAAATCCACTGCATCACTCAACTTTATACGATTGCAGGGTTATGTGCAGGATAATATTGTGCTCAATGATTCATTGAATATGACCCTGCAGGTGGGTGTGCGGTACAATTACAATACGCTCAATAATGAATTGCTTTTGCAGCCACGTATACAGTTTGCTGTAAAACCTCAATGGAAACGTGATATAGTGTTTCGTGCTGCTGCGGGTGCTTATCATCAGCCGCCGTTTTACCGTGAGCTCAGAGATTATAATGGAAATGTAAATACACAAACGAAAGCACAAAAGAGTTTGCAGTTTGTAACAGGTATTGATTACAATTTTAAAGGATGGGGCAGCCGTCCGTTTAAATTACAGGTAGAAGCTTATTATAAAAACATATGGGATGTGGTGCCTTATGATGTGGACAATGTACGTATCCGCTACCTCGGAGGTAATATTGCAAAAGCATATGCTACAGGAATTGAAGCACGTTTATTTGGTGAAATTGTAAAAGATGCCGAAAGCTGGTTGAGTGTAGGGTTTATGCGTACAAGAGAAAACCTTGAAAATGATCAATGGTTTAATTATAAGCTGGATTCATTGGGTACACCTGTTGACAGTTCCCTGGTCCAGGGCGGCTGGTTAAGAAGACCCACTGACAGGTTTGTTACCATTGGATTGTTTTATCAGGATTATCTGGCTACCAATAAGAATTTTAAATTCTCAATGAATTTATTGTATGGATCTAATCTTCCTTATAATATTCCCAACAGTGTGAAGTACAGAAACGCCTTGGTTATTGATCCGTATATACGTGTTGATTTTGGCTTCAGTGCCTTACTGCTGGATGCGGAGCGTGCCAAACGAAGAAGCAGAAATCCGTTCCGCAATTTTCAAAACATATGGGCAAGTCTGGAAGTATTTAATGTGATTG
>ERZ1066133.840-NODE-840-length-11009-cov-6.312945_pt1 | contig 11009 bp, 5 predicted proteins | sample MGYA00382780_ERZ1066133 | MGnify/ENA primary metagenome ERZ1066133 (study PRJEB33369, sample SAMEA5778363) | biofilm metagenome | biome: Industrial cooling water; feature: Water cooling tower basin; material: Biofilm | place: United Arab Emirates | collected...
CCTTGCGCACAATCACGTCCATCACCGGTCCCTTGGGCAGCGCCTGGGCGAGGGAGACGTCACCTGAACGCGGCGGCGCCTGGCGGGTCGATTCAATCGCGAGCACGGCGTGATGCTTGTGGGCGGACGACACGCGCGTTTGCCATTCCGTGCCGGCCCCGTCGAAGGCTGTCACGGGATCGCCCGTGCGCGCGCGATTGACCGTCACGAGATGGTGCGACTCCTCGGGACTGAGGGTCAGCGCGGCGGCTCCGTGGGCCGGCGGGACGCAATAGACACGAAAGTCGGGCATGGGGGAAGGGCGTCGGGTTGCACGACCGGGGGCAAGTCCGGAGCGCGCAGGGGGCCAAAACAGAAAGGGCGCTGGAGTGGTAACTCCAACGCCCTTGCCGACTTATTTGACTACAAACTATGAACTACCAAAAAGAACAGGTAACTAACGTCGAGAAAGACGCAGGAGCGGACGGGATGTTCAAAATTCGCAAGGGAAGTTGAGCGATTTTTTTTCGCCCTAGCGCCGGGTCCGCAAGGATTGCAAGTAGGCGACAAGATCGCGCAGTTCGCGCGGCTGCAGAATACCCTCCATCGGTGGCATGACCGAGATCGGCGGCGTCAGGCTGGCGATCCGGCTGCGCTCGATGCGTTGCTCGGTGCCGTCGACGAGGCGGAGCGTGACCGCCTCGGGGGTTTCCTGCGCCAGGGCTCCGCCGAGCAGGGTGCCGTCGTGGAGCGTGATGGAGACAATACCGTAGCCGGGAGCCACCACGGCGCCCGGATTGATGAGGGATTGGAGCAGGGAGGCGGCATCACGTTCGCGGCCGATGTTGCGCAGGCTGGGGCCGACCTGGCTGCCCTCGGCGGATTCGAGTTTGTGGCAGGCGAGGCAGTTGCCACCGAGGTGGTTGATGCCGATGTCGCGTCCGCGCACGGGATCGCCGCCGGCGAGCAGTTCCTGCCGGGCTTCGGCTGCGGGTGTGGTGCCGTAGCGGGCGAGGGCCTCGGCGATCGGCCGGTGGGCGCTCTCGCGCGCCCGCAGGGCCTCCAGCAGGTCGAGTTGCAACTCCGCCGGATACGTTCCGGCGACGAGGGTCTTGGCTTGGTCGGCCAGCACTGCGTCGGCGGCCGGGTGAGCCGCCTTGCCGAGCAACGCCAACACGTGCTGCCGGGTCGGGGTCGCGCGTGAAGTGAGCGCGGTGCGCGCTTCACGTACGAGACGGTCAATGGCGTCCGGCACGAGGAAATCGAGTCCGGTGCGATAGAGTTCGTCGGCGGCGTTGGTGGCGAGCGCTGAATTGAGGGCGCGGGCAAAGGCGGGGTCCTGGCGATGGCGGGCACCCATGAGGCGCAGCGCCTGGGCGCGCAGGTCGGCCGGGGCCGCGGCGTCGGCGAGGATCGCGGCCATCTGGCCGGCGGAGGCGTTCAGCTGTTCGGTGACCATCACTTTGACCGCGAGGGTCTTCAGGTCGCTGTCTTTGAGGGCGAGGAGCGGGTCGAGCCGCGCCTCGAGCACCTCGCGGATTGGAGCGGGGGTATAGGTGCGGGCCCAGCCGTCGACCCGGTCGAGGCGGGGCGGATTGCTCCAGACCAGGAGGGACTCGAGGGCCTCCTTGCGCATGGCCACGGGGGCGGCGACGTCGAGGGCGAAGTCGGCGAGTCGGGCTGCGGCTTCGGGCGTGCCGAGGCGGAGGTTGGCATTGATGGCGCGGCGCAGCAGCACCTCACTGGTCTCCCGGGCGGCGAGCCGTCCGGCGAGGGCGGACAGAGCGGCGGGGATCGACGTGTCATCATGGATGGCGCGCGCGGCTTCCTCGACCACGTGAATGTTCGCGTCGGCGAGAAACGCGGCGACGGCCGGCGAGGCTTGGCGGCGCAGGGCCACGACGCTGATCAGGCGGGCCTCGACGGAGGCATCGGACGAGCGGGCGGCAAGCTGGGTGGCGGTGGCGCTGCCCGTGAGGCCGACCACGGCCGCGTTGCGCAGCGTCGGATCGGCGCCGTCGCGGGTGGCGAAGGCAAAGAGCGAATCGACCGCGGCGGGAACTCCCCATTTGCCGAGCGCCGTGGCGGCGAACATGCGCACGCGGGGCGAAGCGTCGTTGAGCAGGGGCAGGACGGCCGACGCCACGGAGGCGGCGTGGCGGGCATCGCCGAGCACCTTGGCGGCCTGCGCACGAATCTCCGCGTCAGCGTCGGCGAGGAACGGCACGAGGGCATCGGCGGGCGCCTTCTGGTGCCGGACAAGCTGGCCGTAGCCCCAGATCCCGTGAACCCGGGCCAGCAACCCGAGACGGTCCTGACCGGGGCCGCGGGCGGCGGCGAGCAAGGCCTCGGCGCGGCCGCGTTTGGCCAGTTCGAACTGGGCCCCGAGGCGGACGCGCTGGTCGCGATGGGAGAGCAGCGTGGAGAGGGCGGAGTCTTCGGTCTGACCGAAGCCTGCGCGCAGCAGGGCCTGCGTTTCGCGGCGAATCCCGGATTCGCGGCCGGTGGCGGCGTCGACCTGCCAGATGGCGCCGAGGTTATCGAGCGGGTACCCGCCGATCCAGTCGACCATCATGATCGAGCCGTCCGGGTGCCAGCTCATGCCGATGCCCATCACGCCTGTATTCATGGTCCGCTCGTCGACCATCTTGAATGTGGCACCGTTCGTTTCGGTGCGGAAGCCGCGCAGTTTGCCGGAGGGAAATTCGGAGAGCAGGAAATGATGCCGCTGGCCGGTGCCGAGCCCGGTGCCCGGGTCGTAACGGAAGCCGGCCGGACCGTCGGAGTAGCTGAGCAACGATGGCAACAGGTAGGCGGCCTGGCCGGGGAAATGCGGCTGCCAGAGGCCTTCGCGCATCCACGGCGCGGCGAGGCTCATGTACTGGTAGTTGCAACGCCAGCCCGTGTCGCTCCCCTCGGCGATGAAGACGAAGCGTTCGCGTTCGCCCTGCATGTCGGCGTCGTTGTCGACCGTGAACAGGTTGCCCCAGTCATCGAAGGCGGGTTCCTGCGGGTTGCGCAGGCCGCGGGCATAGACCTCGAAGTTCGAGCCGTCCGGCTCGACGCGGAACACCGCGCCCTCGTTGGGCACGTAGAAGTTGCGGCCCTCGCGCGAGGTCACGTTGGCCCCCTTGTCGCCGATGCTCCAGTAGATGCGGCCGTCGGGACCGACACTCAGACCGTGCATGTCGTGACCGGCGTAGGCGATGTGAAGGCCGAAGCCGGTGGCCACGATCTCGCGGATGTCGGCCACGCCGTCGTCGTCGGTATCCTTGAGACGCCAGAGGTCGGGGGCGATGGTCGCGTACAGCCAGCCGTCGTGCCACATCACGCCGGCGGCGATGCCGGTGACCTCGGTGTTGAAGCCCTCGGCGAACACCGTCATCCGGTCAGCGGTGCCGTCACCGTCCGTGTCGCGCAGCTGGTAGATGCGCTCGGTGTGGAAGGTCAGGTCGTGCCAGTCGATCGAGCCGTCGCCATTGTGATCGCGCAGTTCGCCGCGCGGCTGCTTGAGTTTACCCGGGGCCAGTTCCCGCTGATAGAAGGCACGTTTCGCCTCAACGCTGTCGAGGGCGACATCGTCGGGAATCCACATCCGGTGCTCGCGGATATCGAGATCGCCCACCTTGCGGCGGGTGGTGGCGGCCACGTACACGCGCCCCTGGGGATCGACTGCGCACGCCACCGGGTCGGGGACGTTGATGTCGCCGGACCACTTGTGCAGGACGAGTTCGCCGGTGGCCTTGACCGGTTCGGCCCCGGACAGGGAAAGGCCGAGTGTGGCAGTGGCGAGGATGAGGCACGGACGGAATCCGGTGGCAAAGGAAGGCATGGGCGCGACGGAGCGGAGTTCGATAGGACAGGTTCTGCCGCCCGAAGGCGGCGCGGGGTGGGGAGGGGGCACGGTACGCACGAGGCGCGGGGATTCAACGGGAAATCCCCTCGGGCGTCGTGTCGTCTGCACTCGCGCTTCGCTTGCAATCGGAGCCGGCGCGGTGGGACCGGCCCACGCTGGACAATCGCGGGCGACGTGTCTGTTTCTGGGCGTCGATGATTCCGCTGCACCCCATCGCGGTCCGAGCCGTCCGGATTGGCGCACGGCGTTCGCCATGAGCAGTCCCGGTTCCACACCGCCGCAGTCCGGGGCGGCCGGCGGCGCCAGCTTGTCGCCGTGGGCTCTCGTGTGGGCGCGGTTTGCTCGTCACCGCCTGGCAGTGGCGTCGCTGTACCTCCTGGCGGTGATCTACGTGTTGGCGGCCGGTGCGGAGTTTTTCGCGCCGCATTCGGCCGGCTGGCGTGATCTCGACCACGCCTACGCCCCCCCGCAGTTGCCGCGATACTCGTTGGAGCATGGCTGGCATGTGCCGGCGCTGACGCGCATCGTGGATCCGATCACGTTCCGAAAAAGTTACCTGGAAGATCCCGGACAGATCGTCCGGCTGGGTTTTGGCGTGAAAGGCGAACCGTACCGGCTGTGGGGCGTGGTGCCGTGGGACCGCCATTTCTTCGGGGTGAAGACCGGCGAGGCCGACGGTGCCCGGTTCTATTTTCTCGGGGCCGATCGGTTCGGCCGCGACCTGTTCAGCCGACTGATCTACGGGGCAAGGATTTCCCTTTCGGTGGGTCTGGTGGCAATCGCCGCCACCTTCGTCCTCGGCGTGGCGATCGGCGGGGCGTCGGGTTATCTGGGGGGCACCACGGATCTGGTGGTGCAGCGGATCGTCGAGGCGGTGCAGGCCTTCCCGCAACTGCCGCTCTGGCTGGCGGTGGGCGCGGTGCTGCCGCCGGACTGGTCGCCGCTGGCCGTCTACTTCGGCATCACGCTGGTCCTCAGCCTGCTCAACTGGACGTCCCTCGCGCAGGTGGTGCGGGGCCGGGTGCTGGCGCTGCGGGAGGAAGACTACGCCGTGGCCGCGCGCATGCTGGGCGCCTCGCATGCCCGCATCCTACTGCGGCACCTTCTGCCGGGGGTGACGAGTCACATCATCGTGGTGCTGACCCTCAGTGTGCCGGCGATGATTCTCGGCGAGACCTCACTTTCATTTCTCGGGCTGGGCCTGCGTGAACCCGTGGTGAGCTGGGGCGTGATGCTACAGGACTGCCTCAACGTCCAGACGGTGACGCGTTATCCATGGCTCCTGATGCCCGTCGTGTTCATCGTGCTCACGGTGCTGTCGTTCAACTTCCTCGGCGACGGGTTGCGCGACGCCGCCGATCCGCACGGCACCACGTGAGGCGGACACAAAAAAGCCAGACCCGAAGGTCTGGCTTCTCCATCGATCGAGACCTTCCGCTGAGGATCAGCGGAAACGCTTGCGGGCGGCCGCGAGGCCGAGGAGGCCGAGGCCCATCAGGGCAACGGTGGCGCTGGCGTCCGGAACCTGCTTGTAGTCACCGTAGGCCTTGAGCTTGGCGGCTTTGAACCACGTGTCGCCCCGCGTTACGGTGATGGTGTAGTCGAGTTCGCCCGTCGAGGAAAGTGTGCCGAGCAACGAGGCTTGAACGCTTCCCGTAATCCAATCCCACGTGAGGTACGAGAGGATGTGCGATCCATCGACTTCGTAGCTGTTGGGAGCGTCGTAGATGTCTACCGTCACGTACTCATTCGAGTCACCGAGGTAGGGCACGTCACCGAAAAATGCGTCGTCAGCGAAAGCGAAGTATGCCTTGGCGGAGGTGAGTTCGAAGCTTCCTGCGACAAAAACGGGGCCACCGGATTCGGCGGCAATGCCATTCAGATTGAACGTACCGCTGGTCGATTGTCCGGCGGACAGGTACACCGGTTGGTCAACGTTGAGATCGGTCCAGACGAACGCTGCTTGGGTAGTTGAGGTCGCGAGAGCGAACGCGCCCAAAGCGAGGAGGGGAGTTAGGAGTTTCATGTTGAAGACGGAGTTGAAGGACACCCACTTACCGTGGGCTCCTTCACCTGAGCTTAACATGGGCCAAGGGGTGCTTTCGGGCCTAACGAGCCTTGAATCCTGTTCTCTTAATTCATGATGATTAATAAATTAAGGGAATGAATATTTTTCTATCTTCTTTCCAAGATCGAGAGTAGGTCTGAACGGGTGTAATCTTGGCCGACGTTTAGCAGGCACCGGGAGGTAGATTGTGGCGTAACCTTAATGGGTTTAGCGACTAACGCACGTACACGTGCAGTGTAGGCGAACTTTACACGTGTCCGCCTGATCCCGATGGGCTACGGGATCAGTTCGAACACGCTGACGCGGCCCGTGGTCTCTTCGCGGCCGTTGAGGAAGGTGAATTCGACCCAGGTGGCGGTGCGCATGAGGGCCTCGTAGCGGGACAAATCCCAGCGCTCGACCGACTCGCCATTGATCCGGGTTACGAGGTCGCCTGGGAGGATACCGGCGCGGTCGGCCGGGGAGTCGGGTACGATGCTGGCCACGCGCCAGTAAGCGGGCGTCCGGGAGAAGCCCAGCCCGACCGTCCGCACCGGCGGAGTGATGATCGGGGCCGTGCTTTCGCGGTAGAACGTGGCGGTGCCCTGGCGTTGGTCGAGGGTCAGGGTGAAATGCTTGAGCACGCCGCCGCCGAGGGAGGACAGCTGATCGGTCAGGTCGACCACGGGCTGGACCAAGGGGTAAGCTCCGATCTGCAAGGTGGCCGCGAGGCGGCCGACCTGGGGAATGCGTTCACCGGCGAGGGAGGCCACCGACGCGCCCGGACGTGGCCCGGAGGAGAACACCGGATCGAGACCGAAGGGATTAAGGTTGAGGGAACCATCGCTCCCGGAATCGAGCAGGACAAAGACGGTTCGTTCGCCCAGTTGCACCGGGATGAGCGGGACTTTGTTGGCGGGGCTGAAGGCAAACGACGAACCGGGCAGCAGCGAGGGTGCAACCGCGGACCCTACCCGCACGCGTTCGCGCGGGTAGTCGAGGGTCAGGCGCAGGTCCTGGAACAGGGGAAAGCCGAGAATGCCATCGATGGTGATCCCGAGGTGGGCCGACAGCTCGGCATGGTCGAGCAGGAGCGCTTGGAGCGATTCCAGCCGCAAGCCCCCCAGGGTGAGGCGGCGCAGGTGGACGGCCGGAAGGGTGCGGTAATCGCCGGTGGCGGAGCGGACCTGCACCGTGCGCTGGGGCTCCCGCGACGCGGCGGTGCCCAGCCGGTTCACGAAATCGGGGGAAAGCAGGGTGACCGACGAGCCGGTGTCGATGAGGAAGCGCGCGGTGCCGGCGCGCTCGACCGGGATCTCGACCACCAGGTGATGGCCGATCAGGCGGGCCGGAAACTCGATCGGATCCGCGGCGATCCGCGTGCGGGCGGGGGCGGGGCCGATTGCGGTTGGCGTGGTCGCGCACCCGGCAAGGGCGAACAGGACCAGCGTGAGGATCCCGGGTAGGACGTGTCGGGCAAAGGCCCGCTGGTTCGTCTGGCTCACGGCTGGGGACGGGGCAGGCGCAGGCTCAGGAGAGCGGCTGCGGCGGCCAAGGCGGCGGCCACCGTGTAGAGCACACTGGCGCCGAGGGTCCAGTAGACGGCACCGGCGACGATCGGCGTCACGGCCCGGGCGAGGGAGCCGAGCGAGCGAAAGATGCCGAGCACGCGGCCCTGCTCCTCCGCGGAGGCGTAGAGGGAAATCAATCCGGTCGTGGACGGGTTGACCAAGCCGCCGCCGAGCGCCAGCAGGGCGACGCCGAGGTAAAGCCACCCGGTCGATGGCGCGAAGCCGATGGCCAGCAGCCCCGCGGTCGAATGCGCGAGCCCAAGGATCAGCACCGTCTTCTCCGGCAGCCGGGCGAGCAGTTTTCGGACGACGATCCCTTGGGTGAGAATTGAGCAGACACCGAGGAACCCCATCAACATCCCGTTTTCCCGCGCGGTGTAGTCGAACCGTTCGGCGCTCAGAAAGACGAGGGACGTTTCCATCGCGACGAAGGCCAGGGCGTAGGCGAAGGCGACGAGATTGGCCCGGCGGGCGCCGAGGTTGTCGAGACCGAGGATGGCGCCGATCGGATTGCGCAACCGCGGCGTCTCACTGCGACCGCGCAGGTCGGGCGACAGCGTCTCGCGGAACCGGGCCTGGATCCAGACGAGGTTGACGAGGCCGAGCAGGAAGGCGACGCCGGCGGGAACGGTGAAGGGATTGACGCCCCAGGCGGCGAGATGCGGGGCGTAGTCGAGCAGGTTGATGCGGGCAGCGAAGGCGCCGATGAGCGGTCCCGTGACGAGTCCGAGGCCAAAGGCGGCGCCGACCAGGCCCATGGCCTTGGAGCGTTCGGCGCGGGTGGTCACGTCCGCGACGGCCGCCGTGGCGACCGACAGGTTGCCGCCGAAGGCGCCCGCGAGCAGGCGGGCGGCGAGAAAGAGCCAGAACGAACCGCTCACCATCCAGAGCAGGTAGCTCGCCGCGGTGCCGGCCACCGTCCACACCAGCACCGGCCGGCGTCCCCGACGGTCGGAGAGGCTGCCCCAGAAGGGCGCAAAAACAAACTGCAGCAGGGAGAACAGGGAGCTGATCACGCCGCCAAACAACACTTCGGGCAGGTGGGTTTCGTTGCCCAGGGCCCGCGCCACGCTGGTGATGGACTCCAGCAGGCCGCCCAGCAGCCCCGACTGGCCGTCGACCGCGAGATAGTGACGCAGCAGGTCGGGCCCAAGCGGGAAGATGATCGAGAAGCCGATCAGGTCGATGTAGAGCGTCAGGAAGATGACGCCAAGGGAGAGCGGGCGGGCGGGCGTGGCGGCGGTGGAAGGCGAGGACACGGAAAGGGCGGACGATACGCGCCGGAAGCGGCACGCCAAGGCCCAAACGCACGCGCGTCGGCCTCGCTCAAGCCACCGGATCGCCGAGGATCTCCTGCAGCTTGGCCCGCACGGAGGCGACCGAGAACGGCTTCTGGATGAAGGCGGTCGGCGCCGCACCGGTGAAGCGCTGGCTGACCTCCTGTTCGCTGTAGCCGCTCATCAGCACCACTCGTACGTCGGCACGCCGGGCCCTGAGCTCGCGCAGCACCTGCTCGCCGCCCATGCCCGGCATGGTCAGATCGAGCAGCACGAGGTCGTAGTGCACGCCCGGCGCATCGAAGCGGGCCAGGGCTTCCGGGCCGTCTGCGGCCGGGTCCACCGTAAGGTTGAACGAGGCGAGCATGTGCGAGCCGACAAACCGCACCGCGTCCTCGTCGTCGACCAGCAGCACGCGTCCATGGGTCCGCCAGGTTTCAGGTGCGTCGCGACCGCTCGGCGTCGGCAGCCGGGAGGCCTCCACGATCACGTCGCTGGCCGGCAACAGCAGCCGGAAGGTCGAACCTTCCCCCACCGTGCTGTCGACGAGCAGGGCGCCCTGGTGGCCGCGCACGATTCCGAGCACGGCGGCCAGCCCGAGGCCGCGTCCGGCAAACTTGGTGGTGAAAAACGGATCGAAGATGCGGGCCTTGGTTTCCGGCGACATCCCGCAACCGGTGTCGCGCACCTCGAGGAAGACGTAGTGGCCCGCCTGGGAGGTGCTGCCCTGTTCGGCGCGTTTCAGCAGGGCGGCGTCGGCGTACTGGGTGCCGGTGGCGAGCACGATGTCGCCGGTCCGCTCCCCGATCGCGTCGGACGCGTTGATCACGAGGTTCATCAGGATCTGCCGCATCTGCGTGGCATCGGCCATGACGGACGGCAGGGCCTCATCGAGCTGGAATTGGAGCCGCACCGACTTGCCAATCGAAGCCCGGAGCAGCGGCACCGTCTCCTGCACGAGCGCGCTCAGGTTCATCGGTCCGACCATGAACCGGCCCTTGCCGGAGTAGGCCAGCATCTGCTGGCACAGTTCCGCGGCGCGCAGGGCGGCCGACTCGATCTGGCGCAGATGCGGTCCGAGCGGCGAGCCGCGCGGCAGCTCGTAGTTGAGCAGGCTGGCGTTGCCCATGATGCCCGTGAGCAGGTTGTTGAAATCGTGGGCGATGCCGCCCGCGAGCACGCCGAGGCTCTCGAGCTTCTGGCTCTCGAGCAGCTTGCGCTCCATCGCGAGCCGCTCCGTCTCGGCCTGCTTGCGTCCGGTGATGTCGGTCGTGATGCCGCCGACCGCCCGGATCGCCCCGGAGGCGTCGCGTAACGGGAACTTGAATACAATGCTCGTCATCGGCCGGCCGTCGACGACCGTGACCTCCTCGAAGGTCTCCGTGCGGCCCGAGGCGATCGCGGCGGCGTCGCTGCGGCGGTAGGTGGCGGCATACTCCGGTGGGAACAGGTCGGCGTCGGTGCAGCCGACCACGGTCGGACGGCCGCCGCCGTACAGCTCCTCGAAGCGCCGGTTGGCGACGAGGTAGCGGCCCTCGAGATCCTTCATGAAGATCACGTTCGGGCTGTTGTCCATGATCGCGGCCAGCTCCTCGCGGCTGGCGCGCAGCTCGGCCGTGCGCTCCTCGACCAGCCGCTGGATGAGCGCCATGTGCCGCAGGCGGAAAAACAGGAGCAGGCCCAGGGCGGCGGAGGCGAGCGAGCCGATGATGAGCAGCACGTACGGCTGGCGGGACGTGGCGCCGGCCAGCCACCCGGCCGTCGGGCGGTAGATCAGCTCCCAGTCGCGTTCCCAGAGGCGGATGGGCACCCGCAGGGCGTGCGGAGTGAGGAATGATTCCACCGACGGCAGGTTGGCCGTCTCCGTGGTGTGGCTGTCGTAGTGCACCGCGACCACGCCGTCCGGGCTGCGGGCCGTGACGTCGTTGACGAGGAAATCAAAACCGGAGGTGTTCAGCTCCGCTGCGGAGGAAAAGAACCGGTCGAGACGAAACGCGCCCAGCACCATGCCCTTGATCACATCCGGCGGGGTGCGCGAGGAAGGCAGGGGCAGGCTGTCGTACACCGGCACGTACACGATGAACCCCATCGTGGTCTCCCCATCGACGAGCAGGCGCGACTGGCGGGACATCGCGGTCTGGCCGGTGCTGAGCGCGAGTTTCACCTCGGCATGGGAACGGCCGGACAGGAGGTTCAGCCCGAGCGCCGGCCGGTTTGGCTCGAGTGGTTCGATGTAGAGAATCGGGAGGTAGGTGTCCTGCACCGGCGAGGTGTCGATG
>ERZ1066133.844-NODE-844-length-10995-cov-8.565082_pt1 | contig 10995 bp, 11 predicted proteins | sample MGYA00382780_ERZ1066133 | MGnify/ENA primary metagenome ERZ1066133 (study PRJEB33369, sample SAMEA5778363) | biofilm metagenome | biome: Industrial cooling water; feature: Water cooling tower basin; material: Biofilm | place: United Arab Emirates | collected...
TGCCGCTGGCTTCGCGGTTGAGCAGTTCGGCAAAGGAGAGCGACTCGATCTTGCTCGCAGCATTGGAGCCCGCGACGCCGGCGCGGCGCTCGACGCCGGGCGGGAGGATGGAGTTGCTCAGGGGGCGAAAGAGATCGGCGCTGCTCACGGCTTGGTCTCCGTGCTCGCCGGCGGAGTCGTCTTGATGCCAGCGGCCTTCTTCTCTTCTTCGGTGAGCTGGCTGGGGTCGATCACCCCGTCGATGTTGTTCATGTTGACGCGAGAACCGTTGGAGAGATTCAGGAAGACGCCGTCCTTGGTCTTGGAGACGGAGTTGGCCTGTCCGATGACGCGGTAGTTGTCTTCGTCGAGGCCGCCGACGACCTTGCCGATCATGTTCGATGCGGAGGCGAGCTGGTTCTCGGTGACGAGCGTCTTGAGCTTGTCGGAGAGGTCGATGTCGGACTGGATGCTGCGGATGGTCGAGAGCTGCTGCAGCAGCGCGTTGGTGTCGCTGGGGCTGAGCGGGTCCTGATTCGACAGCTCGGAGATGATGATCTTGGTGAAGTCCTGGCTGGTCAGCGCGCTGTAGCCTGTCGGCTTGGCGGAGACCGGCGACTGGTTGCTGGAGACGGCGGCAGTGGTGGCCATGGTGGTGCTCCTGGTGAGGGGCCAGTGGGCGGAGTTCTTGATCAGGCGACGGCGTCGATCTCAAGGCGGGTGGTCATCGAGAGCAGACGCTCGTTGACGTTGATCGTCGGCATTTGCTCGGTCGCGTTCGTCGGAGTGGACGGGATGACCTCGGGTTCTCGGAGCCAGTTCAGCTTGGGCGGCATGTTGTCACGCGGGCTGCCGTTGTGAGAGAACTGCTGACCGGATGTGTCCTGGTTCGTGCCGCGCTGCTGGAACGGGGTTCCGTTGGAGTCCTGCTTGGAGCCCGGTGTGCCGGGCTGGTCGTGCTGCTTGGACCAGTCGGGGACCGACACGATCTCGATGCTCGACGCGGAAAGGCCGCGTGATTCCAGCGCGCTCCGCAGCGCATCGACGTTCTGTGACAGCAGGTTCTTCGTGGCGTCGCTGGTGGCCTCGAAGCGGGCCGAGATGGTGCCGTTCTCGATGGTCATCTGCACCCGGAGCTTGCCGAGGCTTTCCGGGTTCATCCACAACGTAAGTTGACCGCCCTTGTTGCGGAACGCGGCACCGAGACCGCGGGCAATCTGTGTCGCGGCGGCATCGGCTTCGGTCTGCGTGGTCGTGGCTTCTCCGGTGGGAAGCGGTCGTGCGGTCAGCTTCAGGCTGACCGGTGCTTCGGGCGTGCGACCGCCGGGCAGACGCGGCGGCACGACGCCGGTTTCGACACGGGGTGCGCCGACCATGGAGGTGCTGGTGTTGCTTGTCGCGGTGTTTCCGATCGTGCTGCCGTTCGGAGTGGCAGTTCCGGCGACCGGAGACTGCGGGACGGTCTTGCCCGGCTGGGCGAGGCCGAACGCCTGCGGAGCGGGCATATTGGTGTTGCGATTATCGCCCGAGTCGTTCCTGGGCTGCCGGGTCGCGACGGGGATATCGGTGTTCACCGGTGCGGCATCGATCGGTTTGGTGGCGGTCTCGCGAGCGGCCGCTGCCGGGTCATTCGGCGGGATCAGGCGGAGCGGATCGGTGGGGGCGCGCTTGGTCGCGGTCGCGACCGGATTGAGCGCTTCATCGGCCTCGTTCGTGGCGCTCGCGCTCGTCGCGGCGACATCGGTCGTGGCTTCGGCGGCGGGTGCAGGGGTCGTCGATGCCGCGGACGACGGTGTCGCGGCATGGCCGCGTTCGAGCGTGGCTGGCTTCCGCTCGACGTTCGAAGCGGGCGATCTTGCTGCGGCAAGTGCGGCGTGGACCGGAACCAGCGGGGCTTCGGCCGGCGTCTGGGCGACATCGGGTTCCTGGAACGACGCACCTTCTGAGGCCTTGCCCTTGGCGGCCGACTTGCTTTCGGTGTTGCCAGTCGGTGCGGGGGTTTGTGGCGAGTTCGAGGTCGCTTCGGCGTCGCCGGGCTGTCCCGGCTTGGCGGCAGGTGCCGAAGCCGCGGCGTCGTTTGCGGCGTTGGCATTCGGCTTTGCCGCAGCGGCCTCCTGGCGCGCGGCAAAGAGACCGCCTTCGCCCTTGGAGGTGGACTCGTTGACGCTCGACAGCGTCTGCGCAAAGGAGTCGTCGCGCGGAGATTGCGCCGCGGGTTTGGCCGATGCCGCCGCGAGGAGAGCAATGGCTGCGCTTTGATTGGTTGCCCGAGCGGTTGTGGCGGCATTCATTTGGCAGGAACCTCCGGAGCGCGGATCGCAAGTCCGCGCGTCCGGAGACGCTCTAGCAAGTCTGCTGCCAGCTTTGGATCTTCCTGGATGAATTGGTCCATGATCTTGCCGCGGGTCCGGCCGTCCATGGCATTGAGGTAGCTGACGACAAGGTCCGTCCCGGTCGCGAAGGTCTGCCCGTCGCCGGTCGAAACCGGCGTCATGGCGAGTGTCTCCTTGAGGGCCTTCTTGGCCTGATCGGGCTTGAGGTCCTGGAGTGTCTGCAGGGTCTTCTTGAACTGGGCCGATCCTTCGTCCTCGGCGATCTTCTTCCGCATCGCGTCGAACGCGGCGGTGTCGGCGGTGAGCCTGGCGCGTTCGCGATCGAGCGACTCACGCTCGATCTGCAGGCTTGTCTTAAGTGCTTCGACCTGCTTGTCCAGGCTCGCCAATCTCTGCCGCCGAACTTCCTCGCCCTTTTCGCTCAGTTCGAGTCGATCGGCCGCGGTGATGGGAGGTCGGGCTGCCTTGGCCTCGTCCTCAGCCTTCTTTTTCTCTTCGGCTTGCTTGGCGGCCTCGGCTTCCTTGGTCTTGGCTTCTTGCTCGATGGTGGGGGCGAAGAGCTCGCGGAGCCTCTGCATGCGGTCCTTGTTGAGCCGCCCGCTGGTCTGGAGCCAGCCGACGAAGCCGCCGATGGCGAGGATGTTCGCCAGGGCGAGAATCGAGATGACGGTCCACAGGCGCTTCACTGCATGATCTCCATCCGGACGTTGTGACCGGTGACGGCGATCTCGTCGAGGGTGCGGGCTTCCAGCGCGGCTTGCTCGGCCCGCCACTGCTCATATCGGCGCTCCTTGAGTTTCTCCACCGCTTTGCGGCGGGTGGTGGCGGCGAGCAGGTCCTTCCGGGCGGTCTCGAGGCGGCGGTGCAGGGCGGCGAGCTGGAAAACCGTCTGCTGGGCCTTGGTGACAAGGTGCAGGGACATGTTGGCCTGCATGCGGACACGGCTGAGGTCCACCGGATGCGAGGGCGCGTCGGGGCGAGCGGGCGCGAGGCTGTCCCGGAGGTCGTTCTTCTCGGCGGTAATGGAGACCTGAAAGCCGCGGAGCCTGTCTTCGAGGGCAAGACGCATGCGTTCGAGTTCGGCGAGCGCGAGCTGCTTCTGGCGTTCGATGGCCAGACGCTGCTTGATCACGGCTTCGAGCTCGAATCGGAACTTGGGCACGAGAGTCCTTGGTGTCTTTCAGCGATCAGGCGGCACGCGGACGCGACTTGGCATTGCGGGCCATGATGGATTGGGCGAGTTCGGCAAGGCGGACGAGGTTGGCGCGGCTTTCGTCGAAGCTGGGCGTCTGGCCCTTGGCCTGGCGCAGGTGTTCGTTGATCTGCGGCATCAGCTCGATCGCAACGTCGGCCTCGGGGTTGGTGCCCTTGGCGTACGCGCCGATCTGGACGAGGTCCTCGACTTCGCGGTACACGGCCATGAGGCGGAGGATGTTGCGGCGGGCGGCCTGCTGCTGCGCATCGGTCACGTCGTCGGCGACGCGGCTGACGGAGTCGAGGACGTCGATGGCAGGGAAGTGAGCCTTCTGGGCGAGCTTGCGGCTGAGGATGACGTGACCGTCGAGGATGCCGCGGGCGGCGTCGCTGATCGGCTCGGTCATGTCGTCGCCCTCGACGAGAATGGTGTAGAGGCCGGTGATGGAGCCGCCGGATTCGAGCGTGCCGGCGCGTTCGAGCAGCGCGGCCAGGGTGGAGAACACGCTGGGCGTGTAGCCCTTGGTGGCGGGGGGCTCGCCGACGGAGAGACCGATCTGGCGCTGGGCGTGGGCGAAGCGGGTGATGGAGTCCATCATCAGCAAGACGTCGCGGCCGAGATCGCGGAAGAACTCGGCGCAGGAGCACGCGAGCTTGGCGGCGCGGAGGCGGAGGAGCGGGGATTCGTCGCCGGTGGCGACAATGACGACGCTGCGGGCGAGGCCTTCGGGGCCGAGGGCGTGGTCGATGAAGTCCTTGACTTCGCGGCCGCGTTCTCCGATGAGGGCGATCACGTTGACGTCGGCGGCGGTGCGTCGGGCGATGGTGCCAAGGAGCGTGCTCTTGCCGACGCCGGGGCCCGCGAAGATGCCGAGGCGTTGGCCGCGGCCGAGGGTGGTCATGGTGTCCATCGCGCGCATGCCGGTGGCGAGGGGCTGGGAGATGCGGCGGCGCTTCATCGCGCTGACGGGATCGGGCGAGAGCGGGACGGGATGGGTGTCGAGGATGGGGCCGGCGTTGTCGATGGGGCGGGCGAGGCCGTCGAGGACACGGCCGAGCATCTGGCGGGAGATGCCGACGGTGGGGGAGGCTTGCTCGCCGAAGACGCGATCGCCGGCGCGGATGCCGCCGGTCTGGCCGAGGAGCATGACGACGGCGTGCTCGCGGGTGAAGCCGACGACTTCGCCGTAGGTCACGGCGTGCTCGACGCCGGCGCGGGAGCGGATGGAGACGAGGGAGCCGACGGGGAGTGGGAGATCTTCGACGAGCACGGTCATGCCGCGGATCGACACGACCTGACCGATGACGAGCATCGGCTGGGTGCGGCGCACGGTGGCGATGGCGCCGGCGAGCGTGGTCATGCGGTGGGCTCGCTGGGAGGTTCGCCGGACGCTGTGGCGGGACTGCCTTTGTCCTGGCGTGGGAGCACGGCGTCGATGATGCGGGCGAGCTGGGTGGAGAGCTGGGCGTCGATCGCCCCACCGAGGGTTCGAAGCGAGGCCGAGCCGCGGTCGATCGCCGGGTCTTCGGCGATGTCAACGTGGGTGGCGTTGGCGTGGCGGGCGAGCAGGCCGGGTAAGGCGTCGTGCAGAAGAGCCTTGTCGCCGGGGTTGATCGAGAGGCGGACGCGGGTGGGACGGACGACCATCGCGAGCGCGGCGTCAACCTGATCGACGATGGTGTCGGGCTTGAGCTCGACGCTGCGCTTCACGACCAGTTCGGCGATCTCGCAGGCGAGGCGCAGCACCTCGGTACGGGCCTCGAGGAGCAAGGCGTCGCGTGAGGCTTCGAAGGCGTCGATGGTTTTCGTCCAACTGTCCAGAAGCGACTTCAGTTCGGCCCCGACCGCTGCGATCGCCTGTTGGCGGCCCTCGGTGGTCCCTTGGTCATGACCCTCGCGATAGCCCTGCTCGCGGCCGAGTCGGAGGCCCTCCTCGCGTGCGGTCGAGATGAGCCGTTCGCGTTCGGCCCGGGCCGCGGCGAGCATGGCATCGGCTTCGTTCCTCGTTCGCTCGCGGAGCGAGTGGCCCTCGCGCACCAGATCGCCAAGGCGGTACACGATGGCCTCGGCGACCGGCTTGGAGATGTCGGATTGACGGATGAGCGCCATGGGCCGTTTGCGAGTGATGGGTGCGAATTACACGAGAAGTTCGGAGTCTCCGCCGCGGCCCTGGATGACGACCTCGCCCGCCTCTTCCAGGCGGCGGACGATGTCCACGATGCGCTGCTGGGCGGACTCGACGTCGCTGACCTTGACGGGGCCCATGAATTGGATGTCTTCCTTGATGAGCTGGGCGGCTCGTTCGGACATGTTCTTGTAGATCTTCTCCTGCAGTTCCTGGCTGGCGGTCTTGAGAGCGAGCGCCAGTTCGTCGTTCTCGACTTCCTTGAGCACCGCCTGGATGCCCTTGTCGTTGACAGACTTGATGTCCTCGAAGACGAACATCAGGCGGCGGATCTGCTCGACGAGGTCGGGGTCCTCGGCCTCGAGACCTTCGAGGATCGACTTCTCGGTCGCGCGATCGGCGAGGTTGAGGATCTCGGAGACGGTGGGCACGCCGCCGGCTTTCTCCATGCTCTGCACGAGCATGTTGGCGAGACGGCTCTCGAGGCCCTTCTCGACCTCACGGATGACCTCGGGGTTGGTCTGCTCCATGTTCGCGATCCGCTTGATGACCTCGATCTGTTTTTGGAGCGCGAGGCCTGCGAGGATCTCGGCGGCCTTGTGGTGGGGCAGGTGGCAGACGATCAGGGCAATGGTCTGTGGATGCTCATCCTGGATGAAGGTGAGCAGGTTCTCGCTCTCGGCCCGCTGCAGGAACGAGAACGGGGTCTTCTGAACCTGGGTCTGGATCTGTGCCAGGACGCGTTCGGCCACCTTCGGGTCCAGCGAGCTTTTGAGCACGTTCTTCGCGTAGTCCAGGTTGCCTTCGGCCGCGAACTGGCTGGCGATCGAGATGTTGTAGAACTCTTCGATGACCGCGTTCTGCAGGTTCTTGGGGACGCGGCCCAGGCCGGCGAGCTCGCGGGTCACTTCCTCGACCGTCTCCGGCTCCATCGACTTGAGGATCGCGGAGGCCTGGTCCGGGCCGACGGCGAGCAGAAGAATCGCTGCCTTGGTCAGGCCTTCGATGTCCTCGATCTTGTCAGGGAGTTTTTCGTGCGGCTTGCGCGGCATGGCGGTGGCTTAGTTCTCGGTGGCGATCCAGCGATTGAGCAGCTTGGCGGCGCCGTCGGGCGAGCCCTTGACGAATTCGTTGACCTGCTCGAGCATCTTGCCCGTGCGGACCTCGGTGTCATCGACCTCGATGCCCAACATCGGTGCATCGCTCTCATCGGCTTCCCCGATCAGGTCGTTCTTGGTCTCGAGTGCCGGCGGCAGGCCGACGATCTCTTCAGCCGTGGGAAGTTCGGCCTTGCGGGCGGTCTTCTTGACCATCATGACCATCATGCCCATCGCGAGCAGCGCCATCCCGCCCAGCAGCACGTTCTCGACCAGCCCGATGCTCAGACCCAAGGGCAGCGAGCCATCAGAGCCCGCGCCGGTGCCGGTTCCGCCGCCGCCTCCGCCGAGCCCGCCGCCGGTTGCCGCCAGCGCGAGGTCGACCGGAATCATCGAGACACTCACCTGCGTCAGCAGCATCCGGTTCAGGTCTTCGGCGCTCACGCCCGGGTTGGCCGCGGCCACCATGGCCTTCACATGCGGCAGAATGCTGTCGATGATCTGCGGCTTGACGTCCTTCTCGAACTTATCCTTGAGTTGCTCGGGGGTCGGTGCCGCGGCCTGATCGTCCTTCTTCTCGCCGGGGGGGGCGAGCTTGGCGGCAACAAAGGCCTCGGGCACGTTCACTGAAACCGCGACCATGGTGGGGCGGCCCTTCGGATCGGCGGTCGTGCTCTGGATGCGGCCCGGGAACGTCGTGAACTCGGTTTCTTCGTCCTTCTTGTTGCTGCCGCTCTGGGCGCTCGCCGGTGATGCGTTGACGTCCATTCCGACATTGGATCGAATCCCGGACTCGGCGCCGCTGCCGATGCCGCCGGTCTCGGTCTGTGAGTTGGTTTTCTCACGCTTGAGCAGTTGAACCGTTCCCGCGTCTTTGGGGAGGTACTCCTCGCGGACGCTGTTGAGGCGGGTGTTGTCGATCTGGGCGGTAACAGCGACCATCACCTCCGGGATGTAGGAGAGAAAGCCCACGAGCTTCTCGCGGGTGGAGTTCTCCCAGCGGGTCACGTCCTCGAGGTACGTGGATGCGGCCATGTCCTCGTTCGAGGTGGCGCGGCGTTGACGGCGCATGTTCCCGTCGATGACGCGGACATTCTCGATCGTCAGGCCGGCGCGGCTGCTGGCGATGAGACCGGCCACAGCGTCAACGGTGGCCTGATCGAGAGAGCGGCCGCCGGCGGCGAAAACGGTCGCCATGGCGGTGGGGCGTCGCGACCCGGCCCCGAGTCCGGCGCGGTCGGGCGCATCGATGATGACCGAGGCTTTGGAGATGCCGCTGAATCGCGAGATGATCGCCGCCAGCTCGTTCTGCAGCGCGATGTTGTAGACCTGATCGTTCTGCTGACGGGTGCTGTACCAGGTCTGCTTCTCGAGCATGTTGCGGAACAGCATGCTCGCGTCTTCGGGCATGTTTCCCGCCTGGGTGTACGCGGCGAGGGCCTCGATCCGGCGAGCGGCCGGCACAAGAACGCGCGTGCCGCTCATCGTGTACGGGATGTTGCGGTCTTTGAGGTAGGTGGCGGCCTTGGTCTGCTCGGCTTCGGCAGCGTTGGGCAGGAACTCGACGTAGTCCTGTTTGGAGGACCAGGCATACGAGAGCGCGAAGGCCATCACCATGATGACGACCACCGCCGCGATCAGCAGCTTGTGCAGCGCGGTCAGCTTGGCTAGCTGTTCCTGGATCGTCGCGAGAATGTTTCGAAGCGCATCCACGCGCCGGGGCCTCCTGCCGAATCGAGCTTGGCATCCTGCCGAGCGGCGACACGTGTGTCGCGATCAGTGATTCGGTCGTGGCGCGCGCTGGCCTTGAAAAGGGCACGCAGAAAACGCCCGCGGGTGCTGCGCGGTCGCTGCTGACTGCGTCTGATTTCTGCGCGTCCTTGTGCAGGAGAGTCCGATCAACACAAGCAGTTGTGTCAGACGCGGACCTGCTTCAGCTCGTCGTAGGCTTCCATCACACGGTTGCGCACCGACTGGAGCATCCGGAAGGCCGAGTCGGCCTGCTGGGTCGCGAGGATCACGCCCTCAAGGTCGTCACGCTTGCCGGTCGCGATGTCTTCCATCGCACGATCGGCTTGCTGCTGCAACTCGTCAACACGCTTGATGTTGTCGATGAGCGTGTCCTTGAAGGACGGCCCGCCGGACGCGCTGTTCGCAGCAGACTTCTGCCCGACGAACGGGTTGACGCCCTGGGAACCGGAGATGAAGCCAAGAGGATCCGCCATCACTCACTCGCTTGTACCCGAGACATCATCGGCCGCACTGACCTTGCGGCTTGCAAAGCTCGGGCTCGCCAGAGGATACCTCCGTACATCCGCTGACGCCATTCGTGCCGCGGCCTCCGTGCCGCGGGTACCGTGAAACTCTCCGCAAACGGCCTGCCGAACGCCCCGTGGGCCGCGGCAGCACGCTTACGCGAGCAAGCGCAAGGCCTGCGCCATCATCTGCTTGGTGGTCTCGGCCGCGACAACGTTGGCCTCGTAGGCCCTGGATGCTTCGAGGGCGTTGAGCTGCTCGATGACCGGGTTGACATTGGGCTCGGGCACGTGACCCTGCCACTTGCCGCTCTTGAGCGCGTAAGGGCTGGAGGGGTCGAACCGGTAGTTGAAATCACCCTGATCGATCTCAACGGCTGCGACGTGGACGCCCAAGTGCTTGCCGGATTCGGTCTTGGCATTCGGATCACCGGGGGCGAAGTTCACCCGGCGGGCGCGGTAGGGGTTGACGTTGCCCTCGGCGTCGATGATCGTGTTGCGATTGGCGATGTTGGCCGCGATGGCGGTCATACGGGCCCGCTGAGCGAGCATGCCGCTGGTGGAGATGTCGAGTGCGCCGTACATGGTCGGGAGTACGCAAGCGGCTTGCCAGAGGGGGAGGCATCAAGGCATTAGGGGCGTTGGGTGATGGCGACCTTCAGCATCTCGAACCGCGTGCGGAGCAGATCGACGTTCATCCGGTAAAACGCCGCATTCTCGACCGAGTCCTGCATCAGCCGTTCGAGGTCACGGTTGTTCTTGTCGTGAAAAAGAATGCCGCCGGACGGCGTTTCCGGATGCAGCGTGATTTTTCCGCTGGCATCGACCTGGACCTCGTCGGTGTCGGCGATCGGTAACGGGCCGGATCGACCGCCGGTCTCGGCCCGGCGGTCGTCGACCGCCCTGGCGAGTGTCTCTCGGAAGTCCGCGACCGATACGTCTTTCTGGATGAAGTTCGGCGTTGCAATGTTGGCGATGTTGTGGGCGATGACCTTCTGGCGCTGCCCGGCGAAGCGCAGTGCAGCGGCCAGTGTGGGGATCGCGCCGGAGTTGGTCAGATCGCCGAACATGGGGAGCGAGGTCGCAAAGGGCGGGCCGAATACGGGGGGGGGGGGGGGGGGGGGGGCCGAACGACGGGCGAAAGCACGCGGCGTGGGATCAGAACCCTCGGAACTCGGAAACCCGATGCCCGGGAGCGATCCCTCGCACCTTGCCTACAGCGTCGCTTCGACGAGCCGCATTTCCTTCCATTTCTTCAGCTTGAGACCCAGCGTGCGGACACCGATGCCCAGAGCGCTGGCGGTCCGTTGGCGATGCCCGTTAAACTTGTGCAGGGCGTCGACAATCGCTTCGCGCTCCAGGTCTTCGAGGGTGCGGATGACACTGGAGAGGTTGTTCTGCGCGGACGGTTTGCCCTCGACCTGAGCGATCGGAGCGGCGGGCGAACCGGATGCCAACAGGTTGGTCGCACCGTTGAGGTTGGTGGCGGGGGTGGCCGACGCGTGCAGCGGGGTGGCCCGCATCGGGGCGGGGCACAGCCATCCCTGCAGAGGTTCGGGGCCGATCGTGACGGGTTCGGAGCTGTCGCTCCGGCCCAGCAGCACGACGGCACGCTCACAGATGTTCTGCAGCTCGCGGACGTTGCCGGGCCATGAGTAGCTCTGCATCACCCGGGCGGCTTCGGGCGAGAGACGCATCGGGGTGCGGCCTTCACGCTTGCAGACCTGGGCGAGGAAGTGATTCGCCAGTGCGCCGATGTCCGCGAGGCGCTCGTTCAGGGCCGGCACGTGGACGGGCAGCACGTTGAGGCGGAAGAACAGGTCCTGACGGAACTCGCCGGATGCGACGGCCTTGTGCATGTCGCGGTTGCTGGTGGCGATGACGCGGACATCGACGCCGATCGAGAGGCTGCTGCCGACGCGTTCAAAGGTGCGTTCCTGAATGGCGGGGGGCAGCTTGGCATGGATGCGGGGCGAGACCTCGGAAACCTCGTCGAGCAGGAGCGTGCCGC
>ERZ1066133.845-NODE-845-length-10986-cov-8.285793_pt1 | contig 10986 bp, 10 predicted proteins | sample MGYA00382780_ERZ1066133 | MGnify/ENA primary metagenome ERZ1066133 (study PRJEB33369, sample SAMEA5778363) | biofilm metagenome | biome: Industrial cooling water; feature: Water cooling tower basin; material: Biofilm | place: United Arab Emirates | collected...
TGCTAGCGCAGCTAATCATGCCTATGTTGGTATTTTAACGAATCAATCCAAAGACTGATTCTACCAAAGACCAACTGCTAAACACAAAAGCTTTTAGATACTCTTTGTACGGTTCAAGAATGCCTCCTTTCTTCTTGAAGAAACTTCTAGTTCAGTACCGTCTGTTAATACAACTGAACCCCCTTTACCCTTGTTATACGTCTTTATAAAAGAAAGATTTATGAGATGAGAATTATGTACTCTGAAAAAATTATATTCGGTTAGTAACTCTTCAAACTCTTTTAATGTTTTAGCTACTACTAATTTAGCATTCCCTGTTAAATATAGGGTAGTATAGTTTACATTACTTTCACACCTAATAATTGAAGAAACCATAATAAATTCAATACCAGAAATTGTTGGAACTGCAACTTTTTTTTCTTGTAAGCCTAATTGACGAAAATTGGCATACAGCAAATCGAATTTTGATTTATAGTCAGACTGATGAACAGTTGAAACGACTTTATGTACTGCCGAACTTAATTCATCAACATCTATGGGTTTCAGCAAATAGTCAATTGCACTGAACTTAAATGCCTTGAGAGCATATTGCTCATATGCAGTTGTGAAGATTACAAAGAAGGGAATTGATGAATAACTATTTAATAAATCAAATCCTGTTTTATCATGAATCTGCACATCTAAAAAAATTAAGTCGGGAGCTTGTTTAATAATGAGTTCTTGAGCAATTGTAACAGAACTTGCCTCTCCAATCAACTGAATGGTTGTACTAAAATTATTTTCTAATAAGACCCTCAATCGATCTATACAGTGTTGTTCATCGTCGACAATGATGGCTTTAATCATATTATGCTCTTACTAGTGGTAAGTATAAAACAACCCTTGTTCCTTTTTCCAAATCAAGGACTTCAAGACGCGCGTTTGTATTATATATTTTATTCAATAATTCAATTCGCTCTTTTGTGAGTCCTAATCCAAATGATTTACGGTCGGAGATTTTATTTCCTTCTACTTTTCTGCCAACACCGTTGTCCTCTACATAAATGGTGAGCATATTATCCTCTTTCTTTACCTCTATTGAAATGAGGCCATCACCTTCTTTCTTAGATAGTCCATGCCATATACTATTCTCTACAAAAGGTTGTAGAATTAAAGGAGGAACGATTACTTCCTCTGCATTAATTTCTTCTGATACATTTAGTTCAAAAGAAACCTTATTTACCAATCTCATAGATTCCAATTGAATGTATAACTCAGCCATATTAAGTTCTTCCTTCAGTGTAATTTCTTTAACTTCTGAACTTTCTAATGTGCTGCGCATTAATTTCGCAAACTTGGCAAGGTAATAATCTGCTTTTTCTGTATTATTTTTCTGGATATAATCAGCTATTGAATTGAGTGAATTAAATAAAAAATGGGGATTAAGCTGCAAACGGAGAAGCTTCATTTCTGTTTCCGTAATTTTTGCTTTGTTTAATAAATCTTTTTGGATTTGTATTGCATCTCTACGCCGTTTGTAGAGATAAAATATAGTTATTAAAGCTACCAAGCCTATTATTGAGCCAACAATAACAAAGTTTTTAACCAGTTTTTCCCGTTGAAGCTTTAAGCTAATTTTTTGCGATGTGTTCGTTGCTAATAGCTTTGCTGATTTTTCTTTTTCTATCTTGAGATTAAGCAAAGAGGAATCTTGTTTCGCCTTGAATCTAATTTTTTCTTTATCACTCCGTTCAAGATCAAGTAGAGTCTGACTTAGTCGAGTTGTTTTTTGGGCATTAATGAGTTCAAGCTGCTTTAGTGCAGTTTCTTTTTCAAAATTTAACCTTAGTAGTAACTCTTTTTTATCAGCAGCATATTGAGCCTCTTTTCTGGCGGCTTCTGCAATATTTCTTTCATTTAATACACTATCTTTTATTCTAAATATTAGTGCATTTAGATTTAATGCTTCAAGCAATCTGTTTGATTGAATTAAAAGCACTTCTTTCATTATATAAGAATTGTATAAAAAATTCTTATTGTTTATTTTTTTTGAAACATCTATACTTTTTTCAATAGTTTCCATAGCCATAATACTATCTTGATTACTATGATACGCTTGAGATAATCCTATGAGGACCGGAGGTAGGTTGGTTAAAAGATTGTTCTGTTCAAAAAGTGTCATAGCTTTATTGTAGTATAAAATAGCTGCCTCCTGATTATTCAAACTTTGATTAATATTAGCAAGCGTTTGATATCCCACCCCAATGACAGGTATGATTTTTGATAATTCAGCATATATGAGCCCTTTTTCGGCATATGGCAGGGCTTTTTTATATTCTCTCGTATTGATGTATAATTCCGAGGTTGCAATGTATGCAACAGCTAGTTCGTAGGAAACAAATCGCTTATCTGAAACCTGATTTAATAGTTCAATTCGTTTGTCAAATTTTGCCTTAGCCGAATCATATAATCCCAATGTCATTTGAATACTGCCAATGTTGCCAATCATACTTGCAATGGCCAATGTGTCTTTAATTTTTTCAGCAATTGTAACTCCTTTATAGTAGTAATCTAAGGCAGATTTTAGATCTTGAGTTTGTTGGGCAACAACTCCTTTCAACTTAATGGAATAGGCGAGTCCTTTCAAAAAATTTATTTTTTGCGATAAATTATATGCTGAATCTATATATATTCTGGCTTTATCTGGGGAAAAATAAAAATTAGCACTCGCTAGCCGAATAAATTGATTAACTCTATTAGAGTCTGGCTTTGAATATTTAACTAACTCTTTCTGAAGCGAGTCAATTGATGACTGTTGAGAGTAAGTATAACTAGTAAAAGTACACAATATAATAAACAAATACTTTTTCATATAGATCTTTTGCTATGAATTAATTCATTTAATCAATGATAACTAGCAAATAATAAACAGCACAATTCATGTTGGGGTGTTTCCTCTAAGTTAGCTGAAATATTGTTTATACTCCTTCAGCGCTTGAAGGAAATTTTATTTTTCTCTATATGATGGAAGCCAATAAGTTAATGGGTAACCAATATCAACATTTACAAATTATTCAATTAGGCAGGCTTTTATCAAAACAAATTATTGCGCTACAAACAACAGAAGAAATAGTATTGGTAAATACTACTGATATAATTTATTGTGCTAGTGCAATTAACTATACACATATCTGGCTATTCAATAAGCAAAAGCTGGTAATCTCTAAAACCTTAGGTGATATTGAGAAGCAGCTTACACATCCAATGTTTTTCCGAATACATCAATCCTACCTTATTAACATCCTTTGGCTTAAACTGTTTAAGAGGGGAAGGGGCGGTTCTGTAATAATGATGGATGATACGATACTGGAAGTGTCAAGTCGCAAAAGAGAGGCGTTTATTAAACATATTATGCACCTAGATCGCTTCTAATTAAGTGCAAATAATAAATAGTTCGCTACAAATAATAAATCGTGCTTCGTCCCGGTTTGCTATTCGAATAAGTTAGCATAAAATAATAACTATGGAATCAATCAAACCTAATCCCAATCAGCCACAACAAGGCAACAGTCCAACAACATCCGCTGCATTTGATAAGGAAAAAATTAAAGGCTTTTATAAAGAAAGTTTACCGAGAATTGTAAAAACCTTTTTTTCTGAACCTATCCAGGGGACTTTTGCACTGTTATCAGAAAAAAGCGAAACAAGTTATTTTAACTCTTTGATCCTTATACTTTCAACGGGCATCCTTTACATATTAGTACCCTATGTTGTAGCAGGAGATATGCGATCAATGATTGGCTTTGGAACCTTTGTAAAAATTGGCTTGGCTATTATTTTATTAATGCTTGTAATTGCCGCCATAAGTTTTGGCATTAAATCTATTTCTGGTAAGCCGGTTTTTAAGAACGAATTACTAACAGGAGCACTATGTGGCATTCCACTTTCTTTACTTATCATCACGATTTTTATACTTGGCCTTTTTTCAAAAAGTGTTGACGTAACAGATTTGTTATCTGGCGGTGGACAAGAAGTCTTACAAAGTGGTGGTATTATTATTGGATTCCTAATGTTGTACATTTTTTTAATGTTTATCAATATTGTTCAGCAATCCTTAAAATCGGCTGGCACTAAAGATTCTATAGCGTGGTATGTATCTCCTATTGCGGTATTAACAGCATTTTTTATAACCTCTCTACTTATTGAGAAACTAATCAAATAAATTCATTATGAAAATGATATCACGGGCAATTAACAGTATAGCTATTGCTTTTCTACTTTATGCTTGCGGTTCAGGATCCGGTAGTAATGCAGGTAAAGAAATCGACCTTATCCCTGTCTCAAATGGAGATACTTGGGGCTATATTAATAAAAAAGGAGAATTTAAAATCAATACCCAATTTGAGTATGCTGGATTATTTAGTGACGGAATAGCATTGGTCAAAACCGATGGCGAAAATAGCAGCTATGGTTATATAGATGAAAGTGGGAAATATGTAATTAATCCATCTTTTCTTCAAGCAACTGCATTTAATAATGGAGTCGCTTTAGTTGTATCGCCTAATGAAGTTCCCAAAGTCATCAACAAAAAAGGAGAAGTCCTCTTTTCTTTATCAAATGCAGAAAAAGCAATGGAACCAAGGGGAGGATTTGTTGGTTTTGCAGTACAAAAAGACAATGAACAAATTTGGGGATTTACAAACCTAAAAGGGGAAATAATCATTAACCCCCAATTTAAGCAAGTAGATTATTTTAATGAGGGACTTTGCGCTGTTGCTGATAAAACAGGAAAATGGGGTTTTATAGATGAGCAAGGAAAATTTGTGATTAATCCACAGTTTCAACTTGCAGAAGCGTTTCAAAATAATGAAGCGATTGTTTTAAGCGACCGAAAGATGGGTTTAATTGATAAAACAGGTAAATATATCATCAATCCACAATTCGAACATTTACAAAGAGATGGAAATGTATTTGTTGTAAAGAGTGGGGGTAAATTTGGATGGGCTGATAAAGATGGAAAATTTATTATCAATCCGCAATTTGAAGCTACTTATGGTTTTGCAGGGAAGAAAATAGCAGCTGTAATGAGTGGAAGAAGTTGGGGCTATGTTGACAAAGAAGGAAAATACACCATCAATCCTCAGTTTTCTTATGCTAGTCCATTTAATGGATCAATAGCCGTTGTAGGCAACGGATCACAAGTGGGTATTGTTGATAAAACCGGAAAATATCTTGTTAACCCACAGTTCAGTGGGATATCAAGAGAGTATGCAGAATCGCTCATTGGCAAAAACACAACATCTCTTGTTGTATCTGATTTTGTAGATATAGGTTCTGTTATCAATAAGATCCAAGGAGAGATTACAGATAATACAATTGCAGGCTTCGGTTTTTCGAGTAGGGTTGGAGACATCATTCAGAAATACAATAAAACCCCGGCTAACTATAGTTACTCAAATAGGAATGTATATCTTTTTGAGCGAGAACCTATAAGCCAAGGAATTAAACTGAGCTTAGAAATAGGCGGTATGATCTTTATTTCCAGAGGTTGGAATTATGAGTTAAACCCCGAATCAAATCCCGAACAGTTTCAATATAGAATTGATTTAGATGGGAGGGCAATAAGTAAGTCGAAGGACATTATGGAAGGCATTAAAAACAGTCTGGTCGGGTATACCTTATTAAGTGGAGATGATACCGATATAGTAATGAGTAATAATTTCCAAAAAATTGTTATTTCAGACAGGGGCTCTGCAATTTTTGTTGAAATAACCAAACCCAATTAATAAGCCATATGAAAAAACTATTTTTATTAGTATTGTTTATCGCACAATATCTCTGGTCAGATGGTCAATTTTTATTAGACACATCCTTTAATACTCCTAGTCTAGAAGAAAAGCTGCCTCGCGGATTTAATTTAGGTATAGGAAATGCAATAGGAGATATGGCACTACAAAAAGACGGTAAGCTAATTGTAGTTGGCAGTTTCGAAGATTACAACGGGAGAAAGCGAAATCGTATTTGTAGAATTTTATCGAACGGAGAAATAGATGAGGGCTTTTTAACAGGGAGTGGATTTAATGCCACCGCCAATATTGTTAAAATTCAAAATGATGGCAAAATTTTAATTGCAGGAAGGTTTAATGTTTATAACAACATTCCATGCGCTGGTTTAGTACGTTTAAATGAAAATGGAACTGTTGATAAAACATTTAATCTTCCTACAAGAATACAAGGAACAATAAACGATGTTTTACCAACTGAAGACGGAAAAATATTTATTGCAGGTAGGTTTAATCAATATAACAATGTTTCTGTAAAAGGGGTAGTCCGTTTATTAAGTGATGGAAGTGTAGATAATACGTTTGCTTTGCCTAGTGGTTTTGATGGTGGTGTTAACAGTATTGCAATACAAAAAAATAAAATTATCATTGGAGGCGACTTTACCTTTAACCTAGGCACCGGTCTTCTTATCAGCAAATTAACCAGATTAACAGCTAGCGGCTCTTTTGATATTACCTACAACGCTAGCGGCAAAGGTTTTGAAACCTCAGGTGGAAACGTATTAAAAGTATATGTTCAGCCGGACAACAAAATTTTAGTTTCGGGTAACTTTAAAAAATACAATGACAATGTTGTTAATAGATTTATTAGAATTAATGAAAACGGTTGGTTAGATAAAAAATTCAATAATAATTCCGATTCTAAAAAATTTGGCTCTGTAGAAGGAGAAATTAATAAAATCCATTGTGCTGCAGATGGTAGTATTTACTTAGGAGGCGAATTTGAATCTTTTGGAAACAACATACGATTTGGTTTTGTAAAATTAGATGCACAAGGAAATGTTGTACGTGAATTTTATGACAATAATGTACTTACCGGTCAAAGGCCTATCATTACTTCTTTTGCAGTATTACCTTCTGGAGAGTATATTATTGGGGGGAGATTTGAATATATAAGCGGTTTCAAAAGAAACTCAATTGCTTTATTAGATAATAGAGGCTCAATATCAAAAAAACTATTTTTTGTCTCAAAAGGAGTAAGTGGCCCGGTAACCCATATTATTCCATTTAAAGGAAAATTCTTATTTGCAGGTAAATTTAATTTTTATGACGATGAGGTAGTAAATGGAATAACCCTAATAGATGAAAAAGGGGAAAGAGATCCATCATTTAATTTTTCTTCCGTCTCCTTTAGTACAGAAGCAATTTCAGATGTAAAGGTTTTGAAGAATGGTCAGATTTTACTTGCCGGTATTTTTAATCCGGCTAATGCAAATAATAGCCATAAATTATTAAAGCTGAATGATGATGGCTCTGTTGAAGAGAGCTTCTATATTGGCGCTAGCTTTGACAATTATGTATACTCTATTGACGAACAAAGCGATGGAAAAATTATAGTGGGCGGTGATTTTAAGAAAGTAGACGGCATTAGTAAAGTGGGTATTATAAGAATTAATATTGACGGCTCTATTGATAACAGTTTTAATAGTAATAACAATTTAGACCTATTTATAAAAAAAATAATCGTTGATAAAGAAACAGATAAAATTTTTGTTTCCGGAAGATATACTCATCCTTCTAAAAAGGTCTACATTAACTTACAACGATTGATGCCCAATGGAACTATAGACAATACATTCAACTTTGGTTTATTTGAGAATAAGGATGTCAAGGGTTTTACTATTGATAACAAAAAGCGAATTTTAGCTTATGGAGGTCTCAATACTCCAGCTAATGCAAGGACAGAGATTATTAGGGTTGACTATAACGGCAATTACGATCCATCTTTTTTAATAGATCCAAAGTTTTACAAATACGGCAACTTTGTTAACAGGGTAATTGTTCTACCTACCAATGATTTAATGGTTGGATTCCAAAGCCCCCCTAATGGAGATAACATAACTGAAAATAATTCTATTATCAGGCTAAACGATAACGGCACAGTAAATACCGGCTTTAAATTTAGTTCAAACATGAATTTGGGTACACAGGGTGAAATGTTTGGAACACTAAACAGTTCTATACTTTTGACTAATAATACCCTGTTGGTTGGCGGTAATTTTAATTTTATCGATAATCACTACATAAATTATTTAGCTAAGCTAAAAGTTAGTAGTTCTGTTAATAGTGTAAAACAAACCAGCGCTGCAGCTAAATCAAACAAAAGCGAATCAGAAAATGATGCGCCATTAAATGCCCTTGCAAAAGCATTATTTAAAAACAAAAAGACGTTGCTAACTAACGAACAGAAAAATTTGCTTTCAAATACTATTAGTGATTTTAAGATCGGGAAAAACGGAGTTGATTATTATATAATTAACGACAAAGATGATTATGAGAAACCCGAAGATGACCTTATTCCAGTAAGGATTGGAGTTGAAATATTCGACTTAAATAATGATGGAAAAGACGAAGTTATCATTCAGATGTTTTCATCTATGTATGGTAGAGAAGGGTCTCCTATTTTCGTTTATTCAATTGTAAATGGCCAATTTGAGAGAATATTAAATGAATCGGGTATATCTGTAGAAATAAATACTAATACAAAAAATGGGTATAAAGAGATTGCTTTAATTGATGGATATGGAGATCTTAAAAAGCCTGATGGAAGAAAATACACGATTTATAAATTTAAAAAAGAAGATTATCAAATGCTTGGGAAAGTAGCACTTACCCCTTTGCCTAAATGGGAAAAAATTGAATCTCTTTCTGCTAAATATCAATCATCAATAAAATAAACAATTATGAAAAAAGTATCAATCTATTTACTAACGATACTTAGTACAAGCATTTTTTCATGCTCCTCTGGCTTATCTGGTGTTTATAAACCCTCCAGTGATGGTGACTTAGGAAGTGTGATAGATCAAATTGAGTTTGTTTCGAATTCAAAAGCAAAAATTACTTCTATGGGCATGAGTACAGAAATCACGTATGAATTGAAAGGAAAAGAATTGAAACTAATTACCCCACAAGGAAATCAAATACTAAACATTGATGAAAACGGATGTATTGATGGGGGTAAACTCTTAGGTAAATTTTGTAAATAACCATATTGCTTTGAACATCAGTTTGACTTTTTAATTAAAAAGTCAAACTGATGTTTTCTTCATCCAGCTCATTATACTCTACAACTCTATTAGTACCGCGTGCAGTAAAATCGTCTTGCATTTTTGCTGTAGCTAATCTGCTGTGTATTGCATTTGCGGTTGAATATAATTTCATAATTTCTTTTTGTTGCTTTTCAGATAAGTTGGCTTTAACAACCCCTAATTGGTTATTCGCTAAATTCAATGCTTTCATTTCGGATCTAAAAGCTCTCCAATCCTCTACATTAAAAGTTTTATTAGTTACATCCTCCCACTTCTTTATAAAAGAAGTTGTATTTTCTATGGCTGTTTCATATTTTTTATCAGCCTCACTTTTACAAGAGAAAATTGAAATAAGCAATACAAACATTAAAGCCGTTAATACCTTTCTCATATAATTATTTTATGTTCTAATATACCTAATTGCTAAAAAAAAGGAAGTACAAATGATTAAGTGCTAGCGTTAATTTATTTTTTGAATAAATTTATACTTATTGTATCTAGCTCTAAATTGAAGACTTGTTATAATGAACTCGACTACCAAGAAGCCTTCAATGCTTTTTTTGAATGATGGGGATTTAGTGATAGCACTGACTCGACGGGGTATCACCTACGATAAATGCCGGTACTGGTTTTTCAATAGAAAAGACCCCGACGGGGTCACACATTTATAGAAAATCGACCAAGTATTACCTCCGACCCTGAAAGGGTCGAACATAACACAATGCCGAAACAGGATTGCGCGATTTTACCTATTTCCGTATTGAGTTTGCTAATAGTCATTGAATAATTTATGTGCGATACCTTCAGGATCAAATTTCATTAGATCCTAATCCAGCTATAGATGTTTGATCCCTTCGGGATCAGAGAATTGAAACACCTAATGACATGGAATTTTTATATGGCTTGTTTTATAGCAAGGGTTGAGCGATGCTAGCGCAGCTAATCATGCCTATGTTGGTATTTTAACGAATCAATCCAAAGACCAAGGACCAAAGACAGGTTGTTATATAGACCAGGTCTAAAAACACCATCAAGTATATACCAACAATATATACCTTTGCAAAAAAGAATTATGAAAACACTATCCCTCAAACTAGACAATGAGATATTTGAAGAGACTGAGCAGGTGATAGCGGAATTAAAGCTTCCACGCAATCGTTATATCAATGAGGCGCTTGCTTTGTATAATAAGTTTCATAAAAGGAGATTTTTAAAAACGCAGCTTTCTAAAGAGAGTAAATTAGTTACTAATAGCTCACAAGAGGTATTAGCTGAATTTGAAAAGTTAGCCAATGATATATAAACAGTATGATATTTGGTTGGCCGATTTAAATCCCACCATTGGCACTGAGCCAGGCAAAACCAGACCCGTTGTTATTATTCAAACCAATTTGCTAAATGATACACATTTGTCTACCATTGTTTGTCCAATAACCACCAATATTCATCTCGAAGCTAAAATTTTACGAGTACACTTAAAGAAACTGCAGCCTAAGGCAAGTGATATTTTAGTTGATCAACCCCGTGCAATCGACAACAAAAGATTCATTAAGCGTTTGGGAAAATTAACCCGCGAACAAATAGTACAACTCAAAACTAGTTTGCGAATTATATTGGATTTGTAGTTTGTAGGCTTTGTTGTATCCAGGTCTTTGGTTGTTATGTGGGGCCCCTCGAGAACCTCGGGGTAAAACCCTCGAGAACCTCGGGTTGAACCTTCGAGAGCCTCATCGACCGCCTTTCGAGAGGCTCAAGAACAGGTATCTTTCAAAACATCATCCCGCACCCCTCCCAAAACGTCATCCCGCACCCCTCTCAACGTCATCCCGCTCCCTTCCAAAACCGTCATCCCGCACCTCCCAAACCGTCATCCCGCACCCCGATGCGGGATCTGTCCTTTATGAACGTGGTAACCG
>ERZ1066133.848-NODE-848-length-10962-cov-32.991748_pt1 | contig 10962 bp, 10 predicted proteins | sample MGYA00382780_ERZ1066133 | MGnify/ENA primary metagenome ERZ1066133 (study PRJEB33369, sample SAMEA5778363) | biofilm metagenome | biome: Industrial cooling water; feature: Water cooling tower basin; material: Biofilm | place: United Arab Emirates | collected...
ACTTAAATAATTTTTCCATGACTGCTTGATTTAGTCATAGATATCGTTTGTGTTTGCGATGTGGTGGGCTTTTGAAAACGTATTTGTCCCACGTGACCAAACGTTGAACGAAGACATAAACTTATAGCTTACACCAAACCCCACCATTGCGCAAACATTTTGTTGGCGGTTCGGCCGTTATATACACAAATCTGTCTCTCGAGTTATTTTTGTCCGTTTTATTTCCACTCTCCCTTTTTTGTCAACATAAAAAAGTATGTCAGCGTAAGTAATTGGGCAATCTTTTATTTCTCTGTTAAGCAATAGATAGAACCCCCTCTTTGTTTTCTTAAATTTTCCAACAATTTCTCTTGAAGGGTCTGGATACCCGCTTGATTCCCCTGTCGCAAAAGTCATTTGTAAAAAAAGTGCATCCTTCAAATTCACTACTTCTGTCACTAGTCTTCTTAGTTGTTCTCTTTTTTCAATCACTTCGACTTGTCCCGTTTTGTTAACAGTCAACACATACCAAAAACACCACCTTGGAGGACACCAAGTCCCAATACCTTGTTTGACTTCTGATTTTAATTTTGTTACAGAAAATAATTCTTGTCCTGTCAATCGAGTCCGACCGCTCTCATAAATCTTTTTTGGCTCGTTGTCAACCGCTACAATTTCAATGTATTTAAATTCACCTGACCAATTTATCACTGTTGTCGTGTCTACAGGTATGTTTTTAAATTTTGAATATTGACTTGATTGTCCAATTACTGATTTGAACAAGAATAAAAGTAATATAGGTATTAGGTTTCTCATATTTTCTGTAACGGCTGACCGCCAACGTTTGTGTTTATGCAGTGCGGGGAATAGGAGGGCTTAAAAATGAAGCGCAGCGGAATGTTAAGCCCGACCTGCTCCGAACTGTCCCCCGTGACCAAACTACATTGTGAAACATAAACTTTAATTTAACACCAAACCCCCGCATTGCATAAACATTTTGTTGGCGGCTGGGCTTTTTACTCACTCCTTGTCCTTAACTGTAAAAAACATTTTGGCCATACTAAATAAGTAACCCAAAATTGAACCAACTATAAAAGTGAAATTTGATTTATCAATTTTGTCCAACGCTAATAAAACTGTCGCTCCAATTAGCACGACACAAATAATTGTAATGAAACCCCAAATTGTCGATTTGGCTATTGGCGAATCGTGCTTCGTCAGCTTATTCTCATAGTAGCTTATAATTGGTTTAACCAGTTCAAGTGCTTGTCCCCAGAGTTCAAGTTCTTTTAGTTTAACTTCTTTGTCCGGTGGTTGTTGCTTTGGTGGCTGCTGTCCTGGTGTCGGTGGTTGATTCTCCATTTTCTTAACCCTTTAATTGTCTTTGAAGGTCGAATTTTATCTGAGTAATTAGTCGTTCGTATTTTTCTTTCTTGTCTTTGTTCTTTGCTATCATGTCATTTACAAAGTAAGTGTCAAATCCTTCTTGTTCTCGATAGTCAATGAGTCGCACTTTGCCAAGTTCAAATTCTGAAAAGAATTTTAATGTAGCCATTATCTCTTTGTAATAGTCGTCTTCCAGAAAAATTGCGGATTTTTCTATTTCCGTCTTTGTCAGTTTAAGTTGCTTTGAAAACTTAGCTAAATTCTGAGATGTCGCTGAGTTCCAGAGTTCGTCACCAAGAGTCCTTAGTTCAACCAAGGTAGTCCACAATTTACTGTAGTGTTCAAATTGTTTGTCCGAGTACCGTAATGTTGTCTGCTTGAGAATATCCAATTTACTTTGGTATTCATTTATTTCTTTTTGAAAGGTCGTCTTTGTTCTCTCGATATATCTGTCGGCCAGTACTTTTCCAAAGTAGTTTGATAGAGATATAATAAGTCCACCGGCTCCACCAACGGCAATGATTATTGCTCCACCGATTTCTATTACTTCTTTCATAAACGAATCTTTATTAAAAGCCTTGCCGCCAACGTTTGGCTATTTGCAGTGGCTGGCTTTTGAAAATGTATCTGTCCACCGTGACCAAATGTAATAGTGAAGATAAAACTTTTAGCTTACACGTCACCCAGCCATTGCAAATAGCTGCTGTTGGCAGTAGTAGGGCCCTTCTCCTCACTTCATTCGTAGCTGTGTCTTTCGTCCCCCGATAATGTTACACATCTCTTTATAATTCAGGTGTGGTGGGGCATTTTTCTTTACCCACATTCTTCGCTTACACTGCACTGAGCACACTCTTTGCCTGGCTTTGGATGTGGGCTGCAAGCGCGGCCTGGCAATGTGTGTGCGATTTCAGAAATTAGCTTTTCTTTTTGCCTTTTATCTGCTTCTTCTTTTTTGCTTCGGGTAAATAATTTTCTGATGTTATTACCTTTTCTCCAGTCTTTATTTCCAATGCCTTTCGTGCGTCACCAGCAATTTTGCCACCTTGTTTTGCCACAATTTGATTTTCCACAAACCCTTTTGGGTTTTTCGTCTTTACTATTGCAGTAGTTGAGGCTTCTCCTAACATTGAGAATATTAATTCGAGGTCAGTCATGTGGTCTCGTAAATTTTCTCTCTTTAATTTTTTCAGTTTTTTGTACTCTGATGGTGTTAATCCGAAGGTCGCCTTTGAAATCTCAGCTGTTAGTATTGAATATTCCTTTTGTTCTTTTATTCCTCTGTTCTTCCACTCACCAGTCAATTCCTCTCGAATGGCAATACTTCTCATTCTCTTTTCTATCCAGTCGTCAGGGTAACCTTTCAGTTTGTAAAGTTCCCTTGTTCTTTGTGCTGCTAATTCCGGATTTTCTATTTCCTCAAGTCTGTCTGCGCCAACTTGGGCCAGCCATAGCTTAAATGGTTCGGCTTTAGGTGATGGTATTGATTGAATTATCCTCAATAGACCCTTTGCATTGGCACAATTCAACTTTTGTTTGCCTCCTTTGGTGTCGACTAAAAGGGGGGTGACAATGTGTCCCCACCCTTGCGAAAGCTGCTCGTCCCGCTTCCTCATTTTCTTTAAATAGTCCGCGGGGTTTGGGGTATCAGTCAAAACCTGAACCACATCAGTAACAACAAAATACCACTGCTGATTTTCCTCACTCCAGACTGAACGTATTTCTCTACTTTGAAAAAGTTTGATATTGCTCATCTTCAAATTTAGAAAAATTAGCTATTTAATATAGTAGCGCTCGTGTGAGATTAAGAAGTACTTAATTCGCACCAGTTAATGTTTATCAATGCCAAGGCGACAATTATAAATGTAATACCAATATACTGTTTCCTTGTCAGTCGCTCTTTATATAGGAGTGCTGCGATAATAATTGAAACCACAGTTGTAAGCACCCCCAATAAGCTTGCCTCTGTTACGGGAATATAGATTAGGGAGAGATTATAAAATAATACGCCACAAAATCCAAGAATTGCCAACACCAAAATGTATCTGTCAAATATGTTATGGATAGGAAACCACCATTTTAAATTTTCTATTCTTAGTAAAATAAGGCTACATACAAAAACTGTTATCTCCAGAATGAACGCAAATGAGATTGCTCCCAGTGATTTTATTGGGATGGCGAATAGCGCAAAGCTTATGCCCCAGAAAAATGCAGCCAGCAAATTGTAGCTGACTCCTTTAGAAAGTCTATAGGAACCAAATGGAGTTGAATTAACAATGTTAACGCCAATTAAAACTAACAGTAATGCACCAATAAAATTGATAATCACTGCTTCGTGTAAAAAGATTATCCCCGCGAGTACACCAAATATTCCGCTTATACTTGATATGGGAACAGCTAAACTAACTTTCTCGAACTTAAGCGACTGAACATAGAAGTACAGACCGAAAAACGAAAAAGCACATAACGCAACTGCTTTGCCTATTTCAACAATTTGTGCCAAGCCATTTGACTCAATGCCAAAATGGGTAAGCGAACCAATCACTAAAAAACAACCAAAGAAAACCGTGGTTAAAAAACTACGCAAAACAATAACTTGTAAAAAACTAAACTGCCTGAGGGGATAAACCCACAGGCAGTTGCTAAGGCCGAATGAAAGGATGCTGAGTGAAATGAATATGAGGCCCAATTTGTTTTTACTTTTCAATTCATAAAAGTAAAAATTATAACCAACCCCGCAGCAAAACAATAAGAGTATAGCCTTTTTGTTTGGTCATTTTAAAGAATAACATGTGGTTGGCAGTAAACCTAATTATACTGCTTTTTAAATGCCCCTAGGCTATTCGGATTAGTCGCCATCTCTATATAATTTGGAATTTCTGATCCAAATGACGAGGCACCTATTACGCCAGGAATAAATTTAGAATAGTTATAACCTAGATTACGTATAAGTTGGTTCGTTTTTGCTAATACTGGCGACTTAGAAAAGTCTGCACCAAAAGGCACCAAATCTTTTTCAGAGTTTATCTCTTTTCCGTCAGTTGTCAAGATTACGATTTGAACAACGTTTTGATTCTTAAATTGCAACTCGTTACCGAATTCACTTCCAAGTGGCAACATCCAAAACTTTTTATCGCTAATTAGTTTTTGGAACTTCGAAAGATTTGACAATGCTCTAAACAATGTTTTAGACCTTCCAACGCTTAATAAAAATCTTAAATCAGCTAATTCTGCCTCCGAATACATAGTTTCTCTGCCGGTTACAGCATTGTAAAGTGTACTTTCGTTTTTGGGGTCAAACTTTACTTTTCCCAGTTTAGGATCAGCTCCAGAATGACCAATTATGATAAATTGCTTGATTCCTTCGGTGTCAACCGAGGAAAGAAAGGAACTTAATTTTAATAATTCAGTCTCCCCCAAAGAATCCATTTCATAAGAATCCTGCTTAAAACTTATTGATATTGGTTTGAATGTTTCAAGAATATCTTTGTTGTTAAGGGTCGCTATATCTTGTTTTACTTTTGTTTGAGCCATTTCATCAGCTATTTTTTTCTGCTGAGCATAGTAAGAATCTAACTTCTCTTTTAGCAGAGGTTGATTTGGTACATTGTCTATAAAAAACTGCGAACTTTGAAAATTCACAATATCACCATTCACTACTTGACAGATAAGTTTGAAAGACTTGCTTAAATCCCTTTCATTTCGATAATCCTTAAAAATCCAGTCTATGATATCGGTGGTGTTTTTTGAGAACTCCAAGTACGTTTCATGAAGATCTGAATAAGCAAAATATTTTTGCATACCCCAGCCAGTACTAAATATAAACGCCATTTTTCCACTGTAGTAATCATCCGCAGTTATTAATCCATCAAGTGTCATTTTACCATCATTATACTTCGATTTAAGGAGCTTCCCTGTTCGATCATAAGACGTACGATAGTAATTACTTTCAAGCCAATTGCCATATTTAACGTCATTCGCATATCTACCACTATCCGAAATAACATCAGAGGCATCATTGAAGAGTAAATTAACTCCATAAGCTACGTACTTACCATTTAGCTTTCCGTTTTTGTAATTCGCTCTTATTAGCGGTTTACCACTTGGGGCATTTTCAAAATACTTACCATGTTTTTGACCGATATCATTTTCTTGCCATCCTATTTTGCAAATAGTTTTCACTTCATTTCCATATCTATCTTTCTTGAAGTGCCACTCACGGCAAGGAGTCTCTTGAGAATGAGCTAATGTAGCCACCAACAGAAAAGAGAAACAAAATAAGGTTTTATAGGAGCGAGTTGTTGATACGTTTAATGCTTTCATAATTACTTACTCATTTGTGTCTTAGATTTTTTTGATGATGCTCTTTACTCCTGGGCATGGTTGCAGCATCAAATGCGTTTTTAAAATATACTTAATATGCCATACGAGCCTGTCAAATGACCCAGTGTCAAGTGCACGTTGCCCAGAAAGCATCCCGGAATAAAGTACTATTGTCTTGTGCTTGCTCCATGTAAATTCTTCTGCCCCAATAGAAGGCATTGATTTCAACATTTTGGAGAACTTCTCTTGAAATAGCCTACATGCGTAAGCATTGCATATAACAACCAATTTTGGTTTGTGGCTAATTATATATTCTGTCACTAGCTCAATCTGAGCCTCAATAAATATTCTATATGCTGGATTATGTTTTACCATTCGCTCAATATGCTTTTGATTGGTTTCCCTTACTAAAAGTAGGTCTATATGTTTTGTCTTTAATGGTTTCTTTTGGGGTGAACAAAACTTTGCATTTAATTCATTTTGAATCGTATCAAAGCTTTTAAAATAACGATATTTGGAAACGGCAAGCTTCTCGATTTTTAGGATTTGCGGTATTTTTTTTCTTAAACCTTTAGGCGTGTATTTGAAATACTTTTTGATGTTATTCAGAATTGCCTTGAATGGTGAATTCTGTAAATACTTCTTAAATCCCTTTGGGCTAAATGAAGGGTTTAAACCAACAAAAACTATGTCGCAAGGAATTGAGGTTGGATAAAACATAGGCACCCTTTTATCCAAATTTTGTGTCCAAAGGTTTGCTATTTTTCCGTTTATGTTCATCTTGATCGCATTTCCTCCAAGCTTAAAGCAATTGGGTGATTTGGGTATGCCCAAACCGTGCCCAAATGATTTTATTTCCTATTTTTGACCTATGCCATCAGCGTTTTCAAAATTTCAAGAGAGCGAAATAGTCCTTTTAAAGGATTTAATATCGGTTGAATATGGACACCCCATATTCTCAAAGACTGATTGTGATAAACTTGTAGAGCTAATAGAATTACGTACTTCAAAGTTAATATCAGCGAATACGCTCAGAAGATTTTTTGAAGTAATGCCCAATAATGGCAAGCCATCACTTAGTACGTTAAATATTTTAGCGCAATTTTGTGGATTTACCGATTTCTTTGAGTTCCAAAAGTCCTTTAATCAGAGAAGGAGCAATGGAAGAGAATTGTCATTAGCTGCTGTGGATGATTTGTATCAGGCCTTTGGTGATACACCCCAATTTTATCAAACACTTAATTGGCTTGTGCAACTGGCATTCAGAGATAAGAATATACATTTCTTAAAAGGCTTTTTCGGTTTGCAAGTGTTCTGTAACAAATTTGATTATACACAAGGAGTACATAAAGAAGTGCTAATGACACTTGGTAGTGAGCTACAGTCTAATCCTAAGCAGTTTGATATTCTTATTGAACATTATGCGACCAACCCGTTAGCGCAATCTCTTTATTTTGAGTGCTTTATTGATTATGATTTTTTGCCCGTAAGGCATCATAAAGCGATACAACTTTATTCTCAAAATAAAACTACTAAGGAAGCGCAACTCTTTAGTTTGTGTATGCTCTTTCTTCATTGTTTCTTATTGAAGGATAGAGTTGCCTGTTCTGATTTAATTAAGCGCATCAATAGGATTGATTTATCAAGCGAATTGCATCCATTTCCTGTCGGTAGAAGAATGGCTTGTAATATTTTGTTTCAAGCCTATTATCTTGGAGGTGTCAAGGAAGGTTTGATTAAAGAGATTTTTGATTTCGAGATACAATTACCAAGAGAGGGTTCATTGGGTAGAAATATGCCGTGTTATCATACATTAATAGCGGAAGCTTTCTGTTGGGCTGGTTACTATGATGAGGCTCTTTCAATAATTTTGCGGGCACTTGATTCCTATAAGCTTGATTTGAACTATCATACACAAGGTCTTTTGAGTTCGTTATGGATTACCTATTCAGATTCGCTTTTAAAATCTGGAAGAAAAGAAGATAGCCATGCTATTTTCAACCGTATTGAAGTTTCGCACTTTGATGTTCACAACAAAAATTTCAGCTTGATGCATTACTATAATCTTAATGCGGAGTTACAAAAAGAGAGTAATCCTAAAGTTGCTGCTTCTTTGAAAAGGTCATCATTGGAGATAGCGTCTAATTACAAGTTTAAATTTTTCCAGACTCTTTATTCGTAGATGTGGGTGGGGATTTGGCTCTTGGCATAGCTTTGGTGTCGCGGTGGGTTTGCGCGGCTATGGCATGTGCCAAATGCGCGGGGAGTTTCGGAGGGGAACTCTTTTTAAAAATGCGAAGGGTCGGCCATTTCATTTCTCATTTGTCCCCCGTTTTAATTTTTTTTCAGAGTCCAAGTTGTCCCTAAGCCGTTCACTTGTCTGCGTGGGAAATCTTTGTTAGTAGAGTGTCCCGTTAGATGACCAAATTGTCCGGGGCCCTATTACTGCCAACCTTTAGATTCACATCGTCAATTTATTTCAATTGTTGTAGTAACTTTTGTGGGTAAGTGGGCAACCGTTTCGGTTGTCCAGCTTATCCACAAAAACGCAGCCGGAGCACTATGCGCCAACCAAGAGTTAGCGACTTATCAAACGATTTAGTCCGGCTGCTTTACTTAAGTTGTGAGAAAGGGATCAAATAGATATTCAAGGCATTACAGGCCTATTATTAAGGTTTCGATCCGATACTCACTTTGTTAAACAATTTAAAAGAAAAGGTATGGAAAAATCAGAACACAATCAACCCTACACCTGGGTACTCGGCATTGACGTGTCGAAAGAGTGTATTGACGCTTGTTTGATTCGAAAGACCGATGGGCAGTTGTTTGAGGGTAAGTTTCACAACAATGTTTCCGGCTTCCGGCATCTAAAAGCGTGGTGTAAGCAGAATCAATGTGAATGTGATCAGAGCATGCTTTGTTGTATGGAGCATACCGGCTTGTATACGCGGTTGTTGGTTCATTACCTGGTGAGCCGGCAGGTTGATGTTTGGTTGGAAGGGTCACTTCAAATCAAGCGTTGCCAAGGGTTAGTACGTGGCAAGTCGGATAAGATTGATGCCCAACGGATCGCGCGGTATGCTTTGCTTTACCAGCATAAGGCGGAAATCATGCAAGTGAGCGTGCTGACGTTGGAGAAGCTCAAAGACCTGCAGGCGAATCGTAGGCGTTTGATGAAAGCACTTCAAACCTTACGTACAACAGCAGAAGAACTGAAGGCCTTTGATGCATCCACAGCCAAGCTCATGGAGAAGGTCAACCGGGATGCTATTAGGGGCATCGAGAAGAGCCTTGATAAAGTAGATGGGCAGATTCTCACCTTTATTTCCCAAGATGATACCTTGAAGCAAAAGTATGATCTGATGCTTTCTGTAAAAGGGGTAGGGAAGGTATTGGCGGCAATGCTACTGGTGTACACGCACGGATTCCAGCGTCTTGCCGATAGTCGGAAGCTGGCCTGCTATAGTGGCGTGGCGCCCTTTGTATATGAAAGCGGGACCTCAATCAAAGGAAAAACCGGGGTATCAAAGTTTGCCAATAACGAACTGAAGAAAGTCCTACATATGGCCGCCATCAGCAGTGTACAGCACAACCCAGACTTGCACGCCTACTATCAGAGAAAGGTAGGGGAAGGGAAGAACAAAATGTCGGTAATAAATGCAGTGCGGAATAAACTGCTCCACCGCATCGTGGCCGTAGTTAACCGAGGAACTCCATATCAAACACACTTAAATAATTTTTCCATGACTGCTTGATTTAGTCATAGATATCGTTTGTGTTTATGGCGGCTGCGGCTATCGAAGCGCGTCACTGTCACCCGTGTCAGGAACGAATTTAAGAAACGAACTCTACATAGGCAACGGTCATCCGCAGCTGACATAAACACGTTGTTGTATGCTCGGGCGCGTCAAGATTTATTTATTTCGACTTGTTTTCAAGTCGACCGTTAAGTTTTGTTGACGAGTCCGAGTCCATATTGAATGATTTAGCCCTCAAATGTCGACCATTTCATTTTTGACGGGCAAATCTGTCTGTCGACCAGCTATATTTTGTGAAAAAATGTCAAAAAATACCCGTCTCCGATTTTTCTAAATGTCCTTTGTCAAATGTTAAAAAAGATTCGCGCGCTTCGCGCGATCTTTTTTATCACACCGGGCCGGAAACGTGGTTTGTCAGGCGTTAAACTGTCACTTAAGTTAAAGTCCGAGCTTTCTGCGGAAAGCAATCTTTCAGGTCAAATACGAAAGTCTCCGCGGACATTTTCGCGCCTGGCATACAACGTTTGTGTTTATGGCGGCTGCGGTCTCCGAAGCGCGTCATTGTCCACCGTTACCTGAACGAAATTAAGAAAACAAAACTACATATTAGAGTGTCACCCGCAGCTGGCATAAACACGTTGTTGTGGGCTGGCCGGCCGTCACCCGTTACGAGAGTACACCATGCTTTGCTGTCAAACAAGTTTGCTAATGAAACCAAGTCGTAAGTCTGTCACCGGTGACGGGACGGTCAGTCCACGACAACTTGCGCGTTGGAAGAATTTGAGCTGGCCGCCTGTATTTTCCGTCAATTTTGTATTTTCAATTGAAACTGTGTCCGCGTGTTGGCTTTAGAAGAATTGTCAATTTTAGCTTTGATAGGAGGGAACCCTTTAACGTCCAGATGCCCACGTTTTAGAAGTCGTTTTTGGCCGGCTTGCCCACAACGACCTGTGTTTATGGCGGCTGCGGCTCTCGAAGCGCGTTTATGTCCCCGAGACCGAGACGAAATTAGGAAACGTACCCGACATTGGCAACGGTCCCCCGCAGCTGACATAAACACGCTGTTGTGCACTGGGCGGCAAGTCAACCGTTACTTTTGACGTAAATAAAACTGTCTCGTCAGCCCAGATTTTCTGCGAGCGATGATCCCTGTCGGTCGTTGACTTGTCGTCCAGACCAAATTTGCGCGTGGGCCTTAGCCCGAACTGTCACAAGAAACAAAACTGTCAAGCGTTACAAACCTGTTCTGGTGGCGAGTGGAAAACCTGCGGTATGTCCACGACTCGCAGCCTTGTCGCCCGGCAGGGTTTGTCCACGAGTGATGACCAACGCGCGCGGGCCAAATTTATTTTTTCTTTCAACCTGTCTGGTAGTACAGACGTAATAAACTGAAACCGTACCTGTCCCCGGAGCACTCTTTGCCGCCTTGTGCACAACGTTTGTGCTTCTGCAGTAGCGCGCTTCCGAAGCCGCGTCCTGTCCCCGAAACCAAACGTTGAACGAAGATAACACTTATAGC
>ERZ1066133.849-NODE-849-length-10962-cov-8.100944_pt1 | contig 10962 bp, 8 predicted proteins | sample MGYA00382780_ERZ1066133 | MGnify/ENA primary metagenome ERZ1066133 (study PRJEB33369, sample SAMEA5778363) | biofilm metagenome | biome: Industrial cooling water; feature: Water cooling tower basin; material: Biofilm | place: United Arab Emirates | collected...
ATCATGACCTATTCCTTTACGTCCGAAGAACTGGGCGAGGCGGAGCGAAACGGGCTGGCCGTGAATCCGAAAGAGGCTTCAGGACCGGAAGACGACGCCTCCTTCGACGAGGCCATTGCCGAGATTTACCACCGGCAGATGGAACTGCGGCGGGCGGAGGCGAGGGGCTTGTAAGAAGTTGGAAGGTGTGCGGGGTGAGTCAAGCCACTCAAGACCTCCTGCTCACACCTCACACCTCACCCCTCCCGCTCCTCGAGGTACACGATGGACACCAGCACGGTCGGCATCGGCATCCTGAGCATCGTCGGCGTGATCCTCGCCGTGGCGATCGCCGTGCTGCTTATCAGCTACCTGATCGTCCCGATCTTCAAGGGCCTCGCCTGGCTGGTCGCCCGGGTCTTCCACTTTATCGTGGGCATGCTGAAGGACTCGGTGCGGTTTATCGGGGCCTTGCTGGCGATGATCGTCTTCTCGCCGCTGGTGGTCCTGAACATCATCATCGGGCGCTGGTCGGCCTCGGCCCACTTCGGGCGAGCGATCAAGAACGAGCTTTCGATCGCGGGCGCGTGCCTCTTCCGCGTGCTGCTCGCGCACCCGGCGCGGCTGTTCGCCATGGACGGCCTCGTCGAGGGTCTTGAGCAGCGGCTGCCCGAGGCGATGGCCCAGGCACCGACCTCCGAGCCCCACGGCAAGCGGGCCGGGCAGTTCGAGGGTTACAAGATCGTCGGCTCGCTGCCCACCGGCGGATCGGGCTCAAAGCTGTACATCGCCGAGCCCGATCCGATCAAGCGTGCCGCGCTCGAGCGGTCGGGATTCCGCGACGTCAACCAGGTCGTCATCAAGTCGTTCTCCGTCGCCGACGGTTCGAACCTCCCCAACATCGTGCGTGAGTCGCGGGCGCTGGAGGCGGCGAAGAAGCTCGGCCTCGTGCTCGATCACGAATTGAGCCCCGCGAAGTTCTACTACGTGATGCGCTACGTGCCGGGGCAGACGCTCAACGTCGTGGTGCAGCAGCTCCACGGCGAGAGCGATCCGACCATCAAGCCGCCGGGCCTGGACGACCGCCACCTGCGGCTCGCTCTCGGCTACGTCGCCGATCTCGCTCGATCCCTCGAGGAGTACCACGCGGGCGGGCTCTGGCACAAGGACGTCAAGCCGGAGAACATCATCGTCGAGACCATCGCGGGCCAGCCGCGGGCGCACCTGGTCGACTTCGGCCTGGTCACGCCGCTGCGCAGCGCGATGACGCTCACGACCCACGGCACCGAGTACTTCCGTGACCCCGAGCTCGTCCGTCTCGCGCTTCGAGGCGTCAAGGTGCACGAGGTGGACGGCGCGAAGTTCGATGTGTACGCCGCCGGTGCGGTGCTCTTCGCGGTGATCGAGAACTCGTTCCCGGCCCACGGCGTCTTGTCGCAGGTGACGCGGCGCTGCCCCGAGGCGGTGAAGTGGGTCATCCGCCGCGCCATGGCGGACTATGACAAGCGGTACACCTCGGCGGCCCAGATGCTCGCGGACCTTGATGTCGTGCGCTCGGCGGCCGATCCGTTCGCGGTGCGTCCGATCGACCTGCCCAGCATGCGGGGCGGGATCGTCGAGCCGATGCCGCAGCCCGATCCGATGGCCCAGACGCTGGGTGGCATGATGGGCGCCGCCGGTGCGGTCGGTGCCGCGGCGGCTGGAGCGGGTGGGGTGGGTGGCGGAAGCTACGGCGCCGTGCCTCCGCCGCGGCAGGACGCGCCGGCATCGCCCAAGCGTCGTCCCGACATCCGCGTGGTCAACTGGTGGACCGGCGAGCACGTGGAGATTCCGGAAGGTCCTTCGACGATCCCGAACCAGGGCGACGGGCCGTTCGGCTTCGACGCGTCGGGCTTCCGCGCTGCCGCCGAGGACTTTGCGCGAAAGTCGAGCGCCATGGCACAGGAGGCGATGGCGGCGGCCCGCAACAAGGGCTTCCACATCGATATGGACTTTGGCCTTGGCCCCAAGGCCGGCTCGCCGCGGGTGCGGCCCGACGGCGTGCGACGCAGCGCTCGCGAGCAGATCGACGCGGCCCGCGCCCGCGTCGAGGCTCGGCGCTCGCGCATCCAGAGCCGGCGTGCGTCCTTCGCCGGCGGACATCGCTACAGCAACAACCCCAACGCCGGCGCGTTCGTCGGGCTGTTCATCTTCCTCGGCGCGTGCATCGGCTTCGGCAGCCTGATCGTGGGCCGGGCGCTCACGGAGTCGGATTCGCCCGCGGTCGTCCGCCAGAGCATCGGAACGACGCAGAGCGCCGAAGCGGTGCGCGACGGCAGCCTCGAAACCATCACCGTCAGCGAGGCCTCCGCGCCCGACAAGTCGGCAAGAAAGGCGCGCGTCAAGCCCGACGCCGCGCCCGCCGAGGCCTTCGTGCTGCCCGAGGGCTCGACCGCGACGATGCTGCTGCTGAGCGATCTGCCGGCACCGCTGAGCGAAGAGAGCAAGAAGATTCTCGTCGCAATGACCGCATCGCTCCGCGCCGCGGGCTTCACGGTGACGGGTGACACGCCCGACGCGACGATCGAAGATCGCGACACGATCGATCGCCTCGCCGCCGCCCGCGTGGCGGTCTCGGGCACCGAGATCGGCTCCCCCCGTTTCCGCGACGGGCTCTCGAGTTGGGCCGCGGAGAAGGAGATCGATCTTGTGGTCTGGCTCCGGCCGCAGACCGACAGCGCGGGCAAGGCCGATCCGACCAGGCCGCCGGTGACGCACGTGGTCGCGCGGGTGAACCTGGCCGACCAGACGCGTGACGTCGCCCGCGATGCGATCGCGGTCGGGCTCAAGAACGCCTCGGTGCAGTAGCCGCCGGTCGCTCAGTGCTCGCAGGCCGGCACGCACACCACCGCCGCCATCCGCAGATCGGGCATGTACGGGAAGGGATTGAACTCGGGCGGCACAACGCGGCCGATACCCGCGTCCGCGAGTCGCTCCTGCTGTTCCAGGGCCGCGAGCTTGCTCAGGAACCGGGCCTTGAACTCGGCTTCGCCGGTCTTGAACGCGGGGTTGTTCTGGGTGTCCTTGTAGCGGGTCGCGAGCAGTTCCTCGATCCGCCTGATGCGGGTCTCGGGGAGCGGATGGGTGGACATGAACTCGGGCGGGCGTTCGCCGCCCGCCGCGGCCTTGAGGATCTGCATGAGCTGGAGCTGGCCGATGGGGTTGTATCCGACCTTGGTCATGTAGCGCATGCCCAGCTCGTCGGCCTCGCTCTCCTGGCCGCGGTCGTAGCTGAGGAGCGAGAGCTGCACGGCCTGACCGGCGAGTCCGGTGATGGCGTCGCCGCCGCCGCCGATGGCGGCGCCGAGGATGCCGAGCCCCGCGTTGGCGAGGGTCGAGCGGGTCATCTTCTCGTTGATGTGGCGGGCGGTGACGTGCCCGATCTCGTGGCCGAGGACGCCGGCCAGCTGGGCCTCGCTCGTCATCTTGGCGGCGAGGCCGCGGCTGACGAACACCTTGCCGCCGGGGATCGCGAAGGCGTTGATGACATCGCTGTCGAGGAGCGAGAACTCCCAGGGGAGGGACGGATTGTCGCCCTCGGTCTGGGCGGCGAGCTTGCGGCCGATCTCGATGACGTAGTTGCGCAGGTCGGTGTTCTGCACCTCGCCGCCGTACTCCTCGAGCATCTGGGGCCGGGCGTCGGTTCCGAGCCGGATCTCGTCGTCACGGGAGAGCAGGTTGAGCTGCGACCGTCCCGTCGTCGGGTTTGTGCTGCACGCCCCGAGGGCGAACGAAGCCGCCGCCACACCGACCCACACCAGCCGCACCATCAGACGCCCCATGTTCATGCTCCTGCTCGATGCCTCGATGTCGTGAAGCCATCCCGACGCAGTCTAGCATCGGCCGACAGGCCCGAATCCCTACGATCGCGGCGAGCGAACCCACAGATGACGCAGACCGCATGAACGCCCAGTACTCCAACCCGAACCCGACCTCCGACCCCGCGGCGAGCTGGAGTGACGCGGAGCTGGCCCGCAATCCGCACCAGCACGAGCAGAAGGCCGTCAAGGTCCGGGGGATGTTCTCGGCGATCGCGGGAAGCTATGACCTGAACAACCGGGTTCATTCGCTCTGGCGCGATCAGTCGTGGCGGCGGTATGCCGTGAAGGTCGCGGGGGTGCGGCCGGGTGAGCAGGTGCTGGACTGCGCCTGCGGGACGGGTGATCTGACCGAGGCGTTTGCGCGTACGGCGGCCGCGAAGGTGACGGGGCTGGACTTCACGGCGGCGATGCTGGATGTCGCGCGGCAGAAGCAGCCGAAGAACCTGGGTCCGGAGCAGGCGGCCAAGGTCACGTATGTCGAGGGCGACGCGATGGCGCTGCCGTTCGCGGATGCGTCGTTCGATGTGGTGTCGATCGCGTTTGGGATTCGGAACGTCTCGCAGCCTGCGAAGGCGCTGGCCGAGTTCCGGCGTGTGCTGCGGCCGGGCGGGCGGCTGATCGTGCTGGAGTTTGATCAGCCGCAGTGGTTTCCGATGAAGCAGTTCAATGACTTCTACTGCGGCTGGATCATGCCCCGCACGGCGACGCTGATCGCGGGCGACACCTCCGGCGCGTACAAGTACCTGCCGAAGAGCGTCGGAACGTTCATGACCCGTCGGCAGATGCAGGACGCGATGGCGGCCGCGGGATTCCGGGATGTCTCGGCCAAGGCCCTGACACTGGGAATCTGCGTGTGCTACCGGGGCGTGGTGGGGTAGCTCAGCGGTTTGGGGTGCCGTGGGTTGGCCGGTTTGGGTCAACCCGTGCGGTTGCGCGACCGACGGCCTTGCACGGCTTGACCCCGGGCGGTCCAGCCGTGGCACGCGGAGGCATCGGTTCCCAACAATCATCCGAACCCGCCCCGCCGGCGAACGCTATCGTGCAGGGAGTTCCATGCGCCGCGCCTTCACCCTCATCGAACTGCTCGTCGTCATCGCGATCATCGCGCTCTTGATCGGCATCATCATCCCCGCCCTCGGCGGTGCCCGCGAGAACGCGCGGCGGGTGAAGTGTATGGTGAACCTCTCGAGCATCGGCAAGGCGGTGCAGCAGTACATGGACAGCCGCAGCAAGGGCGTGCTGCCGATTGCGGTTGGTCTGCTGGAAACGCCCGACCGGAAGCTGCTGGCGTATGAGCTCCGGGAGTTTTTGGACTCGCCGGTTCCAACGAAAGGCGCGGATGGTCGCTACGACGTGGCCGACCCTTGGAAGTGCCCGTCGGACGTGAAGTCCGATGACGCGGCGAGCAACTTCGAGCCGAGCTATCGCGCCACCGGCAGCAGCTACGAGTACTGGCCGGGCTCGATCATGCTCGTCACTGAGTTCATTGCCCTCGATCTTGCCCGCCCCGAGTTCAGCTTGACCAAGATGTATCAGACGAGGAAATGGCCAATCGTCTCGGATTACAACCAGCTTCACACCGGCCGTGCGCCCGGATTGGATCGTCGAAACGCGTTGTACCTCGACGGGGGAATGCGGGTCGATTGGTCGATCGCTAAGCCCGAACTTCCGGAGATTCAGTCGTTGTTCAGCGAGCTTTTTCGTGAGCCTAAACGCTCCAAGTAGGCGACTCCACCGGATGGGGCGTCTTTGGGCTAGGTGCGAGCGAACAATGACGGTGGAAGAGCCGAGCTCTCAGTGGACTCACGCATGACGAACCGACCGGGACAATTCGAGCCGCTGCTGTCGGACCAGGAACGTGCCGGGGCTGTGGTTGCCCCCGCGGGCCCCTCGCTCGGCCAGCGTTTGCAGGACGCGGTCACGCCGTACACGAGTTCGCCGAAGTTCATGCAGCGACTCGGGGCGGGCGTGGTCGCCGCGACGATGCTGGCGCTCGGCGTCAGCGGCTACCTCTATTGGGAGCGCCACCACAAGCCCAACTATGCGCTTGATCCGATCGACGACGTCGCGGAGTTCACGTTCCTGCGCGATGACTTCAACAACCTGTCCATCGAAGAGCGGCTGAAGCTCATCCGCGAGTTTGCGGATCGCCTGCGTGACGCGAGCAGCAGCGACTCGGCGATGCTGGCGTCGTTCGCGGCGGGCATCAGCGGCAAGGCCCGCGAGCAGATCGCCGCGAACGCGAGCCGCCTGATGCTCGACATGGTGGATCGCAGCGCGCTTGAGTACGCGAACCTCACCGGGACGGAGCGCGAGAAGTTCCTGGAGAAGTCTGTCATCGAGTGGACCCGGATCGCGGATCAGGTCGCGGGCCGCGGCGAGCGGACCGACGAGGAGATCCTTGCCGACATCAAGAAGGAGACCGAGCAGCGGGAGAAGATGCGGGAGCGCATGGGCCCGGAGCGGTCCGCCCGTATGGCGTCGGGGATTATGTCGTTCCTGAACAACAACGTCGCGAAGCACAGCAACCCGATCCAGCAGCAGCGGACGCTGCAGATGATGGCGGATGTGAACAAGCACTTCTCGAGCAGATGATCGCGACCGGGGGAGACCCGGGCGGTGCGTCGGGTTCCTTGTCGGGTTCGACGTGCCGGATAACAATTTCTGCGTGGGGTGAAACGAAATTCCTCGAACCGCATCTAGACTTCCGGCGGTACAACGCCAAGAGTTTTCTTCATGCCGCACGTTTGCACCCATCTCATGACGCGTCTTGCCGCAGGAGCGGCCGATGCGCTGTGTACGTGCGGCCGCCGCGGCTGCTGAGATTCAGCGGGAAATCAGGGCTTTTCGCCTTTCCTCGCGACTCGCACCCCTGCCGCGTCCCCGGCCAACAAATGAGACGATCCGTTCGCTGCGTGTGTGACCGCGCGGTGATCTCGGAGCGTTTGACTTTCTGAGCACGACGCGTTCGTGTTCCAACCACCACCCTGCGTTCGTTCACCACCATCGCTCGCGGCGCGACCTTGCGCCCGCGTCGGGGAATCTCCATGTCAGACGGCGTCCACGACACGACAACCCGGAACGCGGATCACGGCAAGCGTGTCTACGGCTCGGTGATTGACATGCTGCCCAGCGAGGAGAATCCGTCACCCCTGGTGCGGGTGAACCGGCTGAACCCGGCACGGGAGACGTTCACGCTGTACGCCAAGTTGGAGTGGCAGAATCCGTTCGGATCGGTGAAGGACCGGGCGGCGTGGCAGTTGATCCAGGACCTGGAGGCGCGGGGCCAGCTCCGGCGTCCGGAGTCGTACGCGACCCGTGACACGACCGGTCGCGGCATTGTCGAGCCGACGAGCGGGAACACCGGGCTGAGTCTTGCCGCACTCGCGGGTGTCCGTGGGTATGCGATGCGTGCCGTGGTGCCTCAGAAGGTTCCGGTGGAGAAGCGGGTGCTGCTCCGCCTGCTCGGGGCCGACGTGGATGTGATCAACGACCAGATGTGCCCGAGCCCGGGCATGGGCGAGGGCTCGATCGGCATCGCCCGCTCGTACGCCAAGGCGCAGAGCGATCGGTACGTCATGCCGAATCAGTACGAGAACGAACTCAACGTGCAGGCCCACATCCGCACGACGGGGCCGGAGATCTGGCGGCAGACCGAGGGTAAGGTCACGCACGTGTTTGTCTCGCTGGGCACCAGCGGCACGGCGACGGGGCTTTCGAAGTTCCTCAAGGCCAAGAACCCGGCGATCAAGATCATCGCGGTGCAGCCGAGCGAGGGGCACGACGTGCCGGGCCTGCGGAACAAGGGGGAGCTGCACGTCACCAAGCTTTTCGATGAGTCGCTGATCGATGAGATTCTCGAGATCCCGTTCGAGCTCGCGTATGTGCGGGCGGTTGAGTTGGCGCGCACCGAGGGGTTGCTGGCCGGGCCGAGCAGCGGCTTGATCTACGAGGGCGCTCGGCGCGTGCTGGAGCGCGACCCGAATCAGCGCGGCGTCGGCGTGATGATCTTCTGCGACAACGCGTTCAAGTACGTGTCGAGCTTTGCGAGGCATGTCCCGGAGCTCGCGGAGTGATCGGAATCGAAACGAGCCTCGCGCGTCAGCGCGTGGGCCGCGTGCGTGCCGGATCGCATGAGCAATGAACCTGGCGCTTGCCAGACACAAGAAGGAGAGAGGGCGAGGGGAGGGCGGGGAGAGAGGTTGGAGAGAGGGGAGAGAGGGTTGAGGGGAAAGAGGAGTGGGGGTATGTCGGAGGTTGAAGAGAGTCTTCAGGAGGTTTGCATGTTGGAGGATCGAGCCGCGCGTCGGCCCTATGCCCGCTACTACCACGAGCGTCGCGGGCCGCTGAAATGTTGGCGGTTCCGCGCCGACGGCGAGAAGTGTTGATCTGGCTCCTCGAGGTGGCTGATCGTCTTCAGCGCCTCATCCCGTGACCGGCGGGGCGCCGGTTTTCCGTTCCCCGGCGTCCCGCCGAGTTTTTCTGCGTCCGAGTCCCAACCCGCGTCGTGCGATCGCTCGCCGGCGCGTTCCGAGATCACGATTCATTCACGAAGGAGCATCGCATGTCCACGATTTCATCCGCGCCCGCTAGCGGCACGATTCACGGCTCGGCGGCGCCGTCCATTGGAAGCGCGTCTGTGGGGACGTACGCCCATCCCGAAGTTCTTGTCGATGTCGCCTGGGCGAAGGCCAACCTGACGAACCCGAGCGTGAAGTTCGTCGAGGTTGATGTGGATACGAAGGCGTACGACGTGGGGCACATCCCGCGGGCCGTGGCGCTCAACTGGCAGACGGAGCTCCAGGACCAAGTCCGCCGCGACATCATCGGGCGTGATCAGTTCGAGGAGCTCTTGAGCCGCAAGGGCATCGCCAATCACGACACGGTCGTGCTCTACGGCGACAACAACAACTGGTTCGCGGCGTACGCGTTCTGGCTGTTCAAGCACTACGGGCACGAGGACGTTCGTCTGCTCAACGGCGGGCGCGTCAAGTGGCTTGCGGGCGAGAGTCTGCCGCTGACGCCCGAGCGTCCGAACATTCAGCCGACCCGCTACCGCGTGGTCGGCGTGAACGAGAGCCTGCGGGCCAGGCTGCTCGATGTGATCGAAGTCGCCCGCGGCGAACCGGGGTATCGCAAGGCGAACCTGGTGGATGTGCGGAGCGTGGATGAGTTCACGGGGAAGGTGATCGCGCCGCCGGGCCTGACCGAGACGGCGCAGCGGGCGGGGCATGTGCCGGGTGCCGCGAGTGTGCCGTGGGCGAAGGCCGTCAACGCCGATGGGACGTTCAAGTCGTTCGTTGAGCTGAAGCGTCTCTATTTGGAAGAGGCGCACGTGAACCCGGAGAAGCCGACGATCGCGTACTGCCGCATCGGCGAGCGGAGCAGCCACACGTGGTTCGTGCTCAAGTACCTGTTGGGCCTGCCGCACGTGCGGAACTATGACGGGTCGTGGACCGAGTACGGCAGCGTGATCGGGGTGCCGATCGAGCGCTCGGCCTGATTCGTTGTTGATTGGGACCCCCTTTACCGCGTCGCGGTGGCGAAGAGCCCTTTTCACAGGGGGCGAGCGCCGCCGCGGCGTGTTCTTGTTGCGCGAAAGGCTGTGAAACTGGGCCAAATGGGCGGGTCGTCCGGGGTGATTTCGAGGCGAGGAGACGACCGGGCGTTGACCATTGTGTTATAGGACGTACCAGTCAGAATCCAAATATGGGACATTGGATCAAGCCGAGAATGTTATTATAGGACGTATTGGATTCTGCGCCCGTGTCTTGCCGGACGCCGCAAACTTCACGCTTGGCGGCGGAGGCTCCCGATCACCAGACACCGGACGAGGAGCCTCGTCCGCCCGCCGAGGATCAGCGGGTCTTCGAAAACAACTGCCGGCTGGTCGGGACCGACCGCGGCGGGCTTGAGACCTGCGGACCAACCCCCTCCCCGCAGCTCTCACTGGCGGAGATCAACAGAAATGGCTCAGGAAATTCTCGTCGAGCGTCTCTTCGAAGCAGTGGTGAACGGCGACCGTCCGGCGGCCCGCCGCATTGTCGAAGAGTCGATCGACGGCGGGGCCGGTCCGGCCCGGGTGCTGACGAACCTCTTCTGGCCGACGCACGAGCTGATCGATCGCATGCACCGCGCCGATCAGCTCTCGCGCATCGGGTATCACTTCTCGACGCGTCTGCTTCGCGTGCTTGTCGATCAGACCGCCGCACGTCTGCCCCGGCAGGCGTTCAACGGCAAGACCGTCTTTGCATGCTGCGGCACGGCGGAGGGTGAAGAGCTGGGCGCCCAGATCGCGGTGGACATGCTCGAGGCCGCGGGCTTCCAGGTGACCTTCGGCGGCGGCGGCATCCCGGCCGACGAGGTGCTCGCCCACGTGCAGGAGAACCAGCCGAGTTACCTCGTCATGTTCTGCTCGGCGGCGAGCGACCTGCCGGGCGTCCGCTCGCTGGTCGATCAACTGAAGGAGATCAACGCCTGCCAGAAGACCCAGATCGCGGTCGGCGGCGGTGTCTTCAACCGTGCGGAAGGTCTGGCCGACGAGATCGGCGCCCGCCTGCACGCCGGATCGCCGCTGGAACTCGTGTCGCTGCTCGTCAACCCCGAGCAGTTCCTGTCGCTCCGCCGCGAGCGCGAGCAGCAGGAGCAGGTGCGTGCCATCCAGGCCCGCGCCGAGGCTCGTGCGGCGATGAAGAAGCGTCGAGCGGCGTAAGCGGAAATCGGAACATCGCATCTCTCTCCCGCCGCCCCACTGAGAACGTGGGGCGGTGGTGTTTTTGGCAGTGGGGGAGTGGGGAAGGGGCAAGGGACAGGGTGAACAGGGCACGATCGAGTCTCGTAGGCCGCCGATGCTCTTCATGGTCATCGAGCGATTCAAACCCGGCCGGCAGGACGCGATGGCGGAGCGGTTCCGCACCAAGGGGCGGCTGATGCCCGACGGTGTGACGTACCACGGGAGTTGGTTGCCGCTGGATGGGTCGCGGTGCTTTCAGATCATGGAGTCGCCGACGCGGGCGCTGTTAGATCAGTGGGTGTCGGCGTGGAGTGATCTGGTGGACTTTGAGGTGGAGGAAGTGCTGCCGTCGGCGGAGTACTGGAGGAGGAAGCGGGAAGGGGTGGGGGG
>ERZ1066133.850-NODE-850-length-10958-cov-4.547372_pt1 | contig 10958 bp, 8 predicted proteins | sample MGYA00382780_ERZ1066133 | MGnify/ENA primary metagenome ERZ1066133 (study PRJEB33369, sample SAMEA5778363) | biofilm metagenome | biome: Industrial cooling water; feature: Water cooling tower basin; material: Biofilm | place: United Arab Emirates | collected...
GCTTTATACAACACCTCCACCGGATGTAAGGCCTGCTTGCCCGTACCATCTTTAATTTGATGACGACAACTTGTGCCGGGTGCTGCAACAATAACATCATCCGCTTTACTTCGCACGGCAGGAAATAAGACCAACTCTCCTATTTGCATACTCAACGCATAATGCTCTGCTTCATAGCCAAAAGAACCGGCCATACCACAACAGCCCGAAGGAATCGTTTCCACTTTATAATTTTCAGGAAAGAAAGCAGGGTTGCAGTTGCGCTTACAGAACCTACAGCTTTTTGCTGACAGTGGCCATGCAGTTGAATCAACTGCTGTGCATTGGTAAACTGTTCTTTTTTGATTGAACCCTTTTTAATTTCTTTTTCGAGAAACTCATCTATCAGCATTGCATGCTTGGCAAGTGATTGTGCTGCCTGTAAATTTTCATCTGTAGCCAAATCAGGATATTCATCTCTAAATGTAAGTATGGCCGATGGTTCAATTCCCAGCAGCGGTGCTTCTTCACTCACCACTTTGCCCAGCAACTCAATATTTTTATTCGCAATTTCTTTTGCTTTACGCAGCAATCCTTTACTCAACCATGTACGTGCACTTTCCAGATGCTGCGGCAGTTCAACAGTGTAGCCTAATTTTTCCAATAGCAACACGGCTGTTTTACCAATATGCGCATCATTATAGTTTGTAAACTCATCACAAAACAAATACACTTTGCCCCTATCCCCTGAAGGGGGATTAGCAAGAGTCTTCTTTTTTTGAGATGCATGTTGTTTAAACCAGTTTCGAAAGGTTTCTTTTGATAATTCAGGAACAGGACGTTCTGTTGCAAAACCCACTGCTTTTTTGATGAGCGAACCGGTTAGCTTGTTGTTCATGAAAAAATTATACAAGCCCGGCGCTATAGAACCAAGTCGGGCACTTGCAGTAAAGTTGGCAATCATCTTTGAACGAAACGGAACACCATTGGCATCATAATAATGCTGTAAAAACTCTGCTTTGAGTTTGGCTACATCCACATTGCTGGGACATTCACTCTTACAACCCTTACAACTTAAACACAAGTCCATTACTTCATAAATCTCCTTGTGGTCGAAGCGGTTGGTCTTTGTACTGTTGGTTAAAAACTCCCGTAGAATATTGGCTCTTGCACGAGTGGTATCTTTTTCATTGCGTGTAGCCATGAAAGATGGACACATGGTACCACCACTCAATTGTGTTTTACGGCAATCACCGCTGCCATTACACTGCTCGGCATGCTGCAGTACATCCTGATTGTGAAAACGGAAAACAGTTTTGAATTCAGGTGTTTGCTGCCCCGGCACATACCGAAGCATACTGTTCATCGGTGGTGTATCCACAATCTTATTGGGATTGAAAATATGATGTGGATCCCAAGTGTTTTTGATTTGTTTGAGAAGTTGATAATTTTTATGCCCTATCATCTGCTCAATGAATTCGCCCCGCAGTCTGCCATCGCCATGTTCACCGCTTAAAGAGCCATCATATTTTTTTACAAGCGTTGCTACATCTTCAGCAATGGTTCTGAAAAGTTGATTACCCTCTTCTGTTTTTAAATTAATAATGGGACGTAAATGCAATTCACCACTTCCGGCATGTGCGTAATGCACGCTGTACAAACCACGTTTCTTCAGCACTTCATTGAACTCAGCAATGTAGGCTGGCAAATCATGCACATCTACAGCCGTATCTTCAATTACAGGTACCGCTTTTTCATCGCCCGGTAAATTGCTGAGCAACCCAAGACCGGCTTTGCGCAAAGTCCAGATCTTCTTTGTATCAGCTCCAAACAATAAAGGAAAGTGATAACCCAGATTGGCTGCACGCATTTCAGCTTCTACCTGTTTGCAAATGGCTTCAATTTCTTCTTTGGTGTCCCTTGCATATTCAATCACGAGAATAGCACCCGGATCGCCCTGTACAAAAAAGCGGTTCTTCTGTTGTTCAATATTATTCTTGGTGCATTCTAAAATATAATGATCAATCAACTCACTTGCGCTTGGATGATATTTTAAACCGATAAGGTTGGCACGCAATGCTTCATCAATGGTATGAAAATGCACACAGAGTAACCCCGATTCTTTGGGCGGCAGCGGTACTACATTCAACTTAATCTCAGTGATGAAGGCGAGTGTACCTTCACTGCCTGCTATGAGTTTACAGAAATTAAAATCTTCTTTTCCTGCGGTGAAAGGCGAAGTCTCCAATAACAAATCAATCGCATAACCGGTGTTACGACGCTCAATACTTTGTTTGGGAAACTGTTTGCGTATTTCCACCTGGTTATCGTAATTGCCTAAAATGCTGCGTATATTTTTATAAACAGAGCCTTCTAAATTTTGTTGCTCACACTTAGTATGAAATTCATCCAGACTTAATGTTTTAAACACCACTTCACTTCCATCACTTAAAAAAGCTGTTACTTCCAGCGTATGCTCTCTTGTACTTTTATACAATACCGAGTTAGAACCACAGGAGTTATTGCCCACCATACCACCAATCATGGCACGATTGGCAGTAGATGTTTCAGGGCCAAAAAATAAACCATGTGGTTTCAGAAACAGATTGAGCTCATCACGAATCACACCGGGCTGCACACGTACCCATTTTTCTTCTTTATTGAGTTCAAGAATTTGTGTGAAGTGTTTGGACACATCAACCACAATACCATTACCTACGACCTGACCGGCCAATGAGGTACCTGCGGTACGTGGTATAAGCGATGTATGATTTGCTTTTGCAAATTGTATGAGCTGGAGAATATCTTCTTTTGATTTGGGAATGGCAACAGCCAGAGGCATTTCCCGGTAAGCAGACGCATCTGTAGCATACAGGGTGCGTATGGTGGTATCAGTAAATAAATCCCCTTGCAGTTGTGCTGATAGTTGTTGCAATTGTTCTTTCATTCCCGTGTTGAATTCGGTGCAAATTTAACTGAATACAGGTTAAGGTGAGGGAAGAAAATGGAGCTGCAAACAAGCATTAGCATTTCACAATTATGGAAACTAAGCCCAGTTGCATCTTGAACCTATGCAATACTACATCTCTTTACTTTTTATCACGCTTTTTGGATGTAAATTAAACTATAAAAATGCAAATACAGACAACGGGCATGAAGCAACAATTTTAATTACCAAAAAAGAAAATTGTATTTACTCTGAAAGAAAAGGGAGAGCTCAACTGCTTAAACAGCAGTTTACAGAAGACCCTAATCAATTGAATGAAGCAATTATTACTTCTTACCTTACCGATTCATTGATTTCTTGCTGGTATGGAACACAATGGAATTTTTACGGCACTACACAAATACCAGGCAACGGAAGTATTGCCTGCGGTTATTTTGTTACAACTGTGTTACAAGATGCCGGTATTAAGCTGAACAGAGTAAAACTTGCACAATGTGCCAGTGAAGAGATGATAAAGAAATTAACAATCAAAAACTCAATATTCAGATTCCGAAATCAATCGTTATTAGCATTTGCTGAAACAATAAAACAACAGGAGAAAGGTCTTTATATTATTGGGTTAGATTTTCATACAGGATTTATTTATCATACAGGAGATGAGTTGTATTTTATTCACGCATCTTACGCTGAACCTAAAGTTGTAAGAAAAGAAAAAGTTTCAGAATCAGGTGTGCTAGCTGCATCAAAATACAAAATCATTGGCAAAGTAAATTTCAACACAAACTAGAATGAAAATCACTATCTACTAATAACTACAGGCTATTGGCTATTGGCTACAGGCTACCGGCTTTCCTCCACCCTTTCCACTTCATACACCCCGCTAAACAAATACATCGCTCCGGTTTTTACATCCACTGCTTTATGACGCTTTCGCAGCTTCTCTCCTTTTTGAAACACACGGCCATCTTTGAGTTTAAACAATTGCCCTTCCTTAAGTTCTTCAACTAACACTTCATGCGGCTGTCGTTCATCATAGTTTTTCAGTACCCGCATCAGATGTTCTTCACCGCAACTTGTAGCGCCGGGGTTTTGAATGGAACGCAGCAATGCTTTTTCAATATCAGCAGGAAATACTTTTTTCAATAAAAACTGAGCTAAGATCTTACTGTATTCATTCTTCCACTCCTTGCCATGTGGTGCTATGCGGTTACCAAACTGTTCAAAGGTGAGCAGGTGTGCAATTTCATGCAGCAATGTAACTAAGAACGCATATTTGTTGAGATTACCATTTACACTGATGCGGTGGTTCTTGGTATCAACAGCATGGCGGTAATCGCCCAGCACACTGTTGCGCTCACGTGTAATGGTTAAATGTATTTTGTATTGATGCAGGTAGTGCAGCACCGGATCCAGTGCTTCTTTGGGCATATACGCTGCCAGCGCATGTAAAGGAACTTCCTTTTTAGCCATTGCTCTTTCGCTCTTTCAGCAATTTGAATACCTGTTTCATTTCAATAGCAGTGTAAGCAATGTACAAGCCCATACAAATGAACAAAGCAGGCTTGTTTACCTCTTTCTTCATCACTAAAATATAAACAGCAGCCACTGCCGCCAGACCAAACATTTTTATCATGAGCGAACCATACACGCTTCTCAAAAACACCTGTACATTTTTATCCAGAAACCCTTTGATGTGAAAGTAAAGTGAGAGAAGTGAAACTAAAAAGATAATGGCATTACCTATCACCAACACATCAGCATGAATGCCTTTGTTCATCAAAAAACCACGAAACAGATTGGCAAAAGAGGTAACAGCTATAAACAAACCAAATAATGGGATAAAACGGTTACGATTCATTTTTTTCCGGATGTGTCTTTAAAAATTTTTACAAACATACCCATTAAAAAAACAAGTGGCAGCAGCCAAATAAAAACGGGAAAAGAAAAGGCAAGTGCCCTGTCGAGTTTGTACCCAATAAATACACCCAAGCCCAGTGCTGCCATCAGCTGCGATGCCAGCCCTGCGTACTGCATCAAATAAGATGTATTGCTGCGATGAGGAGGTTTGTTATTGGTCGTTTGCTGCGGCATGTACCGGTTCATTATTTATGGCTACAACATTGGCTGTAGTGGCACTTCTTGTAGCGGCCGTAACAGCGGCGGCACCCATATGACACTCTCCATTAAAAGAGGCGGTGGCATCTACCTGCAGCTGGCCCGTGTAAATGTTGCCATTGATTTCACAGCTGCCCTTTAAAAACAGGAGTTCTACTACTTTAATATTACCTGTAATCCGGCCCAGCACATCAGCCGTAGCCGCTTCAATATCGCCTTTCACATGACCGCCGGGGCCAATAATTATTTTGCCTGTAGTTGTAATGTTTCCTGCAAGTGTACCATCAACACGTATATCACCCTTACTGCTGATATCGCCCTTAATTTCAGTACCGGTTGCAATAATGGTTGCTATTCCGCTTGCAGTTTCTTTGGCACTTCCGCTGGTTTTGTTGGTAAACATATCGTTTGGTTTTAGTTGGTTGATTTTTCTACTTCAGGTATTTTAAGGGTAGCTGTATCTGCAATAATAACATCGCCGCTTAAAACTTTCTTCAGATTATCAAGATATTGGTCTTTGTACTGCATCGCTCTTTCGAGTGAATCAATTTTTGTTTTGTATTGAATGAGTTCCTTACGCTGGCTTTGTGTACCATAGCCGGGGAGGTAATACTTTAAGTTGGTAAACGTTATCAATGCCACTGTTAAACCCACCAGCAGTACAAACATGGTACTGAAGGTAACATAAACGCTCAGCCTGCTCAGTTTAAACGTAACCACTTCCTCAAAGGTATCGTCATTCATAATCACTAAACGATAGCGATTCCGAAGCCGTTTGAGCGTATTTCCGGGGTCAAATAATCGTGCCATAATCTCTGCGAAGGTCGAATTTAAGGGTTAACAGGGGTTAATTGTGAAAATCTTTCTTGAATTTAAGTGGTTTTAAAATATTTTTGACCGAATTGAGTTTATAAGAAAACCGCCCGGTACCGCATGCGTCAACCCTTTGTACTTCAACATAAATTGCTTTTTCTTCTGCTGTTGCTGAGCTGCTTTGCGGCCTCAGCCCAGCCTGATTTCAGATTACCGCTCAACAAACCCGAAAAGTACAGGAACAAAGAGTTGGGGTCTGAGAAAACAGATGTTAAAAAGTTTACGGTTCCCCGCCGCCTGTTTCAGGGCATGATTACGCATTACAACTACTATTATAATGCCAATCGTAAAATCAACGAAATTCTGGAACGGGCAAAACTGGCTCACAAAGACGATTATACAGAGCTGCTGAGCTTTTATAATTATTCTACCCGAACCACACAGGCAGACTCACTGGAGCTGGACAGTATCATGTACAAAGCCACAGCAGGTATTGTACTGCACGATTTGAGAAACAGCTATATTGATAATCTGTATCAACTCATAGGCAAGTCTTATTTCTACTGGCGCAAGTTTGACAGTGCCCATCGCATTTTTCAATTTATCAATTACAATTTCTTCCCCAAAGGAAAAGATGAATATGTCATTGTTGTGGGAGGCAATAACAGAGCCACCGGCGGACAACTGAACCTTTCTGATAAAGAAAACAACAACATTGTTCACAAAGCATTTTCCCAACCACCCAGCAGAAATGAAGCCTTGTACTGGTTGGCAAAAACCTATGCTGAAGACAGCCTCTATCCTGAAGCATTGAGTGTAACAAGCATGCTGCGCAGAGATACTTATTTTCCCAAGCGACTTCATTCGCAATTGGATGAAATCAATGCCTATGTTTTTTATCAGCAGCAAATATGGGACAGTGCTGCATTTTACTTAAAACGTTCTCTGGTAAATGTTGAAAACAAATCAGAGCTGGCAAGATGGGAATACCTGCTGGCGCAACTTTACGCACGTTTAAAACAACCGGAGGAAGCATCTTCTTACTTTAATAAAGCAAAAAATCACACTACGGATCCTGTGATGTACATACATGCACGCATTTATGAATCTCAATTGGTAAAGAATGAACAGGGCAACAGTATTGAACAGGCATTAAACGATCTGGTGAAGCTGTCAAAGAAAGAACGTTTTGATGGTTATGAAGATGTGCTGTTTTATGCAGCAAGCGGTATGGCATTACAATTAAGTGATACAGCATTTGCAAAAGCACTGCTGCAGAAAAGTACAAAGTACAACACGGATAACGCCTCTCTCCGCAATAAAGCTTTTTTAAAACTTGCCACGATTGCTTTTGGCCAGCGTGATTATGAATATGCTGCAGCCTGCTACGACAGTCTTGATTTGCAGGATATAGCTCTGGCTAATGAACTCACACAACTGGAGCTGCGTAAAACTGTACTTACCGAACTTGTAAAAAACATCAAAACTGTAAAGCGGCAGGATAGTCTACAAACTGTAGCCAAACTGCCGGAGGAAGAATTAAACAACTATCTCAAATCACTGGTAAAAAAACTGAGAAAGCAGCGTGGATTGAAAGAAGAAGCTGATGTGAATTACAATCCCGCAATACTTGCAGGTAATGGCGGAGCAGATGCACCGGTTTTTAATACAGGAGGTACGGGAAGCGGCTGGTACTTTAATAATGGAACACAAAAATCAAAAGGATACAGTGAGTTTATGGCAAGATGGGGCAAACGGCCCAATATTGATAACTGGCGTCGCATGGAAGCAGTGAGCAAAACGTTTACACAACCTTCCATTACCCCCGGTAATCCTTCAAATGCTGTTACACAAAATGCAGGTGACGGCAGCAGTGGAGAAACAGGTGATGAAGATTTAACAGTTGATGGATTAAAACAAAAGCTGCCGCTTACTGAAGAGCAACTGCAGGCATCTAATCTCGAAATTTTAAATGCACTCATTACACAGGGACAGATTTACAAAAATCAACTGGAGGATTACGAACAGGCTGCTTTAACATTTGAAGAAATCCTGAAACGTTTCAGCAATTTTCAGCAGGAGGAAGAGGTACTCTTTGAATTGTATTACACCAATAAAAAAGCCGGTAACATAGAAAAAGCAAATCAGTTTCAATCTTTACTGAAGAAAAAATTTTCAGGCGGTGAATTTGAGAATAAGCTCACAGCAGGATATGCAAAGCCTGAAAAAGATGCAAAAACGATTGCATACGAAATGATTTACAATCTTTTTATAGAAGGCAATTTTACAGAAGCATTGCAGCAAAAAGCAGTGGCAGATTCTCTGTATGGTACTTCTTACTGGACACCGCAGCTATTATACATACAGGCGCTTTACTACATCAGGCAGAGAAACGATAGTACTGCCTTGGAAACGCTCACACAGATAGAATCAAATTTTCCGGCTACAGCTATGGCTGAGAAAGCAGCTGTTATGAAAGATGTACTCAACCGCCGTGGAGAAATTGAAAGCTATCTTACCAATACTACGATTGTGCGGGAAAATGATAATTTTGTTATTCCTTTTGATGAAGGCCCTAAAGTAAATAAGGCAGAACAGCAGGTAGTACAAAAAGAAAACAAAATTGTTATTCAGGATAAACCCCGTCAAAACAATAACAATATAGAAAAACCAAAAGCACCCATTCAAAAAACCGGCATTGAAAGAAATGACAAACCGGTAATTACAAAACCAATCATTGCACCCGGTACAGCCAAAGACAGTACTGTACTAAAGCCATTAAAAGACACAAAAGTACAAATGGCTTATGTGTATAATCCCAATGAGCCCTATGTGGTACTCATGCTTTTGGAAAAAGTGGATCCTGTGTACATGAGTGAAGCTAAAATTGCCTTTCAGCGTTATAATAATTCAGCTCATGCCAATGAACCTATTGTCATTAATATATACGAAGGCGCACAGGATGAGTGGAGCTGGCTCGACCTTGGACCAAAATCCGACATTACTTCCATTCTTGGGTACTTTGATGAACTTAAAGCCAATGCCCGCCAGATTGTACCATGGTTACCTGTGGGCAAATACCAGTTCATCGTTATTTCACAGGCAAATCTTGAAGTGTTTAAAACCCGTAAAAATCTTGAGGAGTACAGGCTCTTTATCCGTCAGTATGTGAAGGATAAATTTTAAGATTTCATAGCTTCCCCCCTGCTTTATTTGTTTTAGATTTGTTGGGCATTGATTTTGCTTGAATCCCTTACAACTTTGATTTATGAGTAAAGCAGTTAGAATTTTATGGCGCTTGTTTTTCTTAGGAGCCGGTGCATTTTTATTATTGCTTGTGCTGGCCAATTTTGGTGTATTTGGCCGCATGCCATCCCTTGAAGATCTTGAAAATCCCTCTGCATCGCTCGCCAGTGAAGTGATTGCCAGTGATGGTACTACTATGGGTAAGTTTTACCTGCAGGACAGAAGCAACGTGGAGTTTAAAGACATCTCCAAAAATGTGGTAAACGCATTGGTAGCTACAGAAGACGAACGTTTTTACACACACTCCGGTATAGATGGCATTGCCTTAGCCCGTGCTGTAGCCAAATTGGGCAGAGACGGTGGCGGCAGTACCATTACACAACAGCTTGCAAAAAATCTGTTTACCAATTCATCCAGTTTTGCACCACTGCGTGTACTTCAAAAGTTAAAAGAGTGGATCATTGCAGTAAAGCTGGAACGCAACTTTACAAAAGATGAGATTATTGCATTATACCTCAATACAGTTCCCTTTGGCGATAATGTGTATGGTATCCGCAACGCTTCAAAAACGTTCTTCCAGAAAGAGCCCTCGCTGCTCACCGTAAATGAAGCTGCTGTGCTTGTGGGTATGCTCAAGGCAAATAATACGTACAATCCCCGCAGAGATGCACGCCGCTCTCAAATGCGCCGCAATGTGGTCATAGACCAAATGGTTAAAAACAATTTTTTAACCGGGGCTGAAGCAGAAAAAATCAAAGTACAACCCATCCCGCTTAATTATAAAAAACTGGATGAGAGTACCGGCCTTGCCCCCTATTTCCGTGACGTGGTAAGAGATCACATGAAAAAATGGTGTAAAGAGCATAAAAAACCGAATGGCGATAACTACAATATTTATCAGGATGGATTAAAAATTTATACCACCATCAACCCACGCATGCAGTTGTATGCTGAGGAAGCAGTGGCAAAACATTTAAGCGCTTTGCAAAAAAGCTATTGGACACTACCATGGATTAAAGACAACAGCATATGGAAAGGTCATGAAAAAATACTGGAGCGGGCGATGAAAGAAAGCGACCGCTGGAAAAATATGGAAGCAGAAGGTATAAGTGAAGAAGAGATTCGCAAAAGCTTCAAAACAAAAACCCGGATGAAGGTATTTGCATGGAACAACAAACGGGAAACAGACACCACGATGACACCCTACGATTCCATACGCTATACTAAAATGATCATCCAAACCGGTTTTATGGCAATGGATCCATTTACCGGCGAGGTAAAAGCTTGGGTAGGCGGTGTTAACTTTAAAACGTTTAAATACGATCACGTTAACTTCAATACGAAACGGCAGGTGGGCTCAACCTTTAAACCCATACTGTATGCTTATGCAGTTGAAAATGGTTTTACGCCTGAAACGCCATTGCCAAGCGGACCTATTAACCTGGGAGGTAAAATGATTAGCGGTGGTGGCGGTCCAATGGCCGTTTGTCTGGCATATTCCAAAAACCCGGGAGCTGCCTATCTCATGAATCAATTTGGTGTAAAGCCTGTAATTACGTTTGCACAAAGTGCGGGAATTAAAAGTAAACTGCAACCCTATCCTTCACTGGCATTGGGTGCAGCAGAAATAAGTGTGAGTGAAATGCTGCAGTCTTACACCATGTTTCCTACCAATGGCATGAATACAGAACCAATTTTTATTACACGTATTGAAGATCGTAATGGAAACATTTTAGAAACCTATGCACCACAACAAAAAGTAGTATTGAGTGAAGCCAGTGCTTATACGATGACTAAAATGATGCAGGGTGTAATTGATTTTGGTACAGGCAGGCGCTTACGTGGCATGGGACTGAGT
>ERZ1066133.851-NODE-851-length-10951-cov-7.838473_pt1 | contig 10951 bp, 10 predicted proteins | sample MGYA00382780_ERZ1066133 | MGnify/ENA primary metagenome ERZ1066133 (study PRJEB33369, sample SAMEA5778363) | biofilm metagenome | biome: Industrial cooling water; feature: Water cooling tower basin; material: Biofilm | place: United Arab Emirates | collected...
GTTCTGGCGTGAGCGATCGATTGTGTCCCGAACCCGTCTTCCGGGGGTTCGGACGGGTTCTCGGTCCGGATTAGACGCTGGATTCTGCCCAGCCTCGCGGCCGGTGGCAATTCCGGTTTCTCGCATGCGTTTGGCCGGGTGTGAAACTGGGGAATTTCCGATTCTGTTTCGGCAGCCGCGTGTGGTCGCGGCGCGACACAAGGGGATCGGTCATCGCATCTCTCAACGAGCACGAGAAGCGGAAGGTCGTCGAGGCGTTCAAGAACCGCTCGGCGACCGCGTCCGACGGTCGGCCCCGATCGGGGTGGCGGAGCGATGCGCTGCGGCTCCGGGAAGTGAGCGTCGAGGTACGTGGTCCGAGCGGTGACGTGCAGACGCACGCCGTGCCATTGGTCGATGTGGCGTCGAACGCGATCGCGTTCCTCCACGGGGCGTTCCTCTACTCCGGGTCCGGCATCACCGCGACATTGCGAACGCGCGACGGTGAGCAGATGGCTGTGACCGGCAAAGTGGCGCGGTGCGAACACGTCTCGGGCAGGGTGCACGAAGTCGGGGTGGAGATCGATCATGCCATAGACCCGACCATGTTCGGCGGGCCACACGCGGAGAAGTGCTCCGGGGCGTGCGATGCCGTGCCGTGGGACGACATCCGACGACTCTCCGAGCGGCTTTCTCGACTGGCGGCCGAAGCCAAGGACGCAGCGAGTGCGGGGAAGCTCGTCGCGGCGCTGTCCAGATACAAAGACGACCTCATGAAGCACTGAACGCTATTGTGGCGGGCGATGGGCGGACGCGGTCAGTCCGCGCAGGAAGCCGGGGCGGCGGTCGAACCCGGCATCACCCTTCTTCAGACCGTCCACTTCTGGCGTGCGCCAGATCACCATCACGACGCCGGCGGCAAGGAGCACAATCGCGCACACCGCGATCCCCGCTTGCGGTGCCAATCCCCTGAACCACCAGTCCGGTGTCCACCGCTCGACCGCCGCGGCGATTCCTTCGCCGGCGAAGCTGGCGAAGTACGGTCCGACCGGCATCAGCCCCAGCGAGATCACGTTGCACACCGCCATGACGCGACCACGAAGCGAGTCGTCGACGAGGAGCTGCAGCGCGGACATCGCCGAATTGAACGACCACATCCAGAAAACGCCGACGAAGGCCATGATGACACCGGCGATCCAGACGTTCTGAGCGAGTGAAAACGCGAGAATCGAGAGACCCCCAAGGAAGATCGACAGCGGGATGAAGTGATGCTTCGGGTACCACCGGGGCACCCACCGCATCGCCAGGCCGCCGACGACCGCCCCGACGCCCATCACGCCCGTCAGCAGTCCGAAGGTCTTCTCCTGCATCTGGTAGACCTCGGTCACGAAAAGCGGCAGGAACCGCAGGATCGGCGTACCGAAGACCGCGAACGTCACCACCGCCAGCAGCGCCGCCCGCGCGCCCTTGTTGTGGTACATGAACCCGAACGAGTGCTTGACGTCCGCGATGATCACGGAGATGTCCGTCAGCTTCCCGTCCCGCGTCGGCGCGGGCGCATCGGGCGTCGTCATCACCGCGCACATGACGCCGATGAACGAGATCGCGTTCACCGCGAAGAGCCACTCGCCGCCCGCCTTTGCGAGCAGAATCCCCGCGATCGCTGGTCCGACCGCCCGTGCTGCGTTGAACGAAATCCCCTGCAGCGTGATCGCCCGCACCAGGTCCGACCGCGGCACCAGGCGTGGGATCATCACCTGCCACGCCGGGTTGTTGAACGCCGCGACGATGCCCTGCAGGAGCGAGAGCCCGAGCATCCAGTTCAGCAGAACGCGCACGGCCTCTTTATCCGCCTCCGCATCGCTCAACTGGTGACCGTACTTCTTGACGATCACGAAGAACGCGATGGCGATCAGCATCATCGCGAACTGCGTCACGATCAGGAGTTTCTTGCGGTTTACGCGGTCGGCGACGATGCCGCCCAGGAGCCCGAGGAAGAGCGTCGGCAGCAGCTGGGCCGCGCCCAGGGTCGCGAGCCATGTCGTGTCCCGCGTGCGCTCCGCCACGATCCACTGGACGCCGATGTACTCGAACCACGTGCCGACAAAGGAGCCGAAGGCCGCCGACCAGAACACGGCGAAGTGCTTGTGACGCAGGACCGAAAAGAGCCCGCGATCGTCGGAATCGATGCCCGAGTCTCCGGCGGGCGCCGCATCGATCTCGGCGCCGGCCGCGACCTGGTCCTGTGTCATCTGCGGCGGATCAAAATCATCCAGGGCGCGGTGTTCCGCGCGGCCGTTTCCGGCGTCCGTCTTTGCACCCGGCGGCGTTGCGCGGCCGCGTCCAAACTGTGTCTCGGATCCATCCATGGCCCGCGGCTTTCCCGCTCCGCGTGGCTCATGCTAGGCGGACAGACCTGGGCCGCTCGCCGGACGGCAATCTTCGCCGGAATCCTCCGCGGAGACATGCCCCGATTGCAGCGAGTACGGCTTGCTCGGGCGTCCGGAGAATCCTGCCGCGGCAGCAACCACGGAAACCCGAAAGGGCCGAACAGGGAATCGCAGGAACGTGGTCGCTCGCCGCCTGACCGGGCAATCACGCTCGCGGTTCGTTTGCGAACCGGCACGCCCGCACCCCGAGGAACGTGGTCAGCTCGAACCACGTCATGCCAGCGATGAATCCCAGCGGTCCGGCAATGACCTTCAAGCCGATCAGGTACCGCGCCGCACCCAGCGGCAGCTCCGACGCCATCCACGCCACCAGTGGAGGCGCCAGGACAGCCATCGCCGCGGCCGCGATCCACAGGAACGACGCGTGCGCCGTCACCACGAGCGCCACCGTCGGCGTGACCCGCCACGCTCTTCGTTTCGAGAAGAACACGACGCCATAGCGCTCGATCCGGGTGAGCGTCAGCAGCAGCCCGAGCCACAGCGCGAACGTGCACACCGTGAACGTGGTCCGCAGGGTGGGCCCGAACACCGCCGCAGGTGACGGAAGCGCCGCGGGCCACAAATCGAGCACGACCTCCCGAACCTGCGAGTGCGTCGGCGCGGTGAGGATCGTTGCCGCGATGACGATGTTTGCGAGCGTCAAGGCCCGCATGCTCCGGCGCTCGATCCGCACCTTCCGCATCGTCCGCGTGGGGGCCCAGAGCACCGAAGCGGCCGTGAGCGCCGCCGCCGGCAGCAGAAACGCCGCTCGCCCGAGGCCGGCGCGATGGGAGCGGATCGCCCGCTGCCAGGCCGAGCCCTCCCGTCGCGTCGTGGGATCCGACTCTGCCAGAGCACGCCCGCATTCGGGGCATCTGGTCTTCTCGTCGGGTCCGTCGATCTCATAGCCGCACGCCTCGCACAACAGGGCGAGCCGCGGCGACGGCAGTGGGGGCGTTGCCAGGTCCGGATCACTCACGCGGGAACCATCGCTTCCGATCGCGCTTTGGATGCTCGGTCCGACCGGGCGGCACGCGCGAACAGATCCTCCGCACCCGGATCATTCGCGAATCGCGTCTCTCGAAGCCCCACCCAGGTGAACCAGGCGACCACGACCGCGCCGCACAACAGGATAAACCCGGGCAGGGTCCACGGCCCGATCCGCCCTCCGTGCGCCGCGATCCACCCTGAGATATCGCCGATCCAGCGTGTGGATGCCTCCGAGCGCGCCGCCACCAGTGTCGCGATGAACCAGAATGTCAGCAGCATCCAGATCATGCTGGCGACCAGCAGCCAGCCGACCGCGGCGTGCGCCGCAACGAGCGTCACCGTCCGGGGCGTGTGCCGCCACCCCCGGGTGGAACCGACGAACCGGAGCCCGAAAGCGATCGCCAGCGACATTGCGCCGAGCAGCAAGGCCAGCGCTCCGATCTCCGCCGCGAGCCAGGTGAAGATCCGCACAACGTGCTCCGTGGTGCGTGCAAAGCGAAGCCTGCGGATCGGATCGGCGATGAACACGCCGCTCCACGGCGCGAGCATCGCCGTGGCGCTTACAAGGCAGGTGACCGCCATGAGCGATCGTCCTCCGCCGAGCGTCAGCGAAGCGCGGCGGAACAACTCCGGCGCCCGTCCCAGCGTCCGCCACAGCGTGGCCAGATATCCGAACGGCGAGCGTCGCCGCTGCCATGAAGTACCGGCCCGGCGCGACGGACGGCTCGCGTCGAGCTCGGTCCCGCACTCGGGGCACTTTCCGCCGCCCTCGCGCAGCACCGACTCGATCTCGTAGCCGCAGCTCTCGCAGCGAACGTCATGCGCGAAGTTGTTCGGTCCGGTATCCACGACGGCGCGAGTCTACTACGGGTTCACCCAAGACGCTTTCACCACGGATGCACAGCGGCTCAGAAGGCAGACCGCGGTCCGAACAGACGCGAAAGCCGGCACGGAGTCAAGCACGTTGATCGACGCGCTCGACGGGTCGCGTCGTCTGATCCGCGATGTATCGGTCGCTCGACTCGAAACCTCCGTCGATCGAACAGCACCGAATCGTCTCGTCTGCACGTCTGGTGTCTGCGTCACTCCATGGCGGTCGTCCGGTTCCGTGGCGAGGTGCTTATCAGACCTGACCTTCTCCGCAATCCGATAAAGCACCGTCCCACAACCGCCGATGCGCACGCTCAGGGAGCCGGTTCCACAGACTTGGAGATCTCCATGCACGCGAGCAACTCGACCAACCGCCGCCGCTTCGACCGGTTCGCCCTTCGACCCATGTACACACCTGTTGCGGTGCGATTGCTCGACAGCGAGCGGTTCACGCTCGAGGGGCATGCGTACGACATCTCCGAGGGCGGCATCCGCTTCGAACTGGACCACCCGATCGCTCCCGGCACACCCATCGCCATGCAGATCACGCTGCCGGTGACGCAAGCCGAGTCCGACATCGGGCCAGGCCGCAGCGTGTTCGTGATGGGCAACGTCGTCTGGATCGACGACTCCGAGCCCGGCCCGGTGCAGATGGCCCTCGTCATCACCCGCTTCGTCCGCCTCGGCGATCGTGAACGTCTGCTCAAGCGTCTCGCCAGCGGCACGTACGCGCGGGCGGCGTAAGGCGCTCACCACAGCGACTCCGAGACACAGAAAAGAGACTTCGGTCAAGGCCGAAGCACTTGCGGTGTCATCACGCGCTGGAGCGAGCCGAGGCGTCCTCGCCCCCGCGCTCCCGACGCCCCGCCACCCGAGGTCGAGTGCCACCGAAATCTGACAAGAGAACCCCAGCCCACGCAGGTGCGCCATCCGCTCACCTGCCTTGTCACATTTCCCCCTCTGTGCCTCTGTGTCTCCGTGGTAAATACCGCTTGGAGCCCGTCCGCACCCCCGCGCCTCCCTACCCTCCTGCGTGTTTGTCGATCGCGCATTAATCACCGTCAAGGCCGGCGACGGCGGCAGCGGCCACGTCTCCTTCCGCCGAGAGAAGTTCATCCCCAAGGGCGGCCCCACCGGCGGCAACGGCGGGCGTGGCGGCTCGGTCATCCTCGTCGCCGAAGAGGGCATGTCCACCCTTTACGACTACCGCTTCCAGCTCCGCTACGAAGCCCAGAACGGCGAGGCCGGCGGCGCCAAGCAATGCAGCGGCGGCGACGGCAAGGACCTCGTCCTCAAGCTTCCCCCCGGCACCCTCATCTTCAACAACGACACCGGCGAGCTCATCCACGATCTCCGCAACAAAGAGACGATCACGATCGCCGCCGGCGGGAAGGGCGGCTACGGCAACGAGCACTTCAAGTCGTCCACCTACCAGACGCCCCGTGAGTCCACCCCCGGCGAGAAGGGCGCGCTGCTCAACCTCCGCCTCGAGCTCAAGCTCATCGCCGATGTCGGCTTCCTCGGCAAGCCCAACGCGGGCAAGAGTACGCTCCTCGCGGCCCTGACCCGCGCCAATCCCAAGATCGCCGATTACCCATTCACGACGCTGAGCCCCCAGCTCGGCATCGCCGAACTCGACGCCCACCGCCGCATCGTCCTCGCCGACATCCCCGGTCTCATCGAGGGCGCCGCCAAGGGTGCCGGCCTCGGCCTCGAGTTCCTCCGCCACGTCGAGCGCACCCGCGTGCTCGTCCACCTTGTGGACATCCAGCCCGGCGACGGCAGCGACCCTGCGGAAAACTACCGCGTCATCCGCGAGGAGCTGCGCCAGCACTCGCAGGCCCTGTACGACAAACGCGAACTCGTCGTCCTCAACAAGATCGATCTCGTGCCCGACAAGAAGGAACGCGAGAAGCTCATTAAGAAGCTCTGCCGCGACCTCGAACTCCGCCTCGACCGCGACGTCATCGCCATCAGCGGCGCGACGCGAGAGAACGTGACTGCACTGCTCACCCGCCTCTGGCGCGAGCTGAATCCCACCGACGATGTCGAAGGCTGGAAGACGGCTCCGCTCGAGGCCTGACGGCCTCCGCGGGTGGTCGCCCGGGTCTTCATCGCGGTATCGCGAGCGCGAGCCACTCCATGTTGCCGGTTCCCGATGCTTTGGCACCAGCCTTCGCGCCACCCAGGATGGGCGACGGCGTGGTGGCAGTGACCTTGACGCCCATCGATTCGATCTCCCCGATCACCCGTTGCACGATCGACTCGCTTTCTTCGCGCGAGAGAATTACCTCGCCGTGCCGGGCTCGGTGTTCCTGTTCGTAGTGGGGCTTGATCAAGGTGACGATCTGTCCTGAAGATCGCGCCCACGCCAGGGCGGCGGGCAGCAGCAGCTTCTGTTTCGTCCACCCAAGATCCACAACCACCAGATCCACGCGTTCGCCATCGCTGGCCGGGCGGCTGTGGATGGCGTTGGTTCGCTCCCGCACGACGACGCGGGGGTCTTGTCGGAGCTTCCATGCGAGCTGGCCGTAGGCCGTATCGATCGCCACCACGCTCGCCGCGCCGTGCTGCAGGAGGCAATCCGTGAAGCCGCCGGTCGAGCAGCCGAGGTCGGCGCATCGCTTTGCGGTCACATCAATGCCGAACGTTGCCAGCGCGTGAGCGAGCTTCAACCCGCCGCGGCTCACGTACGGACACTGTTCAGAACTCGCCACGCCGCATTGTTGATGGATCGCGGACGCGGCGATGGGACATCCGCGGCAACGCGCGAACGGTCAGGCGCCGCAGTCAACCTCAAATCGCCGCGCATCGCTTCCGCCCTCTCCGACCTGGAATCGGAGCGGCTTGCCGCACTTGGGGCAGCGAGCGTGGTACGCCGTGCCCGCGGCGTTTCGGTAGACCCGCTGGTAGTGATTGGCGCAGCGAAAGAACACCTGGAGGAACGGCCGGGCGGCCGCCGGGGTGTCCACGCCCTCCACGTCGACGATGTCCCGCGATTCCCGCCATTCGGCCATGTCGCGTGTATCGACCGCTTGGAGCGACCGTCTCGATCCGCCACGGGAAACCTAACGGAATGCAAACGGGCCGCGCGGGCCTCGCGCCGAGTTGACCCATGCGTTCGGGGGATGTAAACTCCGACTAACTTTAGATGCAGGAGAGTTCGGCACCCGCTTTCACGCGGCAGCGCAGTATGCGTCGAAGTAACTACGCTGCTCCATCCGACATGTCCCTCGCCCTCACGCCCAGCACCCTGACCATCCTGCCCGACCCGCCGGCGCCTCCCGCGGGGATCGGTCTCATCGCCGGTGGCGGCTTGCTTCCCATCATGGTCGCAAAGGGCCTGCGGGAGATGGGCCATAAGGTCCACGGCCTGGGCCTCGCCAACCAGTACGACCCCCAGCTCCCCAAGCTGTGCGAGTCCTTCGCCGAGGTGGGCGTCCTGCGTCTGGGCTCGTGGGGACGCACGCTGCAAGGCTGGGGCGTCCGCCACGCCATCATGGTCGGCCGGGTCGATAAGGCCAAGCTGATGCACGACCCGTGGCGGCTCGTGCGCAATCTGCCCGACCTCCGCACCGCGCGGATGTGGTTCCAGAACCTCCGCCACGACAAGCGCTCGCACCGCGTGCTCCGCGCCGTCGCCGATGAGCTCCACCAGTTCGGCGTCGCCCTGCTCGACTCGACCATCCCGATCCCCGATGAGATGGCCCACGTCGGCGTCATGACCCGCACCCAGCCCACCGCCGAGCAGAAGGCCGACATCGACTTTGCCTGGAGCATCATGAACGATCTGCTCCGGCTCGACATCGGCCAGTCCCTCGCCATCCGCGAGCGGGACGTGATCGCCGTTGAGGCCGTCGAGGGCACGGACAAGATGATCGAACGCGTTTCGCGGCTCTGCCGGGCCCGCGGCTGGACCCTCTGCAAGGGCGCGCGCGTCGGTCACGACCGCCGCAGCGACGTTCCGACCATCGGCTCCACCACGATCGAGAAGCTCGCCGCCGCCGGCGGCGGATGCATCGCCCTCGCCGCGGGCGACGTCATCATGCTCGAAAAAGAACGCGTGATCGACCTCGCCGACGACCTCGGCGTCTCCATCGTCGGCGTCCCTCAGGTCGTCTGACGCAAGCGCCCCGCCGCAAGCACAGCAACACAGGGTGCCACTGCCGAACCCGCTCAGAGGTTCGTCAGTGCGAAAGCGTTCCTGCACGCGACAGCGTTCAGTTGGCTTCAACGCCCTTCGATACCGCCACCAACGCCGCCAATCCCCGCTTCGCCGCACCGCTCTCCACGCTCGCGCGAGCCTTCGTCAATCCATCGCTCATCGACGCGGCGACGCCTGCGACCACCAGCGCCGCCGCCGCATTGAGCAGCACGATGTCGAGCTTGGGCCCGCGCTCGCCATCCAGCACGCCGCGGATCACCCGCGTCGCTTCTTCGAGCGTCTCCGCCTGCAGTTCGCTCGCCTTTGCCGCCGCAAGGCCGAGGTTCCTGGCGTCCATTGTCTCGAGGCTCACCGTCCCGCCCCGCACATGCGCGATGGTGTTCGAAGATGTCGTTGACAATTCGTCAAATCCATCCAGCGAGTGGACCACCATCGCCCGCTCGCACCCAAGCTGCGACAGCGCATGCGCCACGGTCTCGACGTGCTGCCTCTTGGCAACACCGAGCAACTGCCGCTTCGCACCGCCGGGGTTGGTGAGCGGTCCAAGCAGATTGAAGATCGTCGGGAGCCCCAGCGACCGCCGCGGCCCCGCCGCGTGCTTTGCCGCCGGGTGATGGTGGATCGCGAAACAAAAGCACACGCCCGCCTTCTCGACGCACCGCGCCTGCACCTCCGGCGAGGCCTCCACGTTCACGCCAAGCGCCTGCAAGATCTCCGCCGATCCGCGCCCGGTGCGGCTGCGGTTGCCGTGCTTGACGACCTTGGCCCCCGCACCGGCCGCGACCAGCGCCGCCGCCGTGGAGACGTTGAACAGTTTCGGTGCTCCGCCCGTTCCACAGGTATCGATCGCGGACGCCGCCGTCGCTTGATCCAGCGGCACGCGGGTCACATGGCGCCGCATCGCCTTGGCCGCCCCGACCAGTTCCGCCGTCGTCACACCCTTGGCCTGCAGCAGCGCGAGCAGCGCCCCGATCTGGGCGGCATCCATCCGCCCGCTCAGCAGTTCCTCGAGGCAAAACTCCGCCTGCTCCGAGCTCAGATTCTGCGGCACCACCAACTGCGCCAGAATGTCGGGAATGGTCTCAGTCACACCGAACCGTAGCGGCAAATCCCGCTGACGACATCGAAACGTCCGCTCGCGCCTTTCCCTCCCACGGAGGGGGGACCCGGGGATTCCCTTCGCGGGCAATCCCGATGGACGCCGGTACCCGCAGAGGCGTGCCCGTGCTTTCTCGCCCGGTGCGTTCGTGCTTCCTTCCCGGAGAACGCCATCGACCCGCGTCCTGAACACGAACCTTCACGCCCCGGCCCACATTCGCGAACGCATCCGATCTCCACCTCCACACGATTCGTACCATCAGGCATGGGAGGCGAAGACAACACCCTCGAGCCGCGTGGCGGGGCGCCGACATCGACGCTTCCGCGCCCGGGCCGCACGGCTTCCACCGCCGCGCGGATCGCCGCCCGTCATCGGGCGGCGGTCTTTGTCCACCATCTCGGCCTCTGGCTCTTCGCGCTCCTGCTCCTCCCGCTCGGGGCCGTTGTGCTCGCCAAGCTTCGCCTCGTGGCCCTTCCCGCGCTGCTTGCGATCGACTGGTGGGTGCTCGTCCTCGCCTCCGCGGCGATCGCCCTGCTTCTCGCCGGTGTTCCCGCCGCAATCGTCGCCAACCGCCGGGCCTGGTCACTCGCGCGGGCCGCCCGCGAGGCCGATCGCGTGCTGGCGACGAAGGACACGCTCTCGTCCGCCATCGAGTTGGTCGAGACCCACCGTGACAACGAGCGTGCGTTCGTCGCCGCCACCATCCGCCATGCCGAGGAACTCGCCGGCGGCGTGGACTCTTCCCGCATCATTCAAACCCGCGTCGGTTGGGCATGGACGGCGGCGCCGCTCGCTCTCCTCGCGCTCGCACTCGCCCACCGGTTCATTCCCGAGCGGCCCGACGCCGCACGCCTCGAGGCCCAGCGCACCGCGGTCGCGAACGAAGAAGCGCGCCGGGAGCTCGCGAGTCTGACGCAGCCGACGCCCGTCGCCCAGCCCACCGCCGCCGACGCGAAGCCGGAGCCGACGCCCGAGGAACAGGCCGCGTCGGCCGCGATCCGCGAGATCGAGGCAGAGCTCGCGAGCGGCAGAATCGACGCCCACGACGCCCGCACCAAGGCCGCCGAGACGCTGACCCAGAAGTCCGCCGAGCTTGAGAACAAGGCCCGCGTCGAGCAGCGAGCTGTCGATGACGCACGCCGGGCGTTGGCCCGCGCCACACGTCTCTCGCGCGAGAATCGTCAGAATCAGGACGCTCGCGCCGTGCGTGAAGCGCTGTCGCGACCCGACCTCGAAGCCGCCGCCCGCGCCCTCGACGAGTTGGCCAAATCACTCGACAGCGCCACCCCGGACGAGCGAGAAGCCGCGGCACAAGAGCTCGATTCCATCGCGAACAGTCTCGACCAACAGCCCGAACCCACCGACGCGGACCGGAGACTGATCGACGCCGCCCGCAACGCCGCCCGCGATCTGCGCGAG
>ERZ1066133.852-NODE-852-length-10916-cov-8.511095_pt1 | contig 10916 bp, 10 predicted proteins | sample MGYA00382780_ERZ1066133 | MGnify/ENA primary metagenome ERZ1066133 (study PRJEB33369, sample SAMEA5778363) | biofilm metagenome | biome: Industrial cooling water; feature: Water cooling tower basin; material: Biofilm | place: United Arab Emirates | collected...
GTGTAATCCAGCGGCCCTTCGCCGCTGCCGAGATAGATGCCGAAGCGTCGACGATTGAGCTTGGTGCCCGCAAGGCCCGCCTGCTTCCACGCCTGAGCCGCGGCGGCGAGGGCATACTGCGTTCCGACGCTGGCCATCGCGTGGGGCGAAACATCGTCGAGGAAGTGACGCAGGTCGAAGTTCTTCACCTCGCTGGCAAAGTTTGTCGCGAACGTGTTCGCGTCGAACTTCGTCACTGGACCGATGCCGCTCGCCCCCGCGAGCAGCTTGGTCCAGACCGACTCCACATCACTCCCGAGAGGCGTGACCCAACCCATACCGGTGATGACAACTGGAGGAGCGGAAGGCATTGGGAATCATGCATTGGGCATCAGGAAACCCGCGAGCACCGGAACCCACCCCGTCGAACACCGCACATCAGTCCTGATGCCTGATGCTTGATGCCCGATGCCTGTTCCTCACGCCTTCTCATCAAAGTCGTACATCGCATCATCGCCTTCGTGGTGGTCACCCGGCGTGATGCCCTTCGCGGCGTTGATCTTGTCGACGTTCAGCACGCGGACGAGACCGTCCTTGAGCAGACGACCCGCGAAGTTGATGATGAGGCCGAGCTCCAGGTCCGCGCTCTTGAGCTGGGCGCGGAGCGTGGAACGCTCGCCGCCGCTGACGTCCCGGTACGCGGCCATGACATCGACGATGAAGCGATCCTCGATGAGCAGGTCGCAGATCGAGTGGCCAACGACCTGGTCCTTGTACTTCACCGGGATCGAATGGTTGGCCTTGAAGTTGACGCCCTGAGCACGCATCTCCTGCTGGAGCGCGGTCATGTAGACCGACTCGTCGTACCCGCCGCCGAGTGCCATATGCACGTCGCGGGCGCAGCCGATGACCTTGTGGCTGATCGAGGTGAGCGTGGGATCGAGCTCGGAGAGCGGGATGCCCCGACGCGGCGGGTGCCCTCCGCGGCCACGGCTGCCGGAGTGATGGGAACGATTCGAGTCATTGCGGTAGTCGCTCATGCATAGGCTCCGAAGGGTGCCACGAGTAGGACGCCAATGGTAGCGGGATGATCCCCGGGTGCTCTTTTGAAGCATTCCGCAGCGTGGTCCACGCCGCGGTCATGTAGTCAGGCCGAGTCAGACCCTGCGCAGAACCAGCGCGGCGTTCTGGCCGCCCAGAGCGGAGGTCACGACGAGCACGTGCCGCAGGCTTGCGGGCCGGGCCCGGACCGGGCCCGCCTGAAGATCAGCAGGGCAGGCTCCGGCGTGAATGCGGGCCGGGAGCTGCTGTTCGCGCACGGCCATAGCTGCCGCCGCCAACTGCAGCCCGCCGACACCGGCGACCGCCGCCCCCGTGTTCGGAATCACCGTGAGAAGCGGGATGTCCTTCAGACGCGTCCCGAAGACCTGTCGCAACGCGGCCGCTTCGTTGGCGTCGACGTGGGGAACACCACTGGCGTACGGCACGATGGCGTCGATATCGCCGGCCGCGATCTTGGCATCACCCAGGGCGGCTTCGATCGCGTAGACGATTCCGTCGTGCGGCTTCTCGTCCGACGACAGCCGTGAACGCGTGCGGATCGCTTCGTACCCCGGCGGCGGCGAGTGCGACGCGCCGAACCCCGCGAGCTCGCAGTACGGCTTCGCGCCCCGAGCCGCGGCCTTGCCCGCTTCCTCGATGACGAACATGCCGCCGCCTTCGCCCAGGATCGTGCCCTGCGAGGCCGGGTCGAACGGCTTCACGAGTGATGCGGGATCGGTGTCGGTCCCGCAGGGAGCGAGATGCTTGAGCAGCGTCCACCGCAGCGTCCCCATCAGGTTCGTCTTGCTCTCCGCCCCGCCGCTGAAGCAGACGTCCGCCGCGTCGCGCTGGATCACCCGGAGCCCCTCGCCGACCGAGAGCAGCACGCTCGCCTCGGCGCAGGTGATCGTGTTGCTCGGGCCTTCGCATCCATGGATGATGGTCACGTGGCATGCGAGCATGTTGGGCAGGTACTTGAGCATCCACAGCGGCTGCAGGTTGTTCATGCCGCCGACGCCGGTGGGGTGCTGCTCGGTCGCGATGGTGCCCCAGCGCCAGTACTCAAACTCGCCCTTCTCGTTGGTCGCGGTGGCGAGGGCGGCGGAGAGCTCGTCGGTCTCGGCGTTGATCAGGCCGGCGCCGATCTGGCAACCGACGCGTTCCCCGGGATAGGTCGTCTGCCCGGCGGCGCCGTCGAGCGTCCCGCGGGTGATCAGTCCGGCGTCCTCGACCGCGAGCTTGGCCGCAGCGACCGCGAGATCGGTGTCGCGAGCCATAACCTTGACCGCCTTGCGGTACGACTTGGGCACGTAGTCCTTCGCGGAGAATCCGCCGGGCGTTCCGTCCGGGCCTTGTACTTCCCCGGCCAGCTTGGTCGGAAAGCCCGAGGAGTCAAAGAGCGCGGGAACGCGAATGCCGCAGGTCCCCGCGCACAGCCCGTCCCAAAGGGCTTTGGCCCCAACGCCGAGTGCACTGACGGCCCCGACTCCGGTAATCACAACGCGACGCGACATGGCGGGATTCTAGAAATGGCCGGGCCGCCGCACGGGCGGGAGTCCGGATTGTCCAAAAGAGCACCAGACCGGCACCCACGCCGTGTGGCACGGTCCGGTGTCTTTCTCGCCCCGACGGTCGTTTCCGCCCGATACCTTTGGCGTGCAGATGTCCGCCGAGTTACCCAGTTCCAATGTTCACGGCACCAAGGCCTCCCCCGCCCGGGCGTTGATCGACCCGGGGTGGCTCTTTGTGATCGCCGGCATTGTCCTGCTTCTGGCCACCGTGCTCATTCCCGCGGCCGAGCAGCTCCGGCGGGCAAACTGGCAGCGCGACCGAGCGCTCCTGGTCGAAAAGCACCGCCAGGAGCGGTTGACCCGTTATCGCGACTTTGTGGCCGCGCTCGAACGCGGCGAACGCTCGCTCGTCTTGGCCCTCGCCGCCAGCCAGCTCAATCAGGTTCCCGCCGACCGCGTTCCCATCGGTGTCGGCACCAGGTCGGGGTACACCGACATCAACGCCGGCAGCGCGAGCATTTTCCCGAACCTCGAGCCGGACCCGATCGAGCTTCCGGCCTTCCAGCACTTTGACAGCACGCTCAGCCGCATGGTGACGGACGACAAGACCCGGCCGTGGATCATCGTCGTCGGGGCGGTGCTGGTGTTCGTCGGCGTCCTGCCGGCGAGCCGATCGAAGTGAGCGGCAAGTGCGTCGCCAGCCAGCGACGCCGTCGGATCGTTCCATAAACTAGAGCATGCCGGAAAATCGCGACGAACGAATCGCCGCACAGGTCCTCATTATCGAAGACGAGGCCGACCACGCCGAGGTGATGGCCGATGCACTGCGCAAGCCCGGCCACGTCTGCACCATCGTGCACTCGGTTGACGCCGCCATGGGCGAACTCAAGGGCGGCGCGTTCGATGTGATCGTGACGGATCTGCGCATGCCCGCCTCGGGCGGGAGGCACGGCGTCGCCACCGACGGCGGCGACGCGGGCCTGAAGGTCCTCGAGGCCGCACGCCAGCTGCAGCCCGCGGCCGAGGTCATCATGGTCACCGCGCACGGCGATGTTCCCACCGCCCGCGCCGCGTTCAAGCTCGGTGCGTACGACTTCATCCAAAAGCCGCTGGACCTCGAGGTCTTCCGCAACCTCGTGAACCGCGCCGCCGAGACCGTGCTGCTGCGGCACCAGAACGATCAGCTCCGTGCCCAGGCCGATACCGCCGGGTTCGAAAACTTCATCGCCACCAGCGAACCGATGCGCCGCGTCCTGCGGACCATCCGCACCGTTGCGCCCAGCAACATCCCGGTGCTCATCACCGGCGAGAGCGGCACGGGCAAGGAACTCATCGCGCTGGCGGTGCACAAACTCAGCAAGCGCGCCGGTCAGCCCAACGAGCGGGGACAGAACGCCGGCGGGCGCTACGTCGCGTTCAACTGCGCCGGTCAGGCCGAGAGTCTGCTGGAAGATCAGCTCTTCGGCCACGTTAAAGGGGCGTTCACCGGCGCCGACAAGGATCGCGCGGGCGTCTTCGAGTTCGCCGACGGCGGCACGGTGTTCCTCGATGAGATCGGCGACATGCCGATGTCCATGCAGGCCAAGCTGCTGCGCGTGCTCGAGAGCGGCGAGGTGGTGCGACTGGGCAGCAACGACGCCAAGCACGTCGATGTGCGTTTCGTGAGCGCGACCAACAAGGACCTCCGCGAGATGGTGAAGTCGGGGACCTTCCGCGAGGACCTCTTCTTCCGCATCAACGGCTCGCACGTGCACCTGCCGTCGCTCCGCGAGCGGCGTGAGGACATCCCGCCCCTGGTGCGTTTCTTCGTCGAACGGTTCATGGACCAGCTCGCTCCGGCGCGGCAGATCCCGCGAGTGACCGACGCCGCGATGATGCGGCTGACGAGCTACAACTGGCCCGGAAACGTCCGGCAGCTCCTGAACGTCGTGCAGAACATGGTCGTCACGGCGCTGGGCGAAGACCTCGCGCCCGCCAGCGAGTTCGTCCTCGACGTACGCCACATTCCCGATGAAGTGCGCAGCCTCGACAGCGAGAACGATTCCGAGCACACCCCCAGTGGTCCCGCGCTCGGCTCACTCGCCGGCACCAGCCTCGAGGCGATCGAGAAACGGGCGATCCGCGAGACGCTGCGGCTCACCGCCGGAAACCGCGAGCACGCCGCCAAGCTCCTGGGCATCGGCGAACGCACCTTGTACCGCAAGCTCAAGGAATATGGGCTGCGATGAGCGGCTCGCATCGACGCGTGGCGCTCCCACGCGTGCGGCGTGTTGGCCTGCTGGACATGACACGCGAGGGAACCTGTTGGTGCCCGGCGGTCGATGCCGGTGGACAAAATCGATCGGGTGCGGCGTCGGGCGAGCCAGCTGCGACGGTGAACACCCACCTTGGCTGCGCGACGGAGCGTCAGACCGACTTCGCACCCCGTGCCAGGCGGAGCTTTTCCCGCGCAGCGCGGATTTCACGCTCGCGGCGTTCGGTCTTGGCCTCGCGGTTCGGGTCGGTCAGCGACACCGCCTCCCCCTTTGCTCGCGTGAGCTGTGCCTCCGCATCGGACGCGACAAGCTCTCGAACGGGAGCCGCCCGTTCGGCGAGAATCGTCAACTGTCCCTCAGCCATGCGGACGACTCCGCCGTCAACGAAGTAGGAAGTGCTGCCTCCTGCGGCTTTGGTTTTCGAGTCGGCGCCGAACGTGAGCTGAAGCTCGCCGCAGCCGAGCTTGCCGAGAATGGGGGCGCGGCCGGGCAGGAAGCCCATAAGGCCGTCCCAGAGCGGTATGATCGCGCTCTCGACGGGCTCGTCGAGCAGGCTGGCGGTCGGGGTCACGAGCTTGATGCGGAAGGTGTTCGAGGCCACGCGAGTCTCCAGACGGGCGAAGGGGGTCGGCCCCCGGACGGGTGCAGGGGCGAATGATACGTCTTGGGGAAGGCGGAATCGACCGTCCCGCGTGGCTCCCGCAGACGCGTCGCGGCCGTGCCATCGACCAAGCTCCGCGGGCCACCGCCCGCGGCATGGAGGAGCGTGACCCCTCTCGTGTCCCGAACGTCGGCCATCCTCTTTCTGCTCGCCGGCGCAATGGCGCTGGCGGTTTATGGTCGCCTGTACGTCGGCGGGCCGTTGCCTCCCGGGTCCGAGATGATCTTCGAGTTCCGGGCCCAGCGGGGCGTGGCGGCGGCGATCGTGGGGATCTGTCTCGGAGTCAGCGGCGTGCTGTTGCAGTGTCTGTTCCGCAATCCGCTAGCGGCGCCGGACGTGCTCGGAATGTCCAGCGGTGCGGGATTGTCGGTCATGCTCTGGCAGCTCGGGGCGTACTACGCGGGGCTGGGGATTGCGCAGAGCAGCGTGGACATCGGGATCGCGCTCCCGGGGGCCATCGGGGCGCTGCTGCTGACGTACCTGCTCGCGCAACGCCGGGGAACGGTGGAGCCGGTGTCGCTCATTCTGACCGGCGTGATCATCGGCGTGGTCGCCGCGGCGGCGGCGTCGCTGGTGCAGCAGTTCCTTCCCGATCGCGGCGTGGCGGCGGCTCGGTTGCTCCTCGGCTCGATCAACGAGGAGCTGCGCTGGCGCGGGATCATCACCGCGGGCGTCCTGGCGCTGGGCGGACTGGCGTTTACCGTGTGGCGCGGGCGGTGGCTCGATGCGGCGTCACTCAGCGACGACGAGGCACGATCCCTCGGGGTACCGCTGACTAGGCTTCGGCTGGAGATGTTCCTGCTCGCCGGCGTCCTGACCTCCGTCGCCTTCTCGCTGGCCGGGCCGGTTGCCTTTGTCGGGCTGGTGTGCCCGCACCTGGTCCGGATGACGATCGGGCCACGTCACGCGGCGCTGACGATGGGCGCCGCGTGCCTGTCAGGAATTATGGTGGTCGGCGCGGACTGCATGGTGCGGCTGATCGACCTGGGGTCGGGGCGGTTGCCGCTGAGCGTCATGACGGCGCTCGTGGGTGGACCGATCCTGATCTGGATGCTGCGTGTCAACGCGGCACGGATGCGCACCGCGGTGTGAACCCGCCCTCGGAACAGCGCGATTCAGCGACCGACGACGGCCAGCACGTGGCGATGCAGCGTGTCCACGACCTGCTGGAAGTTCAGGTCGCTGGTGTCCACGCAGATGGCGTCACCGGGGCAGATCAGCGGGCCATCGGTGCGTGACGAATCGCTGCGGTCGCGCTCAAGGATCTCAGCGGTGATGGCGCCAAGGTCGGCAGACGATCCCATGGCGACCATCTGCTCGGCGCGGCGTCGGGCCCGCACATCGGGCGAGGCGTCGAGGTAGAACTTCACGGCGGCGTCCGGGAAAACCACCGAGCCCTGGTCGCGCCCCTCGGTCACCAGCCGCGGGTGTTGCTGACCGATGATCCGTTGCTTCCGGACCATGTGCTCGCGGAGTTCCTTGATCGACGCGAGCGGGGAGACGACCTCGGTCACGTCTTTGTGGCGGATGCGGTGATCGATCGGCTGGCCGTGGGCCAGGATCGTCGGGGGGTCTCGGGTCCAGTCGAAGTGCAGATCTGCGGCGGCGGTGCGGGCGACAACGGCGGCCTTGTCGGTGAGGTCGATCTTGTCGTCGATGCAAATCGCCGCCGCGGCTCGGTACATCGCGCCGGTATCGAGGAAATCGAGGCCGAGTTGCTTCGCGAGCGCCCGCGCGACGGACGATTTGCCGGTGCCGGCGGGGCCGTCGATGGTGATGACGATGCGTTGGCTGGGTGACAGCATGGCGAGGCAACCAGAGTCGCCAAGCGTAGCGGCATCGCGACCGCACACCACTCGTTCGATATCGAGCGCCGAACAGGACTCGGCGTGTGACACCTCGACGACTTCGATCATCTCGAAGGCAAGTTCCGACTCGGTTTCGCGGCGCGTCGCGTTCATGGTCGATCCTCCCGACGTCCTGTCTGCGGGGAACGGCATCGGTCGTGTCCCGACGCCGCGGATTGGATTCGCACGAACTCAGGTTGAGCAACGGGTCCCACCCGGTCAGGCCGAAGCGGCGGCGTGATCGAGTGCGGCCCGGAGAAGCCTCTGGCTCTTCCGAATGCCCAGTGTAACATCCCCACCGCCCCGGTAGTCAACCGCGAGGGTGGAATCAAAGCCGACCGAGGCCACCGCAGCGACCAGCTTGAAGAGGTCGTAGGCCTTGTGCGCCGGCAGGGGCTCGGCGGGTGCCGCGGCCGACTCCCCGCCCTCACCGGCGAAGATGTCGGCAATCAGATCCTCCAACGCGGCGTCGTCCAGATCCTCGACTTCGTCGTCTTCCGCCTCTGGCGCAACCTTTGCGGGCTTGGCGGCTTCCGGAGCCTTTTCGGCCTTCGCATCGCCCTTTTTGGGCTTTCCGCCCTTCGCCGGCTTGGCCTCGGCTTCCGGGGCGGCGTCCGCCTTGGTCTTCTTCTTGCCCTTGGCGGGCTTGGCGGGGGCCTCGTCATCGTCCGGCGGAATGTCAGTGCGCGCCGACTTCTTCTTCGGGGCTTCGTCCTCCTCGTCGTCGTCGTCGTCGCGCTTCCGCGGGGGAGCCTTCGGCGGGAGCTTCAGGCCGCCCTCGGGAGGCTCGGAAAAATCCAAGGTCGAGGCCAGGACCGCCGAGGCGTACGGCGTGATACGCCGCAGGTAGGTCACGGCCTCGTCGTCACCCCCCGCCGCTTCAACGGCGAACTGGAAGTCGGGCAGGGTGCCGATTCGGAAGCCACCGACCTTCTTGATCAGGTCCGTCATCCGTTCGGGCTTGGCGGTCAGGCCCTTTGAGGGACTCACCAACAGATTGAGCTCGAGCCGTTCAGCGCGGTCCACGATCTTGCGGAGCCGCTGCCAGACAAGCTGCATCGCGTGGTCGTCGTCGGGAGCCTCGACCTTCAACGCGGCAGCCGTACAAGACAGGATCTGAGCCGCCTGAATGACGCGGTGCATCCGCTCGATCGCCGCTTCCGCCGCGGCCGCATCGCTGGTGCCGAGGTTCTGCGACTGGGCCTCGATCAGGAGCAGGCACGGGCAGCCGGCGCGGTCGGCCCGTTCGCGGAAGGCCTCCAGTTTGCGCCGATCGGCACCGACGAGCAGGTCGGTGGAGAGGTTCAGGCCGCCCAAACCGAGGACTTCCCGGGTGTACTGGGGCAGGTCGGCGAGGGCCAGGGTGGGCTGGGACTTGCCGGGCTGCCCAAGGAGCTGCCCGCGGAGGCATGAGGCGTTCAGGGTCAAGAGCATCGAAGGGCACTGTAGCGACGCCGCGGCGTGGAAGCCCGAGGCCCGATCGACGGGGCACAAGGACCGGAAAAGAAAAGACGGTCGAGGCCTTTCAGCCGCGACCGTCCGGAGGGGAAAAAGGTAACGGGCCCAAGATACCACAGAAAAGCCCCGGGAGTCAAATCCCCTATCCGGGAGTCGGCCGAGAAATTGCTTGGTACGTTTGCTGTTCTCGGACCGGCTCCCTGGGTCCCGACGGCCCCTCGCCTCGTCACGGGACGCCCGTCGCTACGCTAGCAGCCACTTCAGGAGACCCTCATGCCCAGCCCCGCGGACCGCAAGTACTCCGAATCACACGAATGGCACAAGCTCGAGGGCGACACGCTGACCCTCGGCATTTCCCGCTTCGCCGTCGATGCGTTGACGGACGTGACGTACGTGCAGATGAAGAAGGTGGGCACGACCTTCAAGGCGGGCGACATCGTCGGAGAGGTCGAGAGCGTGAAGACGACGAGCGACATCTACTGCGCCGTCGCCGGGACGATCACCGACGTGAACGCGGCCCTGAACGACAATCCGGGCCTCATCAACGAAGACCCGTACACCAAGGGCTGGCTTGTGAAGATCAAGGTGACGGACGCGTCGGGCATGGCCACGCTGATGGACGCGGCGGCGTATGACAAGGCGCACCCGGCGGGGTGAACCTCGAAGCGATAAAGCTCAAGGCCGCAAATCGGAATGACGAATCCGAACGCACGCTTTGCTCGATTTGAGCTTTGAGTTTTGCTGCCTTGAGCTCGTCCATGCTCCTCTGCTCCAACGTTTACAAGTCCTACCACCTCGGCGAGCGCCGGGTCGCGGCACTGCGCGGCGTCGATCTCACGATCGACGACCCGGGCTTCTACGCCATCATGGGGCGATCGGGCAGCGGCAAGAGCACTCTGCTGCATCTGCTCGCGGCGCTGGACAAGCCCGACGAGGGGACGATCACGCTCGCCGGGCAGCGCATCGACCGGCTGTCGGAATCGCAGGCCACCGTCTTCCGACGGACACAGATCGGCATCGTCTTCCAGCAGTTCAACCTCATCCCAACGCTGACCGCTGTTGAGAACGCCGAGTTGCCGGCGATCCTTTCGGGCGACGAGCCCGCGAAGGCCCGCGCTCGGGCCAAGGACCTGCTCGCCCGGCTGGGCCTGGCCGAACGCCTCGACCACCGGCCCGACGCGCTCTCCGGTGGCGAGCAGCAACGCGTCGCCATCGCCCGCGCCCTGCACTACGCACCGCCGATTCTGCTCGCGGACGAGCCGACCGGCAACCTCGACAGCGCCAGCAGCCAGAGCCTCTGGGGGCTCCTCGCCGAGATCGCGATCGAGCGGAAGATCAGCATCGTGATGGTGACGCACGAGCCCGCGGCGGCGGCCCACTGCCGCAGCGTCTTCGTCATCGCCGATGGACGTGTCAAGACGCGGATCGAAACGGAGGGCCTCGATGAGAGCGGCGTGGCGGCTCGCTATCAGCAGTCTGTCGCAGCGTCCTAGCCGAAGTGTGCTGCTGCTGCTGGTGGTGGCGCTCTCCGCCGCCCTGGTCTGCGGCGTCGCAACGGCGATGGCGAGTGTGACCGAGTCGCTCCGAAGCCGCATGGTCGGCGCGGTGGGAACCGCCGATCTCAAGATCGTGACGCCGGCGTCGGCGAAGCCCCTCGATGACGAACTGCTCGCCAAGGTCCGGCGTTGGCCGGAAGTGCGCGCCGCCGAGGGCCGGCTTCGGGCCGCGGCGGCGCTGCGGGCGGTCAGGCCGGTGTGGATCCAGAAAGATGCGGTGACAGAGCCACGAAGAGACGGCATTGGCAACAACGCCTCGAACAGTTCGTCGCTGCCTCGCTCCGACGCTCCTTCGCTTCCCCGAACCGTCCGCTCCTTCGCGGTCAACGTGTACTTCGAGTCCTTCCGCCCCGGTTTCGACGACGTGCACCGGCCGGTGACGCTCGCACAGGGGCGCATGCCGCTCAACGCGACCGAGATCGCGGTGGATCAGACAGTGATCGACCGCCTGCGCGGGATCGAGAGCAACGCCGCACGCCGGAGCGGCACGCTGTCGGCCTTGATCAGCGGCACGGTTCCCGATGTCGAGGAAGGCAGAGCGGACGCCAATCAGGATCTTGGTCCGGCGGTCGCAACGAGCCCCGATCAGGCCCGAATGCTGCAGGAGA
>ERZ1066133.853-NODE-853-length-10911-cov-6.022937_pt1 | contig 10911 bp, 7 predicted proteins | sample MGYA00382780_ERZ1066133 | MGnify/ENA primary metagenome ERZ1066133 (study PRJEB33369, sample SAMEA5778363) | biofilm metagenome | biome: Industrial cooling water; feature: Water cooling tower basin; material: Biofilm | place: United Arab Emirates | collected...
CCGGCATCGGGCCCGGCCTCCAGCGCACCCAGCAGCCGCTCCTCGAAGGGCGCGCCGGCGCTGCGGAGGAAGCGCTCGCGCATGGCGTCGATCGTCTGCACGCCGGGCAGCACGTTGCCGAGCACGATGAAGCCGTCGTGGATCTGGTGCCCGGCCCAGGCGGTGTTGGCCGCGCCGGTCCGCGCGGCGGCGTCGCCGTCGTCGTCGATGACGGCAAGCTGGCGGTGTTCGGCGTGCGGGTCGTTGCGCACCAGCATGTCCACGACCATCGCCGCCTTGTGGCCGCGGTCCAGCAGGCCGAGCGCATGGTCGCCGAGCCGCGCATCGGCGCGCGACATGATGGCGACCACGCCGCGCCGCGTGCGCACGAAGGGCACGCGCGCGCCGACGGCGAAGGAGCGCGTGGCGGTGGCGATGCCGAGCACGCGCGTGTCCGGGCAGCGGGCGAGGATGGAGAAGGTCATCGGGGGCGGCTCCGGGACGGGACGGGCAAGGCTACGGCGGTTCCGCGCTGCTGCGAAGCCGCGTCGCTGCGTAGCGGCGCGGCGATGCAGCCCCGTGGGGCCGGTTGGGGACACAGTCCTGAGCGAACGCGTGTCGGGTGACGCAAGGGCTGAAATTTCCCGTTCTCGGTCCGATACGGGGAAATTTGGCTCGTGTTGCGGTGCTGGGTGCCTGGGAGGAAGCTGAAATGGCGAACAGGGGACGAACCCGCTCTCAGCGGGGAAGAATCAGAGCGCGGCCGACGGATTGCCAGGCGGAGCCGGCGGATCTTGGGGGAAATCCTCGTCGCATCCGGGCGCCCCGCGTCAGAGTCCGGGACACGTGAACGTCGTGACGGAACAGACCGGTGGGACACCGGGAAGGACCGGCCTGCGTGGTGGGCCGGCTCGGCACGGAAGCGGCATGCCGACCCGCGGCTCGGGCGGACGCCAATGCGCAAGGCGACCCTGCGCGCCAGGACGGGGATGACCCGGCGACAGACGGGAAGCGGCAGCGGCCGCCTGTCCACGTCGCGGCTGCCGGCGCATCACCTTGGTCACGCGTGAGCCGCCAAGCGGATCAAGCGCGACACGCGGGCAAGGCCCGCCTGGATGCGATTCAACCCTGGCCGTCACGCGGCGAAGGCTGCTCCGCCAGCGCGGGAGGGGACGCCGCGACGAAGCGCAGGATTTCCGCCGTCAGGCGCTCCGGCTCATCGACCCGAAGAGAGTGGCTGCTCTGTTCGAACAGCAGGTAGCGCGACTGCGGGATCAGCCGGTGGATCTCCTCGCCGAATGCGGGCGGGCAGATCCAGTCATGCGCGCCCGAGACCACCAGCGTCAGCGCGGTGATCCGCGGCAGCTCGGGGCGGAGATCGAAGCGGCGGAGGAAGCCCTCGGGGCCGAAGGCGCGGTTCAGCGCCTCCGGCGAGTGGATCGTGCGCGCCGCGCCCTCCGCCGCCTTCGCGGGGTCGTGCCGGCGCGCATAGAGCGGGCCCATGGCCGCGTAGTAGCGCCTGACGGCGGCCTCGTCACGGAAGCCGCCGGCCCAGAGCGTGTCGCAGACCGCCCGCTGCTCCGCCGTGCCGTGGGCGCGCACGAACGCCTCGGCGCGCGGGATGAAGCCGCCATGCGCCGCTGTCACCAGCAGGATCAGGTGGCTGACCGCTTCCGGATACCGCGCCGCATGCGCCTGCGCGACCATCCCGCCATAGCTCGTGCCGATGGAGACGATGGGCCCGAGGCCGAGATGCCGCCGCAGCGCCTCCATGTCCTCCACAGTCTCGTCCAGCGTCCAGCGTGCGGGATCGCCGCGCGCCGAGCGACCCTGGCCACGATGGTCGAAATAGACCACCTGCATGGCCGCCGTCAGCGCCGCATAGCCTGGCTTGAACCCGCTGTGGTCGCCGCCCGGCCCGCCATGGATGGCGAAGCCCACCGGACGCTCCCGCATCGCGGCGCCATCGGGCACCAGGCCGGCGCCGTCCACGTCGAAGTAGATCTCGGTGTCCCTGATCCGCGCGCGCATCCCCGCTTTCCCGCTGCTGCCGGCATGCGATGATGCGGCGCTGGCGGGATGGGGGAAAGCATGGCGGCGGAACGGGTGGTGGCGGTGACGGGCGGTGCCTCCGGCATCGGCCTGGCGGTGGCGGAAGCGGCGCTGGCCGAGGGTTGGCACGTGGCGGTGGCCGACCTCGACGCCGGGGGGTTGGCGGCCGCCGAGGCGCGGCTCGGCACCGCGCGGGCCAGCTACACGACCCTCGACGTCACCGAGGAGGACGCGGTGGAGGCCTGGATCGCCGGCGCCGCGGCGCGGGGACCGCTGAAGGGCCTGGTCACCTCCGCCGGCATCGCGCGCGAGGTGCCGGCGCTGGAGACGCCCGCCGACCTCTTCCGCCGCGTCATGGAGATCAACGTCACCGGCACCTTCCTGTGCGCCCGCGCCGCCGGGCGCGCGATGCGCGAGGCGGGCGGCGGCGCCATCGTCACCCTCGGATCGGTCTCGGGCCTGCGCGGCGGCAAGGGGCGGGTCGCCTATGGCGCGTCGAAGGGCGCGGTGGTGAACATGACGCGGGTGCTTGCGGTGGATCTCGCCCGCTTCGGCATCCGCGCGAATTGCCTCTGCCCCGGCCCGGTGGAGACGCCGCTGGTCGCCGCCATGGTGGGGCCGGAGCAGCGCGCGCAGTGGACCCGTCGCGTGCCGCTGCGCCGCTACGCCCAGCCCGCGGAGATCGCCGCCATGGCCATGGTGCTGCTCGACGAGGCGCGCTGCAGCTACGTCACCGGCCAGGCGGTGGCGGTCGATGGCGGCTTCAGCGGCGCCGGGATCATGGACGAGGTGGATTAGCGAGAACGCCGCCTGCCCGCGGCGGCCCGCCTATCCGCCCGCCGCCAGGACCACCCCCGGCTGCGCCTCCCGCGCCGCCGACCCCGCCCGGCGCCAGCGCGTCAGCGCCAGCCCGTAGAGCGCCGGCACCACCAGCAGCGTCGCCAGCGTGGCCAGGGTCAGGCCGCCGATCATCGCCACCGCCATCGGCCCCCAGAACACCGAGAGCGTCAGCGGCACGAAGGCCAGCACCGCCGCCAGCGCCGTGAGCACCACGGGCCGCGCGCGGCGCACGGTGCTCTCGACGATCGCCGTGCGCAGCGGGGCGCCGGCCTCCAGGTCCTGCCGCACCTGGTCGACCAGGATCAGCGTGTTGCGCATGATCATCCCGGCCAGCGCGATCACGCCGAGCAGGGCCACGAAGCCGAAGGGGCTGCCGCTCAGCAGCAGCGCCGCCGCGGCGCCCGGGATGCCGAGCGGCGCCGTCGCGATCACCAGCGCCGTGCGGCCGAAATGCCGGAGCTGCACCATCAGCAGCAGCAGCATCGCCGCGACCATCACCGGGAACAGCGAGAACAGCGCCGCATTCGCCTTGCCGCTCTCCTCCGTCGCGCCGCCGGTGACGATGCGATAGCCCGGCGGCAGGGTGGCGCGGATCGCCTCCATGCGCGGCTGCGCGGCCGCCGCGACGTCGGGCGCCTGCAGCCCGTCCGCCACGTCGGCGCGCACGGTCAGGTAGGGTTCGCGGTTGCGGCGCCAGAGGATCGGCTCCTCCATCGCCGGCTCCAGCCGCGCGAGCTGCGCCAGCGGCACGGCGCCGGCCGGCGTGGCGATCGCGATGTCGCCGAGCGCGGCCAGCGCCAGCCGTTCCTCGGCCGGCGTGCGCAGCACCACGTCCACCAGCCGGTTGCCCTCGCGCAGCTGCGTCGCCGTGGTGCCGGATACCAACGTCTGCAGCGCCTGCGCCACCCCCTGCGGGGCCAGCCCGAGCTGCGCCAGCCGCTCCTCGTCGAGGGCGACGCGCAGCGTTGGCATGCGCTCGCCCCAGGCAAGCTGCGCGTCGCGCGTGCCGGGTGTCGCGCGCAGTGCCGCCAGCGCCGCATCGGCGATGCCGCGCAGCACCTCCGGATCCGGGCCATGCACGCGGAACTGCACCGGGAAGCCCACCGGCGGCCCGAAATCCAGGCGCGAGACGCGCAGCCGCGCATCCGGCACCGAGCCGTCCGCCGCCAGCGCCAGCAGCGTCGCGCGGATGCGCTCGCGCGCCGCCAGGTCGGCGGTGTTGATCACCACCTTGGCGAAGGCCTCGTTCGGCAGGTCGGGGTTCAGCGCCAGGAAGAAGCGCGGACTGCCGGCGCCGAGATAGGTGGTGACCGTCCGCGCGCCGGGGTCGCCGGCCAGCGCGGCCTCCACTACAGCGGCGGCCTGCCGCGTGGCGCCCAGGCCGGCCCCCTGGCGCAGCGTGATGTCGACCAGCAGCTCAAGCCGGGCCGAGGTCGGGAAGAACTGCTTCTTCGTCGCCGCCATCCCGGCGAAGCCGGCGGCCATGACGCCGAGCGTGGCGAGCAGCACCGGCCAGCGGTGATCGACGCACCAGCCCACGATTCGCCGCAGCCCGCGGTACAGGCGCCCGTCATAGGCATGCCCCGCATGGCCCGGCCGCGGCCGCGGCAGCAGCCGCACGCCGAGATAGGGCGTGAACACCACGGCGACGATCCAGCTGGCGATCAGCGCGATGCCGACCACCCAGAAGATGCCCCCCGCATACTCGCCGGCCGTCGAGGCGGCGAAGCCCACCGGCAGGAAGCCCGCCACCGTCACCAGCGTGCCCGACAGCATCGGGAAGGCGGTGCTGGTCCAGGCGAAGCTGGCGGCGCGGGCGCGGTCCCAGCCCTCCTCCAGCTTCACCACCATGGCCTCGATGGCGATGATGGCGTCGTCCACCAGCAAGCCAAGCGAGAGGATCAGCGCGCCGAGGGTGATGCGCTCCAGCTCCATGCCGAGCGCCAGCATGGCGAGGAACACCATCGCCAGGGTCAGCGGCACCGCCAGCGCCACCACGATGCCGGCCCTGAACCCGAGGGCGAGGAAGGAGACCAGCATCACCACGCCAAGCGCGGCGACGAATTTCAGCAGGAATTCGCCGACGCTCTCGGCCACCACCTGCGGCTGGTCGGCGATCTGCGCGACCGCCAGCCCCGTCGGCAGGTTGGCGCGCACGGCGGCGAGCGTCGCGCGCAGCTCCTCCCCCAGCGCCAGCACGTCGGCGCCGGGGCGCTTGGCCACCGCGACCAGCACGGCCGGCTCGCCGCCGAAGCGGATGGCACTGCTCGGCGGGTCCTGGGTGCCGCGCCGGATCGTGGCGATGTCGCCGAGCCGCAGCGTCCGCCCGCCCGCCTCCACCGGCACGGCGCGGATCGCCGCCAGGCCGTCGAAGCCGGCATCGGTGCGCAGCCACACGCGGGAGGAGGGCGTCTCCACCACCCCCGCCGGCGCCACCGCGTTGTTGCGCGCCAGCGCATCGAGGATGGTGGTGGGCGGGATGCCGATTGTGGCCAGCCGCGCATGGCTCACCTCGACGAAGACCTGCTGCGCCTGCTCGCCGAAGATCGCCACCTTTCCGGCATTGGGCAGTTGCAGCAGGCGCAGCCGCAGCGCCTCGGCCTGGCGCACCAGCTCCGCATTGTCGGCCGTGCCGGTGATGGCGAAGACGCCGGCATAGACGTCCGAGTACTCGTCATCGAGGAAGGGACCCTGCACGCCGGCGGGCAGCAGGTGGCGCATGTCGCCGACCTTCTTGCGCACCTGGTACCACATCTCCGGCACCTGGGCCGGCGGCGTGGTGTCGCGCAGCAGCACCTGCACCACGGCCTGGCCGGGCCGTACATAGGTCTGGACGTAATCGAGATACCGCAGGTCCTGCAGTTTGCTCTCGATGCGGTCGGCGACCTGGGCCTGCATCGCCTCGGCCGTCGCACCGGGCCACTGCGCCGTGACGACCATCGTCTTGATCGTGAAGGACGGATCCTCCGCCCGGCCGAGCTTGAGGTAGGCGAAGCCACCTGCGGCGCCGAGCAGCAGGATCAGGAACAGGGTCAGCGCGCCGTTGCGCACCGCCCAGTCCGAGAGGTTGAAGCGCATCGCCCCTGCCTCCGTCAGCGCAGCGTCGCGCCAAGGCGCGTCTGCACCACGCGCACGCTCATCCCCGGATCGAGCAGCTGCGGCCCGAGCGAGACGACCTTGTCCCCGGGCGCCAGCGCCGGCGCGCGGAGCGTCGCCGTCGCCTCGCCCAGCGAGACCACCTCCACCGGCACCGCGGCGATGCGCGTGCCCTCGACCTTCCACACCATCGGGCCGGCGCCGCGGTCGTGCAGCGCCGAGAGCGGCAGGGTGGCGACCGGCGCGGCGGCGGCGTTGGCGCCGGCGACGCGCACCGTCCCCGTCATGCCGAGCGCCATCCAGCCCGGCGCCTTGGCCGGCAGGGCGAAGCGCGCGGCATAGGTGCGCAGCGCGCCCTCGGCCTGCGGCGCCAGCTCGCGCAGCCGCACCGGCACCGGCGCGGCGCCGGGGCGTGACCAGAACCCGGCCTCGGCGGGCGCGCCGGGGGCGAGGCCGGCGATCGCGGTCTCCGGCACCTGCACCACCAGCTCGCGCTCGGCCGGGTTGGCCAGGCGCAGCACCGGCTGGCCCTCCGCCACCACCTGCCCGGCCTCGGCCAGCAGCGCCGTCACCACGCCATCGGTGGGGGCGCGCAGCACGGCATAGTCCAGCCGGTTCCGCGCGAGCGCGAGCTGGGCGCGGGCAGCGGCGGCGCGCTCGGCGGTGCTGCGGGCAGCGGCCTGGCGCCCGTCGTCGAAGGCGGCGGAGACATGACCGGCGGCGCGCAGCGTTGCGGAGCGGCCGGCATCGGCGGCGGCCTGGCGGGCCTGCGCCTCGGCGCTTGCCAGTTCGGCCTCGGCGGCGCGCAGCGACAGCACCAGGTCGGCGGGATCGAGCCGCGCCAGGGGCTGGCCGGCGGCGACAGTGGCGCCGACATCGGCCAGCCGCTCGACGATGCGCCCGCCCGCGCGGAAGCCGAGATCGGCCTCCCGCCGGGCGCGCACCACGCCGGTCCAGGCGCGGCTCTCGGCCAGCGGGGCGAAGGAGACCTCGGCGACCTGCACGGGGCGGGCGGGAGGCGGCGGCGGCGCCTCGGTGCGGTTCGCCTCGGCACGGCAGCCGGCCAGGGCGGCAATGGCGAGGAGCGGGAGCAGGGCAGCGGCCGGGGGGCGCATGGCGGTCTCCGACGGGGGCGTCGGCGACCAGTATGCAGGACATAAATGACGAAAGTCAACAATCGTCAATAATGACTCGTCAGGGACGCAGCGCGCGCAGCACGAACCCGGTCATCGCCGCGACCTGCCCGCGCAACTCCTCCGGCGTCTGGCCCTTGCGGGCGATGCAGGTCTCGAGATGCGCCGGGTGGTTCCAGGCAAGCATGGCGTGCATCGCCAGATGCGCGGTCGGGCCGGGTTCGAGCCCTGCGGCGAACTCGCCGGCCCGCATGCCGTCCTCGATGATCCGCCGGATGGCGGCATGGACGCGGCCGAGATGGCGCTCGATGACCCCCCAGTGCTCGTCCATGGCCGCGGTGACCATGTCATAGAGCCGGCGCTCGGCGAAGAATGCAGCCAGTTTCTGCTCGAACAGCGTGCTGAACAGGCGCCGCAGCCGCTCCGCCGCCGTGCCCGGGCCGCCGGCGATGGCGTCCAGCTCCATTGCCATGGCGCCCAGCATCCGCTCGGCGATCGCCTCGTTGATCGCGCTCTTGGAGGGGTAGAAGCGGTAGATGTTGGCCGGCGACATCCCGAGCGCGCGGGCAATGTCGGCGACCGCGGTCTTCTGGTAGCCCATGGACCGGAACAGCCGGTCCGCCTCTTCCTCGATGCGTGCGCGCGTGGCGTCCGCGCGGCTGGCGGCCTCGCCCGGCGGGGTCGTGGACACGGCTTTCGTCATATGACGACTTCCTTCATTCGTCAGAATATAGCGTCGTCGCGCATCCGGGCAAAGGAAAAAGCCGCAGTCACAGGAACACCGCGACCTCCGACAGCGTCCTCTTCCCGATCCGTGGCACCTGGCAGCCCTCGGCGGGATGGCCGGCCACCACGATCATCATCGGCTTCTCGCTCTCCGGCCGGCCGCAGAGGGCATTCAGGAACCCCATCGGCGCCGGCGTATGGGTCAGCGTGGCCAGCCCCGCCGTGTGCAGCGCGGCGATCAGCAGGCCGCAGGCGATGCCGACGCTCTCCGGCACGTAGTAGTGCTTCACCCGCCGGCCGGTCGGGCCAATTCCGTGGCGCTGGGCGAAGACCACGATCAGCCAGGGCGCGACGTCCAGGAAGGGCTTGCGCCAGTCGGTGCCGAGCGGGGCCAGCGCGGCCAGCCAGTCCGGCCCGGCACGGTGCTCGTAGAACTCCCGCTCCTCCGCCTCCGCCGCCGCGCGGATGCGGGCCTTGACCGCCGGGTCGGCGATGCAGGCGAAGGTCCAGGGCTGCTGGTTGGCCCCGGACGGCGCCGAGGCCGCCGTCATCACCGCCGCCTCGATGACGGCGCGCGGCACCGGGCGGGGCGAGAAGTCGCGCACCGTCCGGCGCCGCCGCATCGCCGCGCGGAAGGCCTCGGCCCGCGCCAGCCCCTCCGCGTCGTCCAGCGCCGTGAAGGCAAGCGGCTCGAAGCCGCCGGAGGGCGCCAGCCCCGGGCGCGCGCTCATCAGCCGTTGCCGTTGCGCGCGCTCTCGACGATCGCGCCATAGACCAGGGCCTTGAACAGCATGCGCGAATGGGTGCGGGTGGAGGGGCCCTGGGTCATCAGCACCGCGACCAGCCCCTCGGCGCGGTCGATGGTGAAGACGGTGCCCCAGGCGCCGGCCCACATGGCATCCCCCGGGCTGCCCGGCACCACCGCCATGCCGTCCGCCAGCCGCACCGCGAAGCCGAGCCCGAAGCCATAGCCCGGCCCGGTCGAGGCGACCGGCGAGCCGCCCATGCCGGCGGTGTGGTTGGACAGCACCAGCCGCACCGCCGCCGGCGAGAGGAGGCGCCGCCCCTCGAACACGCCGCCATCGGCGATCATCTGCGCGAATCGGACGTAGTCCGCCGCCGTCGAGACCATGCCGGCGCCGCCCTTGAGGTAGCTCTCCGCGCGCAGGTCCTGCTCGATGCGGTAGCTGCGCCACATCGGCGCCTTCAGCGGGTCGGCATCCAGGGCCTCGGCGACCCGGGCGCGCTTGTCCGGGGTGACGAACCAGGCGGTGTCCCGCATGCCGAGCGGGCCGGTGATGCGTTCGGCGATGATCGTGTCCAGCCGCTGCCCGGCCACGCGCTCCACCAGCAGCCCCAGCACGTCGGTGCAGATCGAGTAGTGGAACTGCGTGCCCGGCTGCCAGGCTAGCGGGATGGTGCCGAGGCGCCGCAGCATCTCGTCGCCGGTGACGCTGACGCCGCGTGCCTCGATCTCGTGCTCGTTATAGAGATCCCTGATGCGCTGCGACGGCGCGCTGGTGGAGTAGACGAAGCCGGCGGTATGGCGCAGCAGGTCCTGCACCGTGGGCTGGCGCGCGGGCGTCACCAGCTCGGCCGGCTGGCCCTCGCGCCGGATCTCCACCTTGAGGTCGCGCAGCTCCGGCAGCCACTGGCCGATCGGGTCCATGAGCTTCATGCGGCCCTCCTCGACCAGCATCATCGCCGCGACCGAGGTGATGGGCTTGGTCATGGAGGCCTGCAGGAAGATCGCGTCCTTCGGCATCGGCCGCGTGCGCGCCGCGTCCTGGTGACCATAGGCTTCCAGGTGGATCACCTCGCCGAAGCGGGCGACGGCGGCGACGCAGCCGGGATAGGTGTTGCGCTCCGGCGTCGCCTCGCGCGCCAGGACCGTGCCAAGCCGCGCCAGCCCCTCGCGCGAGACGCCGCGGATGTTGCCGGCGGCGGCGGGTGCCGCGGGGGTCGCCGCCGTCTGCGCGGCGGCGGGGCGGAGGGTCGGCGCGAAGGGCAGGGCGGCGGCGCCGGCGAGCAGCGTGCGGCGCGAGGCGGTGCGGGTCATGGATGTCTTCCTCGGTGGCCGCGGATGCGGGCGCCCCCGCGGCGCGCCGATCCTACCGCCCGGCGTGGCTACCGGGCCAGCCGTGACACCAGGGGACACGAGGCGATCGGACGCGCGCGGGGCGCACGCCGGAACCGCCGGGGCTCGCGCTGCCGGATCCGGAGCGGCCGGCATTGCGTCACGCGCTTTCAGTCGGCCGTGATGCCCGCCGCCTCGATCACCCCTGCCCACCGCGCCGCGTCGCGCGCCACCATGGCGGCGAGCGCAGTGGACGACGTGTCGGCCGCCGGCGCCATGCCCTGGGCCTGCAATTGCTGCCGTGTCGCCGGCCGTGCCAGCCAGGCCCGCAGCGCCGCGTTCAGCCGCGCGACCAGCGCCGACGGCAGCCCGGCCGGGCCGAACAGGCCATACCAGAGGTTCACCACCACGCCGGGGCTGCCGGCCTCGGCCGTGGTCGGCACCGCCGGCGCCGTCGGGCTGCGCGCCGGGCTGCCGATCGCCAGCAGCCGCACGCGTCCATCGGCCGCCAGCGGCAGCGCGGTGTGCAGCGGCAGCACCATCGCCGCGACACGGCCGGCGAGCAGATCCTGCACCGCCGGCGCGCTGCCGCGGTAGGGCACGTGGTTCATCGCCGGCCGGCCCGGGATCTCCAGCCGGAACAGCTCCATCGCCAGGTGCTGTGGCGTGCCGATGCCGGGGGAGGCGTAGTTCACCGTCTCCCGCGCCGCGAGGGCTGCCAAGTCGCGCAGGGTCATCGCCGGCACGGCGGGATGGACCGCGAAGACCAGCTCGCCGTCGGTGAGATGGATGATCGGCGTGAAGCCCGCCACCGGGTCGTAGGGCACCTGGCGGAACAGGCGCGGGTTCATGACGAAGGTATTGGCCGTCAGCATCAGGGTGCGGCCGTCCGGTGCTGCGCGGGCCACGGCCTGGGTGCCGATGTTGCCGCTGGCGCCGGGCCGGTTCTCCACGACGAAGGGCTGGCCGAGTGCCTCCTGCAGCGCCGGGGCGGCCAGGCGGGCGAGG
>ERZ1066133.855-NODE-855-length-10898-cov-5.658397_pt1 | contig 10898 bp, 10 predicted proteins | sample MGYA00382780_ERZ1066133 | MGnify/ENA primary metagenome ERZ1066133 (study PRJEB33369, sample SAMEA5778363) | biofilm metagenome | biome: Industrial cooling water; feature: Water cooling tower basin; material: Biofilm | place: United Arab Emirates | collected...
AGTCTGGGCGTCCTGAAGGCCGGCAAGTTCGAGCGTCGCCATGCCCGGACCATCGTGGGCCAGCTTGCGGGCTGTGCGTCGCTTCTGGACCTTGACGCGGGCTTCGGGTTCATCGCGCTGCGAGCCAGGCTTGCGACCCCCGAACTGGAGGTCACGATCCATGAGGAACGTCCCGGCCTGGTCCGGTTCTCGCAGCAGCTTGCAGAGATCAACTTTCCCGACCGGTCCGGCATTCATCACAGTCGGCTGACCCTGAACCCCGACGGGCGCTGGTCGGGGCTTCAGAAGCTCTGCAGCATCGCCCGGCCGGACGCGCTGCGCCTTTCGGATGCCCGGCTTCCGGTCGAGGCGTTTTCGCCGTCGATCCTTTCCGGCTTGCGCCGTGTTCTGGTGCCCTTTCTCGATCCGTCACAGGTTCCGGAGATCCGGTCCCGGCTTGCCCCGGCCTTCACCGCCGCAGGCCTGGTCGAGGTCCCTGCGGGTGAAGCGTCAGGCACGCTGGTCTTCCGCCGCCCCTGACCACCTTGCAGGCCCTCTTGCGCCTGCCGCCGGATCGCCTATCCTTCCCCTCACCTCGGGGTGCCCGGAAACGGGCTGAGATGCGTGCTTCGCGAACCCGTCGAACCTGAACCGGATCATACCGGCGGAGGGAAGGTGCATGGGTTTCTCCATCCCCGACCGATCCGTCGCATCCTGGAGAGACCATGAAACACCACCTCCTTGCTGCGGGACTTGCCACCATCGCGCTTCCGGCGCAGGCGCAGACGCCTGTCCTGACCGTGCTGACCTACGACAGTTTCACATCCGAATGGGGCCCCGGTCCCGCCATCGAGAAGGCCTTCGAGGCAGACTGTGCCTGCGACCTGCGCTTTGTCCCCGCGGGCGACGGCGCGGCCCTGCTGGCGCGCATCCGGCTGGAGGGCACGGCGTCCGAGGCCGATGTGGTGTTGGGTCTGGACACCAGCCTGACGGCGGCGGCCGCGGCAACGGGGCTGTTCGCGCCGCACGGCCGCCCGCCCGTGGCGGCCCTGCCGGTCGCGTTCGACGACCCGCTGTTCCTGCCTTTCGACTGGGGCTGGTTCGCCTTTGTCTACGACACGACCCGGCTGGCCACGCCTCCGTCATCCTTCGCCGACCTGGCGGCATCGGACCTGAGGATCGTCATCCAGGACCCAAGGTCCTCGACCCCCGGTCTGGGGCTTCTGCTCTGGGTCAAGGCCGCGTACGGCGACCGCGCGGGAGAAATCTGGACGGCACTTGCCGACAACATCGTCACCGTGACGCCGGGCTGGTCCGAGGCCTATGGCCTGTTTCTGGAAGGCGAGGCGGACATGGTGCTGTCCTACACCACCTCGCCCGCCTACCACCTGATCGCCGAGGCCGACGACACCAAGGCGGCGGCGCTGTTCGGCGAAGGGCATTACCTGCAGATCGAGGTGGCGGGGAAGCTTGCGGCGTCGGACCAGCCGGAGCTGGCGGACCGGTTCCTTGCGTTCATGACGACCGGGGCATTCCAGTCGGTGATCCCGACAACCAACTGGATGTATCCGGTGTCGCCGGTAGCAGAGGGTCTGCCCGAAGGGTTCGACCGCTTCCGCCCCGGGAAATCCCTTCTTCTGTCGCCTGACGAGGCCGAGGGCGTGCGGGACGGGGCCCTTGCCGAATGGCAAGAGGCGCTGGCGCGGTGACCCTGGAGATGCCCATCGCGGGGAACCCTTGGCGTGAGCTGGATGCCAAGCGCCTCCCCTCCCCCCCGTGGGGAGGGGTGGGGGGTGGGGGGCCCCCTTGCCGGTCGCACGGGGACAGGCCATGAGCCGGGTCCTGTCCGTGGTCCTGCTGGCCCTGGTTCTCGCGCCCCTCGCCGCCGTCGCCTGGCGCGGGGCGGGGATGTCGCTGGGACCGGCGGACGGGGCGGCGGTGCGGTTCACGCTGCTGCAGGCGGTGCTGTCTGCCGCGTTTTCCACGGTTCTGGCCATCCCGGTCGCCCGCGCCCTTGCACGGCGGTCGTTTCCGGGGCGGGGGGTGGTGATCACCCTGATGGGTGCGCCTTTCCTGCTTCCGGCGGTGGTGGCGGTGCTGGGATTGCTGGCCGTATTCGGGCGTTCAGGCTGGGTCAACACCGGTCTTGCCGCGCTGGGCCTGCCGACGGTCAGCCTTTACGGCCTCCACGGTGTCGTGGTTGCGCATGTGTTTCTGAACCTGCCTCTTGCGGTCAGGATGATCCTGCAAGGCTGGCAGTCCGTTCCCGCCGAACGGTTCCGTCTTGCCCGGTCGCTGGGTTTCAACCCGCGCGAGACCTTCCGGCACCTTGAAGCCCCGATGCTGCGCGAGGTGCTGCCGGGGGTGGCGCTTGTCATTCTTCTGATCTGCCTGACCAGCTTCGCCGTGGTTCTGACGCTGGGCGGCGGGCCGGGGGCGACCACGATCGAACTGGCCATCTGGCAGGCGGTGCGGTTCGACTTCGACCTCGCGCGGGCGGCCGGTCTGGCCGGGATTCAGGTCGTGATCTCCGGCGCGGTGGCGCTTCTGGCATGGTCCGTCGTCCGCCCGGCGGGCTTCGGGACGGGGCAGGATCGCGCGGCGCGGCCTGATGCCCCCGATGGCTGGCGCCGCGCCGCAGACGGTCTGGCGCTGACCGCCGCCGCCCTGTTCCTGAGCCTGCCCCTCGCGGCAGTGGCGCTGCGCGGGCTTCCCGGGCTGCTCGACCTGCCCGAGGCGGTCCTTCCGGCCGCCGCGCGGTCGGTCCTGGTGGCGCTGGTCTCAGCCGCCCTTTGCACCGCCCTTGCGCTCGGCCTCGCCCTTGCCTCGGCTGCCCGGTCCCGCCCGCTGATCGAGGCCGCGGCGACGCTGCCGCTGGCCGCGTCGGGCCTTGTCCTCGGGACGGGGCTTTTCGTCATCGTCCATCCCGTCGTTCCGCCGATGCGTGTCGCATTGCCGGTGACGGTGCTCGTCAACATCCTTCTGACGTTGCCCTTCCTTTACCGCATCCTTCTGCCCGAGGCCCGCGCGCTGGCAGAGGGCTACGGGCGCCTCGCCGAGAGCCTGTCGCTCACCGGCTGGTCGCGGCTGCGCTGGCTGGTCCTGCCCCGCCTTGCCCGCCCGCTGGGCTTCGGGGCCGGGCTTGCCGCCGCCCTGTCGATGGGCGATCTTGGGGCCATCGCCCTTTTCGCCGGTGAGCGGCAGGCCACCCTGCCCCTGGTCGTCCAGCAGTTGACCGGTGCCTACCGGATCGAGGCCGCCGCCGCCGCCTCGCTGATCCTGGTCACGCTGTCCTTCGCGCTTTTCTGGGCCTGCGACGCCGGAGGCCGCCGTGCTGGAGCTTGACCGACTGACCCTGAGCCAGGGCAACTTCCGCCTGACCGCCGACTGGAGCGTCGCACCCGGCAGCCGGATTGCGGTGATCGGGCCGTCGGGGGCGGGGAAATCGACGCTGCTGGCGGCGATTGCCGGGTTCCTGACGCCGACCGCGGGAGCGATCCGCTGGAACCAAGCCGACCTTGCCCGCGTACCGCCGGGCAAGCGTCCGGTGACGATCCTGTTTCAGGACCAGAACCTCTTTCCGCACCTCACGGTCGCGCAGAACCTTGGACTGGGCCTGCGCCCGGACCTGCGGCTGTCCCTCGACGACCAGCGGCGGATCGGGCGGGCGCTGGAGCGCACCGGGCTGGCGGGCCTCGGTCCCCGACGCCCCGCGCAGCTGTCCGGCGGGCAGGCCAGCCGGGCGGCATTGGCACGGGCGCTTCTCCGGGCGCGGCCGATCCTTCTTCTGGACGAGCCCTTCGCCGCCCTTGGCCCGGCGCTTCGGGCGGACATGCTGGCGCTGGTCCGCGAAGTGGCGGACGAAACCAAAGCGCTGGTCCTGATGGTCACGCACGACCCGGAAGATGCACGCGCGCTGGGCGGAATGACGTCTTTCGTGGATGCAGGAGTTGCGCATCCGCCGGTCGCGACCCAAACCCTGCTCGCCGCCCCCCCGCCCGCCTTGCAGAACTACCTCGGGCGAAACTGAAAAGCCCCGCCCTCCGGCGGGGCTTTGCGGGACGTTTCAGACGGGATCAGGCGTGCTTCTTGCCCTTGACCCCGGCCCAGATGCGCTTGTTGGTCAGGAACAGAAGCGTCGCCAGGAACGCAAGGAAGATCACGCTGACAAAGCCGGCATTCTTGCGATCCATCAGCTTCGGCTCGGCCGTCCACATCAGGAACGACGCCACATCCATCGCCATCTGGTCGACCGTGGCCGGCGTGCCGTCGGCATAGGTGATCAGGTCGTCGCTGAGCGGCGGCGGCATGGCGATCCAGCTGCCTTCGATCATCGACTTGCCGTCCTCTCCCTTGCAGGTCTCGGGTATGGCGCCCTTCGCGAAGTACTTGTTGAAGTAGCCGTCCGATTCAAAGCCTTCTGCGCAGGCAGGCGGCTCTTCGTAGCCGGTCAGGATCGCGTGGATGTATTCAGCCCCGCCCATCCCGCGGAAAAGCTGATTCAGACCAAGGCCGTAGGGCCCGTGGAACCCGGCGCGGGCCTTGGCCATCAGGCTGAGGTCGGGCGCGGTTTCCATCGCCGAGCGCGGGAAGTTATCGCTGGGCAGGCCCGGACGGTCTGCACCGCTGTCGGCGTCGACGACGGTGAACTGGCTGGCGTAGGCGCGGACCTGATCCGCCGGCAGACCGGGGCCGCCGGCATCGGACAGCGTGCGCATCGGCACGAACTTCAGCCCGTGGCACGCGGCGCAGACCTCGGTATAGACCTGCAACCCGCGCTGCAGCTGGAACTGGTCGAACCGGCCGAACGGGCCCTCGTGCGGGAAGGCCACATCCGGGGTCGGAGCAGCCTCGCCTGCGGCATGGGCGACCCCTGCCGAAATCACAAGCACCAACGCGAGGGCAAGTTTCCTGATCATGCTGGGTTTCCTTCTCACTCGGCCGGATTGGCGCTGGGGCCGTAGTGGGCGTTGAAATCTTCCTCGATGGTCGCAGGCTGCGGCAGCGGCTTCTCGATCACCCCCAGAAGCGGCAGGATGATCAGGAAATAGCCGAACCAGTAGGCCGTGAAGATCAGGCTGATCGCCTGATACAGGGGCTCGGCCGGTCTGGCGCCTGCCCACATCAGCACGACGAAGCTGATGCACAGGCCCGCGAACCACCATTTGAACATCGGGCGGTAGCGGCCCGACCGCACCGACGAGGTGTCAAGCCAGGGCGCCAGCGCCATGATCGCGATCGAGCCGAACATCGCCAGCACGCCGAAGAACTTGGCGTCGATGATTCCGAACGACAGCCAGTTGGCCGCGATCACGACCCAGACGTCATCGGTGAAGGCGCGCAGGATCGCATAGAACGGCAGGAAGTACCATTCCGGCACGATCTCGGCAGGGGTCACCAGAGGATTCGCCTGGATGTAGTTGTCGGGGTGGCCGAGGAAGTTCGGCATGAAGCCGACGACCGCAAAGAACACGGCCAGGATCACCGCCAGGGCGAACAGGTCCTTGATCACGAAATAGGGCCAGAACGGCAGGGTGTCACGTTCGGCCTCTTCCTTCGATCCGCGCCGCACCTCGACCCCGGTCGGGTTGTTGTTGCCCGTGGTGTGGAAGCCCCAGACGTGAAGGATGGCCAGCCCGGCAATCACGAACGGCAGGAGGTAGTGCAGCGAGAAGAAGCGGTTCAGCGTGGCGTTGTCGACCGACGGTCCACCCAGAAGCCAGGTCTGGATGTCCGGTCCGATGCCGGGGATCGCCCCGAAAAGCCCGGTGATCACGGTGGCCCCCCAGAACGACATCTGGCCCCAGGGCAGGACATAGCCCATGAAGGCGGTCGCCATCATCAGAAGGTAGATCAGCATGCCGATGATCCACGTGACCTCGCGCGGGGCCTTGTAGGACCCGTAGTAGAGGCCGCGGAAGATGTGCAGGTAGACGGCGACGAAGAACAGCGAGGCCCCGTTCTGGTGCAGGTAGCGGATGAAGTAGCCGCCGTTCACGTTGCGCATGATGTGCTCGACCGACGCGAAGGCAAGGTCGATCTGCGGCGTGTAGTGCATCACCAGCACGACCCCGGTGACGATCTGCAGCGCGAGGCAGAAGAACAGGACGATGCCCCAGATCCACATCCAGTTCAGGTTTTTCGGCGTCGGGATCATCAGGGTGTCGTATAGCAAACCCATGATCGGAAGGCGCTTGTGCAGCCAGCGCTCGCCGTTGGTCCTGGGCTCGTAATGGTCGTGCGGAATTCCGGCCATGATGCTGATCCTTACCCAACCTGAATCGTGGTGGCGTCGATGAAGGCGGCAACCGGCACCAGAAGGTTCTTCGGCGCAGGCCCCCGGCGGATGCGGCCGGCGGTGTCGTAGTGCGACCCGTGGCAGGGGCAGAACCAGCCGCCGAAGTCGCCCGCCCCATCGCCCAGCGGCACGCAGCCGAGGTGGGTGCAGACGCCGACCATCAACAGCCATTCGCCGGTTTCGTCCAGGGCGCGGTTCTGGTCGCTCGCGTCCGCCCCCGGCCTGTTCGCGTTCTCGGACCCGGGATCGACCAGGTCGCTCAGCGGGGTTGCACGCGCGGCCTCGATCTCTTCCGCAGTGCGGCGGCGGATGAACACCGGCTTGCCGCGCCACTTGACGGTCAGCTGCGTGCCGACCTCGACCCCCGAGACATCGACCGCGATCGACGACAGGGCCTGCACGTCGGCGGACGGGTTCATCTGGTTGATCAGCGGCCAGACGGCGGCACCTGTCGCCACCACTCCGGCACCCGCCGTCGCATAATACAGGAAATCCCGCCGAGTGCCTTGCCCGGTGCCTGCATGATCATCTGCCTGGGACACGAGACCTTCTCCCCTATCGGACCGGGCGTGCCGGTCGCCACATCCTGACCGGGGCCGCAAGGAATGACCGGACCCGTTTCGCCGGGTGTTTATCCTTGCCGTTCGGTGGCGTCCAGCGGACAAAGGCGCGCAGCCCGCGATTCCGGCCCGGCTTTTTGCCGTTTGTGTCGCCAAGGTCGCGCTGTTCACGCTTTCGGTGCGGTTGCCACCATCGACGCCCGCGCCCCGAAGCCGTGCCACCATGCCTGAAGCCGGGGGCGCCTGACCGGCCAGTCACGATCGGCATGGCGGAAGTCGAGGTAGCCAAGGGCGCAGCCCATCGCGATTTGGCCGATGTCCAGGGGGCCGGAGAGCTGGCTGATCCAGCGCGCCTCGACCGCATCAAGCGCGCGGTCGACCTTGGCCCATTGTGCCTCCAGCCACTCGGGCGAGCGGGCTTGGGCCGGGCGGACATGGGTTTCGTAGCGCATCAGGACGGCGGCATCGGTCATGCCGTCCGCGGTCGCCTCCAGCACCAGCGTGTCCCAAAGCCGGGGGGCAGCGGGGTAAAGCCCGGCGGTCAGGAGATCGTCGAGATAGCGGCAGATGACCCGGCTGTCGTAAAGCGTCGGGCCATCGGGCCGCTCCAGCGCGGGCACCTTGCCAAGGGGATTGCGCTCGACCGGGAGGGTGCCGGGTTCTAGCGGCGTTCCCGTGGCGGAAACCAGCGTCACCCGGTCGGTCGCCCCTGCCTCGTGCAGAAGCACCATGACCTTGCGCACGAAAGGCGAGGTCGGGGAATGGTACAGCTTCATTCCGGGCGCGGCCGGAGCCGGATGCGGGCGATCAGCCCGGCGTCAAACTCCCAGGCTTTGCCGCCCATGCGGATCACCCGCACCATCCGCGCCGTGGTGTTGGTCTGGCCGACCTCGCCGTCCGCGCGGTCGGCGGGGCGGTGGACCGAGAGCCCTTCGCCCAGGTCGTCCAGCGCATCCTCGGCCCGCTGGTCGGTCCGGCCGGGAAAGCTGTGCCTGCGGACCCAGGCACGGGCGGCAAGGCCTGCAGCCGTGACTGCGCCAAGGCGCAGGGCAAGCGGCAGAAGCGGGGCAAGGGGCAGGGGCATGGCAGTCTCCGGGTTCCGGCCCGCAAGAATACGGGTCGGGCCGGAACCTGTAAACCATGGTCTGCAGATCCGGGGCAGCCCGCTGCCGGACTAGCCGTTCTCGCGCAGGACCGCGCCCGCGAGATAGAGCGACCCGCAGATCAGCACCCGCGCTTCGGGCGAGGTCGCGGCGATGGTCGCCAGCGCCTCGCCCACCGAACCCGCCGTCACCGCATCTATCCCGGCTTTGCGGGCGGCGTCGCGCGTCACCTCGGCGGGAAGCGTGTTCTTCTCGCCGGGGATCGACACGGCGTGAAGGCGCGAGACCGGTCCGGCAAGCGGGGTCATGTACCCGAGCACGTCCTTGGTATTCAGCATCCCGCAGATCAGATGTGTCTCGCGGTTCGGCATCCGGGCCAGCGTCGCCGCCACCGCCTGGGCCCCGGCGGGGTTGTGGCCGCCGTCGAGCCAGAGCTCGGCCTTCGGGGCCATCTCCACCAGCGGGCCGTGGCGCAACCGCTGCATCCGGGCGGGCCAGACCGCACGGGTGACGGCGGCCTCGCAGGCCGCCTCGTCCCGCCCGAGAAACCGCAAAGCGGCAATCGCGGCCCCTGCATTCTGCACCTGATGCGGCCCCGGCAGGTTCGGCAACGGCAGGTCCAGAAGGCCGCTCTCGTCCTGATAGACCAGCCGCCCGCGATCCTCGGACACATGCCAGTGCTGGCCGTGTGCCAGAACCGGCGCGCCCAGCCGAGCCGCCTTTGCCTCGATCACCGCCAGCCCTTCACCGGTCTGCGGCCCCACCACCACCGGCACGCCGCGCTTGAGGATTCCGGCCTTCTCCCCCGCAATCGCGGCCACCGTGTCGCCCAGATAGGCCTGATGGTCGAGACTGACCGGCGTGATCACCGTCAGCCGAGGCCTCTCCACCACGTTCGTGGCATCCAGCCTTCCGCCCAGACCGACCTCCAGAAGCGTCCAGTCCGCCGGAACCCGCTGGAAAGCCAGGAAAGCGGCACAGGTGGTGATCTCGAAGAAGGTGATCTCCTCGCCCCCGTTCGCTGCCACGCACTCGTCCAGCAGCGCCGTCAGCATCGGCTCCGAGATCAGCTCCCCCGCCAGCCGGATCCGCTCATGGAACCGCGCCAGATGCGGCGAGGTATAGGCGTGCACGCGATCACCGCCCGCCTCCAGCCCCGCCCGGATCATCGCCTGCGTGCTGCCCTTGCCGTTCGTCCCGGCGACATGGACCACCGGAGGGATCGCCCGCTCCGGGTTGCCCAGCGCGGCCAGCAACCGTTCGACGCGGCCCAGGGTCAGGTCGATGACCTTGGGGTGCAGCGTCATCATCCGTTCAAGGATGACGTCCGAGGATGTGCTCACGCCTTGGCTTCCACCGGTTCCGGTTCCGCCACCTTCTCGACTGGCGCCGGCAGGTCGCCCTTGATTGCCGGGGGCTGGCCCGTCAGAAGGCGGATCAGCGTCACGAGCTCGTCCTTCATCGCCTTCCGGTGCACCACCCGGTCCAGCATCCCGTGATCCAAGAGATACTCCGCCCGCTGGAACCCTTCCGGCAGCTTCTCGCGGATCGTCTGCTCGATCACCCGCGCACCGGCAAAGCCGATCTGCGCGTTCGGTTCAGCGATCTGGACGTCGCCCAGCATGGCATAGCTTGCCGTCACCCCGCCGGTCGTCGGATGCGTGAGGACGACGATGTAGGGCAGCCCTGCCTCCTTCAGCATCTGCACGGCCACGGTGGTGCGCGGCATCTGCATCAGGGAAAGCATCCCCTCCTGCATCCGCGCCCCGCCACTGGCGCTGAACAGCACCAGCGGACGCTTCAGCTTGACCGACCGTTCCGCCGCCGCGATGATCGCGTTGCCCACATACATGCCCATCGACCCGGCCATGAAGCTGAAATCCTGCGCCGCCGCGACGATCGGCGTCCGCCCGATCTCACCCTCGCCGACCAGCATCGCGTCCTTCTCGCCGCTCGCCTTCTGCGCGGCCTTGATCCGGTCGGGATACTTCTTCTGGTCGCGGAAATGCAGCGGATCGGCCACCGGCTCCGGCACCTTCACCTCGGTGAAGATGCCGCCGTCGAACAGCGCCTCGAACCGCTCGCGCGGGGAAATCGCCATGTGGTGATCGCAGTTGGAACAGACGTTGAGGTTGCCCGAAAGCTCACGGTGAAACAGCATGGTCCCGCATTCGGGGCACTTCGTCCACAGGTTCTCGGGCACCTCCCGCCGCGAGAAGAGCGAGTTGATCTTGGGGCGGACGTAGTTGGTGATCCAGTTCATGCGTGCGCCTGCTCAGCCTCTTCCAGTCAGCCCCCGAGATATGCCGACAGGGCCCGAAATGCAATCGGCAGGGTTTCCGGCGCCCCGGTGAAACTTCTCGCTCGGCGGTCCGTTGCTTCGGGCATCAGGGAAGGGAGACACCCATGCCGAACGGCCCGCTTGTCTATCGCCAGCGCCTGCTGACACGCATTGCGCATTGGGTCTGGGCGGTCAGCCTGTTCTTCCTGATGCTCACCGGCCTGCAGATCTTCAACGCATTCCCAAGCCTGCACATCGGGCTGGAATCGGGTTTCGACTATGACAACGCGATCCTCTCGATCGGCGCGGTGGATGCCGGGGGCGAGCTGCGGGGCGTCACCCGAGTGCTCGGGGCCGAGTTCGACACCACCGGGGTCCTTGGCGTCTCGGGCGGCGAGGTACGGGCCTTTCCTGCGGCCCTGACGATCCCGTCCAAGCAAAGCCTCGCCACGGGCCGGATCATCCATTTCTTCTTCGCCTGGGTCCTGGTGATCACGCTGGCGGTCTGGCTTGTCGCCTCGGCGATCAACGGCCACCTGCGCCAGCTGATCCCCACCTCGTCGGACCTGCGCGCCTTGCCACGCGACCTTGCCGACCACGCCCGGCTGCGGTTCCACCATGGGGGCGACTACAACGTCCTGCAAAAGATGGCCTATGCCTCGGTCCTGTTCCTTGCC